>ERZ827108.555-NODE-555-length-62382-cov-7.338826_pt1 | contig 62382 bp, 32 predicted proteins | sample MGYA00519921_ERZ827108 | MGnify/ENA primary metagenome ERZ827108 (study PRJEB31778, sample SAMEA3449258) | human gut metagenome | biome: human gut; feature: human-associated habitat; material: faeces | place: United Kingdom | collected 2010/2012 ... | reverse complement strand
GCTTATCCTTGACTTAAAACCGCGCTCCGCCGGTCTGAAATTCGGGAGTACTATACAATAAGTTTATTGCTGATGAATCCACAAATAAAGGCAAGTTCATCTTCCCTTTCTTTGTCCGATATGCCTATCGTTTGTATGACGGTTCTCTGACTATGCACTCTTCGCCAGTCCTTATGATTGCTTCTTCTGACCTCGCTCCGCAGGTCTTTTGGTCACATATTACTGGTAAGGGGAAATATACCGATGCTCAACTCCGCGTATGCGCTATGGTGCATACGCTCGACTATGCCGTGATTCTCCAATCCCGTCTTGATATGCTCAACAACTGGAAAGATATTGTCCGCTCGGTCGATGTCTTTATCTCCAAGCCCATATACACCTACGACCAAAACGGCAAATGTACCAAATTCGCCAACTCAGAGGGCTATAATTCCTATTGCGTCTGCAAGCATATCAATCAAGCCGTATCAACCTCCACATATCCGTTACGCTATCAGCGTCACACATTCAACAAACTCTATGCTTTCACATTCGACCCGACCAATCTCACATATCCGATGGGCCGCTTGATGATTCCGCGCCGTAGTGTTGATGCGGTCAAAGAGGACATCCGTTCCACCGCGCAGTTCTACCTGCTTGAGAGTATCAAGGTAGAGCAGCTTACTACCACGCGCACGGCACTCAACGTCGAAGAAGATTATCTTCAGTCGTTGGTAACGCGCGAAGTCATGACCGATGACTACGACAGCCACGATACTCTGATACCACGCTATTGCTTCACCTATAACTCACGCCTTAACCTCAGCAACATATCGAAGCGTCTTTACGCCGAATACAATGCCGGGGCGTTGATGACGCACACCAACGGATATATCGGCAACTGGAAAGATATGCCTTCGGACTATTTCGACAATACCGCAGGCGTGGGTGTTTACTTCTTCATCAAACAAGACGGCAAAGATATTGTTGTGCAGGGAGAAAGTTGCGCCATGTCCAGTTATGAGGCCCCGTTCCTGTTCCTATATTATCCGAATGTCAACGCATACAAGGCGGTGATTGTGTCATGGTACGGACTGCCCATGTACTATGAGGTTCAACTGGAGCAACACGGTTTCCTCAACGGCTCGTTCTATTTCGCAGGTTGGGATAATCCAAGCATGAACGGCAATATGCCCTCGGCAAGTTCCAACGCTGACCGCACGATAGAAATCCCGAATAAGATTTACACGTCCGAGGTCAACAATCCTTTTGTGTTTCCACTTCTCGGTATCAATACTGTTGGTACTGGAGAAATAAAGGGCATCTGTTCGGCGGCAAAGGCTCTCTCCGAGGGTCAGTTCGGACAGTTCCCTCTCTATGCTTTCACGTCCGAAGGCGTATGGGCGTTGGAGGTGTCGGCGACTGGCACATACACGGCACGTCAGCCTATCACACGCGATGTCTGCATCAATGCCGATGGAATAACCCAACTGGATAATGCGGTGTTGTTCCCCACGGATCGAGGCATAATGTTGATTTCGGGTTCGCAGACACAATGTATTTCCGAAAGCATCAATTCGGAGTATCCGTTTAATGCCCTTGACTTGCCCGGCTTCGGTAAGCTGCACGATATGTTGGGTCATGACCCGGTTACTGACAAGTGCCTGCCTACACTTTCGTTTACGGAGTTCCTTAAGCAATGTCGTATGATTTACGATTATGTGCATCAGCGCGTCATCGTCTATGCCCCGAACATAACGTATGCCTATGTGTTCTCGTTGAAGTCAAAACTATGGGGCATGACGTTCTCAAACATCGCCTCACACCTCAACTCCTACCCGGAGGCCCTTGCCGTTGACAAGGAGAATAACATAGTGAACTTTTCGGAATCGGACGAAACGCAGGTCAAATGCCTATACGTTACACGTCCGCTCAACCTTGATACCGTCAATATCCACAAGACCATTGACAGCATCATTCAGCGCGGATTCTTCCGTAAGGGCAATGTGGCAACCGCGCTCTACGGCTCACGCGATTTAGTCAACTGGTATCTGATATGGTCAAGCAAAGACCATTATCTGCGCGGCTTCCGCGGTACGCCGTACAAGTATTTCCGCATTGCAGGTGTCGCTACGCTCGATGCCGATGAAAGCATCTACGGCGCGTCTGTGCAATTCACTCCGCGCCTTACCAATCAACCGAGATAACTCATGTACTAATTCAATCTATTGTAAGACGAGAAAGGCCGCCATGCGTGATGCACAGCGGCCTTTCGCTTTGATATGGCAACATTAAAAAGGGTGCAATCTTCTGCGTGCCTTTGCTATCCTGTTATGCAGGTTTATCCGTATCTCGCTCTCTGCGTCCTCGGCTTTGGCTTCCCATACCTGCGCCTTTGCGGTGTTGGTGATAGTCAGCCAGTCAGCCACAGCCTTGCAGACAAGGTATTCGTGGATGAGGTTCTCAAGCAGGTAGAGCGTGGTATGCGAGAAGTCGAGCGGTACGCTCAATACTATCCCATAGACTGGCGGCTCACGCAGGTTGTCGTTGAGTTCCGTGCGGTGCAGGTCGTTCTTGGTGTAGGGATATAGAAGTTCCCTGCACTTGCATACTGTCAGATTCAGCACTCGCGTCACACGGTCCACGTTTCCGTCCTCGCCCACATCCTGCACCATGTGGCGGTTGTGGTTGCTTTCCGTGTCCATGACGCTACCCTCTATAAAGGCATAGTTCTTTATGTCATACAGCAGTTGGTCGCGCTTGAACCCTAACACGGCGTTGAGCCTGCCGTCCTTTTCTTCCAAAAAGCAACTCATGGGACACTGGGATTAGTCGGTGGGACGTGCAGGGCGGCTCCGCTTGCTCACGGTCTGACGGATTAACTCCATGTTCTTGTTGGCAAGGGCGTAGTATTGCTCCGCGTCAGCCTTGTTGGTCACCATGTACCAGTCGGCAATGGCTGTGTTGGCGAGGTATGCGTGGACGGCTTCGCCTACACCAGTGGTCGCGGCCTCGTTGAAGTTGCTCGGCATGGTGAGGTTCAGCACAAGGTCTTTACTGCCGTCATAGTGGCTGTTGTCGGTCGTTGTGCCGTTCTCGTTGAGATACTCGCCCAGTTCGGTCTGAACCTCCGCAAAGGCTCTCTTGATTGAGCGTAGAATCTTCTCGCGGTTTTCCTCGTCCTCCGAGGCGAACATACTTGCAACCTCTTTGTGGTTGTCTTTGTTCTGAATGGTACGTCCGCGCAGGAACGTTTCATTCATGATGTCATAGAGCAGCCACGATATTTTGATGGTAGCTGTCACTGGCTTCTTTGCTCCTAATGTAGGGTCTGGCATAGTTCGTAATTATTTGAATGTTGATTAGTCGGTGGGGCGTGTCGGCTTTCGGCGGCTGTAGAGTAATCTCTCGGCGGTTTCCATCATGTCGGCCGCCTGCACGAAGTAGTCCTTTGCCTCGCCTTTGTTTGCGAATTTGAACCATTGCCCGATGATCGAGGCAATGAAGAAACTGCGCAGGGTTGACTGGACGCTTGCGGTCAGCACCTTGTCAAACGACTTGCTGACCTCTATGACGGCTTCGTAACCGGTCTTGCCTAATGTTACTGGGGGCAGAACTGGCGGCAGGGCGTTGGCATTCTCGGAGTGAGTTGATATGCCCGGCTCCGGGAGTGGGTCAACAATGGCAGTTTGGCTGATGAGTTTCGTCCTGCCCGACACCAGCATTTCCTTTAGGTTCTCGTTGGTGGCGGATACGGACTCTTCCCAAAACCTGCTCAATTCCGCGAGGTCATCATCGGCCGCAAGGATGCGGTCGCGTGCGCCCTCGTCGCCGTCTATCAGTTTAGACCCCGTGTAGTCGGTCGCCTTGGCTACCTCTTCGTACACATCGTCTTGAAATATCTGTATGGTGATTGTTTCCATTATAAATCAATGATTGAATAGGTCAGACTGATTCCGATGAACGGCTCAAAGCCGTGTGGCGTATAGCCGAAGCCGACTGTCGGCCCTATGTGCCACCGCTTGGGGGGCTTCTTTATAGTCACTATCTCGCGCCGGGGATATACGAACAGGCTGTCAAGGCTCGGATAAACACCGCTGACGTATGCCTTGTAGTCCTCTCCCTCATAGACGTTCTGCGTGATTGGCAGCTGTAATGTCAGGCTGTCGGGTGCTATCGTTTCAACGTCTGCGCTTGCCAGTTCGGCGGTGTCCGCTCTGATGTCGGGCAGGTTCTCAATCCCTCGGTCGATGTATGACGTGGGGATTGTAACCTTTTTAGAGCCTACTTGCTGTGAGTGGACAGGCGCAGGCTCGATGTAGGGAATAGTGTCATATACCGTGATGGTGTCGGTTTCAACTGCTTCTCGGCCTGGGATGTTGTCGCCGGGCGGTGACTGGCACTTGTGGAGATACGCGCCTGCCACAAGACTGGCGACTACAACCAAGAGTATCTTAAGAAAATTCTTCATGCTTTCTTTATTTTTTTGATGTAGTTGATGATTCCGTTGGTGTGGAGTTCCACAATTGCTTTTGTTCCCTCTTCCGAAAGCAGAAAGTCGCAGTCAGCCTTGTTGTCTTGGAAAAGCGATTCGGTCAGCACCGCCGGACATTTGGTGTGGACGAGTATGTAGAACCGCGCCTCATAGTCGGGGTCGCCGTCACTCCAGTCTGCCCTCATGGGCTTCTGCCTGCTGTCGTATGCGCCCTGCGCCTGCAAGAATGGGAAGCGGTCTTTGTAGTCTTTCAGGCCCTCGTCAGCGGCTTTCCATATCTCGGTGGCGAGGTCGTCAGCCTTAGTTTTGCCCGGCGAGGTATAGACACACCAACCTCCTGCGCTCTTCCATTTGCCGTCTGCGCCTGCGGCGTTGCAGTGAATGGAAACGAGCAGAACATTCTCCTTGCCGTATTTGTCGCATACGGCATTGGCTCTGCGGCACCTTTCGGGCAGGCTGATGTCTTTGTCCTCCTCAACGAGCAGGTGCGCCTCTATCGGAGTTTTGGCATTGACCATGCGGCTGTTCAATGTCTTTACCAATTTGCGTGCTATCTCGCGGCTCTTGAGATACTCTTTGAGTTTTCTATCGGGGCTACACTTGCCGGGGGTGTCGCTTCCGTGTCCGTTGTCAATAAGAACTATCATGTTTCAGTCAGTTGTGGGTGGTTGTTGGTAAGTCCGAGAATTGGGAGATTATTCTCATCGCGTCTTTCTTATCGACCGCGCCTATGATTTCGTTGATGATTTCGGGCAACTCCTTCATGTGGCTCTTGCGCCGTTTGGCGTGTTCAAACATTGACTTGATCTCAACCACAATCAGACCCACGCCGAACAGCAGGGCCGCGAATGGGAGAAAGTAGAATGTGAACAGAACGCCCAAGCAATCTACAAGGAAGCCTATCAGCAGGAATCGCCAATACTCGCTCATCTTCGCTATCGTTACGCGCAACTTATGGGAGTGGACGCGCTGATTGGTTTTCTTCGCCGTGTAAACTCCGTCCCATAAATCGAGCATAATGGCGATGATTACCAGTAGGCTCACGGCGAGGAACACGCCGAGGAAGAGGAATATTTTGTCAAGTGATAAGATTGATTCCATTGTTGAGATTGGTTAGAGAAGATATGAAACGAATGCGCCTGCGCTTCCGATGACTGCGCCTGCCGTGTCGGCCGCAAGGTCTTTCCAGCAGAAGTGATTGCCTGCCTGCTTGCGGTCATGTGCCTCTTTCAACACGCCGATGGCAAGTGTCACGAAGAGGGCGGCTCCGTAGGCGGTGGCAGTGCGTGCGCCGGGGTTGTCGGGCATGAGGTTGTAAATCGCGTTGGCAATAAAGGTCGATGCGAGTATTGCCAAAATGAGGCTCACAATGAAGTGAAGCACTTTGTCGGTTGGTACTTTTTTCATGATGAATCTATTATTGGTTCGGCGCAAAGTTACCCATATACTACCCCTGCCACACTTTAACTTTTGTGACGCGACACAAGAACGGCGCAAGATTGCTCCTGCGCCGTGCCTGATTTTAACGATATGAGAGTATCAGAATCAGTGATGCGTATAGGTTGTATAGTAGTCCGGCTTCAAGCCAAAAGACAAAGTGCCTGCGGTCTATCGCCAGTCCGATAAGTGTTGCCGTGAGTGCTATGTATGGCACTCCGCTTGTCAGTATGAGCCATACCAGTGCCGACAGCCCCAGTATTATGGCGGCTCCGCTGTGGACGTGATTCGTCAGTTCCTCACGGAAAGCAGGAGCGGCCGCAACAAATAAGATAGAGGCGACTATGAAGAATGCTACGAACTGATAATTGTCGGGCGTGACATTGAGCAGAGGTACAAGGGCGAGTGTTCCTGCAATAGTCGTGCAGGTCGGGAAGAGCCACTTCTTCTGTGTTTTGTAGTAGGTTTCGCTGATGGATGTCGGCACTCCTACGTTAAGTATGTACGCTATGAGATACAGCGTCATGATTGTGCATGACAGCGTCACGCTTATAAGTTCCGCTATCATCATAGTTCGCTCTCGAATTTAGTCCAGTCAATAGCGGCTTTCTCCTGCCACGATTTGTTGTAGCACTCCTGCGAGAACATCATGAGAGCGTCCGTGAAACTCTCAAATTCCTCGGCATCGGCGAACTCATGGAAAGCAGGAGAGCCGTCCGGGTAATCTCCCAGTTTGAATTTGAGTGGGAACATGGCGGCTCCCAGTCGCGGTATCTTGACCGAAAGCCCGGTGATGTTGCGCTCGGCTTCCTCATCATAGCGGACCGGCACGCCTTTCCATTGGAAGCCGTTGCGCTTGCGCTCGTCAGCGTCTGCTGAGAGCTGCGCGTTGATGACCGCCTTTATCTCGTCAAGTGTCGGACGGCGGTTGAATGTATGGCGATACTCGTATGTGCTTCCCTCTGCTGTTTCATAAAGACCGAAGAAAAGCACCCATGTGTTGCGCCCTGTTCGTTGCAGGCTGTCCTGCCTTACGGTTGTGCCAAATATCTTTTCCATATCGTTATTGGATTTTTGGCACAAAGATAAGGGTCTGCGCTTTGCAGACCCTTTTAAGTTTAGTGACGTGTCACGCTTTGGGGTGTGATGGTATTCGGTGAACGAGAACTTCTGCTTGTTGCCGTCAAAGATTTCGCTCACGATGGTTGTCTCAAACGGAAACCCATCCTCAATGTCCGAGATTTGGTCAAGGATGTTCTTCATCTCTTCGCTTGCGGTGAAGAATTTTCCCCACTCGCCGGTCGCCTTGACCTTGAATGATACGAGATAGCGGCTGTTGCCGTATGAGGTGTCCATCTCTACCTCATAATCGTGAATCTCTAACTCTTTGTTTTGGATTACGCCTAAGCGCATGACTTTGCCGGGAAAGCGTTTCTTTCCATCGGCAGGAGTGTAGGTCACTCCCATTTCTGAAAACTTTTTCATACGTTTACCAGTGATTAAGTGAAATATATACTTACAGTCGGCATGGCACGCCATACCCTTGAATGAGCCTATGATTTCCTGTCTGCGTTTCCGCGATTTCACCTTTGCCAGTTTACGGGCCGCGTTCTGCTTCGTGCGCCTGCGTATTCGGGCATAGTCGCCGAAATTCACATAACCAAGTGCGTCCATCCCTGCTGTTATGGGCGCAATCCTTTCGCTCGGTTTTATTGTCAGTCCGAGTTTTGAACTCTCTTCATGTAAGCACTCCCTTAATCTCCATAACTCTCTTTTACTTTCTGCCAGTATAAACGTATCGTCACAAAATCTGAAATAGTAAGTCGCTCCGTGTTTCTCGATCATGGCGTGGTCGAGGTCGTTCAGATAGAGGTTGCCGAAAAACTGCGATGAGCGTAAGCCCTTACTGATACCTATGTCCCCATCGGGGTGCAGGGCTTTCACGAAATTCCGCAACATCGGCAATAATATCGGGTCGGATATGTATCGCTCGATAATGGCAATCATATCGTCATGAACTATATGGTCGTAATATCCTTTGTAGTCCGACTGGTAATAATACTTCAGATTCGGGTTAGCCTCTATCGCGGCTTGTATCTCATGGAACAATCCGTGTGGGCCTCGCCCCTTTATGGAAGCGGCCGTGTTTTCAATCAAGACTGGAGCAAGCCGCCTTTCGACAACCTCCATTATGGCGTTGCTTCCCATGCGCTCCACTACAATGGGTGCTTGTACTATCCTTGTTTTCGGGCCGTCCTGCGTTTCAAAAGAGGTCAGTTGGGTTATACAGAATCTTCCACTGCTTATAGAAAGTCTGAGATATTCCTTAATATCTTTCTTTTTTCGCACGTATCGCGCCTGCCTCTTCGTGTATTCCCTGCCGTCAATGATAACTGTATCCTTTTTCTCGCTGTCCGTAGCAGACTGTCGCAGGTTGCTTATTACGCGATTGAACGATGATTCTAAATTGGCTTCCGTGATTATCTCCGGGATGAGATTGCATAAAGGATAGTTGACCGAGGGGCAATCCTCGGTCAACTCCATGAATGTCGCTATGTCTGTGACCGCCTTCCGGTCCTGTGGAGAGGAGCATTGCCCCTCTCCACTGTTGGTTATAATGTTCTTCCGGCTTTCCATATTGTTATGCTGTTGCCGAGGCGCAAACCCCTCGGAGAGTGCTGTGCTGACACGCAGGCGTGCAGGGTCATCCGATTGTGTTTAACCATTCAGAATTTGAGCCGACCACCGTAGTTCGTGTTCGAGTTCGAAGAAGCGTTGTTCGCGTTCGCATAAGCGAGGCCGCCATTCGCATTCGAGTTGTTGCCCGACCGCAAAACCACACGGCGCGCGGGGTTATCTGCCTTTCAAGGTGCAAAGTTACAAAATTTTCGCCTATCTCGACTCGCTTACGCGAGAAAAGGAGAGGGAGCAACCTCCCGTTGGTCGGTTCTCCCTCTGCGCTTTTTCGTGATGACGAGTTACGCTATGCGACAATGACGAATTTTCCGCGGAAGGCGAGCCGACCACCGTAGTTCGTGTGCGAGTACGAAGAAGCGTGGTGCGCGTCCGCATAAGCGAGGCCGCCATTCGCATACGAGTGGTTGCCCGACCGCAAAACCACACGGCCACGGGAGCCGGGTAACCAGTGTCCGGCGGCATAGTGAGTCGTGTACTTGCTTGTGTCGGTCTGATGAACCTTGCTTGCAAGAATATCACATTTCGCGCCATGAACGACACGTACAACGCAGTTGCCGTTGCCAGTCACTGTCTGAACGACACGCTCCGTTTTTGTGACAGGGTCATAGATATGCGCCTTGTAGTCAATCGGGTCGTCATTGTTGTTGTCAAGACAGCGATTCTTATAGAACTCCGCATAACTGCGCACGTTGCAAGCGATATAGTCCATCCATTCCGAGTCACAGCCGACATAGTGCTTGAGTCCCAGTATTGAGTTCATGGCATTGCCGACATATTCCGTGTCAGCCATACCGATGGAGTCACGTCCGTTCAGCGTTGCGTCATGCGCTCCGTTGCCGACAACAGCCTGCTCGTTGGTCGTTCCGCTCAACGCCCACCATAGGTTGCTGATTTCCTTGTGCTGTTCGTAGTCTTGCAACTGATAGCCTGCTCCGCGCCTGCGAGTGCTGTTTTGGAAATCTTTTGCCGTGTAGTGGATAGTCCCGACTGGGGTTTCGGTCGGATTGCCGTCTGAATCATACGCCCACTCGGACGAGGTGGTTGAATTGCCGTCACCTTTCTTTGAACGGATTGCACCCGAAAGACTGCGAGGCATTTTCAGTCCGTCAATCGTAATCGGGTATGTTCCGATGAGGCTGTCGTTATCACCGACCGTGTGTTCCGTCCATTCTGGTTCGATCGCCTCAATGTGTGAACTGTCTACGGCAAGGCACATGATGTCGCCGATGTCACGGTATGAGGTGAAGTACATCCACTTTGCACCGCTCGGCACATCACAGAAGATGTAGTTGCCGATTGAGAAGTCAAAGTAGGTGTGGCTTACCTGCATGATGAATGAGCCGACAATCTTGCCGTCAGCGTCAGTAAACACTGCGCCGAGGCGTGCGTGGTTGAGTCCGGGCCAGCGTACTTGCTTCATGCCCTCTACGTCCATGCGATAGGCGTTAGTGTTTGAGGCTGTGGCTATGACTGTATCATCAATGGTTTCGCCTACTTGCGCCTCGTCTGCATAGACCCCGGTGTTCTCGGCATAGAGCAATTCTGAAAGCATAGCCTTGACGCTCTTGTTGACGGTCGATAGAGGTTCGTCATCCGTTGTGGAATACAAGATGTATTTCTTCTGATTCTTGTAATCGTTCACACCCTTGTACCAGTGGTGCGGCAGGTGGTGTAAGATGTCAAAACCCTCTCCGGCTTGGTCGGAGTTGTCAAAACTCTCGCCCGAATTGAGGTAGCCGAAATCGGTGTCGCTCAACTGCACTCCCTCCATTTGATTGAGTTTGGAATTGAACGTACACTTGAAAGCGTGCGTACCCTGCTTGATTTTGAGGGTGTGACCGCTCGGCGCGAATGCCTTGTTGTAGTCCGCGCCAGTCTGATTTTCGGGGTTGCTATACCTTTCGCAGAAATCTCCGCTGATGATGTCATCAATCTTCAGCAGAGAGAACTGGGAGTTGATGAGATCAAGTTCGGGGAAATAGTTGCTCAGTGTTGTCATGCCTGCATTGCCGTCTGTGTCAGCATCCTCAATGAGTTCCGATAATATCCAACGGCCCGTGATGCCCGAACACTGTCCGTTCTCTTCGTAGGCTTTGCCAGTCGCGTCAAGTCCGATGGCACTGGTCTTGCGCAGCTGACGCAGAACCGACACACTGGCGGTCATGTTGATGTTCGGAATGCGGACCTCGCGGATTGCTCCTGCCTCTGCGATTGTCATCACAAGGCTCTCCACGTCCACGAAGTCGCAACCCTCTACCCACAGACGGTTGATGCCGTTGACGCTTGTTAGTGTCAGACCGCCGGGATATGTGAGCCTCGGCAGGTTCACAAGTTCCAGTTTGGTTACTGACGCAGGCAGTTTCAGCGTTTCGATAGGCGATGTCTGCGCGAGGTCGCAGTTGGTAAGCGGTGTGTTGCTTGCGTTGATTGACTCAATGCGCGGAAAGCCCTTTGCATCAATGCCAGTAGCCGTGGTGTTGCTCACGTCAAAGATACGCAGGAACGGCATATCTCCCAACGTCAGGTTGCCGAGAGGATTGAAGCCGTTGAGCGCGGTGTTCTCGGTATGCTTGTCACCGCCCAGTATGATTTCTTCGGCAAGCTGCAGTTTGCTCAAATCGTCAAAGTGGAATGCGAGGGACATTTCCGAAAGGTCAATCTTGCTCATGCGTCCGGTCTGATAGATGTAGAGCAATGCACCTGCGTCATGAGCGAAACTGGTAAAAGCGTGGCTTTCTCCTGCTTCCAAAAAGACGGATTCCGACAACTGACCGCTTGCATCGTTGCCGATGCCGAAGTAGCCGGAGGCGGCTGCGGTGATATAGATTTTGGAATCGGCTTTGATTGCCGACACACGTCCGCTCAATGGATTGGTGAAGAAGTCGCCAGTCTGATAGTAGCCATCGCGGATTGCCCAACGCTGTTCGATGAATCGTGGCAGTGTTGTCAGTCCCAGGCCGTGAAGCGCGTAGAAGTACGGCAGGTTTGCTATGCCTGTGTGGTCTATATACTTACGCTCTCCATCATACGAGGATATGACTTTAGGCCAGAACAGCAACCGCTTCTCGACAAAGAAATACAATGCTCCGTCAGGCGAGAACGGAACCATTGTCTTGCCGTCAATCTGCGCTGTCTGATTACGCATTCGGTTTACGACACTTTTCAGCGATATGGTTGTAACGCCGAGGTCGTTGCTGTTCCAGCATTCCTGCTGACGGTCCATGTTGTTGAAGAGTACCGAGCCATAGCCCATATAGGGGTTGGTGTAGCCGGTGGCTTCATCGGTCATCTTGTTTGGGTTAATCTCCGCGTCTATGTCGCGACCGCCGTCATTGTCAGCGCCGTTGCAGGTATCGCAGTCATATACTTTGTTGAGGTACATTCGGGTCGGCTCCATGTTGCGGTAGCCGGAATAAACGCCGTTCTCTACCGAACAGCCGTCCTCCAAGAAGAACATAGGCTGCATATTCTTGGCTCGTTGGTCTACGGCCGCGAGGTAGTCGGTAAAGGCGGTGTATGCCATCGCGCTTTCAAGTGACATGTAGCGATAGGCATTTTCGCGCCATATTTTCTCCCACCCGGTTACTCTTGAGTAGTCGCAGGAGTTGAAGAAACGCAACATGTTGAAGAGGTCGTATGGAACTTTCTTGCCGAGTGCCAAATCCTCTTGGAGTTGGTCATCGTCAATCATGCACTCAAAGTAGTATGTCCATGCAGGATATTCCGTTGCGGCAAGTCCGAGTTTGCGAACCCACGAGGACATCTGCGTTGACGGCTTCATCATATCCTCGACAGTGGCCACTCCCTGCCACCAGTCCATGCCTGCGTATTGTAGGAGTTCGTATCCGCTTACGGGGTTAAGTACATCGCCGGTTACAACCCACCTGCCGTTGACTTGCTTCATAGAGCCTGTCGAGCGCGTCCATGCGCCGTTCTTGTAGCGATAGATTGCATAATCGCGTCCGCAATATTGCGAGATTAGGTACACGTTTTTGTGTGCGGCCTCGGTATTGGTTTCGGGGTCTGCTATGAATCGTGCCTCGGTCTGCGCAAGAGTTTCTTCGGGAGTACCGAAATATTCCACAAAGTCACCGTAGTTAAGACAGCCCTTGTTGTAGCCGGGTGTGTCCTTGAAGCCGAGGGCAACTTGTTCTCCTTTATCCTCTTTCCAGTTACCTTTGGCATGAAACCATGCGTCCTGCAAAGTGTCAGTAGTTGCGCGGAAGCAGGCTATCGGGTGGTTCTTGGTTGAGTGGTCCATCTCCAGTCCTGTCAGCACATCACCGCCTCCGAGGTCTTGCGTTCCGTCATAGGCTCTCTGTGCAGGGGTCATGTACGATGATCCGAGAGCGCGGAATGTGGCGTTCATAAGGTCGCATACTCCGCAGTCGTTGGCGTTACTGCTGTCCGAATAGTCAACCTTGACTGTTACCACATCTACGAACATACCGGTTTCCGACACATAGACCTTGTTGTGCTTCGCCGCCAGTATCGCCTTGCGTCCCAGTTCCGTGCTGTCATCGGGATTGAGCAGGGTGACGGTGGCTTTAAGTCCAGTCGTTTTGTTCTTCTTATTGAAGTTGAAGCGGTCGTTCTTGATAGGTCTTTGTGCGGATGTAGTTCCCTGCCTGCGCCAAAGTACGTTGACAGCCTTGAAGTTGCATTCGGGATGCTGTGGGTTGAAGTAGTAGAGTGTGCAGGCGAACTGGTCACTGGTTGATGTGCCGCCGTTCAGAGCATAGTCAAAGTTGTTGAATGTGGTCTGGTCGGCAACAATCACATAGTAAGGGATACCCTTGGCTGACATAAGCGACATAGATGGTTTACCGGTTGTGTCGAGGACGTTTTCTTTGTCATACTCTGCAATCATGGCGTTCACATTGCTCAACTTGCAGAGGTAGTTACGGAATGCCTGCAACCATTCCATGTACGAGCTGTATGGCATGAAGTAGTTGAGGTTGAAGTCGCCGTTCTCCGAATTGAACGTGATTGTCTTGTTCTGACGCAGTGCGCTCGTCCCCGGCTGATAGCCTATGGCCGCGCACTCCTCGCCGTTGACGTAGAGTTTGACAAAGGAGTAGTTCGTTCCGCTCGATGCGTCAGAGGCTTTGTATGTGACATACTTGCTGCCCGGCTCCACGACCACGGCGACTGTTATCTTCTCTCCGCATTTGAAGCCTACGCGCTGTCGCCTCGGTGTGCCGTTAAGCACCGTCAGCACAATCTCGTTGCCACGGATATAGAAGCCGACACCTGCCGCAGGGTCGTAGCACTCGCATAGCATGGCGTTTCTATCCTTGATGCTCTTGGTGGAGAATGCCAACTGGATGGCGGCTCCGCTCGTTTCAAGAGCAGAGGACGAGAACGGAGCGTAAGGAATCTCCGCTTTGACATTCTCCGCGATGCGCAGGACGTTCTCACCGAGGACTGACACAAAGCCGTTGGAGTTCCAGTTGCTCCCGATAACGTTCATGGTGTAGCCGTTGTCCTCTATGGTGTGGTCGCTCTCGCTGTTGTTGCGCGTGGAGAAATCGAAAGCGAACAATGCACCTTCTTTGATTTCTGCGTCAATTGCAGAACCCTCGACCGTCAGAGTGATTGTTGAGGACTTGGATGTTCCGCTCTTGGCGAACACGTCAAAACTCTTGCTTCCGTCCGAGGCATAGCCTTGTATCTGCTTGGTGACGTTGAGGGTCTGACTGGCTTCGCAGTTGGCGGTGGTGGCGGTGTGCCCGTCAATCACAACCTCTATGGCGGTTCGTGTCTTGCCCGGAGTGTAGGCGGCCACGTCAAGCGCGATGGAATCATAAAGACGTACCTTGCCGCCGTTGCGGTCATCGTAGCGCATGACTACAATCGGCGTGGTGTTGCTTGCGTCAACGCACATCACGGCGGTATAGATGGTGTTGCCGGTCACACCCGAAGCGAGGTCTTTGCCCTGTATGCGCAGGGGATAAGAGCCGTGCGCCAGTTTTTCGGAATTTCCGAACACGTTGTTCGGGTCGATGCTGATGTTGTGGCTGTATTGGTCTGTGATAGTAGCCGTACCGAGGGTGCGCCATGCGCCGTTGTAGAACATCTCGGTTGTCACCAGTATGCCCTGCTTTGTGCTGACGTTGTTCTCAAACTTATACATCGGCAGGCTCTTCTCCCTGCCTCCGGCTTCAAGAGCGGTGGCGGCTGAATAGTTGAGGGTCTGCACGCAGGTACACGTCACGTCCACGGCAGTAACGCTGATTACGCGCGTGCGCTCGTTGCCGTCTGCGTCAGTGGCTTTGATTTTGTAGTCCTTGCTCGATGCGGCCGTGATGAAGTCGGTAAAGTCGAAACTAAACTTTAGGTCATTGGCCGAGGTAGAGGACGGCTGATTGACAACCTCGCTCCACAACTCTATGTCGGTTGTGGGGTCGATGATGCTGAGTGAACGGATTGTCCCAAGCACCTCATCCTCTCCGTCATAGGTTACGCTCTTGATGGCGGCTGAAAGCATGATTTTACTTCCGAACGCTCCCCACACTGCGGATTCGCAGTAGATGGTGAGTGTGCTTCCGCTCTGACCGCCTCCGTTACTCTTCGGTATCTTCACGGAATCGCCGAGTGGATTACCTGTTTTGCTTACGGCCTGAATGATGTAGTCCGTGGGGTCGGGTTCTATCTGCAAGCCTCCGAATGAGCGTTGCTCCATGTCGTATGCACCGCCAGTAGAGAGGGCTTTCGTGCCGTTTATCTCCGGCTCGTTGGAGAGGTCGAAGGACAGACCTCCACCGCCGCCGAAGTCGGGCCACAGGTCATCGCCGTTGGTAGCGGATATGTCGGTTATCTGACCGACAAACTGCTTGGTTTCCCATACATGGGGTGTCTTGGAGGAATCACGGCGGTATGTGATGATAAGACCTGCCTTGAGATAGTTGACCCCAGTGGTGTCACGCAGGTCTATGAGGGCTTGAATGGCAAGCGACATGGTATAATCCTTGTCCTCGCATACCTCATTCACATTCACGATTGCTTCCGCGCCTGCGCTCATGCCTGCGAGATCGAGCCAGTTTTCGCTATTCAGCACGTCCTCGCTTTCAAGCGATGTGCCTACATACTGGTAAATCTTCCATGAGCCGTGAGCCACGGCAAAGGTTATCTGCAAGCCATAGTTGGCTTTGTTTTGGGCAACGACAACGGCAGGCGCGTAATACTTGTCGGTCTTGTCGTTCATGGTGTAGAACACCTTGTCGGGGTCGGGCGTGGGAATTTCGGCGGTGAGGTTGAACGTATTGCCTACCGATGCACCGCCGACCTTTACAAGGTCTTTGCCGTCATAGCGGTAGAGGTCGTTCTTATAACGGAATATAACATCATCACGGACTACGCTGAATCCGTGGAACGATGTATTGTAGTCGCTTAAACTGAATCCCGATGGCCACTCTCCGCTTGCGGGCCACATATAGCAGTTACCGCCCTCGTTGGATGCGTTGCGTCTGAACCATACTCCAGTGGCAGGAACATTGTCCTCGTCATAAAAGCCGTCAAATGGAAGAATGGCTATGGCTCTTGTCCTTGCGACATTGTTTGACAAGTCCATTGTGATGTTCGTGACATCGTTTTCCAAGAGTGCGCCTGCATCGCCAGGGAATGCGGTGTTGGCTGTGCGCCCCAGTGCGAGGTCATTGCCGATGATGACGAGCTGCGAACCGCTCCAACGATAGGTCTTGTTATCCGATGTGGAGATATAGACCTTGCCCCCCTCGGGTACTCGGCCGTCAATGGTCGCTTCTCCGAAAGAACTGCCGTCAAGCCAATTTTTGTAGTAGGTGAATGCCGACTGGATGAGGGCAACTTTCTCTCCTTGAATATCCCAAAAGTCGCCTACGTTAATTACTGGTGTGGAAACTCCCTCAATCGTGGCCGCAGGCTGATTGAACAACTTGATAGGTCTTCGTATGTTTATCCAGTCCGCGCGTTGCTCATCGGTGATTGTGCGGTTGGATACTGCAAGCAGGAATACGTTGTTTTCGGTATCGTAAACCACCATGCAGCCTGTATCGGTTGAATTCTTGCTGATTGATACGGCAAGAGGTGTGACACCCGATACCATTGCATTGAACTCGACCACGTCATCTACATAGCCGGGCAGTTGGGCTGACGGCACTTTGCCGCCTGCGTCCAGACTTGCTATGCCGTTAGGCATACCCTTGCTGTTGGTGATTGACTGGATGTTGCCCTCGGCTGTGCTTATGCGCGTTTCGGCACTGGATACGCGAGTTTTCAGACCCGACACATCAGATGTAAGGGTGTTGACCGAACTGCCGATAGTGTTTATCTGCGTGCGTATCTGCTCAATGCTCTGCGCATTTGCCGATACATCTTTCGCCAGTCCTTTCAAATCAGCGTCAAGGGCCGCAACGGCATCGTTGTACTGTTGGCTGTCAATGGTCGGGTTGCCTGCCGATTCACCAGTCGCTACCCATGCACCGCCGTCTGCGATGTATAGGGGCGCGGGCAGGGTGTTGCCGACTAATGCCCACCAACCGTCATGCGGTAACGGATATGCCTCACGGAGTTTAGTCACGTCAAGGAAGATACCTTTGTTGGGGCCTTTGATGTTTCGGGCATCAAGCCATCCCTCAACTTTCAGATTCTTCTTGACAGTCGTATTCCCCTGTATGGTCGCGTTACCGCCTGCGGTGACGTGTCTGCCGATAGCCACATCACCCTCAATTTCGGTTGTCTTTATCTGACTCATACTAAAAGTTGTTTGCTAAGTTCTGACATTACTGAGGATAGTTCGCTCTGACCGATTGTGGCAAGTACAAGCGAGGCGGCTTGATAGACCACCGACATATAGCACCGCTCCGGGATTTCGATACCGCCGTCACAATCCACTTTCGGAAGAGGGATATAGACGGCTTGCTCAACGGTCGCGGTCTTGTCCTTGCAGGAAAATAATTCCAGCGCACGGCCCTCGGCTCGGCTGACAATAGCCACAACTGGTTTCTGCGGATTTCCTCGCAGTCCCTTGTAGCGTGAGAATTGCAGCTGATACTGAGGGTCGGCGGCTGTGATTGGTTCATACACTGGTCGCTCCCAATCACTCATTTTGAAGATTAATAGGCGCATGAAATCTTCGGGCAGGAGTGTCCAACCCGAACCTTTGCTTCGCCAAAAGACGGCATCGCCGAATGGCAGACCGCCGTCAAGCAGGTGCGTGGGTGCTTCGGTCACAACCCTGCGCACAGCCTCGACAATCTTGGAGCGCACAATATCGTTCAGCGACAGGGTGTCAATATCCTCATCGGCTATCAGTTGTTCGCTCGTCTTGTTTTCGTCTATGGCGATACGCACGTCACGCGCAATTTGCAGGATTTTGTACACCATATCGCCGGACGTTTACACGAAGATTATCTCTACGTTGTGGGCCTTGCCTGCATTGATGATGTCCTCGCGGTTGCGCAGCTTGCTACGGACGTAGCCGAAAGTCTGCTCAAGGTAGTCCTTTGCATCATCGTTGCAGGAAAATTCAACCTGCGTGAGCGGTGCGGTCGGCGCGGATTCTTCGGGCTGTTCCTCGGATGTCGCGCCGTCCTCGGCGTTGACCTCGGCGGCTGCGGCTGCGGCTTCCTCGGTAGGTTCGGGGACTTTCTCGGCTTCTGCCGTGGGTGTGGGCGTGGGCGCAGGCTTGGGTCGCTCTGCGATTGCAGTAGCAGGCTTGGGTCGCTCGATGTGGATTTCTTCATCCAGTTCTATGGTTCGGACAATGCGGATGCGTCCGCGCTTGAACTCGTTGCTGTTCTCTATTGCCTGCTGAATGAGGAAACTACTGGTGGTGTATGTGGCAGGTGTCACGCCGATGGCATTCATACTGCCTCCAGTAAATGTTACCTTGAGGGTATTCTTACCGAAGCGGATGATGCTCTGATATTCCATCATGCCCGACACGCCGTAAGTTATTCTCTTTTTTTTCATTGTTGTGGCATTTATTAAAAGAGGCGGACGGCATTTCTACCAGTCCGCCTCTCTGTTGTTTACTTAGTCTTGATGGGCCTTAGACGCTGATTACATCGCCAACCTCATACTCGCTCCACGTTGTTGTGGTCTTGGTGGTCGCGGAAGCACCCTCACCTGTGGTAGTGGTTGTGTTCTTGGCACGCCAAAGCGTACCCTTGACAGCGGTGGCCGCAATACCGGGACAGTCGCTCAGCAGGTAGTAGATACCGCCGTCAACCGGCGATTCGGGTGCGGTAGAGCCTTCGTAGAACAGATAGTGGGCTGCGTCCTCGTTGACGTTGTCGTTGGCGGTGGTGTCCTCGCCGTTGATCCATAAGTGGCACGAGCCTTTGAGGGCGATTGCATCCCATGTGAGAATGCTCTCGCGTGTTGCCTCTTCGCCCTCCACGCGGTCAGACGATGAGTGTTCGGCGGCGAGAACGTAACGCACAAGGCGGTCGGGCGAAAGCAGGAATGCCGAGTTACTCCATCCGAGGCGGTCAAAGGTCGGCTCACGCTTGAACTCGATGTCGCCGAACACGGTGTGAATGGCGGTAACGGTCCATCCGAACTTGTTGGTCTTGACGTCAATCTTGACCTCCGGGTGCTTCGAGAAGTCGATGCACTGGATGTTCTCAAGGAAGTTCTTGCCGCAGAGGGCCAGACCACTGCTCGGAACGTCCTCGCCGGTGAAGAACATCTTGGCAAGAGCGATGAACTCTTCGTAAGTCCACTTGCCGATGTGCTGAATCTCTTTCTTCACCTGATAGCGCACGCCCTCAGAGAAGTAGATATCCTGCACGCCGACTTCGGGTGTGTTCACCTTAATTTTGCCCTTGCGCCCGGCAAGCAGGGAACGGTTGGTGTCGCACTTGAACTTGGTGAGTGCGGCCTCGGCGATGATTGCCTTGGTGAACGGGATACGCTTCTTGACGGCATCGAAGTAGTCCGACACGATGCGGTTCATGCCACGCTTCTGCAAGAACACGCGAGTGGGCTGCGGAACGAACAGGTCGGGGTCAACCTTCTTCTGCGTTTCATAGAGCGCGTTGCCGAGCAGAATGAGTTTCGTTCCGGCGGGAATTGCTGGTGTGGTGCAATACTCGGCATCGGTGGTTGACTTGGGACCGTTCACGGCGCGACAGATGGGGTTGCCTGTTGTGGGGTCGTGACCGACAACAAACAGCATGAGGTCTTTGCCGGGCGTTGCCTTGCTTCCGTCCTCGGTATATCCGTCAACACCAACGGCAAGCAACGTGCCGTAGGGGCGCGGAATCTGCTGGTCGTCGCCGTCAAGGGAAACTACGAACTGATTGCTTGTGCCTTTGGCAACGGCGGCGGTTGTGGTCACGCAGGTGCGAGGCTCGTCAATCATGTAGTGGTCAACTTCGGGCGATGTTACCTTGACACGCTTTGCTTTCAGCGCAATCTGCATGAGAGGGGTGTCATCGCCCTTAAACTTGTAGAGTTCTTCGTCAAGGTCGGGCTGCACGAGGTTGCCACCGTCAATGCCGCCAGTTGCCCCTGCGAGATTGCCCACAGTAGCGGCTGCTCCGCTTACCTGCGAACTGACTCCGGCTGAGCCGGGGGTCGGGGTGGGATTTGTACCACCAACATTTACTGTTTCTCCGTCCATGGTTGGAAAAATTTTGAGATTAAAGATTTATTTATTGTCGTTTTCAATGAAATTGCCTTTGCCTATTCCACCAGTCGCGGATGCAAGATTGCTGACGGAAGCGGTCGCGCCTGCAACATGACTGCGGATTCCTGCCGAACCTTTTGTCGGTGTTACCTTATAGCCCTCATCGGGGCAGTGTACCACAACGCCGTCCATGACTACATGGCTTCGTTGGCGAGGTCAAACATAGACTGCTCCTTGCGCGTCGGTGCCGCGCCCTGTCCGTTCTTGCCTCCGATTGGTGCTGTGCCGTCACCTTTCTTGCTCTTGCGCAGTTTTTCCACAACCTTGGCGTTGCGTCCTGCTATCTCTCCCTCTTCACCTGCGGCCGCTACATCGGCATCGTAGTTGAGAGCCTTGCAGGCCATGTCAAGAGTTTCGGTGCTGAACTTGCCCATAACGCCGTCACGGACTATGCCGAGTAGGAGTTCTACGACCTTGTCAATCTGCTCATCGCTCATGCCTCGCTCGGACTGGAACTGACGGAGAGTTTCAAGAGTGGTGTCCATGTTCTTATCATACTCTTCGTCCAGTTTCTTGGAGTTGGCTACGCGCTCGACATAATCCTTGTTGGCTTCGGCAATCTTGTCCTGCATTTCGGGGTCGTCAAGCACGTCCTTGATTTCTACGCCGAAGTTGCGCACGAGACCGAGAACCGGGTCAGTGCCGTTATGCATATCGGTGAGGAACTGCGCACTTCGAGGGTCGGCCGCGAACATATCCGACAGAGATTTCTCCCTGCCGCGATACCCCTCCAACTCTGCCTCGTAATTGTCGTAATCATCGGAAATCTGTCCGTAGATTTCCTCATCGTCCTCGAATTTCTTTTCGGGGTATTTCTTGCGCAGCCGTTCAAGGTGTTGGTCGCGCCTGCTCTTAACTTCGTTATTATCAGCCATTATTTTGAAAATCTTATGGTTGGGTCATTATCTATGCGCAAAAATAAGTCTATAAATTCGGGCGCGACTTTTAAGTTTTGTGACGTGAATTAGGTAACTTTGCATAGGAACTACCAATCAACATCGCAATGGAATAGATGGCTAAACATTTCGGTTCTATAATGGATTTCACAAGTCAGCGCAATGATGACCTCATGCGTGCGTATCGTGAGCAACTCGCCTTGGCGAATTACATTATTATGCCCGAAATTTTTGAGAAGGTGGCTGAATCACCTGCAAGACGCTTTTGGGTTTCCGAAGAGCGGGCCGCCGTGGAGGTGGCGCGTATGTTGGTTGGCAAGCCATTTTCGCGTATGCGTCAGAACAAACGCGAGATGTTTGAAGAGATATTTCGCAGGTACTTGGCTCTCCGCGGTTTGCACCCCGATAAATCGCTCTTTGAACTGGTGTCTAAGGTTGTCCATCAGCCTGCGCCGAAATTCTATCTTACACCTCGCACAGTAGGAGAATTCATATACCGCATTAAGAATGGTTGGTATGACAAGCAGTTTGACCGATATAGACAAGATATTGACGGAGAATGACCGCCGTAATGAGGTGATGTATGCTTCGTTCAACCCGATTACTGGAGAGGGTTCTATTGGGGAAAGGGTCAAGGTATCTATCTCCGATTTCGTCATGCCTATCCAGTGGTTGCCTGCGGAAATGATGTCTATCCCTTTTGTCAGCAAACTGGTTAAGGCAGGCTCTATTGACAGATTCCTTTCGGAGGTCCTGCACGTTGAGCCGAACGACACAGACCATGACAAGGTTTCCGAGAAGTTTATACGCCTGCGCTATCGGCACGATTTTCCCTTTTGGGCCGCAACCCTTGTGTGGATTCACAACAAGGATGCAGGCTCTGACGTGCTGTTCCGGCTACGCTATCCGCAACGCATACTGGTGTCGTGCTTTGAAGAGAAGCGCAAGGCAGGGTTGCCTATTCGTCTTATCCTGCTGAAAGCACGTCAGTGGGGCGGCTCCACTACGACCCAGTTGTATATGGAATGGTTGCAGTTCTTCCACAAGCGAGGACTGAACTCCCTTATCATCGCACATCAAGGTACGGCATCCGATGAAATCAAGGATATGTTCGACACGATGATTAAGGAGTACCCGATTGAATTGCTCTACGACATGGGCGCGTCATACGACCGCAATGCCCCTAAAATGGTCGGTGTCGGTAAGTCCGGCTCAACATGGCGCGTTCCACAGCGCAACTGCAAGATTAAGATTGGTACTGCCGAACGCCCTGACGGTTGCCGTGGCGGTGCTTATTCGCTCGTCCACCTCTCCGAGGTCGGGATATGGAAAAAGACTGACGGCAAATCTCCCGAAGATATTGTGCGCTCTGCCTGTTCGGGTATTCTCCTGCGTCCGCTCACAATGATTGTGATGGAATCAACCGCAAATGGCACTGGCAATTTCTTCCACACCGAATACTCTGCGGCCGTTGACCCTAACACCCCATCCCAGTTTGAGGCATTGTTCATAGCGTGGTTTCAGATCGAGCAATATTCCCTGCCGTTTGAGAGTGGCGAAGAGTTGCGCGAATTTGCAAAATGGCTCTACGGCAACCGGGAGAATGACAATGTTCTGTCATCGCGTGAAGAGTGCGGAAAATATCTTTGGTGGCTGTGGGAAAAGGGCGCGTCACTGGAAGCAATCAACTGGTACATCAAGGAGCGTAGCGGTAAGAACGACCACGGCATCATGGCTTCCGAGTTCCCCTCTGACGATGTTGAGGCTTTCGTTCATTCCGGCACAATGGTATTCGACAAATATCAAGTCGAAGAATTTGAAAACGCCTGCCGTCCTCCGCGCTACATCGGCGATGTATATGCGGATAGTGACGAGGGCGAAAAGGCTCTTGAGAACCTGCGCTTCCATGAGGACAGGCAGGGGCAGTTCTGCATTTGGGTCAAACCCGAAGATGATGACGAGGTGGAGATAACCGACCGATACCTTACGGTCGTTGACGTGGGCGGTCGCTCTGCAAAAGCCGACTGGTCTGTAATTCTTGTTATCGACCGTCTGAACATGATAGAGGGCGGTCGCCCGGCTGTTGTCGCCCAGTGGTACGGACATTGCGACATTGACCGCCTCGCGTGGAAAGCTGCGCAGGTGGCGGCTTACTACAATGAATCGCTCCTTGTCATTGAGAGCAACACACTGGAAACGCATGACCGTGAAAGGCAGGTTGAGGGTGGCGACCAGTCGCAATATATTCTCAATCAGATTTCAACTATCTATCCCAACCTTTATGCACGCCGTCAGTCCGAGGACGAGATTAGGCAGGGCGTTCCGCGCAAATATGGCTTCCATACCAACATTGCCACAAAGCCGATGATTATATCAACGCTCGTCAAGGTCATACGCGAACACCTCTACACGGAACGCGACAAGCGGTGTCTTGATGAATATCTAACCTATGAGCGTAAGCAGAACGGCGCGTATGGGGCAATCATCGGCAAGCATGATGACTTGCTTATGACACGCGCTATCGGTATGCACATCTGCTTCTATGAAATGGATATGCCTCGGATTATCCCCAAACAGCATGGACCGGCTAAAAAAAGAAAAGGCCCCGTTTCCGAGGCCGTTTTCTGATTGGTACTGGGTTCGTTATGCCGCAAGCATGCGTTGTGCCTGCTGTGCGGCTTGCATATTCGCTCCTTGCTGTGCTTGCTGTGCCAGTTCGGGTGAAATTCCTTCGGGTATCTGACCCTGCTCCAGTTGTTCGCGTTGGCTCTTGATGCTTTGCAATAGTCCGTCTGCGAATGGGAAGTCGCCATGTTCAAGCAACTGCTCTACGGAGATTGCCTGCGCTTTCCACAACTCCATCAGCATATCGTTCACGATTGCGCGGTATGCAGGCGTTGACGTGCTTTCGACAATTGACAGGTCAAACTCAACGTCACGGATTTTGCGTGGGTCATATTCAACGATAGCCGAGTTCTTGCCTGCGATGTTGAAAACTCTCGGAGTATCGTAGTATTGCTGAATGTTCTTGACATCCTTTGTCGCGCCATCTCTGATGAACGAAGAGAACGTATCGAGCAGGTCAAGCAACGAGGTTGTTGCGTTCTGCGCCTGCTGATTGTAGAGGCTTGCCGACATTCCCGAATAGCCGGGCTTGCCCTGCAATGCGCCGTTCACGCCCGATATGTCCTCAAAGAATTTCAGCTGCATATTCAGCAACTCGGTTATGCCTATCTGCGTGCAGTTGTTGGCAACCTGCTGTGGCAAGGCTGTGCCTGCCTTTGGCTGTCTTATCATTATCACGCCGTTAAACCGCGCCCACTCGTCTGCAATATCTTCTATTGTCATTCCTTTGGGCAGGCAGTCCTCCGGGAAGAGAAGCACACCCTTTGCACTCGCACGCATAATCCAGTCGTACATCGTGATGAGGCGGTTAGTGTAACGCTGTTGATCGATCACGTTGCTGACGAAAGAATGAATCTCGCCATCAATGAACGGATAAGCCTTGAAAACGTATGGGTGGCTCTTGTGTTCGTAGGGTGTTTCTCCCTCTTCCAGTATGTCGCCGAAAGGAGTGAGCAGATAATAATACCAGTAGGAATCCATGAACCATTCGCACTGAATCAGCGGAACGTCACTCTCGTCCATGCCCAGTTCCTGCGCCTCGCGCTTTCGCTCTCGGTTCACACTGCCGACAAATTCCTCATAGTCCTCCAGTTCGATTTTGAACACATCGCCGTTGTTGACATCGTGACAGCGGTAGCGAGGTTTGCTCTCCTTGCGCCACACCTCAATCACACGGCATCGGGTAATGTCGCGTGGAACGAGGAAATCATAGTATCCCTGCAACGGATGACCGAAAGATTCAAATGCCGCGCCCAATACATTCTTGTCACGGGCATCTTTGTATATGTCCGCAAGACGTTTGTAGTCTGCCGGATTATGCGCGAACCGCTCACACAATTCTTCAAACGATATGTCATGCACCTCTCCGAGGCAGGACACGTCCCAACCACGGAAGTCGCGCATATTGTTATCTATAAAGAAATTGTTAGGCTGAACATAGTCCGTCCAACAATCCAGTTTATCATTGCGCCAGCCATACCACTTGCGCTGTACCACAAAGCCGGAGATTAAGAACTCTTCCATGCATCGGGCGTTAATCTCGGTCATGCGGTTGAGCTGCATATTGCATTGCAGGACGGTTGACATGGTTTCGCCATATTTCTGCTCATCGCGGTCACGCGCCGTGCAGGTCGGCTCTTTGGCCTGACTGCGGTACACGCCCAGTACAGCCTGCACCATTCGCCGGATAAGATTGTTCTTCAGTGCGACATTGCCCTGCGACTTGATGTAGTCCTCTTCCCTCATCATCTTGCCGTCAACGCATATCAAGTCATCCCACTGCCTGCCGTAGGTGTAGTTCTTGTTGCGTTCTCGGTCTTGACGGAATGTTTCCATCGCCTGCCAATACTGCTGTGCCTGCCAAAGAACATCATAGGCTCGGCTACGTCCCAGGCCCTTGCTGTGTGCCACGCTGTCCATTTCACTCTTGGGCATCACGCGGCTTGCTTTATGTAATTTCTTCTTTGCCATTGTCGGTTGGTATGTTGTGGACGGTGCAAAGATAATACCTCGCATCGTCCACAATCATTTAACTATTGTTGCGTGTCACTCAATTCTCTTACCATTTCGCGTTTGAGGGCGATTAAAGAGTCTGTGAGCTGCTGTCGCTCTTGTGCGCTCTTGGCACGGAGTATACTCTTGCTCAATTCTGCTATGTCGTGTTTATAATCTTTGATAATCAAATATCTGTCATAAACAGGAGAAGCCTCCAATTCGTCAAGAAGTTCGTAGTAACGGTCTTCATCCTCTTCTTTGACCTTTCGGATTTTACTCAACCGTGATTTTACGGTTTCATAATCCGACAGCCATGAGGCATTGACATTTGAACGTTCATTACTCTGTGAGTCAATTCTGTCCTTGGCATTGTCAAAAACACGTTTTGCTTTCGCAGACTTGATTGAATCAGAAGCCTCCGTGCTACGCATCCACCCGGTCAATGGGGCCTCACGCATCATCTTGTATTCGGCGTACCTACTTGCAAGTTGATTTGGTGTAAGTTTGCTCGCTTCCAGCGCGTCCATATCAAGTTCCTCGAAATAGACTTTCTCCAACTGACTTGGAGGACAACTAAGCAGACGCGCTACAAGCAGGGCGCATTCGTGTTGTGTCTGCACGTCCGAATTGTAGTCTATAATTGCAGTTGCCCAATCCGTGATTGTCTGAGGGTTGATACCTATTGCCATACCGCCCAAGATATTGATTACATCATTGGCGGCTGCCATTTGGTCTTTGTCTGCTTTTTTGATAGCCTGCAATATGTCGCTGATGATCGGGTTACTCCTGCCGAGGTTATAGATGGATTTCTCATTTGCCCCAGTCAGCATATTAAATCCATCGGAAATCACATCGCCATAAGCAAGACCTTCAATCGGAGCGAATATGGACTGCCGTGTAGCATCTTCCCACTGCTTGTTGTTTTCATCGTCATCGCCGCTAAGTAACAGCAGGGGTGCGACACCACCTATGCGCCAAAGCCACGGGAGAATCCACCCGAACATAGCGAGATTGACAGAGTTCTTGACATACGCGCTATGAATCTCCCTTTTGGCGTTCTTCCGTGCTTTTGCCCATTGTTCATCTGTCCATGCGTCCTCGGTCTCTGGGTAGAGGGTGCGAAGTATCTGTTTAGCCACAAAGTCCTCATTTACCTCTCCACTTATCAGTCGTTTCAGATTCCTTGCGGAGGCATGGGCCTCACGGGTATATGAAGTAGAAGAGTTTCTGAATAGCATGGCTGACGTAGCGTAGAATGTATGGTCTACTTGAACCGGCGCCATGAATGGCCCCTCGCTTGATTGCTGACTTTTGTTGTAGCATAATTCAGCATCTTGTATAGCGCGGTGGTCTGCGTCAGACTCGCTCATACCCCAACGTAGATATTTAGCCTTTCGTGTTTTATATACTCCGTATGACCCCACTGCGATTGTCCATGCGTCCACGCCGATGTTGGGAAGCATACCATACGATGAGGCTTTCATAATCTTGCCGTCATACTCGTTTTCTTTGAGTCGGTAATCACCCGATGTACGGCTAAGGATACGCTTGCGGTAGTTTGGCATATTCTTCCACGCCCATCGGCAAGCCTTGACACCCCCAGTCGCAAGGTCGGTTGCTATGTGCCTCATGTTGACTTCTCCAAAAAATGCGGGTAAAGAGAGCGTCTGTTTTAATGCTGTGAACGTTCTTAATGAGATTTTACCCATTGTGACACCTTTAGCCCCCTGCACCATGAATCGGTCAAACTTGGCACGTTGAGGGTCGTAGGCATCAGTTGCGATGGCGCAACATTCCTCGAAACGTTTCCACAACTGCTCGCCTGCGCCATACACACTGTTCATGGCGAATACCTGTTGTTTCAAACGGTTGTACGAGAGGAGTGTTCCAAAGTCTCGGTTGAGTTCTGCAAAGGCTGTCCAATGGCACATCTCATCAACATGTTTGGCAAGTACATCCATGAAATTACATTTACGCATATTCCATTTTGAAACGCTTGCCACGCGCTTCTTGATAGCACCTGTCTGAACGCTGATACGGTCGTTTGTCTGATTGGATTGACCGTTTTCAACCTCACGTTTCAACGCATCCTTGTCTCTCACAAACGGGAAATAATTCTCGATTGCGTCCATGTTCGCGCCGAACATCCTTTTGTGAACCTCATTCGCACTATCTCCCAGTTGTGGCAAAAGTTCTTCCTGCACCCAATCAGCATATTCTTTTAGTTTAGGATCGAGTGCATTGGTAATGTTCTGCATAGTGGCTTCGTCTATGCCCATTCGTCTGTTTGTGGCACGTCCCATTGGCATCTTGTCAACGGCATAGAGGTACAGCAATTCCCCCTGACCTATCTCGTACTCACGCATATCGGCCCCGTCATAATAGGTGATAGTTGCGCCGGGTAATGCCTTTGCGTAGCCATAGATGTCAGAGTAGGTGTAATCTACTTTTTTCGCGCCGCCATTGTACCAAACACGATGTTGACCGAAGATTTCGGCGGCTTTGTCATCCATTTGCTTATGGACTGACTCTTTCATGATTTGCTCATTGTCGGCCGCATCAATCCATCCACGCATGAAATGGTTCTGCATGTAGCCTTCGCCGTTCGGATTCTGACGACCAAACATCTTAAGCATTTGGTCAAGGGTACTCATCGGCTCTAACAGCCAACTGAATGACCAGTGGTTGCGGAGTTTCATCAGACGTGTGTCCTCATGGTCACCTCGCAGTTCTCGTCCCTGCATATCGGAGTTGGCCAAATGGTGTATGCGGTTGACGCGGTCTTTCTCGGCTTCACGCCACGCTTTGGCACGTTCAACACTTTCAGACAGTTCTCCACCAAGTTTCTCGGTAAGAGATTCCAAAGCAGATATGCGGTCAAGTTTCATCTGAGTAATGGTGGCACGTGTGGCATCCTCAAATTGCTTGTAGGCGTCTGATGTCATACGTCCTGCATCCTTTTCCTCCTTGGCTCTCTTGACCTCTTCACGGAGCATCTTTTCTGAGCTCTTTGAGCCTGCCACATTCTCAGCGTATTCACGTGCAAGCTGCAAGCCTGCGTATTCAAGCGTGGCCCGCTCGGCGATTGGTGCATAGGTGTCGCTCATTGCGTCAATGGCATCAGATATGCGTCTGTCAATCTCGTCAACCGTTAAGCCTTTCCAACTGTTGAACACCTTCAACATTGCCTGACCGTCCGGGTCAAGGTCACCTTGTACCTGTATTCCGCGTCCGTCAACACGGCTCGTGCGCATGGAGATAAGTTTGCCGAACGCAAGTTCAGTATTGCGCAGATGATTGTTGACCATAATTTCAAACACACGGTCAACCTGCTTGCTTATGTCCTGCCGTCCGATTGAGCTTGTCACCTGCGCCAAAAGGCTCTTGACCTCAGCATTGCCGAGAGTATCGAGCAGGCCATTCTCCATCAGGATACGTGCAAGGTCTTTTATGCTCTTGGCTGTGGTGATGTCATACTCGCGCTGACGTGCCATTGCCTGCCGCAGGTGGTTGAGGTTGCCGCCGATTGCTCGCATTGCGTCTCTCTTCGCCTGCAAGTTCCCTGCGTTGGCCTGCATCGCCTCGGCTTTCATTTTGGTGATGGTCTCTTCCAGTCCCAGGCCGGGGTCGCGGAATCTTGTGACGGCATCTGCGTCATAGCCACTCTGCCTGCGCCTTACTGCATCCTCGGCATTGGCGAACACACCGCCTTTGCCTTTTCGGTCACGCATATTCTTCCATGACTTGAAGAGAATATACGAGAGATCTTTGTCGTTGAGGCGTATGCTCTTGGCTATCTTCAGTCCGCGCAGGAACTTGTCAAGGAACGTCTGCACCTTTGCCTTGATTTTGCCCCATAGTGTCTGCTCGTCACGGCTCATCTTCTCAAAGCCCTCGCTTCCGATACGGCCGCCGAGGTCTGACATATATTCCTCAGTGGCTTCCCTGCGGAACTCCTCGCGCTTCTTATCGGCTTCAACACGTGCCTTGGCCATGTCGGGGTAGTAGTTGGCGTTCACATCCTCCCCGGCGCGCTCATGTGCCTGCGCCATGCGTACACGCAGGCGGTCAGCCTCAGCGTTCACCATGTCGTCAGTCATCTTGTCAATGACTTTGCGGATAAGATTGGAGGCATGGTCGTACACCTCACCGAGGAACTCGTCAAAGCGTTCCTCGCCGATAAAGGCTCTCAGACCCTTGTGTCCTGCAACCTCATGGACAAAGGTATTCTCTACATCGGCGACATTGACGTTGTTTGGAAGCACAATGACAATCTCATCATCCTTTGCGCTCCACCATCCTTTGGCACGCCTCTCTCGCCGAGTGGGCAGTGCGTCAATCTCTTCCTGCGTTCTGATGATTCTGACTGGCAGATTCACTTTTTCGGAGAGGTCGGCGACTCGCGCTTCCTTGGCTTCGTCCGATGATTCGTAAGCGTCAAGGTAGGCGCGTGCCTTTTCAAGACCTGCATCCCATTCTCCTGCGTTCACACGGTCGCGCAGTTCGTTGAGCATGGGAATGTCGGCTTCTGCCACACTTCCGCTGATGTCACCGAACTTTGCACCGCGCTTGGCGAGTTCTGCGCGGAGCATCGGCGGCACGGCGTTGATGGGGAATGTTATCTTTTGGTCGCCCACGCGCTCCATGATGAGCTCGGCGACTTCGCTCCACGGCACGATGCGTCCCGGTTTGAAGTAGCGCGACAGCATGGTCTGTACCTTGGTGTCATCGCTCAATTGTCCGTTCACGCTTCCGCTATGCCAGTCCATCAGACCCACGGAATCCTTTGCACCCTCGGCGCGGTATCCGCTCGTTTCTTCGCTTTCGGGATAGTAACCCTCAACAACAAGGAGTTCGGGACGGTCGTATGCTGCCGTGAACTGGTCGTTCAGCGGTGAGGTGCGGATATGGAAATAGGGGTTGTAGGCAACGTCCCCGGTGGTACGTCCGTTACCCTGCACAAGGTCGGCTTTGCCGTTCTCTTTGCGCATACCTTCTTCGCTCTGCTCCCAACTGCCGAATATCATCGGGGCGCGCCACTCGCCGTCTTTCTTGGCGGTCATTGGCGGCAATACGCCCATGTTCGCCCACTGCGAATAGCGGTAGCCTTTCTTCAGCGGCTGTCCGTCAAGGAAGTCAAGCAACTCGCGCTCGTCTATCAGTCGGTACTTGTTGCCGTCTCCGTTGGTCTCCTGCTTCTTACCCAGTTTGTTGAACTCTGCCGTGAGTTCCTTGAGTTTGGCGGTTGCCTCTTCATATTCGGCCTGCCTTGGGAATACGCCGTCTCCGATGTTCATGCCCGAAAGTTGGCTGCTGATACCTTCCAGTTCTCGGCGGTACACATCGCCATTGTCCATGATGCGTTTGAGCAGGTTGCGGAATGCTGTACCTGCGGCGGTGGCATCATCGGACAGACGGACAGAGTATCTGATACTGCGCTCGTTGCCTTCGCCTATCTGTAACTCACGGAAAGAGAAGAGGAAGTTGCCTTTCTCTTCATTGACGGTTGCAACTCGCGCACGTTGACCGAAGCCATGCAGGGTTACGGTCTTGCCTTTGTCAAGGGCGGCAAGCAGATATTCGCCTGCCTCTTTAGGCTTGTCGAATGTACGGCCGCCTCCATAGTAGCTGCCAGTATCGTTGATGGTGACGGTGGAGGGATAAACACCCTTGTCATCCGGCTTGAAGCCTTCACGCTCCAAATCCGCACGGTCTCGGTCGTTCAGACGGATAAGACGTTCAAGATTATCTTTGCGTCTCTGCAACTCGTCATACTTGGCTTTCTTGCGCTGATAGTCGCGCTCAAAGCCATTGCGCAGGGCGCGGAGTTTCTTTACGAGTTTTTCCTGCTTGGCTTTCTCGAAGATTACCGGGTTGCCCGAAAGGATTGCAACCATTTCCGCAGGATCCATGTTGCCGTCCTCATCGGCTGACCCCTCGTCAAAACTGCGTGTGCCGCTAACCGTACCCATCTTGAACTGGGTTATCATCTTCCCCTTGGCATCGAGAAGTTGATATTTGTAGAGGTCAAGACTGCCCTCGGTGGCGTAGTAATGCACTCTGACCTTGTTGCCCATGAAGTCGCGTGCAACAATGTTGCCTTGACGGCCGCCACGTCCAATGCACTGCTCCAGTGCCGCAGGTGTCCAAGGCACGGTCAGCATGTGCATATCAGTAATGCGGTCTTGCACGTTCACGCCGGTTCCCATATTCTTAGTGCCGCCGATAAGGATACGCACTTTGCCGTCACGCACTCGCTGAAACAGGTCTTTGCGCTTTTCCTCTGTCGGGGCCTCTTGGATATAGGCGATTTCGGAACGGGGTATGCCGTAGTCGTTGACAAAGCGGTTCACCATGTCAGTGTATGCGTCATACTCCTTGCCCTTGCCCGGTACGCCCATCTCGCAGAAGATGAGCTGCACACCGCGCTGTTCTGCCATTTCGTCATAGTATTTCTTGACGTTCTCGCAGACGGCGTGAACCTTGCCCCCGTCATCGTTCATGTCGGGGAATATGAGTCGCGGACTCACGGCCGCCTTTGCCGATATGGTTGAGGCGTGGAGTCCCCACGGCGCACGGTTCGGGTCTTTGGGATAGATACCGAAATATTTGCCGTCCTTGGACTCAATCATATTCACAATCTCGGAGTTTATTTCCGACATTGCGTCACTGGCAGGCACGATGACCGTATGAGCGTCAATGCCCGGTTTCGGCAGTTTGAGGTTTTGGTCGTTGCGTACATCGGCTATCTCTGCGTACAGCTGCGAGAGTTCTGCCACGTTGTCAAACTGACGGAAGCGGTCTTTCAGCGCGAAGCCGCCTGTTATAGTAGCCTCCAGTTCTGACGTGTGGACGGCGAACGTGCTTGCCCATGCGTCAAAGGTAGGCATACCCAACTCTTCAAGTTTGCGCGGACGCAGGTAGTTCAGCAGGTTGTAGGTCTCCACAAGCGAGTTGGTGATTGTGGTGCCGGAAAGAAACACTGTACCCTTGTCGCCTTGGTGCATCCTTTGCAGATGGCGTATGCCTGTCAGCAACGCCACAGCGCGGTTACTGCCCTGCGGGTCGCCGAGTCCTGCTACCTTTTGGTAACTTGTCACGTATGGCAGGGCCTTGAACTGGTGGCTCTCGTCAACAAACAGATAGTCCACACCGAGATTTTCAAAGCAGAACTCGCGGTCAACGGCACGGTCAAGACGTTTTTCAAGCCTTGCCTTCAGATTATTTCGGCGAGTTTCAAGAGCCTTGATTTGTTTCTTGGTCATCTGACTTTTGTCTTCTGTGCCATAGAGATACTCGATCATGTTGTCCAACTGCCACATCTGCTCATCAATCACGGCTCGTTCTGCCTCCTCGGTGTGGGGAAGCATACAATATTGCTCATGACTGAGGATTACGCAGTCGTAGTCGTTGAGCGATATGTTGGCGATGAATTTCTTGCGGTTTTCTTTCTTGAAGTCGCTGTCATTGGGAGCGAGGACACGCGCCGAAGGGAATGCCTCCTTGAACTCACGCGCTATCTGCGCCACAGTGGATTTCAGCGCGACAATCATTGGCTTCTTGGCTATGCCCATTCGGCGCATCTCCATGATGGCCGACTGCATTACAAGAGTCTTGCCTGCTCCTACAATATGGTCGACGATACCGCCCCGGTTGTTGATAAGCATCCATACGGCGTCTTTCTGATGCGGACGCAGTTCTTTGCCCATGAGACCCGGCACAATGAGGTGTGAACCGTCAAAATGGCGTATCACGGTGCGATTGAAGCGGTCGTTGTATAACTGCTCCATGAGGTCAACACGTGCAGGGTCGCTCGGCAACCATGTCTCAAACCGCTCACGCAGGTCTGCTATTTTCTGATTGGCGAGTTCTGTCTGCTCATCGTCAACGTGGCTGTTGCCGTCCTTGTCCTTGTAGGTGATTACAAGAGTCTTGTCCTCAAGCGCGGCTTGCAGGATTTCCTTCGCAGACTTCTTCGGGGTTTCCCAGTCCGATGCCTCGCCGCCGAGTTCTTTCTTCTCGATGTTGATTTCAAACGAGTCTGTTTCGGGGATGTAGCGGACACCGCTCTTCTGCTCGTTGACATATCTGCCGAGTTCGGGGTCCCACTTTCGGCCGCGGTTGCTGTACACGGCGTGGATGCCCAGCAACTCATTGACGAAGTCGTTGAGTACCTCTTCGGGAATCCAACGTGCGCCGAGGTGGATTGTGATGTCATCGAAAGGAATGCGCTCCGGCTGCACTTCTTCAAGTGCTTTCACGTTGCGCTCAAACGAGTTGTCTTTCTCTGCGGCGGCGCGTGCGTCTGCAAGTTTGGTGACAACGTCTCCGCTCAGATACTCATCGCGTGTAACGTAGTCATCTTCGCTGTTGGGTTTGAGGAATACTACATCTCCGCACTGCTCCACCCAGTCCTCTCCGAGTGCCTTGGCAAGATAGTCGGGGCGCAGGTAGCCGTATTCTGCCAATGACAGCGCGACTGCCTCCTGCGGAGTTTTCTTTCCTTCAAGATTGATAGACGGCTTGATGGAGTTCTTCGTGAAGATGTCGGAGAGGCCGACAAACTTGCCGTTCTTCCATACCTCCAATGCCTGCAAGGTATAGCCGTCAATATCGTCAAGGATAAACGAGTTGTCTTTGTCCTGCAATCTGCCGAACTTGCCTACAAACTTGTCGTAAGCCTTTTGCAGCTCGCCACGCAGAGCGGCAAGGGTTTTCTCTTTCTCGCCCTCAATCTGACCTGCGATAAGTTTCTTCATACTTGTGCGCAGGTCTATCATGGCTTCTATGCGTGGGAGCATTCTGTCATGCTTCAGAGTACCCTCGAATGTCCGGATCACCTCGCCGTACTCGTTGCTCTTGGCGGTGAGGACTCCGACCTTGCCGTCTTGAACGACAAGATTGCCGTTGCTGACCCAGTCGCCGTTGCCCTTGTACGCCTCGCGGATAGCCTGCTGTGTCTCGCGGATTGTGCGTGATGGGTTGAACAGACTGCCACGTCTGCTTCCGACAATGCGTTTGATGGCTTTCTCCACCTCCGAGGCTATCTCGTCAACGGTAAGTTTGCTTGTCAGACCGAATGCGTCTTTCTTGCCGTACTGGTTACCTGCTTGAATTTCGCCGATGAGGTTGCGCGGATTCAGTTTGTAATAGCCGTTGAAACTTACCTGCTGTTGTGAGCCGTCAAGTTTGTTGGGAGCGGTCTTTTCATGCTGTGAGAGGAAGGCACGCTCTATCTCCATGTAAGTCTCATCAGCGCGTGTCTGCTCGCGGTCTTGCTCGTCTCTCCATTTGCGCACGAAGATGATGTCAGTGACCACGCCTGTGCCTTGGAAGGTGTTGTCGGGGAGTCGGATTGCTCCCAGTATCTCGCCTTGGTCTGCGATATGGGCGCGGATGTTCTGATTGCTTGGTGTGTCCATGACGGCACTTGTTGTCATCATGGATACGAGACCGCCGGGACGTGTCGCTTCAAGCATCTTCACTGCATAGTAGTTGTGGATGCGTTTTTGTGCGGACCGTTTCAGCGGTGTGCCGTCATTCTCCCATGTAGGGTCGTTTACTTCAATACTGCCGAATGGAACATTACTTGTTACCACATCGAATGAGCCGGGGGCGATGCCCGATTTCTCAAACGCGCTTATCATCACGTTTGCATCGGGATAGAGGGAGCGCGACAACTGACCGCTGAGCCAGTCAAGTTCAACGCCAGTAATGGAGGTGCGCTCCTGTATGCTCTTGGGCAGAGTTCCTTCAAACATACCGTTGCCCATAGATGGGTCAAGAAGGGAGCCGCCCTTGTAGCCTGCAAGCGCAAGGAACGTGTTCATTGCCCTTGCTATCGGTGTCGGGGTGTAGTAGGAAGATAGCGATGCGCGTTTGATTGCACCAAAGAGGTTCTTGTCACCCGATGGATCGAGTCTCTTGATTACCTGCGCCAGTCGGTTGATAGGCGTGTCGGTAAAGGTGTTGCGTGTGATTTGGTCTAAGTCATAGTATTTGCCCAAGTCCACCTGACCCCAACCACGGAAGCGCGACATGATTGCTTTCTGTTCTTCAGTGGCTGGTTTGTCACCGAACAAAACATCTGCAAGTGTCTCAATAGCCTTGACGTTGGCTTCAAGACGCTGTGACGGCGTGTAGGTGTCAGCCTCGTTGCCGTTCTCTTCGTCATAGCGGAAGTTGTGGGTGTACCTTACTTCCGGCTTCTTCGGTTTCTTTACGGCAGGAGTTCCACTTCGGCGGCCAGTGTCGGCGGTAGATTCTCCCTCAGAAAGTCTTTCTGTTCCTCGGTCAGCACCACGTTCTGATACAGAGCCTGCTCCAGCAGTTCTTCCACGCTCCACTGCGGAGTCGTTGCCTCGGCTATCAGTTCCGCTCTCATCACGTCCCCGATTTCCGACGACTGGTTGTAGTCCCCGGTTCTCATCAGTTCCATGTGTCGAGCGGTCAGTTCCTCGCTCCACGCCTGCGCTTGCTTCATGAGCTGCCCTTCCTTTATCAGTCGGTTCAGTTCCTGCGGACGATACTCTTCCATCAGTTCCAGTCGCATCAGTGCCCACGGGGTGTGCGAGTTCTCCTCCAGCCACTTCTTGACTCGGTTGATTACCTTTTCGTTCATCGGTTTCTTGTTTTTGAGGTTCTTCGTTTAAGTCGGCGAACAAACCTCCGATAGGCTCGTCCGGCTTCAAAGTTACATTTTTTTTGCGAGATTTGCTATTCTTCTTCGCAGGTTTCTCACCACCTCTCAGCAGATTAACGGCATTTTCTGTTGCCTTCTTTCTTTCCTCGGCGGCCTTACGCGCTACACGCTGTGCCTCGCCGAAGATGCCGTCAATAGGCTTGATGCGCTCCCAGTTGCCCTTTTCCGACATGACACCTTTGACCGCTTCAAAAATCGGGTTGCCGTCAGTATCGAAATCTTCAATCTTGACTTTCTCCCACTTGCCGTTGCCGTACCGGTCCCACATAACCTCATCGCCTACCTTGTAGCCGTTATGGGTTGCTTCGGCTTCAGCAGGAATTGAGGACGGCAGATAGTCCTTTGCCTCGCGCTGAATACCTTTGAGCAGGTCGGCATAGGTCACGTTGGCTTCTGCCCAACAGTTGCGCCCCATGCGGTCAAATGACACATGACCTTTCTCATCGGGCCATTCAATGCGGTACATGACGCGAGTGGCTTGCAGGTTATCACCGCTGTATGTCACATCGCCCGGCGTTACTGACGGGTCAAGTCCGATAGTAACGTAGAGTTCGCGGCCCTCGTTGAGGGGCAGGCGTATGGATATGTCACCACCTGCTGGCGCAATATTCGCAGTAACGGCGTTCTTTCTCTTGCCACGGTTGGCGGTGGTTGCGCCAGTCACCTTATCAAGTCCCAGGCCGAGGTCGTTCACAAGTTGTTTTGCGAGTTCAACTGCATCCTTAACAGCTTTCTTTTCGGCATTGCGCATATAGCCGTATGCCTCGTTGAAATCCTTGTCAACCTGTTCGGCTTCATAGTAGCCGAGGATAGCCAGTTGGTCGTTGACCTCATCAAGCGTTTGGTCGATCAGTTCCGAGGCTCGGTTGAGTTCGCCTGCGTCTGCTGAAGTTTCTGCGATATTTTCTGCTTCGCCTGCAACAGCCTCTGCTTTTTCTGCAACAGCAGCTGTATCTGCTTCTCTCTGCTTGTCATGTTCTTTGCGGTTATTGTTTCGTGTTTCGGTTAATTCTTTCTGCGCCTGCTCCGAAGCGGTCGAGGCTTTGCGCTCCTCAACAATCATAGCGGCCTGTGCGATTGGGTCTGACTGCTTCTTGTCAAAGTTCTGCACGTCAAAGGTCGCAACCTGCTCGGTTGGGGTAAAGACATATTTCTCGTAGCCGGGTGTCCAACGTGCGCCCTCATAGAACGATTTGAGCCACGGACGTATCTTGTCGCCCAACAATCCCACCATCTTGGTGGCATAGTCGGGAAAAGAAACAGTGCCACGGCTTATCAAGCCCATAGCCACGCGGATACCTGCTGATTGCAGCTTCATGCGCTCCTGCGGTGTCAGTTCGCCGGGGTCGCGGAATTTGATGTTGGTGTCGCCCTCGTCCTCGCCGATACCCAATATATCGCGTATGTCGCCGAGTAGCGACTGCATTTCCTCATCGCTGATTTCGTGCTGCGCCTCCGGCTCAGTCTTGACCGGCTCTGCATGGTCGCTCAACTCGGTTTCTCCCTTAGTAGAAAGGTCGGTCATCACATCTTCAAGGCTCACACGGTTGATAGGTGCTTTCTTCGGCTTCCGTGCAGGCTTCTTCTCGGCAGAAGCCGCAGGAGCGACAGCCTCACGGAGTTCCTCGGCAGTCATGGGCTGTGCGTCCGCAACCGCTTCCTCGTTGCCAATCATCTCTGCGAGTTGGCGTGCTGCTTCTTCACTACGCATCATGTAACCGCCCTGCTTTCGGTCAAACCAACCGCGAGAGGTTTTCTTCCCCTCGGTGAGAGGCTCACGCACAAACGTGTCAAGAGCGGCCTTTTCCTCTGCGGTCAGTTCGCGGTTGAACTTGACAAGGTGAACATCGCTCGTCTTGCCTTTCTTGTTGGTATAGGTGGTAGCCGTAATGGTGTACGGTTCAAAACTTTCCGCGCTCTCCGCTTGTTTATCTGCTGGCAAAGTATTAACTTTGCGGTCAGTAGGCGAGTCGAGCGTAGGGCCGGAAAGGGTACCGGCCTCCTCCGAAGATTCGGAGGGCAGTATGAGGAGTTGCCCGTCCTCACGCTCTTCCCCTTTAACAATATTGTCGGACGTAGGAACAAGGTCCGGTCCCTCCGATTCACTCGGAGCCTCGGTTAAGCGCAATTCAGAACTGGGGGACAATTTCTCATCAAGGTGCAGGACAATGTCGTTCTGCATCTTGTTTTTTAATGACTTGTCCTTTATCTCATGACTGCTGATGGACACTTCCATGCCGTCTTTCTTGACGGTCACGGATTCAAAGTGAACAATGCGAGAGCCGTCTGATTTTACAAATGTCTTAACAAAAAGATATTTGCTATCTCGTTCAGAGCCTTCCTTTGGGTCGGCTTCCTCAAGGATTACATCGGGAATGTTGAGAGTCGGATGAATCATACCGAAATAGCCAGTACGCTTGGTAGAGTAAAGTTTAAGCAACTGGTTAGCACCCATCTTGACAATACCGACAGGAGTTTCAACAGTGCCGTCCTCTCCGAACTGGGCAATCCAGTTTTCGGGAGTGAGTTCAATTGTAGGAGCAATTTCGGCAATTGCTTCCATTCGCTCAATCAATTCCGTTGCTTCCTGCTCGGTGAGTGAGCGGCCAATCATGACATTGTCCTTAATAGGCTTGACGCTCTTGTACTCGGCAAAGGGTTTGGTCTTGCGTCTGCTCGATCCAATCCATTTCTTGAACTCGTCCTTGCTGACATGGGTAATCGCGCCGAGACCGGTCCACCCCGGCTCATAGTTGGATAGGTACGCCTCGCGTGCGGCCTGCTCGTTGGGGAAGCCATACATAACCTTATGCTCGTCAAACGAGCCGTCCTCGTTCACTTGGTCAACGACAAACACATCGCCCTCTTCGGGAGTGTCGGAAAGGAACACGTCAATGTGGTCGCCGTCCACGCCCTCTGTGCCACGGATATATCCGTAGTCATTATGCATGAGGGTTTCCCACGGCTTGCCGTCAGCACCAGTACCACGGCGCACACTGCCTTTGGCATTCTCTATGCTGATGTTGTAGCCGTCAACACGGCGATGTTCCATCTTGTAGTTGCCTGCGGCTTTCTGCGCCTCGGTCGGTTCTGCCTGCTGTGCCTGAATACCGCCGTCAATGTAGTCGGCAATCTCCTTGAGGTCGCCGAAGTCGCGGCCGTCAAAGGTCAACTGACTGCCAGTATATGAGCCGTTCTTGTCGGGAGCGTCCGTTTGGATGACCTCATGCTTGCCGTCAACGTAGAGTTTACGTTTGTAGATGGGTTTGTCGGGCGCGGGGCCTTTCTCTTCCCATTCATCGCCCACGCTAATTCGTGCGCGGAGTGCGGCCTCTTCGGGCGTATCTTCGTGAATGTCGTTGCGGTCTTTGGCAAGCGGTTCTAACTCTGTGCCGCCGTATGCGGTTGGCTGTTGAGGCACTGCACTGCGTTCATCATCATTCGGAGTTTGTTCACTTGCCTCGCTTCGTTCACGCTGTTCTGCGTCTGCTTCGGCTCTGCGCTTGCGCTCCGCAATGGCAGCGTCCACGAGTGCCTGCTGTTCTTTTGGGGTTGCATTTCTGAAATGTTCGTTTACGGTTGTGAGTATTTCTTCTTTTGTGGGGATCGAGCCGGAGAACATATCCATCTGACCGCCCGAAGCCTGCGATGCCTCGTTGTTGTAGGTAGTCAGTATCTTGCGCAGGTCGCTCGGCTTGCCGCTGTTGAGAATGTCAGCAAGCAAGAGGGCTGTGCCGTCAGTGACGCGGCTATCGCCGAACTCGTCATCAAACAAACCCTGCAAACGACCGAAGGGCGATACTGGCATACCGTCAACATACACGTCCGGCATGGCGTTCTTTGCGCGAGTGACGAGGTCAACGGCTTTGGCAAGTTCCTCACTTATGTCATAGCCGTTCCGGGCGAGTGTGCGGTTATTGGCAATCTCGTTCAATCCCATGACGATTGACTGACGTAGCGTGGGAATGGAGATTATCTGACGCACGGCATCGGGCGAGGTTTGGAATACCTTGCCGATAAGGGTGTTCTCAATCAGTTCCTTTCCGGCGGCCGACAACGCCGTGCCAGTACGCATTTCGGGCAGTTGCTTGTCATTGATGACCTTTGCCTGCATGAGTGCGCCGAGTGCCTGCGCTACGGCTTTCTCGTCAGCGTAGTAGTCAGAGAGGCGGTCGTAACGGCTGATGTCATTGACAATGCTGTTGAAAACATTGTCGGGGACAATCTTGCCGAGTTTCACTGCGGCTTCGGGTTTGCCCTGCGATTTCTTCTCCTGCGCATTGAACCGCGCAAAGGTTGTGGCATCGTAGGGAAGAGCCTCGTCCGGCACGAACACCACGCGAGGATTCTTCATGCCTGCGACCTGCTCCGGGGTAAAGCCGAATTTCTTATGACCGAACTGGGCGAGATAGTCAACGTATGCCTTGTCAGTTCCTCTGCCTGCGGCGAGGTCGCCCGACATGGTGCGGTTGTTGCCCGAAAGCACAACGCCGTCCCTGCTGACGATTACGGGGTCTTGCAGGGCGCGGTTGTCATAACTGCTTGCCATGCCCTCTACAATCTGCTGTGCGTCCTTGTCGTGCATATAGTCGCGGTCATTGACGCTCTGGCCGTTCTCGTCAATCGGGAAGCCCTCGGTAGGCTGATAGGCATTGTTCACGTCATGGCTCGGCGAGGCGGCTCCTGCTTCAGTCAGCACATAACGACCTGTGAGAGTTGAGCCATCGGGCAGGGTGATTGCATCTGCATTGCCCTCAATCTTCGGAGCGGCTTCCCAACGCTCGCGTATCTTCGGGTTGACAGCGTGAACGCCGATGCGCTCCTGTTCGGCCTGCTTCTCGGCTTTGATGCGCTGTTCCTCTTCAAAGCGTGCCACAGCTGCGTCATGTGCCTCTGCGTCACGCTGACGGCGTTCCTCTTCATGCTGACGGCGTAGTTCTGCATTGCGAGAGGTATAGACACCCACAATGCCGTTCCACGCGGCAAGTCGGCTCTCCGTGTCGGCAATCTGCTGATTGTACTGGGCGAGTTCGCGCTGATAGTTTTCAGCCGCCTCACGCTTTGCCTGCGCCATAGCCATAGGCGAACCTTTCAGTTTGGGCGCTTTCATCGTTGGCGGTTTCTTTTTCAGTGCCTCAAGGTCTGCGGAAGCCTGCTGAACCTGCGCCATAGCGATGTCAGCTGCGTCAGCCTCACCGCCGACAGCCTCAACCAGTCCGTCCCATGCCGTATCCTTGTCAACGGCTTCAAATCTCGGCTCTCCCTGCTCGTTCACAGGTATGCGAGAGAGAGCGGTTTGCTGTCCGTTTTCTACGCTTGAGACCGCTTCGGGAGCGATTTCTGCATCTGAAACGGCGTTTTCCGTAGGATTGAGAACGCTTTCGGGGTTTTCGGGAACGGCTTGCGCTCTGCGCTGTTGCTCGTAGATGTATGCGTCCAACTGACCTTTCATGGTCTCGGACATTGATTCGGGAGTGTTTTGGCTGTAAATCTTAATGAGGTTTGCTATCCATGCATCATCAGCCTTTGCCGCTTCCTCCAATCCCTGCTCATAACCTCGGTCATATTCGGAAGTGTCGGCGGTCGCAGGTGCTTCCGCTTCAGCAGGCTGGGCGAATGGGGCTATTTCATCCTGCTGTGGCTCTTCTGCATCCGTGGCAGAATCTTCGGGGGCAACGGCATTGTCGCCAAAGATATTCATCTGCTCTTGCTCGATCACCGACAAAGCGGTGTCCAGTTCGTCCTGCGGATTAACAGCCTCGGATACTTGGAAGATTTGGTCGGGGGATGTAAACTGATATTCCCCAGTCTGCGCGTCCATGACAACGACACTCTCCGAAGAGTTGTGAACGTCAACGGCTGTGCCATCGGGGAACATGACTACATCGCCCTTGACGATATAGACCGGTCGGTCATCCACTTTCATGGTAGCAGGGATAATCACGCCATTGTCCTTGTGGGTGCGCTTTGCCACGCTTTCCTCAACCTCAGCACGCTTGCGGTCGGCTACCTCGTTGGAAGCGTCCATAACGCCGTCAAGAGCCGCCTTTGCATTGATGTAGTAGAGGACAGCGTCTTTCTGCTCCACGGTCAGTTCGGGGTCATTGACCAACGACCATGGATTTTCATTGAGATGGAACATATAATATTCCGCTTCCGAACCGAAAGCGTCCTCAACGGCTTGGTAGGCTTCTTGCATACGCAGGGCGATAGCATCCACGTCAGCCTGCACTGTCGGGTCGCCCTCTTCAAAGCGTCCGAACAATTCACGGCCCTGCTCATACTGGCTCTGTGCCTCTGCCTGCTCGGCGGTAGGCTCGGCGGTCTGCTGACGTGCCTCTTCGGGGAAGAGCCTTTCAAGATACGACTTGACAACAGCCCGCTCCGCTTCGGTGCGCTTGCTCGGCATCTTGCGCAGAGCTGCATCTACATCAATGCCAGTTTCCTCTTTCAGAGCCTCGCGGATTGCTTCGGGGCGATAGCGGTCTGCAATATCGCGGTTGCGCTCCATAGCGTCATCAAGGAACTCAACCAACTGCTTCTGCGATTCGGTCACGTCCTTGTTGCCTGCCTTGACAGCGCGGTAGATTCTTTTGATGGTTGCAGGGTCGGCACCGGGCGACACCTCGCTGATAGCGGCATCAAGCACCATATCATCGGCAACGGCTTCCTTGTATCGTTCACCAATGTCAACCGAGTTGAGTTCTGCCTGACGCATGATGTTGTCGGTTTCCTGCTTGGCTTCCTGCTCATTCTTGAATGTACGACTGGTAACAACCTCGCCATTGGCGGCTATGGAGTTGACAGTCACACGTCCATCTGCGTCAGTATTGGTGGTGTACCCGGTGACTGACGCCATAGGAAGCCTGCGCCCAGTAAGAATGTAGTAGGCTTTTGCGCGTGCGGACTGGCTGACTCTTCCGTCCTGCATGAGTTCTTCCATTGAGGAATAGCCATCAAATTCGGGATTGCGACTGATTGTTTCAGCCTCAACGCGCTCGGCTCTCAACTCGATCGCGCCCTCGGCAGGGTCAATGTCGGGTCGCTGAACGTCCTGCACTCGGTCACGGCTGAACAGGTCGGCGAGTTCGCCATATCCTGCTCTGCGCAACTCTTCACGCTCATCGGATGTAAACGACAAGTCGCTCGGACTTGCGTCCAAAATCCTGCGCAGACGTTCCTCAAAGTCCATGCGGTTGTGGTTGCGCTCTGCCTGCGTCAGCGGTCGGCCGTTAGACGGCTTGACTGGGCGCAGGCTGGCGATAACTCGCGGTGCGCTCTTAAGTCCGTGCTGTGCCTTGAAGCCTAACATCATCGCCATATTGTCAGTCCACACGTCCATTGCATCGGCATCGCCGTTTATCCATTCGGGAACGGAGAATATCGTACCCTCGGCAAGGGTTGATACTGCAACCTCACCGAGGCGCACGCCTGCCTTGCCTGCTGTGGAGGCGGTTGCATTGACCGTTTTATCAGCGACATTGCCTATCATGGGCGACAATGTGCCTGTCACGCTACCGAGGACGAGTCCATGACCGCCTGCGCTCAACATTGCTCCGGCTGAATAGCCCTCGTTCTCTCCAGTTTTGGGGTTAATATGACCGCCGTGCAAGAACTGGCTCTCAGCCTCTTTCAACATTTCGTATGTGGCGAAGTTGCCACCGCCTGCGGCTGCCCCGGTGATTATACGACCAGTGAGAGAGGACGAGAAGATGCGTGAGCCTACCTGCGTACTCATTGACGTGGCGGCTCTGCCTGCTACAATACGACCGCCGATATTGATTGCTCCTTTGCCTGCGAGTGAGCCGACACCGCCCGACACCCATGTCACCGGGTCAACAGCCATGCCGGTAACGGTGCCTGCAATCTGCGCTACTCGGTGATTCTTGCCATACTCACCCATAGCGGCCTCATAAGCTGCAAGGTCGCCGCTCGTTCCTGCTTGGCTTCGGGCAAGACCTTTGCTGATCGAGTTAATCACGTTCATGTCGGCGACTGTCCGACCGAAGTATTCCAGTGTGCTTTTGGGCGTGTTCTGCTGAACGGCATACTGATATACGGCATTATCGGTCAACTGGCGTGCCATCTGCGATGCGGTTGCCTGTAATTCCTCTTCGGACGCGCCGGGGTATTGCTGACGCAGGCGGTTGTAGCAGTTGGCAGTCACCTTTGAGCCTGCACGCGCCCACGCATTGTCCATCATCTTCTGAAGGTCAAAGCGTGTCATGTGTGAAATATTGTCGGCGTGGCGGTTCATAGACGTTGTAACGATACGCATTTCACGTCCACCGCCCATAGCCGCATAATTGCTCCATTCGCGGTCGGCATTGCGCTCTTTGTCGGCCTTGTGCTTTTCCTCGGCTTCCTGCCAAAGTTCTGCTACGGCATCATAGACAGGGGCCTGTGCGTCATACTGCGCCTGCATTTCAACATCTTCGGGCTTGGCAGGGTCAAGTCCATTCTGCTTCATGCGGTTCTCGAACTGGTGGCGCAGGCGATTTTTACGAGCGGTATCCTCGGCTCGGTCAGCCGCGAACTGGCTTGTGGTCAGACTGCCATCGGGCATGAGCCACTGGGTTACTGGCTTGCCGTCAACGTACTCCACTCCATAAGGCTGTGGCGAACCGCCGTCATAAATTTGACCAGATGGGACATTAAGACCCAATCCTGCGGTCGTTTTAGTCCCTGCGAGTTGTGCTTGGAACTTTTTGGCGGCTCTCTTCTTCCTGCCTTCGGGTGTGAATGGCTCGGTCATGCGCTGAACCTGCGCGATGCGTGCCTTTGACTTCTGATTGAAGTCGTTGAGCATGGTGTGAATCTGATACGACATTCGTATCTTATCCTGCTCGGTAGGATGCCATGCAGGTTGCTGTGGCTGCTGTGGAGCGGGCGCAGGTGCTGACTGGGTCGGGGCTTGCGCTGTCGGGGCAGGCTTGGAAGCCGGGGCAGGAGCCGCAGGGGTTGCCTGCGGACGAGGTGCAGGGGCAGGCGCGGAGGCAGGTTGAGCCGTCTGCGGAGCATACATATTGTTGAAATCTGCCATGCTCCCCATGTTCAGACCCATGCCTTTGGCTTTCTCATAGTACCACTGGCGGTCTGCATCGTTGGCAAGAGAGGATGTGAACTCCTGCTCCGTGCCAACATTGTAGCCTTTGGCTTTCAGTTTGCCATATAGCCACTTAATATCATCGTTGTTTGTTGCCATATCGAATTATCGTCTGCTTGGTGGAGTGTTGTCATTATTGTTTCTACGGCTCGGCGGAGTATTGTCCTCGGGCGCGGGCCGTGCAGGATGACCGCTTTTCTTGGTCTTAGTAGTTGAACTCTTCCGTGGCTGTGACCGTGTTTCGGCCTCTTCCTGCCATGTGCCGTGCTGTTTGGCATAGGCATCGGCGGCTTCTTTGGTGCGGAACTTATGCTCTCGTCCGTTTTCGTCCCATGCAGAGAACTCCGACACGTTGGAGCGGTTATGAGCGGCCGCAGATGCGCGAGAATTGGCGGCTGATGCGTCCAAACTGCCCTTACGCGCCCTCTCCGTTGCGAGTTTAGCCTGCTGGAGGTCGGGAGCCGCCTCGGCTTCTGCCTGCGCCACGATTGCTTCCTGCTCGGCTCGGTCGGCTTTTCCTTTCTGCTCACGCTGTTTGTCGGGTTGAAGAGCTGCAAGCCATCCGTGCGCCTCTGCCTCTCGTTGAGCCTTTTCGCGTGCGAGTTTCTGCCGTTCCTGCTGTGCTTCCAGTTCACGCAGGGTAGCGGCACGCTGATTCTCAAGGTCGCCGAGTTTGAGGGAGAAATTAATATACTGGTCGCGCTTCCTTTCGCGCTCGGCTTTGAGTTGATCGAGCCGTTTGCCCACGGCGTTTGTCATGCTCCCTTTCTCATGGTTGTACATATTGGGGGCATACTGGGTCGTAAAGAAAAGATTGCTCAACGCCGAAATGCCGTCACTGACGGCGGCGATGATGCGCTTCGACTTCTCCCTGCGCTCACGCTTCTTGCGCTGTTCGGGCGTTTCGGGTCGGTTCTCTTCCGAGTCCATCCAGTCTTGAATGGTCTTGATTTGGCGGTCAGTCCCGGCGGTAGCGTCCACGCGCTGTTGCTGTTCGGGCGAGAGCGCAGGAGTTTGGTGTTCCGTGTCGGTGGAGGCCGCAGGGGCTTCCGCAGGTGGCGGAGTTGTGGGTGTGGTTGATGCACCGCCAGTCGGAGGCGTGGCGGTCTGCTGTGCTTCATAAGCCTCTAATGTGCCGGGGGCAGGGTTGGGTGTCGGTGTCAGTTCGGGTGCGTTGTCACCGCTGTTCTGCCCGGCCCAGTCCGCTGAACCTTTTGGAGGATCAACTGGAGTGGTGTTTTGGCTCTGTTCGTACTCTTCTTCGGTATATCCTGCCATACGTCAGAGAGGATTAGAAAGCACCTGCTATGCCTGCGCCTGCCTGTGCCACACCCTGCACGGCTGACGAGATAGCCTCGGACTTTTTCATTTCAAGATTGTTGAGCGCGTCATTAATCTGCGCGTCACGTGACTGATACGTCTGCTCGATCTGGTCTTTGCGTGCCTCGGCATTGACGGCAATCTGCGAGGTGGCATCGGCGAGAGCCTGATTGTTGGCGGCCTTGGCGGCTGCAACGCTCTCGTCAGTACCGCCCATGACAGCCTGCGCTCCTGCGGCCTGCTGATTGCGGTTGCGGATTGATTCCTCCGTCTTAGTCAGTATGCGTTGAGCGTCCGCACGCTGTGTAGCGTCCTCGTTGTATCGGCGGTCATACCAGTCTTGATTTGCCTGCTTCTGCGCCTGCAAATTCTTTTTGACTTTCTTCATGGCTTTACTCGCCGATATACCGCCGAAAATGCTCCCGACAGCCGACAAGCCTGCGCCTACTAAACTTCCAATCATGTTGACTATGTTTCAAAAGTTATAATTCGTGCGCTAATTTACGGCTGTATCTTTGTAGGCAACTTTTAAGTTTTGAGTTATGGCATTAGGAAAGAAAACCGGTGGGCGACAAAAAGGTACGCCCAACAAGGAAAACCCTCTCAAAGGGTATCTTCGCGCTCATAGCCTCGCATACTTTGAGCCGAAGCCACAGACCGAGGCTGACGGCAGTCCTCGCAAGATTGATTTCACCGACAAGGACGGTGTTATACTCAGTACAAGGGTACTGGCTGACGCAGACGGCAACCCGATACAGATGTCGGACTTCGATGTGGATATGATGGTACTGGACGCTAACGAGCGTGTCAGCGCGGAACTGCGCCTGCTTGAGTTCCATACGCCGAAGATGAAAGCCGTTGAGGTGGATATGGAAGTACACTCGGCAGTCACCATTGAGGACCGGTTGCGCGAACTCTGCGGAGAAACCGAAGAGGACGAGGACTGACGCGCCCGGCCGTCTATCCAATCTACTTTTAGACACAACCATAGGTTTTTGCTCATAGTGAATAACGTGAATAATTAATAAACTCGAAAGCGACACGTCCGTGAGGATAGGTCGCTTTTTCTTCCACCGACACCGCCATTTCAATAACCGAGATTGAACCAAACGAAAACCAAAAGCAAACCAAAGTGTAACCAAACACAAACCAAAACCTAACCAAAATATAACCTATGGTTTCCACCGACACCGCCATTTCAATAACCGAGATTGAACCAAACGAAAACCAAAAGCAAACCAAAGTGTAACCAAACACAAACCAAAACCTAACCAAAATATAACCTATGGTTTCCACCGACACCGCCATTTCAATAACCGAGATTGAACCAAACGTATACCTTCACGCGCGCGCGTGGGAATATCCTTTATGGAATTCCTCTATGGAATATGGACGTATTATATTAAGTCGAATATAATACTACGGATATAGGATAAAGGAAGAAAAACTTAAATCAAAGTTTTTCTATGGAGTAGGAGTCGGAATATAGTTCGCTTCGCTCCGACGACGCCGACATTAAAAAAATTTTTTTGAAAGATTTTTTCTTTTGGCTGACGCGCCGTAGCCTGCTCCGCAGGAAGAGAAAAAGAAAAAAGTTCCGCGCAAAAAGAAAAAGAGAAAGCCCGGCTCTGCGATGAAACAAAGTCGGGCGAGAAAGCAAAACTTAAAAACAAGGGAGCCGGGCCGCGCGCTATCTTTGCAGGTGAAATTTCAAAATCATATAGCGATGAATAGAAACTACAACCTCATCAAAGCATTGGTTGGCACAACCAACGTCATCATCACTTCCGAATTGAGATACTCGGAACTTCATGCACTCGTTGAAAAGGCTTCTGTCCTTGAAAATGGAATTCTCACAATCAAGGTTAAAGAATGCACCATCGGCTCTGATGAGATAACCGCTCTTGCCAAACTGGGAGGCAAATATGTTGCGTTTGACTTGACCGAATGCTAAAACCCTTTCCCTTTCGTGCGCTCATAGACCGCCTCGCGGTCAGCGTCCACGTTCTTTATGCGAAACTGCACGGCACACCCGGTCGGGATTGTGTCGGGCAACATCACGACAAGTTTGGTGATGACCGCCTCCACATTGCCGAAACCGATGTCGCTGACCTCGGCAAGAACCTCTCCGCGAAAATAGGCTCTCGCATAGACCATAGCCTTGGGCGAAAGTCTGAACAACTTGTCGGCAGGCTCTTCGACACCTCGCGCCAGTCCCTGCTTGCTCTTCGCCGTGGAGAAAAAGATAAAGTCAATCACTTTGGCGTTCAGTTCCCAGGCCGGAGTAAAGTCAATCTTGATGTAACCTCGCGTCACGGTATGCCCATGCGAGTGGTTCATGCCAAACGCCACCTCCGCAACACTCGCCCCACAGTCATTCTGCGCCACAGTTCCCCAAGTGTGACGGAACGTGTACACGCAGTACCATTTCTCCTTCGGGATTCCCATGCTGTCGCACACCTGCTTTATGCCTGTGTTGACATTCGCGTTGAACGAGTCCGAGGACGAGAACCGCTTGTGGAAATTAAACAGGTAAGGGTCATCAGCCTCGGCAAGATATTTCTCAACTAACGGCTGTATAATCGGCTCGACTCTCATCTCGATGTATGCGTCATCGGTGCGTGCCTTCTTTGTCTTGGCACGTTTGTAGCAAATCTTTCCATCGTGGTAATCGCCCTTGCGCAGCTCGTAGATGTCGACCGTGTTCATACCTGCGAGGCACAGCACCATCTTCGCCACATCGCGCCCCAGTTCGGGCAATGGATCGACCATGCGAGTGGCAGGCAGGGGAGCCGCGAAAAACATCCTGCACTCCTCCGGGCTGATGGCAATCTTTTCCGACCGGTCCGCCTGCGGTATCTTCACCTTACCCCACGGATTTGTCTTTATGCGGATAATGCCGTTGTCGTAATCGTTGAACTCGTCAACGGCAGCTCTGAACACCTGCCTCATGCACACCGGGTACATCTCTTTCGCCCGGCGCGTACTCTCCAGTGTCGCTATCCATCGGTTGACCTGCGTGGAGGTCAGCTGCCCGAACATGATTTTGTTCGTGCCGTAGAACCGCTCCATGTGCTGCAGGGCAAGTTTGTAGTTCTTGGCGTTGCGCTCCTGCCCTCGGTCAATCATGCGGTCGATGTGCTGACGCGCATATTCGCTGAAGCAGATGTCATCGTTGCCTTTCAGTAGAAAGTCCATTACCTCGGCAATTGTCCACTGGCTGATGTCCTTTCGGTTCAACCTGTCGTTGTACTCCATAATCCGCTCGGTGCAATAATTCAGCACAAAGGGGTCTTTGATGTCATTGGTCTTGGTCAGTTCCTTTCGGGTAATCATCTTGTCGGTCTTGATGTATCCGTGACGTTTGCGGTGCGTGACCCGGATATAGACCTGCAAGAATCCGTCCTTGCGCTCTCCGCGCACTGTTGGTTTGAATGTTGCCATTTCTTCCGTGTTCCTATTTTTTGATTGATAATTTTTCCATCGCTTTTGTATCTCGCGCCATTACTGGCGGTTGCGGTTGTACACCCATGCTGTACACCCATGTACACCGCCCCTTGAAAAGTGTGTACACTTTTGTACACTTTTCCGCGCATTTGTACACACAAAGTGATGCCAAATGAACGAAACCTCTAAGAACAACTTAGGCTGTAACGCCTGATTTCTCAAAGCGTTACAGCCTAATTGTCGGATTATGTTAGAGTAGCCTCTTTTATTCGATGGCAGCCTGCGCCGCGGCTACGCGCGCGATTGGCACGCGGTAGGGGGAGCAGCTGACGTAGTCCATGCCGATGCGGGCGCAGAACTGAACGGAACTGGGCTCGCCGCCGTGCTCGCCGCAGATGCCGACCTTCAGTTCGGGCTTGGTGCTGCGGCCTTTCTTTACACCCATCTCTACCAGCTGGCCAACGCCCTCCTGGTCCAGTACCTCGAACGGATCAACCTTGACGATGCCCTTCTCCTTGTAATACTTCAGGAACTTGGGCGCGTCGTCACGCGAGTACCCGAAGGTCATCTGCGTCAGGTCGTTCGTGCCGAACGAGAAGAAGTCAGCAACCTCTGCGATCTTGTCGGCGGTCAGAGCGGCACGCGGAACCTCGATCATCGTACCTACCTTGTAGGGGATGCTGGTGCCACGCTCCTCGAATACCTTGGCGGCGGTGACGTTGATCACGTCGGCCTGATGCTGAATCTCCTTAAGCGTACCTACCAGCGGAACCATGATCTCGGGATGAACCTTGATTCCCTGCTCCTTGCAGATCAGAGCTGCCTCGATGATGGCGCGGGCCTGCATCTCGGTGATCTCCGGATATGTGATGCCCAGACGGCAGCCACGGTGTCCCAGCATCGGGTTGAACTCGCTGAGTTCGTCAACCTTGGCCTTGACTTCCTGCAGAGTCAGCCCCATCTCGTCGGCCAGTTCCTTCTGGGTGGCTGTCTGATGAGGAACGAACTCATGCAACGGGGGATCCAGCAGACGGATGGTCACGCCGTAGCCGTCCATAGCCTTGAAGATACCCTCGAAGTCCATGCGCTGCATGGGCAGCAGTTTGGCCAGGGCCACGCGGCGACCTTCCTCGTCACTGCTCAGGATCATCTCGCGGACAGCCTTGATACGGTCACCCTCGAAGAACATGTGCTCCGTACGGCACAGACCGATACCCTTGGCGCCGAAACGACGGCCGGTCTCGGCGTCACGCGGTGTGTCGGCGTTGCAACGCACATAGGTCTTTGTGAATTTCTCTGCCAGGTTCATGATGGCGGCGAAGTCTCCGTCCAGTTCAGGCTCCGTGGTGGGAACCTGGCCCTCGTAAACATCACCTGTGGAACCGTTCAACGAAATCCAGTCACCCTCCTTGAATGTCTTGCCGCCCATAACGACGGTCTTCTCCTTGTAGTCAACCTGAATCTCACCGGCACCGGAGACGCAGCACTTACCCATACCGCGGGCAACAACGGCAGCGTGGCTGGTCATACCGCCGCGCATTGTCAGGATACCCTGGGCAACGGCCATGCCTCGCAGGTCCTCGGGACTGGTCTCGATACGAACCAGAACGACTTTCTTCTTCTTCTCGGCCCATGCCTCGGCATCCTCGGCGGAGAATACGATCTGGCCGGCGGCAGCGCCCGGCGATGCGGGCAGACCCTTGGCAACGACCTTGGCACGCTTCAGGGCGGCTTTGTCGAATACCGGGTGCAGCAGCTCGTCCAGTTTCTGGGGCTCCATGCGCTTCAGGACGGTCTTCTCGTCGATCATGTCCTCACGCAGCAGGTCCATCGCGATTTTCACCATGGCGGCGCCTGTGCGCTTGCCGTTACGGGTCTGCAGCATCCACAGTTTGCCGTCCTGGATGGTGAACTCCATATCCTGCATGTCGCGGTAGTGCTCCTCCAGTTTGTGGGCTATATTGATCAGTTCCTCGGCGCAGAGGGGCATAGACTCCTGCAGTGACGGATACTTGGAGGCACGCTCCTCCTCGCTGATGCCCTGAAGGTCGGCCCAGCGGCGCGAACCCTCGATGGTGATCTGCTGAGGCGTGCGTACGCCGGCAACGACGTCCTCGCCCTGGGCATTGATCAGATACTCGCCGTTGAAGATATTCTCGCCGGTGGCGGCGTCACGGCTGAAGGCAACGCCCGTAGCGGAATTGTTGCCCATGTTGCCGTAGACCATGGCCTGTACGTTGACAGCCGTACCCCACTCCTCGGGAATCTGGTTCATGCGGCGGTACAGGATGGCGCGCTCGTTCATCCAGCTGTCGAACACGGCGCAGATACCGCCCCACAGCTGTTCCCACGCAGACTCCGGGAAGTCCTTGCCGGTGTATTCCTTGACAGCCTGCTTGAACAGGACAACCAGACGCTTCAGGTCCTCGACGTCAAGCTCGTTGTCGAACTTGATGCCTTTCTCTTCCTTCACCTTGTCCATTATAGCCTCGAAGGGGTCGATGTCGGTCTTGCTCTTCGGCTTCATACCCAGAACGACGTCACCGTACATCTGTACGAAGCGACGGTAGCTGTCCCATGCGAAGCGGGGATTGCCGCTCTTTTCGGCCATATTGTTGACCGTAGCGTCATTCATACCCAGGTTCAGTACCGTGTCCATCATGCCGGGCATGGAGGCACGGGCACCCGAACGTACGGATACCAGAAGAGCGTTGGAGGGATCGTCGAATTTCTTGCCTGTAAGTTCCTCTACATGAGCTATGGCCTTTACAACATCGTCCTTGATGTCGGCTACGACAGCATCCCGGCCCATCTGGGTGTACTCGGTGCAGACCTCAGTCGTGATTGTGAAACCGGGAGGTACGGGCATGCCCAGAAGGTTCATCTCCGCCAGGTTGGCGCCCTTGCCACCGAGAAGGTTTCTCATGTCCGCTGTTCCCTCGGCCTTGCCGTCGCCGAACAAATAAATTTTCTTAGACATAAAATCTGGTTGGTATTATATTATAAATTCTTAGTCTCTGTCTTTCCTTAAGTTGAAATCGGTATCAGATTCCATAGTTATATACATTCAGAGCCTGACATTCATGTTAAAAACACATTAAAAACAAGTTCCGAATGCAAATTTAATAATTTATACGCAAAATTTAGTAATTTTGCAGAGTTTTTTTATAGAAAGAGTTGATTTTGACGATTTCGTCTGTTTCAGAAAAGATAAATGGCAAGAAAAAAGAAAGAACTTCCGTTGTTGCGCGGAGTGGAGATCACGGGAATCGCGGCTGAGGGAAAGGCCCTGGCCCGCATCAGGTGGCGACCGGAGGATGAATCGAACATAGTGCTGTTCGTGCCGTACGCTGCGGTCGGCGATGTGGCCGACATACAGGTGGACAGGAAGAAGCATAGTTTTGCCGAGGGGCATATAGTCGAAATGGTCCGTCCGTCGGAGTGTCGCGTGGAGCCGCGTTGCGGACATTTCGGACTGTGCGGCGGATGTAAATGGCAGCATCTGCCTTACGAAGAACAGCTCCGTTGGAAACAGCAGCAGGTCTTCGATGCCTTGACCAGAATAGGCAAGGTGGAACTTCCGGAATTCTCGGACATCCTTGGGTCTGAGGACATATGGGGATACCGTAACAAGATGGAATACACTTTCAGCAATAAGAAATGGCGAAGCTGGGAGGACATCAAGTCGGGTCGTGAGTTTACCGACCGTGCTGACGCGCTTGGATTCCATATACCGGGAGCGTTCGACAAGGTACTGCATATCGATGAATGTCATCTGCAGGAGTATTTCGGCAACGAGGTGCGTAATTATATATATGACCGCGCGGGCGAGCTCGGTTGGGATTTCTATAATATCCGCGAAAACTCCGGACTGCTGCGCACTCTGATGATACGCACCGCCTCTACGGGACAGAAGATGGTGGTGGTGTCGTTCGGGCAGGATGACAGCGCCCGCATAAGGGAGGTGATGGATGATGTGGCGGCCCGGTTCCCAGACCTGATGTCGCTGGTGTATGTGGTCAACCTGAAGGCCAACGACACCATAAACGACCAGGAAGTGGTGGTATGGAAAGGTCGCGACTACATCGAGGAGGAGATGGAGGGATTACGGTTCCGCATCAACGCCAAGTCTTTCTATCAGACAAATTCCCGCCAGGCCTACCAACTCTACAAGGTGGCACGCCGGTTCGCAGGCCTGGAGCCGGGCACGACCCATACGGACCGCAAGCCCCTGGTGTATGACCTCTACACAGGTACCGGGACGATAGCCAATTTCGTGGCCCGTCAGGCATCGAAGGTCATCGGCATCGAGTATGTGGAAGCCGCTGTGGCCGATGCCCGTGTCAATTCCGAAGCCAACGGGATAGACAACACAATCTTCTACGCCGGCGACATGAAGGACATACTGACCGATGGTTTCATAACCGAGCATGGTCGCCCGGACGTTATGATCATTGACCCTCCGCGTGCCGGGATGCACGAGGATGTGGTGAAGACCATTCTGCGTGCCGCTCCGGAGGTGCTGGTCTATGTCAGCTGCAATCCCGCCACGCAGGCGCGCGACCTGGCGTTGCTGGACACGAATTACCGAGTGACTGATGTCCAGCCCGTGGATATGTTCCCCCATACCCATCATGTGGAGAATGTAGTAAGATTAATCAAAAGAGAAAAATGAGTTTTCTGTCGTTTGTAATGGCGCAGACGGATGCCGTTCCTGCGCTTCCTGTGCCCGAGATCGCAAGCAAGTCGTTCTGGGACAGCATGAAGGGACTGAGCCTGGAGGATTTCATATCGAAACTCGCCAACGGCGTGATCAGTTTTGCGTTCAAGGTGGCGATTGCCGTGGCCGTTTTCTATATCGGTCGGTTCATAATCCGTAAGCTGTACGGCTGGATCTTCAAGATGATGACGGCGCGCAACATCGACGCGTCGCTCATCACATTCGTCCTGTCGCTGGTCAAGATGACGCTGTACTTCATCCTTATCATCTCGTTGATCAGTATCCTGGGACTGGAGACAAGCAGTTTTCTGGCCATCTTCGCCTCAGCCGGTGTAGCCATCGGTATGGCGTTGAGCGGTACGTTGCAGAATTTCGCCGGAGGAGTGCTGATACTGTTGCTCAAGCCGTATAAGGTAGGCGATTTCATCGAGGCGCAGGGATATACCGGTACCGTGAAGTCCATCCAGTTGTTCAACACTGTCATCAACACCATCGACAACAAGGCCATAATCATTCCCAACGGTCCGCTATCCACCGGATCGATCAACAACTACTCCATGGAATCCTATCGGCGAGTGGACTGGACCATCTGCCTGAGTTACGGCACCGACCTGCAGAAGGCCAAGGAGGCGATTATGGAGATCCTGCAGAGTGACGACCGCATCGTGAAGCAATACATCGAGGATGACAAGCTGTTCGAGTCGCAGATCAAGGAAGTGACAAACATGCACATCGCCCTGCCGGCCAAGGTGGAGCGTAAGCCGTTCGTCGGCCTGAACGAGATGGCCGACAGTTCCATCAATTTCGTGGCAAGGGCTTGGACTCATTCCAGCAACTACTGGCCACTCTATTTCCAGATGAACGAACGGTTCTATACAGAGTTGCCACAGAAAGGATTCTCGTTCCCGTTCCCGCAGATGGACGTCCATATGGTCAAGGATTAAGAAGCGGGAATCATAGCAAAACAAAAGCCGCGGCCTCGTTGAGGTCGCGGCTTAATTGTCGGGTTATGGTAGGTTATCTGCTCTCGTTAGCAGTGATTATTTACCGTTAACGGCGTCCCAGGATCTGATTGCCGTGTAGAAACCAATGTCACCCAATGGAGCGGGGCCTCCGCCTGAGTTAAGTGTCGGCATATAGATGTAGGGATAATTGTCGTCCGCATTGTTGGAGTATTCCACCCTTGCCTCGTTAAGACCGTTTATGACATTTCCTGCCTTAAGGTCGTTTTCTGCGACGTAAAGTTTTGTTATCAGTTTCTTGCCATCCGCCTGGACCGTGTATTCGGCACCCCATGCCAGTAACGCGTGGTTGCCGGTGGAGACGTTGAAATACACCGGACCGTTGCGCAGCCATCCAAGCATGATGTCAGCGAATTTATCCTTGGTCTGCTGCGGATCAAGTCCTTGATACATGTCGGTACGGCTTGCCGGGACGATGAATTCGCTGTTTTCAACCTCCGTCATGCCCAGGAAGCCACCTTTCACATACTTGTAGTCAAGCTGGAACGCACATATGTCATTTACAAAATAACTTTCAGGATGCTCGATACCCGTGAAGAACCATTTCAGCACGCTTTCAGGCACACCTGCCTGATGTACATATGCCTGTGAAATGACATCCATGATTGGAGTCGTGTAGTACAGACTTGTCTCGGGCAACTGATGGAACAGAGGGTAATCCTTGCCTTCCGTGGCCTTGTAATCGTCTATCCACCACTGGCACATTGCTGCGGTAACGCAAGCCCAGCACAAAGGAGTGTCTGATCCATAGATGTTGTCTCCAACCTTGTCTACATCGTAGAAACCGGAATTGGCGGTCACTCCACGGGGGAATACGGCATGCGTCTCACCGGGTACGGGAGTAGTCTCGGTCTTGAACTCGCGGAAGAATACGGAATTCTTGGTGGAAACGGCGGCAACCTTATATTTTGTATTAGGCGAAAGGCCTGAGAACTGGAGTTCCTGGGATCTGTTCAGGAACTGCTTCTTGTCAGACGGCAGAGCGTTTATGACACTTGCCACCTCCTGGTCAGTCGAAGCATCGGCTGCTGGAATAACCGCCACATAGTAGTCGCCGTCTTCTCCCGGCTTGAACGAGATTCGCGCCCAGTCATGGGTATAGTTCTCGATGATGAAGCGCGCGCGGGATCCGGCCTCAGGTTTCTTGGTCACGGTGAATGTCACGCGGCCGTAGTCTGAGTCGAAATATGGGCTGTCGTTTGATGCCATCGCCTTGACTGAGAACGTGTGGGTGCCCTCGGACAGGTTCTTTAATGTATAGGAATTGTCCTCGGTGGTGCTTGTGGTCACTCCGTCAAGATTCCATGAGTAGTAATCTGCCTTTGGAACTACGCTCCATGTCATCTTGAACGATGTGTCGGACAGAGGCTCACATTCCACCGTAGGAGTCTTGAGCTGGCCGCCCGGCTCGATGGCCTCCTCGAAGTCTATTTTCTCTATGTCCTTAGTGGCGTATTCAATGGTCTCACCGCTCTTGGTGTGAATCACAAGGTTGTAATCCTGAGCCACGACGAGCAGCGGTAACGCCGCCAGGACTATCGGATATAAATATGATTTTTTCATTGTAATGTTATGTTGTTTTGTGTCTTAAGGTGAATATACCGCATCAACGGACAACAGTCTTGAATGTCTCGGAGCCACGACGGCCTATCACGATCTGTCCCTTCTGGGGATTCATGACACGGAGGCCCTGGAGGTTGTAGTACTGTGTCTCGGTATTATCGGAGGACGCGACGCTGTCGATGCCGCTCTTGCCCGGGAACCAGATATAACTGTCGATGGAGTTCGATACTACTAAGACGTTGACGTCATCATAATCCGGGAAGAACAGAAGGATGGAGGTCCTGGGAATATGGAATCCGTTTTCGTCCATCGTTATGTTGCGGTCAGCCCAATCCGGGTATTGTGTCACCATGTCATCATAGTCCGCGAAGACTCCGTTTGTGGATACGCTGAGGATATATGTCCAACCATAGTCCACTGTCTGAACTCCTATGTTCTGTTTCCTGATGCGGCAGAAATCCGGGTCGGATGCATCAATGACCAGATCTCGGGCAGTTTTGGGAGATATATCTGTGAATGCGCCTGCGATACGGTACGTTCCCGGGTGAGTGATGCTTTCGAAAATCTCCACGTCTTTCTCTACCGGCGCTATATCGAGTTCGAAGGCAGGCCATACGGCTCCTTCCAGCATACGTCCCGTGCCGAGAGACTTCCATTCATCCTCTCCTTGCGCACCGGGTAGTTTAATGTATCCGGTGTATTCCATGTTGGAGTATGTCCATTCCCCTGCACCCACATCACCGTAGGGATTGTCGGGCCACATTACGGCAAGACTGGTGGTGGTGAAATTTATGACGCCGTCCTTGACTTTCGGAATCCAGGCGAAGTCATTCTCTTTAAGGAAGTCCTTGGAATATCCTTTGAGTTCAGTCATCATATATGTGCATGAACAGAACCAGGTCTCTCCTCGGTCGGGGTCGTCGACAGGTGATAAATGTTCTGGGATTGTCACGAAATCGGGATCCGAGGCGTCGACAATCAGGAAGTTCAACTCAGGATTATCCGTGAGTGAGGGCCAGGGATTAACCAGACGATAACGCCCCGGGGTCTGTTCGGACTCCTGAATCATGACCTTGACCGGATCGTTGAAGTTGCCTCGGGCGATGTTTGATACGATGAAATCCGAAAATTCTCCTTCGCCAAGATCCTTCCAGGTTTCTCCGGTTTCCGATGTGACGGCTTTCAGTCTTGATACTTGCGTTTCCTCAAGTGTCTGGGCGGATAAGCCCGCGGCCAGCGTGAGTGCGATTGCAGACAGTAAAAATGCTCTCATATTATGAAGATTAGGTATTAACGTTTGTAGATCTTGAACGAATGGAAATCCGAGGCGGCTATGACGTAGACTCCGGGAGTGAACCTTTCGGTCGGGATCGACGCTACGCCATTGTCAGGAGTGGTGACGGTGTACAGGACACGCCCCTGGATGTCAGCGGCGGTAACAGTGGATCCAGGTTGTAATCCGGATATTCTTACTTCCGTGTCGGTGACTGTGATTTTGCGCACATCGGTGGCAGGCTTCAGGATTCCGGAAGTCGGTTGAACCGGTTCGAAACGAAAATTCGCTATTTTCGCGATACTGTGTGAATCGGAAATTTCTGGACTGTCGATCATCAGCATTGTCTCGCCGAATTGTACAGATGGTTTCGTTTCCAATACATAGGCCACTTTGGAGCCATCGGTCATATAGACCACCAGGGCTTCCTTGGCCGGTGTCTGTGCATCCAACGGAATGGCGCTGACAGCCATCAGCGTCAAGGCGAATAATCCTTTTCGCAGATGGATAAATGGATGTCGGGGTTTGTTCATGTTTTTAGTTTTGTTAAACAGGACAGGATCTTTTCGGCTATCTATCCAGGGGCAAAGATAATAATAGAAATAATTAGGGTGTTCAGTTCTATGTTCTCATTTTTGAGACGAAATTTAAGTGCTACATGTCATAAGTTGCTGATACTCATCAAATGATTTATTGAATACTACGGCATTAAAAACTATGCTTTTTTTGATTCAAAAATCGGCTTACCTTATGATGGTATTGCTCTAATTTACAGAATATTGCAGATGATACCAGAGCTAAAAAGTTGGAACATCAAACTGAACACCCTAAGAAATAATAATATGCAAAGAGTTGTTTAAATTTTTTATGTGTTTAGGTGCAGTAAAATGATTATATCGCCCGGAATATGTTGGATAATTCGGCAGGAATGTCGGCATATGTTCTAAAGTTAACATATATTAACACATGCAATAGTGTCTTATTTCCAGCAAAATACAATAAATATTGCCAAAAATTTTGGAAAAGGAGCGGAATTGTTGGATAATTTATAAAAAAAATGTAATTTAGTAGACGAATTAAGATTTATGGAATTCTTGATTCTCCATGTATTTGATACAGGAGGCAAGAATGGATTAGTGTTGATAACAGCAATAACGAGATATATTTACCTTTATTTAATAGGGTGTTCAGTTTGATGTTCCAACTTTTTAGCTCTGGTATCATCTGCAATATTCTGTAAATTAGAGCAATACCATCATAAGGTAAGCCGATTTTTGAATCAAAAAAAGCATAGTTTTTAATGCCGTAGTATTCAATAAATCATTTGATGAGTATCAGCAACTTATGACATGTAGCACTTAAATTTCGTCTCAAAAATGAGAACATAGAACTGAACACCCTATTTATTTAATCATTTATGAATAAATTTTTAGCTACGGTTATCCTGGCGTCGGCCCCCGGTCTCTGCATGGGAGCCGACATCACGGACCAGATTACGTGGTATTCGGGTCAGTACTCCAGCAAACAGCCCATCGTCAACATGACTGTGAACTCTCTCAGTCTGTTGAATGGCGTGTTCGAGGCTCCGGGTACGCAATTCCAGATGAATGGAGACAGTTACAAGGCCGTCATCACCGGGCCTGACAATTATTCCGTCACCCGCACCATCTCGCAGGCGCAGTTGTACAACTCAGTGACAGGCAATGTCGATCCTCAGCCGGCATTCAAATTCGATGCAGCCTCGTATCCCGTGACTGCAAAGACTCCCGGGGAGTACACTGTGACAATACCTCAGGGCGCGTTCAGCGTGAACGGAGCCGCAAACGATGAGTTCAGCGTTGTCTTTACCGTAAAGGACAACCGCACCTATCAGCCCATTGACCTGGGTCTGACGGTAAGTCCGGATCCTGTTGTCGAGACATCCGACCTGCGTGAGGTCCTGCTGACGTTCAATAACCTTGACGATAACGACAGAAAACTCTACATGGACCTCGGTGCGAGTCCTACAGTCAAACCAACCATCAGCAAGCTCGGCGGTAGCGAGACAGTGGAATGCGGGTTCGCCGGCACATCAGTCTCATCGGGTAAACTGGCTTACAAGGTGACCATTCCAGACGGAGCCATTGACGGACCGGGCAAGTATAAGATATCGATACCAGAGGGCGCCATGCGTCTGGCATCCCAGTCCAGTGCGGTTTACTATACCAATACGGCTGTATCGTTTACCTATACATATACAGGTACTGGCAGCCAGGACGTGGATCTGGCATCCTCGCTTAAGTGGTACTATGGCACAGCCTACGACAGGAAACTTCCGGTTGATGGTACAATACAGGGAATGTCGATGCTGTACGGATTGCTTGAGGACGGACAGATGCTGCGTGTGAAGAGCGGTCGTCCCACAGCGACTCTCAGCGGCCCCGAAGGATATTATAAGGAGCCGGAGATCACGCAATGCCGTGCCTATGATTATGTATCGGGAGATTTAATGGACATTAACGGATTCCAGGTGAACGGCATGTTGAACGGCAACACCTCTGTAACGGTTCCGGGAGAATATACTCTCTCGATACCTCAGGGAGCATTGACAGTCAACGGTTACGACAACGCTGCGTTCACTGTGAAGTTCACTGTGAAGGACTCGCGCACGTACGTCCCGACGGATTTCAATTTCGATGTTCGCCCGTTGCCTACCGATCCCGAGGTTGTGGCTTTGACGTATTTCCAGATTTTCCTGAAGAACACCGATGACGAGGGCAAGCGCATATATCGCCCGTTAGGCGTGAAGAACGGAGCCACCGCCACGATTGCAAAGGCCGGTGGCGAGACCGTGGAGCTTACCTTCAAGGGCAATGAGATGGCTACTACCGACAACATAGGCTATAAGATCCTGTTCCAGGACGGACTGGCCTTCAAGAACGGAATCTACACCGTGACCATTCCTGAGGGCTCGATGCTGATAGGGAGTGAAACCTCGAATGCCTATTATACAAACAAGGAGTTGAAATATGTGTATAAGTTCCAGGGCGGCGGCTCAGACCATAACTATACAACCACTCTGCCTACAGTCCGTCCTGCACAGGGTTCCGTCAAGGGGCTGGCAGGCGTTCAGCTTGAAACGCCTGATGACGCCCTTGAGATGATACTGTCTGATAATGTCACGAAGTTTGAGTTGACGCTGCCCAACGGAGACAAGACTGCCTACGATGTACTGACATATCCGGCCAATACCCTGATGAACATCCCGTTCTATATGACATACACCACTCCGGGACAGTATAAGCTTACCGTGCCCCGTGATGCCATGAAGTATGTGGACTCCAACAGCGGTGCCGAATATTACACCTCCGGTTTCGAGCTTGTATTCGATGTTACGGGTGGAGAGTCAGTGGATATGGAATATTCGCTTTCAACTCAGACCGGTGCAA
>ERZ827108.553-NODE-553-length-62518-cov-4.685782_pt1 | contig 62518 bp, 50 predicted proteins | sample MGYA00519921_ERZ827108 | MGnify/ENA primary metagenome ERZ827108 (study PRJEB31778, sample SAMEA3449258) | human gut metagenome | biome: human gut; feature: human-associated habitat; material: faeces | place: United Kingdom | collected 2010/2012 ... | reverse complement strand
GCAAAATGAGAGGGTGAACCAGAATTCTGATTCACCCTCATCTAAATATTAAATATGTGCGACCTTTGACTGGGTCGATGGCTTTTATTCCTCGGCGGCGACAACCTCGCCTTCGACGCTCTCGTCGACGTCCTTGATGACGTTGGGGAGTTCAAGGCCATAGTGCTTACGGGCGTCGAGACGCTTCAGGACGATGCCGAACACCAGTGCCAGGGCACCGAGACATGCCAGCATAACCAACGGAACTGTATAGTTGTAGCTTACAGCCGCCTGCTCCGGCGTCAATGTGCCGTTGGCTAGACCCTGGACAATCTGGGGGTTGGTGCTGTCCAGTACCTTTCCGATCAACAGCGGGAACAACCACAGGCCTATGTTCTGAATCCAGAAGATCAGCGCGTAAGCCGAACCGATCACGTTGGCGTCTACCAGTTTCGGGACGCTGGGCCACAACGACGCGGGCACGAGCGAGAAGGAGGCTCCAAGAACCAGAATGGTTACATAAGCGACGATGACACCGCCAACGGGGCTGCCCTTGAACATGGGAAGGATGAAGGCGAAAGTCAGGTGGCAGGCAATCAGCAGCAGCGATCCCAGAATAAGCATCGTGGCGGCCTTACCCTTGTTGTCCACAAAGTTGCCCAGAATCGGGGTGATACCCACGGCCAGCAGCGGGAAGACCGCGAAGATCGCGCTTGCCGACTGACGCATGAAGCCCATATAACAGTAGATGACCAGTGCGACGATCGAGGTGACCAGCAGCCCGTACTTCATGCTCTTGTTCTTCTGGAAATTGCTTGCGAAGGAAGCCAGAGCGATGATGATCATTATGACATACTGCAGAACGGTTACCGTATCGGTGGCCCAGAAGGAATCGGGATCAACATCTGTGAAGGAGAGGTTGCACTGCAGCATATTGACCGCATACTTCTGGAAGGGGAATATGGCGGAATAATACAGCACGCAGAGCAGGGCTACCAGCCAGAACACGTAACTGGAAAGTATCTTGCCGATATCGCTGATCTTGAACGGCTCGTCCTTCTCCTCGGCTTCGCCCGTCTGTGAGTCAAGCTTGCGGTCCATGAAGAAGTAGACGATGAACATGATCAAGGCCACCATCAGCAGGATCACGCCGAAAGCAACGGAGCGGGACACGCTGATGTCGCCACCTAAGTTGGCGAACAGGGGGGAGAAGATCATACAGGTGGCCACGCCGAGACGCGCCAGCGCCATCTCCGAACCCATGGCCAGCGCCATCTCGCGGCCCTTGAACCACTTGACGATACCGCGGCTCACGGTGATACCGGCCATCTCCACTCCGCAGCCGAAGATCATGAAACCTACGGCTGAGAGCTTGGCCGACGCCGGCATACCCTCGTAGAAAGGAGAGATGCCCAGTTCGTCAAAACCAGGGATATAATTCAGATGGGTGGTGAACCAGACATCCAGGCTGCTGCCGATGAAGGAATCGGTCAAGGCGTACCAGTTGATGGTGGCGCCCACCAGCATGACGGCACCGGACAGGACGGCGGTGAAACGCACGCCCATCTTGTCCAGGATGATTCCGGCGAAGATCAGGAAGAAGATGAAGACGTTCAGGAACGTCTCGGAACCCTGCATCGTTCCGAACGCTGTGGAGTCCCAGCCTCTGGTGGACTGCAGAAGGTCCTTGATAGGGGACAGGATGTCCATGAAGATGTAGCTGCAGAACATCGCGAACGCCAGCAGACCCAAGGCCGTCCAGCGAGCCCAGGACTTGTCGCGCAGCGATTCCAGCTTTTTCCCTTTAGAGTTGTCAGTTGCCATAGTTGTTTATATAAAGTTATTTTTCTACAGAGTTGACGATAGAAGCCAGACTCTCGAAGTCGGCGCCCTCGATGCGGTGTACCTCCTGACCCTCGGCGTTGAGGACGACGAAAGTCGGCACGGCCTGTATGCCGTAGTTTTCGGCCATCTCTCGGTTCTGGTCGATGTCGATGAACTTGAACTCGACCTTATCCTTGGACTGCTCGGCAAGCTGATGCACGGCGGGAGCTATCCGCTGGCACGGCGGGCACCAAGTTGCGGAGAAATCAAGGATTGTGACGGGGGCCTTGAGTGTGGCCGCCTCACGACTGGGGGCGGTTTCCTGCTGCTCCGTCGTTGTTCCGTCGGCTCCGGATTTGTCGGATTTGGAGTTGCATCCTGCCATGGCGAGGGCGAGGAGCAGGATACAGAGTGCTTTTAAGTAATTCATGGTGACTATTGATTAAGGTTAGCCCCTCCTAATTTCGGAAGAATCAGGAGGGGCTTCAGTTTGATTCTTATAGGTGGATTAGTCAATCTCCTTGCCATGCTCCAGGAGGAGCGTCATGCTGGGACGGTCGCAGACCTCGCTTGGACCGAAGTACTGGATCGGGCCGGGATACTGGTAGAGGGTGTTCAGGGCCAGAGTCTCGCGCATGGAGGCGAACTTGAGGTAGGGACGACCCTTCAGGTCCACCAGAGCCTTCTGGATCACAGGCTTCATCTCGCCCTTGCGGCGCTCCATGTTCATCATCATGGTGATCGGGATACCGCCGGCGATCCACTTGTCGCTTGGCTCAGTCAGGTTGCGGACGCTTGACATATAGCCTGTGACGCCGCTGTTGATCAGCATGGCGGCGTTGTAACCCAGGCTGTAGGTGTAGTCTGCGTCGAAGTTGGTGGGGTCGGCGCAACGGCCTTCGTAGCCGAAGAAGTGGTGCTGGGCGGCGAACTTGCCGCTGTACTGTCCGTTCTCGGCCATCTCCTCCAGACGCTTGGCCACCATGCGGCTCAGCAGGTTCTCTGTCTCGATCAGCGATACCTGAACGTTGCCGTGGCTGTCGCGGTCCAGACTCAACTGCAGCGCGATGTTCTTGGGCAGGCTGTGGTACAGTTCGGCGTTGGCCGGCGACAGGTAACTGTGGATCTTCTCCAACTTATCCATCTCCTCCAGGTCGGCCAGTTCGTCCTGATGAGCCTCGATCACGTCGTTCAGTTCGGAGATCAGGTCCTTCATTGAGGGAATGAACTCGATCAGGCCTTCGGGAATCAGGATTGTACCGAAGTTCCAGTCCATCTTGGCACGCTCGCTGATCACGTAGCAGATGTAGCTTACGATGTTGTCCAAGGTCATGCGCTTGGCCTGGATCTCCTCGGAGATGAGGCAGATGTTGGGCTGTGTCTCCAGGGCGCACTCCAGGGCGATGTGGCTGGCGCTGCGGCCCATCAGTTTGATGAAGTGGTAGTATTTCTTCGCGGAGTTGCAGTCGCGCTGGATATTGCCTATTACCTCGCTGTAGACCTTGCAGGCGGTATCGAAACCGAAACTGGTCTCGATCCACTTGTTCTTCAGGTCGCCGTCGATGGTCTTGGGCACTCCGATCACCTGTACGTCGGCACCGATGTTCTTGTAGTATTCGGCCAGAACGGCGGCGTTGGTGTTGGAATCGTCACCACCGATGATCACCAGGGCCTTTATCTCCAGTTCCTTCAGAATCTTCAGGCCGGCGTCGAACTGCTCGGGGTTCTCCAGTTTGGTACGGCCGGAGCCGATGATGTCGAAACCGCCCGTGTTGCGGTAGTCCTTGATGATGCCGGCGGTCAGCTCCATGTACTGATGGTTGATGAATCCGGATGGACCCATCAGGAATCCGTAGAGGCGATTCTCCTTGTTCAGGCTCTTGAGGCCGTCGAAGATACCGCTCACCACATTGTGTCCGCCGGGGGCCTGGCCGCCGGACAGGATGATGCCGACGTTGAACGGCTCCTCTACGCGTGTGGGATTCTCGTCGCGCTCGAATTCCACCACCGGCATTCCGTAGGTGTGGGGGAAGCGTGACTTGATCTCTTCCTGGTCTGCTACGGATTCCGTCGGCTCACCGAACTTGAGCTTGACGGCGCCCTTGAGGGTCTCGGGCAACTTCGGCTGATATTCAGCACGTACTCTCTGAAGTGCACTCTTTTTCATGAGTTATATTTTACCTTTGTCTGTATTGTGAATGTCGTATGTCAGGCTTTCAGACTGCAAATTTAACTAAAAAACCGCACATTATTAATAATTCAGCCCGAAATGTTGGATAAAAAGTGACATTTTAATAAAATTTCATTACTCCCGGCCGTTATAATGGTATGAGAAACGGAATAAGAAACATACTGACGGCGTGCCTGGTTGCGCTGGGCGTGTTGATGTGCGATGCCGAGGTGGTGACGCAGAAGATGGCGTCGCGGCTGGCGCAGACTTTCTTCAACACCATGTACGGCGAGTCCACGGCGGCTCCGAAACTGATATGGAACGGTCGCCAGCTGACCACGAACCGACTGTTCACGCCGTTCTACGTCTACAACTGTCCCCGTGGCGGCTATGTGATGATCGCCGCTGACAGCAAGGCGTATCCTGTACTTGCATACAGCCGCGACAGGCAGTTCAACGTAGCCGATGTCAAGGACGCCGAGCATGACCAGTTCGAGCGCTTCGCACGTGAGATAGAATTGATACGCTATGACAGCCGGATACCGGAATCCGCCAAACGGGCCTGGGAACATATACCGGAATATTTCACCAACGTTCTGCAGAATCCCTACGGTACCGTGGAATACCGTCGTCTGACCGACGAGGCCAGGGAATCGCTTGAGGACCTTGACCGCCGCAACTCATGGATAGTGATGCCCACGGCGGTGGAGTTCGACCTTTACAATCCAGAACAATACCGAGACTACAACCTGTCGGACGTATTGGGTGACGAAGAGGTGGAGGAAGTGCCCTTCAGGTTCTACGAGGATTTCATCAACGAACTGAACGAGGAGGAGCGGGCCCGGGCGGCGGCATATGAGAAGATCCTGATTCCTACGGACCCGATCGTGAGCTACCATGGTGCCGGAGCGTATACAATCCAGTTGCCCGACGAGGCCCGGCTGATGCGGATCTACGCCGTGAACGGCGCGATGACGCGCGAATTGAAGTTCAGCGGTACGAACGTGATGAACTTTGACCTGACGGGTATGTCGTCGGGATATTACATAGTACTGGCAATGACCGCGAAGGGGGACATATACGCCTTCAAGGTCCACAGATAGCAGGTTACGAAATGAGCAAGTTGAGAGAGTCCAAGCCGTTGGCCATCTGTACGATGGTGCTGGTGATGGTGGTGTTGGTCCTGATAGCGTTTATGAATCCGGACTGGTGGGAGTATATCCCGGTGTTCTTTGCCTTCATGATGGCGTTCTTCCATCTGCTGGCCGTGTTTATGGCGCGTGTGCCGCGTATGTCGAGACTTCTGGATCTATGGGCGTTCGCGTTCGGCGTGCTGATGATAGTAGGCATAATCGGCGTCTACATCGTGGAGTCAGTGCAATACGGACTCTGATCCGGCATTTGCCCGGGTCCTGAATCGCTGAAGTCTTTATTCCCTGACCACGACGGGATCGTTACCCGTGCAGTCAATGATTGTTGACTGCACCATGCCTCCCTTTCCGGCATCGACCATCAGGTCGATCTGGTTGTCGTAGGTCTCGGCTATCAGTTCCGGGTTGGTGGCGTAATCCTCGTCCTCATACTGAATGGTGGTGGTGAGCAACGGGCGTCCCAACCGCTCCACAATACTGCGGGCAGTGTGGCTGTCAGGAATCCTGATACCAACGGTCTTGCGGTTCTTGAACGCACGCGGCAGGCTGGAGACAGTGCGGAACAGGAGGGTCACAGGCCCGGGAGTCTCGTTCTTGAGGATGGAAAAACCCTTGTTGTCGATCCGCGCGTATTCCGATGCCATAGAGATGTCGGAACACAGGATCGACAGGTTTGTCTTCTCGGGGTTTATCCCTTTCAACCGGCATATCCTTTCGATGGCACGCATGTTCATCGCGTCGCACGTCAGGGCGTACATGGTGTCAGTGGGGATGATGGCTGTCTGGCCGTCCTCCAGAATGGCTGCGATTTCGTCAAGTTGCTTGTCCGACGGGTTGTCGTTCCATATTTTTATGGTATTCATGGTCTCAGCTTTTTATAAATCTTTGCGCAAAAATAAGGAATAGTCTTGAATTTTCGCTAATTTTGCAGTGTAAAATCGAAAGAAAAATGAAAATAGCGATAGTGGCGGCCATGGACAAGGAGCTGAAACTGCTTCTTGAACTGATGCCGGACCATGTTGAGAGGGAAGTGGAAGGCCAGAAGGTTTACGAAGGTCAGATAGGACGGCATGACGTTGTGCTGTCGAAATGCGGCATCGGAAAAGTCAACTCGGCCCTGCGTACCTACAGGATAATCCATGAGTACCATCCCGGGCTTGTGATCAACAGCGGGGTGGCCGGGGGAGCGGACTCGGCCGTGCCGATCGGGACGGTTCTTGCCGCTTCCGGAGTGGGATACCATGATGTGTGGTGCGGACCTGGCACCGAGCACGACGAGGCCGACGGATTTCCCAAGGTATTCATTCCTTACTCTGAGGGAATGAGGATCGTGGAGGAGATCAAGAGGGGGAATCCGGAACTTCAGACCGGTGTCATAGCCACCGGTGACATTTTCATAACCAAACCTGAAGAGGTTGCCAAGATCAAGGCGTCGTATCCCGACGCCAAGGCGTGCGACATGGAGTCCGCGTCCATAGCGCAGACCTGTGCCGCCTGCGGCGTGCCTTTCATGGTGGTGCGCGTAATCAGCGATACTCCCGGAAGCGGCAATAATTTCTCACAATATACCAATTTCTTCAGCGAGGCTCCCGAAAAGACCTTCCGCGTGCTTGAAGAAATACTTCTAAGACTGGACCGTTGATGAGGATAGCGTTACATCGTCAGCAGCTGAAAAGCGCGATGCTGCCGATAGCGATGCTTGTCGGCGCGTTGTTCTATAAATGGATCGGATACCTGACGTTCCTGTCTCCGTATCTGATATTCCTGATGCTGTTCATCACTTACTGCCGTCTGGAGCCGAAGGAGTTCAAGCCACACATATCGCAGCTTACGCTCCTGACCGTCCAGATGGCGCTGGCCGGAATAGTATATCTCGCCATATTGCCGATGGACCATACGGTGGCCGAGGGTGTCTTCATCTGCGTGTTCATACCGACGGCCACGGCCGCTCCGGTCATCACCTCGATGCTGGGTGGCAGTATCTCGTATGTCGCCACCTATTCACTGATATGCAACACCTTCGTTGCTGTTGTCGGCTCGGCCGTGCTTGCAGTCGTAGGCGACTTCCATACAATGGGATTCTGGGAATCGACGCTGCACATCATGAGACAGGTGTTCCCGTTGCTGATACTCCCCATAGTGGCCGCACTGTTGCTACGATATCTTTGGCCCAAGGCTCACCATGCGGTGGCCCGGTCGCAGCAACTGTCATTCTATATGTGGGTAGTGGCATTGTTGCTGATAGTGGGCAGTTGCGTCAGCTTTGTGATCCTGCACTGGGACGAGAACCAGCTCGGCACGTTGATATGGCTCGTAGTCGGAGCCTTTGTCGTCTGCCTGATTCAGTTTATGGCTGGACGTAGACTCGGGGCATGGCTGATGAAGAGGGGAGCGAGACGTGGAGAACCGTTGGACAAGGACCTGCGGGTCAGCTGCGCCCAGAGCCTGATGCAGAAGAACACCGTTCTGGCAGTATGGCTGGCGATGGCCTACATGATGCCGTTGGCGTCTGTTGGACCGGCGGCATACATAGCATGGCAGAACATAGTGAACTCCTGGCAACTGTTCCGCCACGAGTCTAAAAAACAAACTGAAAAATAAACCAAGACAATGCATACAAGAGAAGAGAAACTCGCGGCTTTCGGCCGGTTGCTGGATGTGCTCGACACGCTGCGGGTGCAGTGTCCGTGGGACCGTAAGCAGACCAACGAGTCATTGCGTCCGAACACTATCGAGGAAACATATGAGCTGGCCGACGCGTTGATGGCGGACGACAACGCCAATATCTGCAAGGAATTGGGTGACGTGCTGCTTCATGTGGCGTTCTATTCCAAGATCGGCGAGGAGAAGGAGGCATTCGATATTGCCGACGTCTGTACCAAACTGACTGACAAACTCATCTACCGCCATCCCCATATATACGGCGACGTACATGCCGATACTCCGGAGGCTGTCAGGGACAACTGGGAGAAACTCAAGGAGAAGGAGAAGGACGGCAACAAGACGGTGCTGGGCGGTGTGCCGCGTGCCCTTCCGGCATTGATCAAGGCCTCCCGCATCCAGGAAAAGGCCGCGGCTGTAGGTTTCGACTGGGAGAACCGCGCCGATGTCTGGAACAAGGTCAAGGAGGAGACCGCAGAGGTAGAGGCTGAGATCGAGTCCAAGGACAAAGCGCGTCTGGAGAGGGAGTTCGGCGACCTGCTGTTCGCCATAATCAACGCGGCGAGGCTTTACGGCGTGAATCCCGAGAACGCCCTGGAGCATACCAACCGTAAGTTCATCGACCGCTTCAATTACATCGAGTCCGGAGCCAAGGCGCAGGGGAAGCATGTCAGCGACCTCACTCTGGATGAGATGGATGCGTTGTGGGACGAATATAAGATGAACCGGGAATGATACTGTGCATCACCGAGAAACCGAGCGTAGGCCGGGACCTGGCACGGATACTAGGCGCCACCAGTGCGCACAGCGGCTACATGGAGGGGAACGGCTACTGCGTGACGTGGACGTTCGGCCATCTGTGCTCGCTTAAGGATCCTGGCGACTATCAGGACAACTGGAGACGCTGGGCATTGGGGACGCTGCCGATGATTCCGGCGCGTTTCGGCATAAAGGTGATGAATGATCCCGGCGTGGAGCAGCAGTTCAATGTGATCAAGACACTGATAGGACAGTGCGACGAGGTGGTGAACTGCGGTGATGCCGGGCAGGAAGGCGAGGTGATCCAGCGATGGGTCATGCAGAAGGCGGGATGCGACAAGCCTATACGGCGGCTTTGGGTCAGTTCGTTGACGGACGAGGCTGTGCGTGAAGGTTTCACTCATCTGAGGGCCCATCAGGAACTGGACTCCCTGTACGAGGCCGGTATATGCCGTGCCATCGGCGATTGGATTTTGGGAATCAACGCCACGCGCCTCTATTCTCTGAAATACGGACAGGGAGGGCAGATCCTGTCGGTAGGACGCGTGCAGACGCCCACGCTGGCGTTGGTGGTGCAGCGGCAGAAGGAAATCGATGAGTTTGTGCCGAAGGATTACTGGGAACTTAAGACCAGATACCGCGACACATTGTTCTCGGCGCAGGTCAAGGGTTTCGAGGACGAAGCCAAGGGACAGTCGCTGCTGGATGAAGTAAAGCTGTACCCCCTGGTCATCAAGGATGTACAGAAGAAGAAAGGACGCGAGGCTCCGCCCAAACTGTTCGACCTGACGAGCCTGCAGGTGGAGGCCAACCGCAAATACGGGATGAGCGCCGACAAGACCCTGCAGACCATCCAGAGCCTGTACGAGAAGAAACTGACAACTTATCCGCGTGTGGACACTACTTACCTGACCGACGACATGTATCCCAAATGTCCGGATATCCTGCGGAGCCTCAAGCCATATGCCGGATTGGTCCAGCCTCTGCTTGGCGAGAAACTGAAGAAGAGCAAGAAGGTGTTCGACAACGCTAAGGTGACGGACCATCATGCCATCGTACCGACGGGCCAGGCGTTGCCTGCGGGGCTGTCGCTTGAAGAAAAACGTGTGTTTCATCTGATAGCGCAGCGGTTCATCTCGGCATTCTATCCAGACTGTCTGTTCGAGCAGACAGTGGTTACTGCCCAGGCGGGGAAGACCGGCTTCAAGACTACGGGCAAGATAATCCTGGATCCGGGATGGCGTAAGGTTTACGCCGGCAAGGAGCAGGAAGAGAAGGCCGATGACGATGATGACCGCATCCTGCCGGACTTCAAGCCGGGGGAGAGCGGACCTCATGAGCCATTGCTGATGAAGAAGACCACCAAACCGCCGAAATACTATACAGAGGGAACCCTGCTGAAGGCAATGGAGACAGCAGGCTCCAACGTGGAGGACGAGGAACTGCGCGAGGCGTTGAAGGCCAATGGCATCGGACGCCCTTCGACTCGTGCCGCCATAATCGAGACTCTGTACAAACGGGGATACATCCGTCAAGAGCGTAAGTCGTTGCGTGCCACGCAGGCCGGAATCGAGTTGATAGGCGTCATCAGGGAGGAACTGCTGAAAAGCGCGGCTCTTACGGGCATATGGGAAGGACGACTCCGGGCCATAGAGGGGGGCACCTACAGCGCGCCGCAGTTCATCAGCCAGTTGAAGGAGATGATAGGGCAGATCACGCAGAGCGTATTGACGGATTCGTCCAACCGCAGGATTGTGGCTGAACTGCCTGACCCTAAGGGGAAGGGAGTCAAAGAGAAGAAGGAGAAAAAAACAAAAGGCAAAAAGAAGTGATATGGCCGGAAATCAATGGCAATTTATAGTGGTGTTCCTGCTGCTGATCGGAATAGTGGTGTGGATATGCTACAATCTGTTCAGCAAGAAACGCAGACGCAAAATGTCGCAGTGCCCTGGATGCGCCATGCATGAGGTCTGTCACAAGCCCCGGCCGAGGGATACGAAATGCGATAAGGCACCGGGGCGAAAATGCTGCGACGAATGACTGCAAACGGGATAAAACGCGCATTTCTCAATAATTAGTCAAATTTGTGTTAAATTATTCGCGGAATATTATTAAATTTGCAGATTATATGAGTATGAGCTTGGAACAGATATTCCCCAAAGACAGCGTCCGGGAGCTTAAACAGCTTTTGGACCAAAATGATAACATCCTGGTGACATGTCACATGCGGCCAGACGGCGACGCCATCGGCAGCACGTTGGGATGGTACCATATGCTGCGTGCCCGGGGCAAGAACGTGACAGTCGTGATTCCAGACCGTATGCCGAAGTCGCTGGAGTTCCTTCCTTCCACTTCGGAAGTAGTGGTCTATACCCAGCATAAGCAGTATGCCGATCGCTTGATGAACGAGGCCGATCTTATTCTGCAGTGCGATTTCAACGCCTATTACCGCCAGGGCAATCTTGCTGCGGAGATGGAGAAGAGTCCGGCCTTCAAGGTGCTGATCGACCACCATCAGAAGCCTATGATTGACTCGCAGTTGAAGTTCTCCTATCCCGAGATGTCATCGACATGTGAGCTGGTGTACCGTTTGATGTGTGATCTTGGCTGGTATATGGATATGCCGGACTCAACGGCGCAGTGTCTGTTGACTGGACTTATCACTGATACGCAGAACTTCACCGTGAATTGTGGAGATCCCGAAATCTATAAGGTGCTGGAGGGTTTGCTGCATAAGGACGTGGACAAATCGCAGATTCTGTGGGAGGCCACCAGACTCACGTCGTATTCGGCCATGAAACTGAATGCGTTCGCAATATCGGAGAAACTGGAGGTGTTCGAGCAGCATCGTTGCGGACTGATCACACTGACTGCCGATGAACTGAAGCGGTTCAACTACCAGAAGGGCGAGACCGAGGGCCTGGTAAACGAGCCGTTGCGGATACGCGGAATCATATATTCCATATTCCTGCGCGAGGACGAGGACTGCATCAAGGTCTCGATGCGCAGCCGTTTCGATTTCCCCGTAAGCGAACTGTGCGAGGAGTTGGGAGGCGGAGGCCATCTGCAGGCGGCCGGCGCCGAATTCAATGGCACGATGGAAGAGTGCAGGAAAACTATTATTGACATGATGGGCCGCTATGACAACAGACTGCCCAAGAAACTCGATAAACTGGAACTGAAATGAAAATAAAAAACATAATAATCGCTACCGGCGCTCTGTTGTTGCTGATATTTGCCACAGGATGCGAGAAGACAAAGTCATACTCCGAACTCCTCCAGGACGAGGAACGTGCATGCAACTGGTACCTGGCACAGAATGAGATCGAGGTCAATGTTCCCAAGGACTCTGTGTTCAAGGTAGGCAAGGATGCACCGTTCTATAAGATGGACGGCAACGGCAACATCTACATGCGTGTCATCAAGGACGGTGACCGCAGCAAGATGCCCAAACAGGGCGACCGTGTCTATTTCTCCTATCTACGCCAGAACATCGAATGGCTGATGCAAGGACGCATTGACAAGGATTACTGGGACGGCAATGCCGACAACATGGCTGTAGGCAGCCTAAGCTTCATACTGGGCGAGACCACGCTTACTTCCTCCACACGATATGGTACAGGAATCCAGCTTCCGGTAACGTATCTGGGATATTACAGCGAGGTGGAGCTTGTGGTCAAATCGCTTGAAGGATTCGTGGGCAGTGACCAGACCAACTGCGTGCCTTATGTATATAAGCTACGCTATTTCCCGGCATTATATTGATGCATGCGTCAGGAACACCCGGAACAGATCTTGATTCTATAAAATATAAAATTCAGATAAAGCAGAAAGATATGTCATTGATCAAATCAATATCAGGAATACGAGGCACCATAGGAGGCGCCGTAGGCGAGGGCCTATCGGGCGTAGACGTAGTTAAGTTCACGGCGGCATACGCAGCCTTTATCCGCAGCAGGGTGGGCCCGGGGCGGCACAACATAGTGGTTGGCCGCGACGGACGCCTGTCGGGCGAGATGGTTTCGAAGCTGGTGATCGGCACGCTGATGTCAATGGGTTTTGACGTCATCAACATCGGTATGGCCTCGACACCAACCACGGAACTCGCCGTAGTGGGCGAGAAGGCAGTTGGCGGCATCATCATCACTGCCAGCCACAATCCCGTGCAGTGGAACGCTCTGAAACTTCTGAACGAGCATGGAGAGTTTCTGAATGACAAGGAAGGCAAGGAGGTGATCCGCATCGCGGGTGACGATGACTACCGCTTCGCAGAAGTGATGGAACTGGGTCATGAGTATAGGGTAGAGACCTGGGACCGCAACCATATCGACATGGTGCTGGGACTTAAGCTGGTGGATGCGGAAGCTGTGCGCAAGGCCGGTTTCAAGGTGGTCGTGGATGGAATCAACTCCGTAGGCGGCCGTATCATTCCCGAATTGCTGCGGGCGTTGGGCGTCAACGACATCGTCGAGCTCAACTGTGAGGCGACCGGCAAGTTCGCCCATACTCCCGAACCGATACCTGAGAACCTTACAGCGATTTCCGCGGTGGTCCGTGAGTCAGGGGCCGATCTAGGCATCGTCGTGGATCCGGACGTGGACCGTCTGGCTCTCGTTATGGAGAACGGAGAGATGTTCATCGAGGAGAACACGCTGATTGCAATCGCCGATTATGTTCTGGGACAGACTCCTGGATCCACGGTATCTAACCTGAGTTCGTCGCGCGGTTTGCGTGACGTGACGCATGCTCACGGCTGCGAGTATTCAGCCGCAGCCGTCGGCGAGGTGAATGTGGTGACGAAAATGAAGGAGGTCAACGCAATCATCGGCGGCGAAGGCAACGGCGGGGTGATCTATCCCGAACTGCATTACGGCCGCGACGCACTGGTGGGAGTCGCCTTGTTCCTGACCCTTATGGCCAGGAGCGGCAAGAAGGTGTCGGAGATCCGCGCCGCGCTTCCGCAGTATGCCATAGCAAAAAACAAGATCCAGCTAACTCCTGATCTGGACGTGGACGCCATTCTGGCCGAGGTCAAGGAGAAGTTCAAGAACCAGCAGGTGACCGACATCGACGGCGTCAAGATCGATTTCGCCGACAGCTGGGTACACCTACGCAAGTCGAATACGGAGCCGATAATCCGCATATACAGCGAGGCTGCCACGATGGAGCAGGCGGACCGTCTGGCCGACGAGATCAAGGAAATCATCAACGACATCAGTAAGAAGTGATGCTTAAGAAGTTCTTTATGAACATGCTCTCCAGTTTTGTGGGAGCATGGCTGGCGATAGTGCTGGTGATCGTGTCGGCAGGGATACTGATATTCGGCATGATTGGTGCAGGGGTGGCCTCCGGTCTCGGCAACAGCGAGCAGTTGAAGTCACGCAGTATCCTGAGACTGAGTCTTGACGGTGAGATCACCGAGACGGAAACAGCCTCTGCGCCCGATGTTCAGTCGTTGATGCTGGGTAACGTAAGCCGTCCGCAAAGCCTGAACATGATTGTTGAGGCTATACGTGAGGCTGCGCGCAACAAATCCATATCCGCAATCTATCTGGATTGCGGCATGGTCAGCGCGTCGACGGCTACGCTGAATGCTATCCGTCAGGAACTGATTGAGTTCAAGAAGTCGAGCAAGCCTGTCTACGCGTATGCCGACGGCTATTCCATGGGTGCCTATTATGTTGCGTCTGTGGCGAACCGAATCTACATGAACCCGCAGGGACAGCTTGAAATGCAGGGCCTTAGCTCGACGGTCCCTTATTACAAGGGACTGTTCGATAAACTCGACATCCGTTTCCAGGTAGTCAAGGTAGGAACATTCAAGTCAGCGGTCGAGCCGTACATCCTGAACGAGATGAGCGAACCTGCCCGCGCACAGCTTGACACTTTGCTCGGCAACATGTGGGGCGTGATTAGAGACGGAATCAGCAAGACCCGCAAGGGTGTGACTCCCGCAGCCATCGACAGTCTGGTGACCGTAAGCAACATAACCTTCGCGCCTGCTACGGCCTCGGTCAAGGCGGGACTGATTGACTCTCTGGTCTATGGCCGTACCATGAATCAAAAATTCGCCGCCGTCACCGGACAGGACGCCAAGGATGTGAACTTTGTGTGTCCGTCAACGCTGGTCTCCACTGCCCCCTGGACCACTACCTACAGTTCCAAGAACAGAATCGCGGTGCTGTATGCAGTAGGTGAAATCAACGACAATGCCAGCGACGGAATCAATTTCCATAATCTCGTGCCTGTCATCACGGATCTTGCCGAGGATGAAAATGTGAAGGGAATGGTACTTCGCGTCAACTCGCCTGGAGGCTCAGCCTACGGCAGCGCGCAGATAGGCGAGGCTCTGGACTACTTCATGAGCAAGGGAAAACCTCTGGCCGTATCGATGGGTGACTACGCCGCATCGGGTGGTTACTGGATATCTGCCGGAGCAAACGTGATATTCGCGGACCCCTTGACCATTACCGGATCCATCGGAATCTTCGGTCTCATTCCCGACTTGGGAGGACTTGCGGAGAAGATCGGCGTGAATATGCAGACCGTCAGCACAAATCCGTCAGCACAGTTCCCAAGTGTGTTCAAGGGTATGGACGAGCGTCAGCACGCCGTGATGCAGGGTTATGTTGAGCGTGGATACGAGGATTTCGTAGGGCGAGTGGCCAAAGGACGTCATATGAGCGTTCCCGCCGTCAAGCGTATCGCCGAAGGACGTGTATGGGATGCGGTCTCGGCCAAGCGGATCGGTCTTGTCGATTCGTTGGGCGGTGTGAACAACGCCATTGAATGGGTGGCCAAGAAAGCCGATATACTTGACAAGTACAATGTCGCCGTATATCCGCAGCGCAAGCCTTCGTTCTGGGATGTGATTCCGGAGGGTGTCGAGGCTAAGGCAGCCGCCAGGGAGACAGTCAAGAAGATCACCCGTCCCGATACGGAGGAAATGATGATAATCAAGGTCCGCCAGTTGCTGGGGCGCCATCGCGTCCAGGCGCGGATGGCTGAGATGAAAGTGGAATTCGCTCACAGATAATATTTGACGATAATGCCGACGAGACAACAGATAATAACCTGGATCCTCAAGCCTGTGTCAGTAGTATACGGGTGGATTACCGCCGTGCGTAACTGGATGTTCGACAATAAGATACTTCCGGTTATGGAGTACGATGTCCCGGTGATAAGCGTCGGCAACATAACAGTGGGAGGCACCGGCAAGACTCCACATGTGGAGTACATCGTCAACGAACTGTGCATGTCGTACAACACTGCCGTGCTGTCGCGCGGGTATAAGCGCAAGACCAAGGGATTCCTCATGGCCGGCGCGACCAGTACACCCGACAGCATTGGCGACGAACCGTTGCAGATATTCCACAAGTTTGGCTCAAGGATCAAGGTGGCTGTCTGCGAGAACCGTCGCCACGGCATCGGGGAACTGCTTAGACAGTTCCCCGACCTGGAACTCATAGTCCTGGATGACGCGTTCCAGCACAGATACGTCAAGCCTAAGGTGTCTATCCTCCTGACGGATTACAACCGTCCCATCTACAGCGATAATCTGTTGCCCCTGGGACGTCTGCGCGAGAACTGGAGACAGGTGGAACGTGCCGACATGGTTGTCGTAACGAAATGTCCCGACCAGATCGAGCCCGTCAATATGAGGATGATATCCAAACAGCTCGGAGGTGACATCACCAGCAGGAATCTGAATCCACGTCCATACCAGGGACTTTATTTCTCAAAGGTAGTCTATGGAGGCTTGCTGCCAGTGTTTCCGGATGACAAACCTTACAACGTGAACCTCAGTCTGCTGACAGAGCGCGATACGGTTCTGTTGCTTACCGGAATAGCCAACCCCCGAGGATTTGTCCGTTATTTCAAGAACTATCCGTTCAAGGTGGTGGTAAGCCATTATCCGGACCATCATGACTTCACGCGCAAGGATATAGAGAGCCTGGCCAAGAGATTCAGTTCCCTGTCTGGCGAACGAAAACTGATAATAACGACCGAGAAGGACGCCATAAGGCTGGCATATAACCCGTATATCCCAACAAAGACGAAGCCTCTGATGTTTTATCTACCGATAGGTGTCCGGATGTTGGACAAACCGGATGGAACGGATTTCATGGAGGAGTTGAAGCGACGGATAGAGGAATGACCTCGTCCCGGAACTGATGGAATCTCGTGACACGAGCTATCAGGTGACAGACGATAGAAATTTTAATTGATCGATACGATGGAAAAGACTTATTTGGAGAAAATACAGGAGACTGCGGATTATATCCGCAAGGCAGTAGGCGAGATGCCTAAAATAGGAATCATCCTTGGCACCGGACTTGGTGATCTGGTGAACTACATAGAGGTCAATAAGGAACTGGACTACCATGATATCCCCAACATGCCGATATCGACAGTGGAAGGCCACAGCGGCAAACTGATATTCGGAATATTGGGTGGAAAATATGTAGTAGCCATGAAGGGCCGTTTCCATTACTATGAGGGTTATGACATGAAGCAGGTAACGTTCCCGGTTCGTGTCATGAAGGCTGTAGGTGTGGAGACTCTGTTCGTCAGCAACGCGGCCGGGGGAATGAACAAGGAGTTCAAGGTAGGCGATGTGATGATCATCACCGACCATATCAACCTGTTTCCAGAGAATCCGCTTCGTGGCAGGAACTATGAGGAACTCGGCCCGCGTTTCCCGGCCATGACCGAGGCTTATTCCCACGTGTTGGTTGGAATGGCCGACGACATCGCCGCCGAGGACAATATCCGTCTGATGCATGGTGTATATGTAGGCACTCCCGGACCGACGTTCGAGACTCCGGCCGAGTATGAGTATTTCCGCGTGATCGGAGGTGACGCCGTCGGAATGTCGACCGTTCCGGAGGTGATCGTAGCCAACCACGCCGGCATGAAGGTGTTCGGCGTTTCGGTAATCACCGATTTGGGCGGTAAGGACATCACGGACGTTCCTACGCATGAGGAGGTGCAGAAGGCCGCCATCGTTGCTCAGCCCGTGATGACGCACATCATAACCAAGATGTTGGAAAGACTCTGAGATATGCAGACCGAGATATCACAGTTGGGAGAGTTCGGACTGATAGACAGACTGACCCAGGACTTTCCCTTGAGAAACGAATCCAGCCGCAAGGGAGTGGGCGATGACGCCGCTGTATTGAGTTACGGCGACAAGGAGGTGCTTGTCACTTCCGACCTGCTTCTGGAGGGAATACATTTCGATCTCCGTTATGTTCCCTTGAAGCATCTGGGGTACAAGGCGGCTGTTGTCAATTTCAGCGACATATACGCCATGATGGGTACTCCGAGGCAGATTGTGGTCAGTCTGGGAGTATCAAGCCGCTTTACGGTAGAGCATATCGAGGAACTGTATTCAGGCATCAGGCTTGCATGTGAAGCTTACGGAGTGGATCTGGTCGGGGGTGACACATCTGCGTCTGTGACGGGATTGGTGATCAGTATCACATGCATCGGCGAGGCCTCGAAGGATGAGATAGTCTACCGTAACGGTGCCAAGCCTACGGACCTGATATGTGTCAGCGGTGATCTTGGAGCGGCTTACATGGGTCTTCAGCTGCTGGAACGCGAGAACGTCGTGGCCGCGCAGCAGAAAGGCCCGGCTGAGTATCAGCCCGATTTCGCAGGGAAGGAGTATATCCTGGAACGCCAGCTGAAACCCGAAGCCCGTAAGGATATCGTAAAGGAGTTGAAGGAGAAGGGGATTCATCCCACCAGCATGATGGATGTGAGCGATGGCCTTTCTTCGGAACTTCTGCATATCTGCAAGGCTTCCGGAGTCGGCTGCCGGGTCTATGAGGATCGGATACCGATCGATTACCAGACAGCCTGCATGGCCGAGGAGTTCAATATGAACATGGTTACGGCCGCCATGAACGGTGGCGAGGACTATGAACTGTTGTTCACCGTGCCTCTTGCCGACAACGAGAAGATCGAGAAACTGGAAGGAGTCAAGATGATCGGATATATTACCAAGCCGGAGCTTGGCGCCGCCATGATAACCCGTGACGGACAGGAAATGCAGATCAGGGCACAGGGATGGAACGCATTCACCGATGAGAAATAAGGAGTTGTCTGCAATCCCCAAGCGTCTGCCAGCGGAATGGGAGGAACAGGAGGCCGTGCTTATGGCATGGCCTCATCCAGGTTCGGACTGGGGATACATAATCGACGAAGCGCGCGAACAGTTCGCAAGTATCATTTCCACGATGTTGCAGAACGGGGAGCGTGTGCTGATATTGTCCGTAGAGCCCGAAGCAACATATTCGTATCTGAAGGAATACATTATCCGTAATGGATTGAATGTCCGTGATGATTTCCGTCAGGATATAATCCAGATTGATCATAACGACACCTGGACTCGCGATTACGGACCTGTCGGAGTCCTGGATCAAAAGACCGGACGTGCCATACTGTTGGATTTCGGATTCAATGCGTGGGGACTGAAATTTCCCGCAAACCATGACAATCAGGTCAATTTCCGGTTGAGAGGGAGAGTCTTGTATGAAAATGCCTATGTGGATTGCCGTGACTTCATCTTAGAGGGGGGATCGATCGAGACTGACGGTAAGGGAACGTTGCTGACCACGACGGAATGTCTGCTCAATCCCAACCGCAACCCGACATATACGAAGCAGGAGATAGAGAGGATACTGAGCGACCGACTTGGCTTCGACAGATTCCTGTGGCTGGCTCATGGCCATATCGAAGGTGATGACACCGACTCGCATATCGATACGTTGGCGCGGTTGGCTCCGGATGATGTCATCGTTTATTGTGGAGGCGATTCGGAAGAGATGAGGAAGATGGAGCAGGAACTGAGAGGATTCACTACATACGAGGGCGAGCCATACAGACTTGTAGAATTGCCGGCTCCTGATCCGATATATGACGAGGAGGGTAGACGTCTTGCCGCCACATATGCCAATTATCTCGTGACACCGAATTCAGTCTATGTCCCTTTATACAATCAGCCTGTTAAGGACAGCGAGGCATTGGAATTGATACAGTCGGTCTATCCTGACCGTAAAGCCATAGGGATTGCCTGCGACACCTTGATCAGGCAGGGAGGGTCGTTGCACTGTTCCACCATGCAGTTGCTGCCTGGCTCCTTAAATAAGAATTGATTGAATAAACATATTATAACCGTTAACCACTTGTTACCATGGCGAAGATATCAGAGATAAAGGTCGGGATTGTACAGCGAGCGTTCAGCGATGATGTGGAGTTGAACCGTACACGAAACCAGAATGCAATCGAGAGTCTGGCGGTTGCCGGAGCACAGTTGGTAGTGCTGTCAGAACTCCATGATTCATTGTATTTCTGCCAGACCGAGAATGTCGACAATTTCCGGCTTGCCGAGGAGATTCCGAGTGGTTTCACGGAGTTCTATGCCGATGTGGCGGCTGCCAACAGCGTGGTGCTTGTGACAAGCATGTTCGAGCGGAGAGCACCTGGACTGTACCATAACACAGCCGTTGTGTTCGATTCGGATGGCTCGATAGCCGGCAGGTACCGCAAGATGCATATCCCCGATGATCCGGGTTTCTATGAGAAATTCTATTTTGCTCCGGGAGACTTAGGGTTCGAGCCGATCGATACCTCAGTGGGTAAGTTGGGAGTACTTGTATGCTGGGACCAATGGTATCCTGAGGCAGCGCGCGTCATGTCCATGCGTGGCGCTGAGATGTTGATCTATCCCACGGCCATAGGCTGGAATCCGGATGACACCGATGACGAGAAGGAACGTCAGCTGGATGCATGGATCACCATTCAGCGCAGTCATGCGGTAGCGAACGGTATACCAGTAGTATCGGTGAACCGCAACGGATTCGAGGAGGATCCTTCGGGACAGACTTCCGGAATAGATTTCTGGGGTTCCAGTTTTGTTGCCGGACCGCAGGGAGAGATCCTGTTCAAGGCTCCGGACAATGAATCATGCGAGGCGGTTGTTGACGTGGATCTTGGCCGTTCGGCCGACGTGCGCCATTGGTGGCCATATTTCCGCGACCGCCGCATCGATGCCTATGGAGGACTCACCTCACGATTCCTGACCGATTGATTGATCCGGTTGCAGGAACAACCTTATTGTCTCACGCCACGGTTGGAGCTGAGAATCACATAGAGTATCACAGGCACTCCCACCAGGGGGGTCAATGCGTTCAACGGGATTACCGTATGCGAGGGGATGACGGACAAAACGTTACACCCCAATGCCACGGCCGATCCCGTCAGCATTGTGGCGGGCATCAGAATCCAGTGGTTGTCGGTACGCGTCAGCATCCGCGCCACATGAGGCATGGCCAGTCCGATAAAAGCCACAGGGCCACAGTAGGCGGTAACGATGGCAGTCATTATCCCGGTGACGATCAGCAGGCAGGTCTTGACACGGTCCACACGCACGCCTAAGTTGCGTGCGTAGTTGTCGCCAAGCAGAAGGACATTCAGCGGTTTTGCAAGCAACATGGAAGACACCAGCCCCATAATGATGAATGCAGACATCCACGGCATTTGAGTTGTCGTGACCTGGCTGAACGACCCCATTCCCCACATCACGTACCCGTGAACGCTTTCCGACTCAGCCAACGATGATAGAAGCGTAACGACGGAACTTGTCAGGTATCCTGTCAGGATACCGACAATCAGAAGCATCAGCGTGCTCTTGACGCGTATAGATATCAAAGTCAGGATTCCTGTGATCAGCAGGGCTCCGGCGATGGCGGCGGCGATGATTGCGGCGTAGCCACCAATCTCGGACTCGCCGATGGAGACTACCCCGCCCATTGCCAGCATCACCAGCGCCACGCCCAGGCTGGCGCCGGAACTGATGCCCAATATCGAGGGTCCCGCAAGTGGATTGCGGAAGGCAGTCTGAAGCATAAGTCCGGTCACAGCCAGAGCGGCGCCGCATAGAAGTGAAGTCACGGCCATCGGCATGCGGTTCCCCAGTATTATGAACCTGGCGATGTCTCCATCACCGTAGCCAGTCAGGACACGGACTACCTGTCCAGCGGGAACATGCACCGAACCGAAGAATATGTTGGCCAGGAACAATATAATTACTAATATTGCCAGCCAAACGAATATGCCGCGACGAAACCAGTTCATGGTAATTTATTCGTGATCAAAGAAAATACAGGGTGCGCCCGCACCTATGTCATGCTTGCTGATAAAGGAATTCTCCAGACCGTAAACGCTTACATAACCGGGCGCTTTATAGGAAGGATACTTGCCGTCCATATAGTAGGAAGATATGAATATCCTGCCGCCGATACGGTCAACTGCGATGTTGTTGGGGTAGATTACCTTCTCGATGTTCCAGTCAACGACCTTGTTTGTCACGCAGTCATAGATGCGGTATTCCGCCGGCACACTGCCATAAAAGGGATCGTCCACCAGATACAGTTTGTCCTTGTCGGCGGCCATTATCGTAGCGTTGGCCACTGCGTCCCATTTATCGCCGTTCATCTTGTAGACCTGTGAGGCGATGTCTTCGTAGTTCCCCTTGCACATCAGGAAGAGTCCCTGGTCCGTTGCTCTGAACATATAGGGATTCATGGGAACATTGATTGTCTTGGTAACCGAGAAATTATTCAGATTGACAACGGAAGCGGTGGTGCCATAATTCGGATAATCCTCTCCGTTTGAGTTCGGGACGTAGAGCTCATCCTTGTATATGCCGATTACCTCGGGGTTGGGACCAACCTTGACGGATGCCTCGATATCCATGCTGAGGGTGTCCAGACGGGCTACATAGCCGTCATACATCGCGATATACACCTTGCCGTCCTTGGCCACCAGCGAGCGGGGTTTCTGACCGTTCTTGGAATCCTTCAGACTGATTGTCTTGAAGTTCTTGAAGGTATATTTATCCACGATATGGATCACATTGGAATCAAAGATTCCAAGATAGAGTTTAGAGCCATAGCATATACCCCACTGAGGAGTGTCACCGAGGCTGATGCCGTTGGCGGTCTGGAAGGCATTGTCCGACCACTTGCCCGTGGTGTAGTCCAGAGCGAACAGGCCACCGGGCACATGGTTGTAGGCTTGACCCTGGCACAGGAAATATGCCCCCGTTGAGTGTGTGGGGTGGTCGGGGTTCTGACCGGGTTCGTCTTTGTCGTCGCATGACGTCAATCCGAACATGACTGCCGCAATGGCAGAGATGAAAAAGATTTTTTTCATTACGTTTGAATGTTTATTTGGGTTATTGATTTGGATTTCAGAAAGTAAATTTGATTGACCCGCGATATGCCCTGCCGGGCATAGGGTATCGGGCCACTATCTCGTATTGTTTGTTTAAGGCGTTGATCAAATCAACTCGTACTTCCAGTTCATGCCCATGGAAACGGAATGTACGGTAGGCCGTGAAACCGAATTCCATATATCCCGCCATTCGCGACGACGGAAGATTCTCGGGTGTGGCGTACCGCAGCGTACAGCCATTGCCGTGAGCGCCGACGCTGACCCAGGGGTTCTCCCAGGTTGCGGAGAAAGCACCTGAATGCTCAGGAGTGTATGGCAGTTGTTTGTTCCAGTCCAGTTTGTCGCGTGCGGTACGGGCCAGGGCCCGTTGCCAACTGTAATTTCCGGTAACGATCAGCGATTGACGCGGGTATATCGGGAATCTGGCGTCAAGCGTTATGTCGACGCCGTAGGCATGAACGCGTCCCATGTTGGTCATGGTCCATACGAACATATTGAACGGTACGGCCACGATCTTGTTCTTCACCCAGTTGAAGTAGCCGTCGACGGTCACGTCCAGCGAGGACAGCCATGAGAGTCCGCTGATGCCGTATGTCAGGCCCAGGTTCAGCTGTTCGGTATCCTCCGGATCAAGATTGATCGAGCCGAAATGGTCGAAGTACAGTTCGTTGAACGACGGCATACGGAATATGTTCTTGTAATTGAATCGAATGAAGAAGTTCTGACCGCGGACCGGCCGCACGGACATCCCGAAACTCGGCGACAGTCGTGAATGAGATAGCCGCTTTTCACCATCTCCGGGAGAATCCATATAAATGGACATCAATGCCCGGGCGGTAAGCGTTAGCCAGTCGAAATTGTATTTGACGTTAAGGCTTTGCAGTACGGAGTTGCGGTGCGGACTGTTGTGTGTCTTCAGGTTGCTGTGCAGGTCGTTGTAGAAGTAATCGAATGCATATGAGAGGGCCAGACCGTGAGTAGGCACGCAAAGCACCGCGGCGGTCGCATACGCCTCACGTTGTTTGTACAGGTTGTCCAGGACACCGTTAGGATATGATCCGTCCCAGTCCATATAATGTGTCCGGCTCCAGTTGAATTTCGCCAAAGTATTAAGGGAGAATACACTGGAAAGTTTAGAACGGAAGTTCACCTGTCCGAACAGATTGACGTCGCGCAATGTCTGGTTGCTGACGTCATTGTACAGCGTGGCTGGACCCGGCAGATGCTGGAAGGATCCTAAGCCATAGAATTTTGCTGTCAATGATGTTCCGACGCGAGGTTGCCATTTGAAGTTCAGTTCGCCATGGCCGGAGTCCATCGAAGAGTTCTTGCGTTTGGCATGGACGGTCTGGATTCCGTTGGGCATCGTGAAGGGATAATTGTTGTCGGAATGGGTGTATTCGCCGGAAGCAAGGAATGCGATGTTCCTGCCGTTGCTTTTGCCGACTCTCAGATACGGGCTCACATATCCGAACGAGCCACCCTTGATCTGTGCGGTCAGGTCGAGCCTGTCGTTCATTATATGGGGCGACCATGAGCCGATCACCAGTGAGGCTGCCGATGCTGCTGTACGTGCCGGGACGAAGATATCCTCGTTGTCGCCTATAACTAATGACAGGTTGCGAATGTTGTCTATGGAATATCGGGACAGGTCGATCTGTCCGCTCTGGACGTCACTGAGAGGTGCCCCGTCGTATGTGACGCCTGTGTGCTGAGTGCCGAGTCCCCGCACGGAAACGGTCTTCATGCCTCCGGCACCTCCGTAATCACGCAAGTTGATGCCGGGCATACGGTTCAAGGCATCCGACAGCGTGACGATTCCCAACTTATTCAGGTCCTCGCTGCTGATGCGATGTTGTGTTGCTGTGGACGTCAGGTCCCGGCTTAGATGAGCAGCCTCGACATGGACGGTCTCCAGCGTGACACCGGTGGTATCCGGCTTTTCAGGAGCGGCAGCGGCCGTTCCTGCGATTGTAATGGGTATTGTTATATATACCAGTCGTTTTTTGAAATTTTTCATCCTCGTGAAAAATCATTTTCTTCCAAGGTCGGACTTTAACCGTAGCGGGACTGTCCGGGAATTTCACCCGAGTTCATGTGGGAAGAAAGAATTAATCGTCGTTTATTTCCTCCTGCAGCGTATAGGAGTTTCGTAACATTTTAATCAACATGAACATCACATGGTTTGTGGCGCTTTCGATCACTTCGTTGCGGTCGCCCTTGAACTGGATAAGTTCGGAAACAACACGGTCATTGTACTTCACGGCCATCCAGACGGTTCCGACGGGCTTGAATTTGGTTCCGCCCTCCGGTCCAGCGATTCCTGTAGTGGCCATGGCGCAGTCGGTTCGCATCAGCCTTGAGGCGCCGCGGACCATATCCTCGGCAACCTGCTGACTTACCGCGCCGAACCTGTTCAGGTTGTTTCGGTTCACATGCAGCACCTCGGCCTTGACGTCGTTGCTGTAACTGACCACGCTGCCCATGAAATAAGCGGACGAGCCGGGAATCTCCGTGATCTTGTGGGCGATGTTGCCGCCTGTGCAGCTCTCGGCGCACGATACCGTAAGCTCGCGGTCCTTGAGCAGTTTCCCCAGGACCTGCGACATTGTCTCATCCTCGGTGGTGACCACTTCCTCGTTGAACAGGCTCTGCAGCTGGTTCTGGAACTGGTTCATCTTGTAACGAAGCAGTTCCACGGCATGATGGGAACCTGACAGCAGGATTTTGGTCACCAGGTGAGTTGTCCTGGTGATCATCTTCACGAACCCGGGGAGCTGACGCTTGAAATGATTCAGTATGTCGGACAGTTCCTCTTCGGAGTACCCGTAAATCGTGACGATGCGGCGCTCGGTGAACTGAGGGGCTTTCTCGTTCATGGCCGCGTCGGTATTATTGGCGGGAGTTGCTGTGTTCATTATGGTCTGTTAATTAAGGTGTCGTGTTAAATTGAAACGCGAGCGAATGGGGGCTCATCGAGGCGGCCGTATTCCTTGTCCATGAACTTGAAGTACCCTGCCATGGCCACCATCGCGGCGTTGTCGGTGGTGAACTCGCGCGGAGGAATCCAAGGCGTGACGTCCATCGACACGCACATTTGCTCCACAGCCTGTCGCACGCCAGAGTTTGCCGATACACCGCCGCCGATTGCCACATGTCTGACGCCTGTCTGCCGGACAGCCGGTTTCAGTTTGCTCAGGAGTATGTCGATGATGGTGGCCTGCAGCGAGGCGCACAGGTCCGCCTTGTTCTTCTCCACGAAGTCGGGATCAACCTTGCAGTTGTCGCGCAGGGTGTAGAGGAATGAGGTCTTCAGGCCGCTGAAAGAGTAATCAAGATGGGGAATATGCGGTTTGGCGAACTTGAACCGTTTGGGGTCTCCCTCCTTGGCCAGCCGGTCGATGTGAGGTCCGCCGGGGTATGGAAGCCCCAACACCTTGGCGCATTTGTCGAACGCCTCGCCGGCCGCGTCATCGATGGTCTGGCCAAGTATCTCCATATCCGAGGGAGACTTCACCAGCACTATCTGAGAGTTGCCTCCAGAGATCAGAAGGCACAGGAACGGGAATTCCGGAACCTTATCATCCTCTCGCTTGCGGACAAAATGCGACAGAACGTGTCCGTGCAAGTGGTTCACGTCGATCAACGGGATGTCGAGACCAATCGCCATACCCTTGGCAAAGGAAGTGCCTACATGCAGCGAGCCGAGAAGTCCGGGGCCTCGTGTGTAGGCTATGGCGGAAAGATCATGCTTGTCGACGCCAGCCTGACGCAACGCCTCCGATACCACCGGAACGATGTTCTGCAGATGGGCGCGCGAGGCAAGCTCAGGCACGACACCGCCATAGCGCTCATGTACCTTCTGGCTGGCTATGACGTTGCTGCGCAGGATTCCATCGGCTATCACCGCGGCCGAAGTGTCATCGCACGATGACTCGATTCCCAGGATGATTGTGTGTGTCCTTTCGTTTGTCATGCTACAAAATTACAAATAAATGGCCGAATAATAAAGAAAAATCACTAATTTTGCAGTATGACAGCCGTGAGGAATGTCTATAGAGTGGTCAGAAGCGTGTTGTTCACCATCGTGATTTCGGTGGTGCTGGTTTTTGTACTCGCATATGTGGCGTTGACTATCCCCGGCATACACAACAAGATACGCGAAGCCGTGGAGCGGGAACTGACCGCGTTCCTGAAGGCTCCAGTGCATATCGGCAAAGTCACCGTGCTGCCGATGAATGAGGTAATCCTGCAGGATGTCGAGATCCGGACCCCTCATGGAGGGGAATGTGTGGACATAGACCGTCTGGGTGCGGGCATAGCATTCTGGAAATTCGTTACCGGCGGAGGCATCGAGATAACATATGCGGAACTGACCGGACTTCATGCGGATATAGAGCAGCGAGTCAAGGATGGCCCGTTGAACATCGCGTTCATAATCGATGCCTTCAAGCCGAAGAAAGAGAATCAGCCGGCAGCAAGATTCGACCTGAAACTGCACAACGTGACAATCCGCAAGTCCTCGGTGTCGTTTGCGAGACTATGGCAGCCACCGAAGGATTCGGGAGTCTTCGATCCGGGCCACATAGCGGTATCCAACATCTGCGCCGACCTGGCGTTGCCAAGGCTCAGTAACGAGGATTTCGAGATTGATCTGAAGCGGCTCAGTTTCAGGGAGAGGTCAGGGATATATGTCGATCGGCTGTCGTTCCAGGCGTCGGTTACTCCGGAATCCATCACACTCAACAACTTCAAGCTGGACCTAGAGAGTGCCAGCGTACGTATCAACGATCAGAAACTTGTCATCAAGGGATTCAAGGACATAGTGCCGGCGTTGCGACAGACTGAGCATGACATACGCCTGACAGTAAGTGATATGTCTGCTTCGGACGTTGCTTTCCTGTCACCGGGCATCAGTTCGATACATGGAAAATACAACCTTCAGGCCGAGATCAGCGGCACGCTGGATGATGTGGATATTCGTGAATTTAATCTGGCGGAAGAATCGGGCCTTCTGAACGTGTCTTTCCAGGGGAACCTGCAGGGACTTCCGGATGTCAGATCGTTGCAAGGCAAGGTCGGGAAACTGCATCTGGATTGCGATGCGGGAATAGGACGTGAGATAATCTCGGCGTTCACATCACTGCCGGACAAGGCTGTCTCGATATTGGAGGGCATCGGTTTCGTGGAACTGGATACCGAGGGGGATTTCTCGCTTAAACAACGGATAGCCAAGGTCGAGGGAGGTGTCAGCACCGGACATGGCGACCTGGATGTCGACGGCATCTTCGGATGGGACAACGGAGGTTTGACCGCGAATGTAAAGGCCGGAACAGATGGCTACGATGTGGCAGCCTTGATGCCCGGCCAGCCTGTGGGGAATGTAGCGGCCTCGGTTCAGGGGGAAGTCAGCGTTAAAGGCAAGATGCCGGAGGGCCTTAACGGCAGGGTAAACGTTGAGGTCGCCTCCATCACGTTGTCAGGCAGAGAGATGAGGGATATAACCGTTGTCGCCGCTAAGGAAGGCCAGGCGTTGACTGCCAAGGTGTCGGCTAACTGTCCGGATATGGAGGGAGAGATTCTTGCAGACTGTGTGATAGACGGGTCAGATTCGCGTTGGAATCTGCAGGGAAACATCAGCACATTGAATATGGCTGTCTTGGGAATGACAGGGAAATACCAGGGGATATACGGTGTTGAGGATATCTCCGTGCGGCTTCAGGGCAGCGATCCAGACAATATGCTGGGCGATGCGCGAATCTCGGGACTGGAATGCAGACTCAACGAGGGCAAATCATGGATCCTGAATAATTTCGGAGTGTCTATGACTGGCGACAACGAGCAGCGCCGCATCAATGTCGACAGTGATGTCCTGGACGGCGAGGTGCGCGGACATTTCAGTTTCGCACAGCTCCCCAGGCTTTTCACAGGTATACTGGCAAACTCGCTGCCGTCTTACTTCAAGGCCCCGGATACTCCTTTGGATGAATGGAACTCTCTGTCCTACAGTCTGTCCCTCAAGCCTGTCGATAACATCTACAAGGCATTGAACCTTCCTGCGCGACCCGGAGCGCCAGTCCGTATCTACGGAAACGTCGACAACGACAACATCGAGATGACTGTCGTGGCTCCTTACATCCTGAAGGGAGACAAACTCATCAAAGGAATCAACCTCAGTGCAGATGCCGGAATCCGGAGGGGCATCAGTGTGCATGGTGGAGTGAATTTTCCAGTCAAGAACCAATATGTGAAGATAAACCTGAACGGCGGAGCCTTCAAGAACATCGTAACCGCCACTTTGGACTGGATAGCCGACAACAAACTCAACAACGGAACGTTGCGTATGGGAATGGAGATATCCAAAGACGCGATGCAATCGCCGGTATATACGTTCCGAATCAAGGACTCGAACATCATGATCAATGGCGAGACATGGGAGGTGAGGCCAATGCGTGCGATTCTGAGCGACAGGGTACTGTCGGTCGATGACATGAACATATCGCACGATGACCAGTTCCTGAAGATATCGGGCCGCGCCTCGGCGAGTCCTGAGGACACGCTTACGGTGCGCCTGAATGACATCGACTTGAGTTACATATTCAACACGCTGAATATAAATTATGTCACCTTCGGCGGAAATGCCTCTGGACGTGCCGTGGCCACTCAGTTGTTTACACGCAATCCCGTTGCCAATACCCAGGGACTGAAAGTACGCAACTTCAGTTACAACAACGCGTTGCTTGGCGACGCGGATCTCAGCGGATTCTATGACAGCCAGAACAAGGCTGTGGGGATTGGCGCGTACATATATGGTGACGACCCGGCCAGATGGACGACAGTCGACGGCAGAATCTATATAGCCGGCGACTCTTTGCGGCTGAATTTCGATGCCAACAGGATAAATCTGGCATTGATACAGCCCTTCCTTTCCAACATCCTCGACAAGGTGGAAGGGGAGGCATCGGCCAAACTAAGCCTGTTCGGTACGTTCAAGGACATATCGCTGACAGGCAGGGCATTCGCGGATACCGCCTCAGTACGTCTCGGTTTCACGGGGGTGACATATCATGGCTCGGATTCAGTGTTCTTCTATACGGACCGCATTCACATTCCCGGATTCAGGGTGTACGACCGGTATGGACATTCTGCGATGTTCGACGGTGATGTCCGCATGAGGTATTTCAGGAACGCATACGTCAACTTCTTTGTCCGAGACATTCGCGATCTGCTATGCTACGACCTTGGGCAAGGATCGAATCCTGTATGGTGGGGCAGAGTCTTCGCCAGCGGTACAGGCTCGGTGATTGGACAGCCGGGCTTCACCCGCATAAGTTTCGACGTGCGCACTGAACCGAACTCTAACTTTACCTTCGCGTTGGACGAGACGCAGGTGGCAACGGACTACAACTTCCTGACCTTCATCGACACAAGCAAGAAGACCGTGACCGAGGCCATGTCGGTGGAGCAGGAATTCGAGAGCCGTTACCTGGGCAATGCCGTGAACGAGGAAGATGAGTCAGGAGATTTCGAACTTGACCTGGCCGTGAGCATAGACCCGAGCATCAAGATGAACGTGATAATGGATCCAAGCGCCGGCGACAAGATAACGGCTACGGGCACTGGCTCCATGCGTCTGAACTACAATAGTTTCTCAGACAAAATGAACCTGTTCGGCAAGTATACCATAGCCGATGGTAACTATCGGTTCACGTTTCAGGACATAATCATACGGGATTTTAAGATCAGGAATGGAAGCGTGATATCGTTCAACGGAGACCCTATGCAAGGGCAGCTGGACTTGACCGCGGGTTACAGGGTCAATACCAACCTGACGGACCTGGACAAGAGTTTCGCCACGGACCGCGACCTGAACCGCAGTTCCGTTCCGGTTGAGGCTTTGATTAAGGTCAGCGGCAATCTGGAGCATCCCTTGATAGGTTATGATCTATCACTCCCCACCGTTACCGGAGATGTGGAGCGTAAGGTACGCAGCATCATATCCTCGGAGGAGATGATGCAGCAGCAGGTGCTGTATCTGCTTGCCTTGAACAGATTCTATACCCCGCAGTTCTCCGGCACTTCCGACGGCGAACTGGTATCGATGGCATCCTCCACAATCTCATCGCAGGTTTCCAACATCCTGTCGCAGATGACTGACAAGATATCGTTGAACCCATCGTTCAAATCTGACCGCAACGATTTCTCGGACATGGAGGTGGACTTGGCGCTATCTTCGCAACTGTTCGACAACCGGTTGATCATCAACGGTAATCTCGGCTATCGAGACAGAAGCGTGTCGCAGACCAACTTCGTCGGAGATTTCGACATCGAGTACCTTCTTTCCAAGAACGGCCGCCTGCGCCTGAAGGCCTACAACCATTTCAACGACGCATATTATTATCTGAAATCCGCGCTGACCACCCAGGGTGTCGGCTTGATATACCGTACGGACTTTGATGATCCTTTCAAGTTCCTGAGGCGTAAAAACAAAAAAAAGAGTCCAAAGGGCAAAGAAAGGATCGTGCGGGACGTTATAAGGAAAGAGGAGACGGTCGGATCCTCAGTTCGTAATGATATGAAGTAAATGGAAATACCATTCAGCATAAAGAATATAAAGATCGACAATCTGATGGGACCGTTTGGCAAGAAGCGGCGCAGGTCCATCGGCCTTGCATTAGGGGGAGGAGGCGCGAAGGGTTTCGCGCATATCGGTGTGCTCATGGCCATGGAGAAGTACGGTCTTGTGCCTGACATCATGTCGGGAGTCTCAGCCGGTTCCATCGCTTCTGTGTTGTACGGCGCGGGACTGACGCCAGGTGAGATTATCGAGTGTTTCGTCGAGGCCAAGAATTTCGGAGACTTCACCGAATGGTCGATTCCTACGGCCGGGGTCTTCAAACTGGACAAGTTCGCGCAACTGCTTGACTCGTGGCTTCCGGTCAAGAACCTGGAGGAACTGAAGATACCCACGATAGTCTGCGCCACCAACCTGACCAAAGGCACGCAGGTGGGATGGCGCAAGGGCCCGATTGTGGAGAGGGTGGTGGCATCGTGCAGTGTGCCTGTCATATTCAAGCCTGTCAGGATCAACGGCGAGTACTATGTTGACGGAGGGGTGCTTCACAATCTTCCGGCATGGGCCATACGCAATGAATGTGAGGTGCTGATCGGCTCGAACTGCTCGCCGTTGAACCGCAGCTACCGGTACAAGAACTCGATCCTGGACATAGCGGCCCGGTCGTTCTCGCTCTCGATGAAAGCCAATACCATACATGACATGGCCATATGCGACTATGTGATCAAGCCGACGGAATTGAGCGACACTAAACTGTTCGACCTCAAGGCTCTCCACAGGAACATGAACAGAGGGTACGAGGAAGCAAGCGTCATCCTGGACGCCCTGGTCAAGGATGAAGGTCTTGATACAAGATAAATCATGATAAAATCTATAATCTAACAAATCTAAACCGTTTCACAAATCAGATGAAGGAAAAACCGATAATATACCAGACATTCCCTCGCATCATGACCAACATGACGCATGAATGCGTATGGAATGGAACATACGAGGAGAACGGCAGCGGGAAGATGAACGACTTCACCGACAATCTGCTCGGTTCGTTGAAATCATTGGGGGTTACTCATGTGTGGTACACGGGAATACTGGAGATGGCCACCAAGACGGAATTCCCCGGCATACCGGCGGACAATCCCAATGTGGTGAAGGGAGAGGCCGGCTCGCCGTATGCCATCAAGGACTATTACGATGTGTCGCCGGCATTGGCTGTCGATGTGGAGAAACGAATGGAGGAATTCCAGGGCCTGGTGGACCGCACGCACGACAGCGGGCTTAAAGTGATTATCGATTTCGTTCCGAACCATACGGCCCGTGTGTACCATTCAGACGTGGCTCCGGACGATATAGGCGATTTCGGCCAGGATGACAACATCGGCATGTTCTTCACACCGCAGAACAACTACTACTATATCACCAACCAGCAGTTCGCGCCGAACTTCAACCTTGCCGCCGAGGGGTATGAACCCTATGTGGAGTTCCCAGCCAAAGCCACCGGCAACGACTGTTTCACCGCCTTCTGTGGCAAGAATGACTGGTACGAGACTGTAAAACTGAACTACGGCTGGGATCCGGGAGCAGGTCGTGGATGCTACGATCCGATACCGAACACATGGCTGCGCATGCTGCACATCCTGCGCTTCTGGGCTGCCAAGGGAATCGATGGATTCCGGTGTGACATGGTGTTCATGGTACCGGTTGAATTCTGGCACTGGGCCATTCCTCAGGTCAAGGCTGACTATCCGGACCTGGTTTTCATAGGCGAGATCTACGACGTGAAACAATACCGTACATTCCTGGATTACTGTGGATTCGATTATCTTTACGACAAGGTGAACCTGTACGACACTCTGGTGGGAATAGAGCGCAACCACTACTCGGCCGCCACCCTGACAGGATGCTGGCAGACTGTGGACGGCATCGGAGAGAGGATGCTCAACTTCCTGGAAAACCATGATGAGGTACGGTTCGCGTCGAAGTCGTTTGCCGGCGACCCCGCGCGTGTGGTGCCTCACTTGGTAGTGAGCGCCATGATGACCAAAGGTCCGTTCATGATATACTATGGACAGGAACTTGGAGAGGGGGCGCATGAGAACGAGGGCTTCGCGGGATACAATGACCGCAGCACAATATTCGACTACTGGAGTTACGATACGTTGCGCCGTTGGTACGACAACGGCCTCTGCTCCACCGATAAACTGACTGCTCATGAGAAGTGGCTGCGCGATCTGTACCGGAAGGTGCTGACGCTGTGCAACACCTGCCCCGCCATCCGCGAGGGGGGATTCTTCGACCTGATGTACGTCAACCTGCAGAATCATGATTTCGATCCGCACCGCATCTTCGCGTTCGTGCGTTACAACGACGATGAGGTCCTTCTGTTTGTGGTGAATTTCGCGGACGCGCCTCGCCGGATAAACCTCAATATACCCGACATCTGCTACGACATGGCCGGGATAGAGGAGGGAAGCTACAATGTGGCCGACCTGCTGTGGCACCGTCCGATGGTGCTGGAGGTGGACAAGGGGATTCCGGTCAGTCTGGAAATCGGCTCCCGGGACGCCTTGATTCTGCCTCTGTGTAAAAAAAAGAAATAAGTTCTGATTAAATTTGCATTAATACGGGATAATCTTTAATTTTGTAGACGCAAACGAAGCGGCAGTTACGCGGAGTGAGTAAGGATAATAAACAACCCATAACCATAATGAGTAATTCTCTACGGCCAATTAAGGTGTTTGCGGGTGAGTCCTCCAAGTATCTTGGGGAGAGCATCTGCAAGGAGCTTGGCATTGAATTGGGCAAAATGAACAAGGAGCGTTTTGCCGACGGTGAGTTTGAAGTTTCGTTCGAGGAGTCGATACGAGGCAGTGAGGTCTATCTGGTGCAGTCCACCTTCCCGACGGCTGACAACCTGATGGAACTGTTGCTGATGATAGACGCGGCCAAGCGCGCGTCGGCGGCGTCGATAATCGCCGTGGTTCCCTATTTCGGCTGGGCACGTCAGGACCGCAAGGACAAGCCGCGTGTGTCGATCGCCGCCAAGCTTGTGGCCGACCTCATGAGTGTGGCCGGTATCAATCGCGTGATCACCATGGACCTCCATGCCGACCAGATCCAGGGATTCTTCGATGTCCCCGTTGATCATCTCTACGCCAGTTCGATCTTCATTCCTTACATCGAGAGCCTGCACCTTAAGGACATGGTTATCGCATCGCCGGACGTTGGCGGAGCCAAACGTGCAAACTCCTACGCCAAGTATTTCGATGTCCCGTTGGTACTCTGCCACAAGACGCGTGCCAAGGCCAACGTTGTGGAGAAGATGACAGTCATCGGCGATGTGGAGAACAAGAACGTCGTGTTGATAGACGATATCGTGGATACGGCCGGCACCCTTACCAAGGCCAGCGATCTGCTTCTGAGTTATGGCGCCAAGTCAGTCCGTGCTCTCCTGAGCCACGGCGTGATGTCAGACCCTGCCACCGACCGAGTGCTGAACTGCGGCATCGAGGAGGTCGTGATGACTGACTCCATCCCTTATCTGAAGGAGAACCGTAAGGTCACGATCCTGCCTATCGCCAAGCTCTTTGCCGATACAATCCGCAGGATCCACAACAACCAGTCGATCTCCAGCCAGTATATGTTCAAGAAATAAGGGGATGCGCTGTAATCCGGATTAATCTAAATCTCTAAATATTATGAGTAAACCCTATGTAGTAGGTATCGACATAGGCGGTACCAACACAGTGTTCGGCATCGTTGACGCGCGTGGCCAGGTTGTGGCCAGTGATTCTGTCAAGACCACCAAGCACGTTAATTTCGACGATTATCTCAAAGACCTGCATGAAGGTCTGTCACGTTTGATAAAGGTAAACGAGCTCGAGGACCAGATTCAGGGAATCGGCATCGGCACTCCCAACGGCAACTATTATACCGGCGAGATCATCAATCCGCCGAACCTGCCATGGGGGCCTGTGATTCCGCTGGCCGAGAAGGTAAGCAAAGCCTTCAACGGAATGCCGGTAGCCGTGACCAACGACGCCAACGCCGCGGCTTTGGGCGAGATGACGTACGGTGCGGCACGCGGTATGAAGGATTTCATCATGATCACACTCGGCACGGGTGTGGGTTCGGGTATCGTGATCAACGGTCAGTTGGTCTATGGTTCTGATGGATTCGCCGGGGAGTTGGGTCATGTTATCGTGAAACGCCGCAACGGGCGCGTGTGCGGTTGCGGGCGTACTGGATGTCTGGAGACTTACTGCTCCGCAACCGGTGTGGCGCGTACTGCCCGCGAGTTCCTGGATATCCGTACCGATGACTCCTTGCTGCGCAACCTGGATATCGATGCGATCAATTCCAAGGATGTATATGATGCGGCGATTGCAGGAGACAAACTGGCAAAGGAGATATACAACTACACAGGAACCATCCTTGGCGAGGCCTTGGCGGACTTCGTCACTTTCTCCAGCCCGCAGGCTATCATCCTGTTCGGCGGTCTGGCCAAGAGCGGCGAGATGTTGCTGACACCTCTGCGCGAGGCCTTCAATAAGAATATCCTTAACATTTTCAAGGGGAAGACCAAGATATTGGTGTCCGAACTGAAGGAAGGCGATGCCGCTGTGCTTGGCGCGTCAGCCCTGGGCTGGGAGGCCAAATATCATTATGAGGTTCCTGTTGTTCCCTCAGTCGCTGCCTCAAATACCGAGATTCCTGTGGCGCAAGCGGTTACAGAGGCTCCCGAGAAGAAGTAGACCGGCATCCGGCTCAGAACCGTGAGATATGAAGGCTCCATTCCGCATATTGCGGAATGGAGCCTTTGGCTTGTGGATGTATCCTCGGCAGTGGTCTAAAACAGACTCAGTTCCTGGTATAACTGGTGGACAGGAAGTCCCATGACGTTGTAGAAACTGCCATTGATGGACTCCACGGCCACACACCCGATCCATTCCTGGATGCCGTATGCTCCGGCCTTGTCCAGAGGCATATAGTTCTCCACATAGAAGCGAGCTTCCTCTTCGGAGATATGGCCGAATTTCACGTCGGTGGTGACTGTGAACGATGTCCTGCGGTCTTTGGTCATGATGCATACGCCGCTCGATACCTGGTGGATCTTGTCAGACAGAGCCAGCAGCATTTCCACGGCTTCATCGGCGTCTTTGGGCTTGCCCATTATCCTGTCGTCTGACACAACCACCGTATCGGCCGTGATGATCAGTTCATTGTCCCTGATCATGGATTGATATGCATCGGCCTTCCTGTTTGCTATGTATCCGGAGACTTCCGTACGAGCCAGATCGGAAGGATATGACTCATCGATTCCACCGATGGTGACGACATTGAAAGGAATCCGCAGTTGCGCAAGCAACTCACGGCGACGGGGAGACTTGCTGGCAAGCAGTATCTGGTATTTCTTGAGATTGTCAAGCATATTGTCGTGATTTTAATTATGATTCATTTGGGAGTGGATCACCATCCAAAGGCCTCGGCGTCGGCCAGCCACAGGCCCTGGGCCTTCATGACCTGTTCCAGAACGTCGCGTGCGCATCCGTATCCACCCGACATGGGAGAGATGTATCTGGCCGTCATCCGTGCCTCGCCGCATGCATCGTGCGGGCAGCACGCCAGTCCGGCAGCGCGCATGCACATCAGGTCCGGTATGTCATCGCCCATATATATTACTTCCGAAGGGTCAAGGCTGTTGTCCGACATCCATTGACGGAAGGTGTCGATCTTTCTTGATACGCCCAGGAAGATGTCGTTGATGCCCAGCGATCCGTAGCGCAGTTTCACGTTATTGGTGTTTCCACCGGTGATGATGGCGATTTTCAATCCTTTCTTCACGGCGAGCTGCAGGGCATATCCATCTTTGATGTTCACCATGCGTTGCGGCACGCCGTCGCGATCCATCGGTATGGTGGAAGGAGAGAGCACGCCGTCCACATCGAACACGATGCCGCGGATGCGTTTCAGGTCATAGTTGATTCCGCTCATATTGTTGTGGTATTGTTTATTCAGTCTTCAGACAGTCTCGGGTATGCTTCATTGTGGATCGACATCGAGATCTCTTCATATAGTTTCCTGATCGCTGGCTTGTCATCCAGCATATCCAGATGCTTGTCTATGGTGTTCAGGTCTCCGCGCACGGCTGGCCCGGTCTGGACCGTATGCGGAGGATTGGCCATGGCCTTTCGGAATGTTTCCTGGATCAACGGACGCAGGACCGAGATGTCGAGGTCCTGCTTATACAGCAGGCTGTCGGCGATACTCCACATATGGTTCACGAAATTGCAGGCGAACACCGATGCTATATGCAGTCCGCGACGACGGTCGGATCCGGCATGGTAGACATTCGGACTGACTTTCCTTGCCAGGCTGGTCAGTGTCTCTTCTGCTTCAATGGAAGACGCTTCGATAAAGAATGGAATCTCCGCATAATTCAACGCCACGTCTTTGGAGAATGTCTGTAACGGATAGAACACGCCGGTCTCCCGCGCTATGCCGGTCAACACGTCCATAGATGTGGATCCAGAAGTATGGGCAAGGATACCGCAGTCTTTAACCGAAAGCTTCTCGGCTACTTCCCGGATGGCTGAGTCCGACACGCTGATCAGGGTGATATCGGGGTGGGCCGGCATCCCTTCCAGTGTATGAGGGTTGACCATAAGCACGTCGGCATATGGTGACAATGCCTTGTCAAGATGCGTGGCGACATTGCCGCGGCCGATTATTGCAATTGTGGGTGGATTCATGATGCAAATTTAAAACAACGACGGGAATTTTGCAACAAGCGAACGGTCATCGGGCCGGATCAGTATGGAGCCCATCGTGTTTCGTAGGTTAATCTCTACACAGGGATGTATGGTGCCTGTAGCCGTCGCAAGCATGTCGATGCCCAACGGACCATGGTATCTGTCGGCAATGACTCGGCGTATTGTTTCTTTTTGCCGTACGACAATGTCGGAGGTCATTCCGGGAATCATGTCCCATAACTCAGCCTGTGTCCCGTGGATGTTTCCATGGTACTTGCCTCTGGAGGAAGTCTGGAACACCGATACGCCGAGGAAATGAGGAATACCGTCTTCTATGAGCCATTCGGTTGCGAAGTCAAGTATTCTGTCGTAAGCGGGTTCCACCATGACTGAACCCTGGCTGCGAATGGCTCCGCGTATCCATTGTTCGGTCTGTTCACGATTGATGTCGGGGGTAAACAGGATTCCACGGCCGGAACTGCTCCAGGGAGCCTTGACGAAAAGGCGAGGATGACTGTCGTAATGAACCATCGCGTCTTGCACGGACTTGAATTCAATCGGAGGTTCGATACCAGGCCTCGGCATTTCAGCGAGGAATGATATTGTGGTTCGTCGGTGTGACAGGCTGCGGAGAGCGTCTAACCATTCAGTGGACGGAATGCCCCTTGTTCCGGGACAGTGTACGGACAGGAGGTGGGCTATCTGATGGTTCCATCCCCAGGGATATGCTTCGAACCGCGTCCAGTCAATAGGGTCATCGGGATGTAGCACACGGACATTGCATTGTGGAACATCAATATGGTCCAATACCAATATCGCGTCGTCCCCTCGGGCGTATGTCGATGGAAGCAGGGCGTTTTCTGCCCGCATCCTCACCACCGAGCGAGGGGGAGTGTAGTATGGGGAGCCTGACGCCAGCGCATAGTCGCTCTCGGGATTATAAATCAGCAGTCTCGGCATAGTCAAAAATAGCAAAATGCCGCGGACCTGAGGGTCAGCGGCATTGCAATTCGTTCTTTATGGTCAGCGTGCGGGTTCGTCATCGCGCAGCGAGCGGTCCTTGGTCGGGATGGAGAAATACAGTTTACGCTCGATGTATTCCTGGGTGGCGATCAGGGTCGGCTTCGGGAGTTTCTCGTAGAAACGGGAAATCTCGATCTGCTCGCGGTTTTCCGAAACCTCTTCAAGGTTATCGGTGCTCGCGAACTCCTGCAGCTTCTTCTCCAGCTCTTTCTTGAGGTCGGCGGCAATCTGGTTGGAGCGTTTGCCGATAACGCAGACGGTCTCGTATACGTTGCCGGTCTGCTCTGCCAGGGCGATCATATCGCGAGTCACCGTGTTGAGCGGGGCGTTTGTCTTCTTATAATCCATAAGTTCTATTATGATTTATGAGTTTGCTTATCAGGTTATTTTGAGGCATGCTTCTCAGCTATGCGGAATATTGTCTCGGCTTCCTTCAGGTTTTTGGATTCGGGATAGTTGTTGACATATGAATAGTATTCATCGACAACATCGCGGTAACGGTCGGCCATTTTCTCGGCTACGCTCTGACGCGCCTCCTGGAATTTTGACTTGAGGATCAGGAACTCGAAGTCCTCCTTGTATTTGGAGAATGGATAGTTCTTCAGGGCGTTCTCGCTGACGATGATTGCGGCACGGTAGTTGTTGCCCATGAAGTTTCCAAGGTTGTAGTAGAGCTGCGCGTTCTGCAGTTCCTTCAGCGTCAGTTTATCCTGCATCTCGAAGATTGCCTCGCGAGCCTCGGGGACCTTCTCGCTGTTTGGGAAGAACTCCAGGAAGTCCTTCAGTTCCTCGATGGCCTTGATGGTATAGGTCTGGTCCAGCTGAGGGTCAGGAGAATCCAGATAGTAGCCGTATCCCGAATAATAACGGGCCAGTTCGGCGAACTTGCCTTTTGGATAGCGGGTATAGTAAGTCTTGAAGTATGCGGCGGAATTCTCGTAATCCTTGTTCTGGAAACAGGACATGGCGAGAAGGAACAGGGCTTCCTCTCCGTTGGCGGTGCCTCGGAGGGGAGTATAGACTTCGGTCAGGATCTGATATGCCTGCATGTACTTCTTTGCGTCATAGGCACGTTTCGCGTACTCGAACTTGTATTCGGCGTCGCGGCTCTTCATGACTTTGGTGAACTCGGTACATGACGCAAGCAGGGCAATACATGCCAGCAAGGGTAGGGTCTTTAATATATTGCGCATTTCCAATTGGTCGCTTTGAACTGCAAAATTAACAAAAATCCCGTGATTACACAAGCAATATCCCCATAAATCGTGAAAATTTATGGGGAATGTTACGAAAATCCTCAGAAAACCCTTGTTCTGATGGCTAATTGGGTTGTTTCAGGAGTCTTGCGGACTCCAGAAGCGGCAGATTGGTTTCGGTCGGGACGTAGATCACGGTCTTGTCGCTGAGGTCCGACTGCTGGCGAACCCACAGGTACTGGATGTAGGTGGGGGTGATGCTTCCGTTCTCGATGCGGATGGCTTCGGCGGCTCCCTTGGCACGTTCCACCTCGGCCTGCGCGTTCAGTTTCTCTGCCTCCAGATTGGCCTTGGCCTCCTCGATCTTGATCTTGCGGTTCTGCTCGGCCTTGGCGAATTCCGCCTTACCTTCCATTTCCTGTGACCATACATGATACCATGGAATGGCGAAGGCCAGTCCCACGATGACTGCGATCAGGGCGGCGACACCCCAGATGATTCCCTTGGCCAACTTCGGAGTGAAGTTGTTGTTGCTGTAAATGTCCATTCGTTGTCTTGTTTTTTGCAAATTTAGTTAATATTCTTCTGCAAATTTAGAATAAAAGAGCCGAAACACAAGCGGAAACTATCAAGTTCATTCAATATTTTGTCTTTTCATTTGATTTGTCGGATTGTTTTGCTATTTTTGTATTGGAGAAAATTATCTTTCTCTATATGAATCGAACCAGTCTCTAAATGATTATGATACCTCTGAAATTGTTCGGGAACCAATTCGTTTCTATGATACTTGCATGTTCGGCAATTCTGGTGGCCGATGCCTCCGAGACCATACCTTTGAATCGCGGATGGCAGTTCCGGCGTGGGGAAATAACCGGTGCCGAGAATCCCGGTTTCAATGCGGTTGGGTGGGATACCATAAACGTTCCTCATGATTTCCAGATCTCGCAGGAATGGGTGGCTCCGGGTTCCGAAGAAAAAGGAGACGCCAACAATCCCGTGGCCAACATAGCCAGCCGTTTGAGTTCGCGTGGTTTCAAGGAGATGGGCAGCGGCTGGTATCGAAAGACCATTCATGCCGATTCGGCGTGGAAAGGGAAAAGAGTGCTTCTTGATTTTCAAGGCATAATGCTTGTCGGGGATGTGTTCCTGAACGGCGAGCGTGTAGGAGGTACGGATTATGGTTATCTAGGATTCGAGATAGATGTAACTGAGAAACTCAGGTATGGCCATGACAATCTGATTGCCGTCAGGGCCGATACCGGAAAACCTGAAAATTCAAGGTGGTATACTGGAGGAGGACTTTTCCGCGACGTCAACCTGAAGCTTACGGATCCGGACATGTACTTTGTGCGCCATCCTCTTTACATCACCACTCCGGAGGCCGAGAAAGACAGAGCGGTTGTAAACATACAGGCCGAGATAGCCAACAACATCACAGACCTTGACTCGCTGAACTTGCGTTTGACGGTCCGTGACATGAAGGGCAATGTGGTATATGACCGTATGGAGAAACATCCTTTCAACCGCAAGCAGCGAGTCAAGGAGTATCCTCTGGACAGTTTCACCATCTCCGATCCGGCACTGTGGGATTGTGAGAACCCCAACTTGTATACGGCCACTGTAACCTTGTACCGACCCGACGGCAGTGTAGCAGACGAGGCATCCTCACGTTTCGGCATAAGGAAGATTCAGTATTCACCTGATTATGGATTTAAACTAAACGGTAAGAAGGTCCTGCTGAAAGGAATAGCCAATCATCATACCCTTGGAGCCTTGGGAGCGGCGGCGTATCCCAGGGCGATGGAGAAACGCATCAAGATGCTTAAGGAGTATGGCTTCAACCACATCCGTTGCTCGCACAATCCTTACAGTGAATCGCTTATGGACCTGTGCGACGAGAACGGCATTCTGGTTGTGGACGAACTTTACGACAAATGGCTGACTCAATACGCCGGAGGACGCAAGGACTGGATGGAGCAGTGGCCAAATGACGTGCCCGAATGGGTGAAGCGCGACCGCAACCATCCCAGCGTGGTGATGTGGAGCCTTGGAAACGAGCTTCAGCTGTTGTGGGATATTCCTTACGCGGACTGGGGCGTCACTCCATACCGGATGCAGAAGACGTTGCTGAACCGGTTTGACAAGACGCGGCCCGTCACGGTGGCGATGCATCCGCGTGGCCGTAGCGAGAAGACGGACTCATTGCCCGCTCCGTTGGCTCTGGAGACAGACATCGCGGCATACAACTACCGTTATATGTATTTCCCGGGAGACAGCCGCAACTTTCCATGGATGATGTTCTACCAGAGCGAGGCCAATACCTCCAACATGGGACCTAACTATTTCGACATGGATCTGGACAAGGTTATCGGAATGGCGTACTGGGGTATGATCGACTATCTCGGAGAGTCTGCCGGATGGCCTGCCAAGGGCTGGACCCAGGGTGTGTTTGACATCTCGCTGGAACCCAAGCCGAACGCGTATTTCCTCAAGAGTTATTTCAAGGATGAGGAGCCGTTGGTGCATATCGCCGTCTACGAGGATACCGAGCCATATATGTGGAATGACATCCAGATGGGAGGCAAGCGCCTGTCTGACCATTGGAACTTCCCGGAAGGGAGCGAGCTGAAGCTTTACACATACACCAATGCCGACGAGGTGGAACTGAAAGTCAACGGTAAGACCCTGGGCCGCAGACGCAACAACCGCACCGACAGCAAGCAACGCAACCGCATCATGTGGGAGAATGTGCCATACGCACCAGGCCGGATCGAAGCGGTGGCGTATAACGACGGAGCCAATAAACCGGTTGCCACGCATCGGCTTGAGACGAGCGGAAAGGCCGTTAGGATGCGGACTTCCGCTGACAATCCCGAATGGAAGGCCGACGGCACGGACCTGCAGCATATCCGTATAGAGGCTGTTGACAGCAAGGGGCGTCGGGACGTGACCGCACGGCAGTCGCTGACTTTCAGGGTGGACGGTCCGGCTGAGATTGTCGGCGTAGTCAACGGAGACAGCAGCAGCAACGAGATGTATTGCGGGACTACCCGCAGCCTATATAACGGACTCGTCACGGTGATACTCCGTTCCATGCCGGAAAGCGGAGACGTGACGCTGACTGTGTCCAGTCCTGGATTCAAGAACGAAGTGACCAGACTTCATACTGATAACAGCGACAAACCCAAAATGTAAATTTGGATTATTGCAAATAATTGATTAGATTTGCAATTCATAAGCAATAGACTGAGACTTTTTTATGCACACATATCGAAGACTGGAACGAAAGGTCATTGGAACTGAATCGGAATGAGTGCGCAATAACAGGAGCCAGAACGAGTAGAAGAGGATTATGGAAGAACTAAAACGATTGTTGAATAAGGAATGCGACCGCACTATGAGCAGTGAGGAATGGGATGAGGTCTTATCTTTGTCAATTGAGGTCGCGTTGAAGAAGGGAGAGGTCCTGATAAGCCCGGGTGAGGTCAAGCCTGATGTCTACATAGTCAAGGAAGGTATCATGAGAGGTGTCAACTTTAATAACGGCAGGGAAAAGACATTCTGTTTCGGATTGCCGGGCACGATATTCAACTCGCGTTTCTCGTTTTACCGGGATTTGCCGTCATGTCTGCAGATAGAGGCATGCTGCCCGAGTGTGGTGTTGCGGATACCCCGGAGCGATTACATCGCGTTGACCGACAGGTCGCATGCGTTTGCCGTATGGGCGCTGCATTATGCCTGGTCGGAGCAGTTCCTGGAGGAAAACAGGGATTCAACCATTTACAACGGCAATGCACGTGAGCGTTATATGCATCTGCTGCGTACAAAGCCAGCCATTGCCAAGGGAGTGTCGCAGCGTATCATCGCATCCTATCTTGATGTCAGTCCGGAGTATCTGAGCCGCGTCAAGGCTGATATGTTGCGGACGGAGAAAAGAAATATGAAAGCAGAATGATTGATTTGGAATCATATTGCTTAAGAAAGCCTTGAATTGATTTATTTTTATCAGTTAGCTGTTGCATTTCTTGACATATATCAATGTAAATGTCGGAAGAGTGTCCTAATTTTGCCGGATATTAATCAAGGTTGTCATGCCAGCATATGGCAATCATATTTTTGGGTTTAGGTTAGATATTCAAGCATGAGAAAGTTAGTCATGTTTTTAAGCTGCCTGGCAGGACTCGCCGGTATGGCATTCGCAGTTCCCGCCAAGCCTGGGTTGATGAAGATCACGCAGCCCGACGGCACTATTGTGGAAACCACAATAGTGGGAGATGAGCATTTTCATTATTATGAGACATCCGCGGGCGAGATACTGCTGCGTGATGAGTACGGCACATTGCGTCCTGCCGTGTTAGGCTCCGACGGCGAGCTTAAGGCGGAAGGACATATAACCGGACACGCCACCCCGATGGCGGAAAGGAGCGCCATTCTTGAAGCGATTTCTGATAAGCGAGCATCTATTCTGGATGCCGGCATGCATAGAATCTCCCCCAAGCCGATACCTGGTTCTTTCCCTACGACGGGCAAGGTCAAGGGCTTGATTCTTCTTGTGGAGTATCAGGACGTGAAACTCACACCTGAGGCTACCAAGGAGCATTACGAGCAACTGTGCAATCAGGCGGGATACTCCAGCAACGCCACCTACGGAAGTGTCTTGGATTATTTTGTGTCGCAGAGCGACGGCAAGTTCACTCCGGAATTCGATATCTTCGGACCGATCACACTGCCCCACGAACGTGCCTACTATGGGGCCACCGACAACGGGCTCGTGAATCAATTCCGCGATGCCGCTCTGGCTGCGGACGAGATGGGGCTTGATTTCTCGGTTTATGACATCAACGAGGATTATTTCATAGATTTCCTGTTTGTCATTTTCGCCGGTCACGGGGAGGCCCAGGGTGGGCCGTATGAGTCTGTATGGCCGGCCATGATGGACCTGTCCACCCATGTGTTCGATTATTTCGACGGCCTGAACCTGGGTGTGGCTGCATGCTCGTGTGAACTGAAAGGAGCCTCCGGTACTGATCTGGACGGAGTGGCTACCATATGCCATGAGTTCAGCCATATTCTCGGCTTGCCCGACATCTATGACACCTCGAACCAGGGAAGCCATGGAATGTGCCATTATGACATTATGGATATAGGTACGTACAACGACAATCTTGTGACTCCGTCAGGCTACACCGCGATGGATAAGTACACTCTCGGATGGATTGAGCCGATAGTCTTGGATTCATCGGCGCAGGATATATGTCTCCGTCCTTTCAACGAGACCCATGACGCGGCTTTTATCGTCAATCCGGAAAATCCGAATGAATACTATACGCTGGAGAACCGGCAGAAACAAGGCTGGGACAAGGGGATACCGGGGCATGGACTGGTGATATCCTACTGTCATTATGACAAGAGCGTGTGGGCGCAGAACGCTGTGAACGCCGCACGTTCCAAATACGAGCATGTACGGATCGTGGCCGCCGACAACGTATGGAGCAGCAAGGAAGCGGATGAGGCCGGAGATCCGTATCCCGGACTGGCGGACAATACTTCGCTGTCAGCCACTACGGTTCCCGCTGCCTCATGGCTGTCGTCCGGAACGGCTGTCCCTGTTGAATGGGGCATCACAAATATACGTGAGACACCTGAGGGCAACATTCTGTTCGATTTCCAGGAGACTGCTGGAATCTGGAATGTGGCTGCCGACGGTTTCGGCATCAGCGTTGCCGGCAATGCAGTCAATGCGCCTGAAGGTTCCGTAATCTATGACATAGCTGGGCGCCGATGCGCCACGAATGTACTGACTCCAGGCATCTACATCGTGAAGACTCCGGCAGGATGCGCCAAGATCAAAATCTGAATTTATCAACCAACATATTGTATTTATGAAAAGAGGAATACTGTTAACGTTCCTGTTCTGTCTGTTGTGGACGCTCACAGGGCGGGCAGTGTCGGTAGTCATCAATGTCGACAAGGCCAGCAACGTGACCGTACAGACCAACTATGGATACGGAACGACTCTCGAACTGACCGATGGAATGAATCGGTTCGATCTGGATGACACAAGCGACAGTCCGTTGCTGGTCAAGGCCAACAGCGGTGCTGAGATAGTCAGTGTTACTAAAAACGAGACCAATACGGTGAATCCCAGCGGAGACGGGAGTTACCGAGTAACCTTCACCGGTGCCTGCAAGATTGATATCGTCACCAGCGGGGAAGGCCAAGGAGGCGGAGAGACGGTGAAGAATGTCACTCTCAGCTTCACGGCAAGAGGTGAGGATGTCAGCGGCAAGCCGTTTACGGTTACCTATGAGAAGGATGGAGAATGGGTCACACCCGAACCGGCATCCTGGGGCGGCTATCTTTTGATTCCCGAGAATGCGAGGGTGAAGATCACCCCTGACAAGGTGTATAAGATCGACAGCTGTGAGACTCCGGGGTACACCGGTGCTTTCGACGGCGCCTTGGAAGAAGACGGTTCCTATGTATTCACCAATACATTGGGTGACTATTACGGTGTTACAATCAATATGTCGCTTAAGGATACGGCAATCCTGTTCACGCTTACCGTAGATTTTGTGGGCAACGTCGATTGCTATCTGGAGAATCAGCGTGCAGGCGCCTATGAATTGCTTACGCTGTACGATGGCGTGAAAACAAAGTTTGCCATCGAATCGACACAGAATCCTCTGGAATTCATAGCCAAGAGCGGCGCTGAAGTCGTCAAGGTGCTGAAAAACGGAGAACCGCAGAACCCAATCGGCTGGGACGGCACAGGAGGCTGGGTGTTTGAAGTAGAGAACGGCGATGATTTTGTGGTCACCACTAAAGGTGCGCCCACTGACATACTGGTAGAGGCTCCGGACGGGAATGCAGACCTGAAGTATTATTATTTCACAAGAAGGGATGGCACGCAAATAGAGATGTCCGGCAACAGCGCGACATTAAGCGGCAATCTTGGAGAGGTAATCGTAGTGACGCCACGACCCGGCACGACCATGACTTATATAATGACAAGCAACGGAGGCAAATCCGACTATCTGTCGACAATGCAGGTGGTAAACGGCGCCAACGGCACCGATCTCGCGAAGTACCAGATTTTCGGAACCCATCCAGTCAACGGCGTTGTGATTGACGTGGACGCCGCCTCTCGCGTTAAGGTGATGCAGGAGGGTGGCCGTGGCGATGAACTGCAGTTGAACGACGGCAAGAACGAGTTTGCATTGGCCGATATCAAGAACGCGTTGGCGTTCAGCTCAACGGAGGGCAACCAGATTGTACGTGTTGCCGTAAACGGCAACAACGTCAACGTCAACCCGAACGGATACTACATGGTGGAGGCTGCTGAAGGAGATTGGATCGATGTGGTTTCGCGTAAGAATCCCGTTGATGCCACGCTGACATTCACTTTCAACGAAGGCATGGGGCTGAGTGGCCTGCGTGCCGTATCGGAAGGCAACGAGGTGGAACTCGCGAATCCGATGACGGTTAAAAGTTACACAACCCTGACTCTCTCAGCTGCAGGCGGTTATGTCCTTGAGAACGTAGCTTGTGAGACTGCTGGTGTAAATGTCGAGAAACTTGCTGACAGCAAGGCGTACAACGTGACCGTATCCTCTGCAGACGTCACCGCAGCCACAATCGCAGTGGAACTGAGAGAGGTGCAGGCATCCGAGGGCAATTCCATAGTGATTCCCAACGGTGATGAGCTTATGGTGACTTTCTGGGAGATGAGCGAGAAGGACGGTGTAGTGAGCGAGACTTTCGTGAAGAAACTCGACAACAACACTGTCAACGAGGTTAAGACCGGTAACTGGATCCGTATCTACTGCAAGGACACTCAGAGCGAGTTCGGCTCCATCAAGGTAAACGGTGAGACCGTTGAACTTGAAAAGACAGGCGATGACCTGATTCGTGTTGCATGGGTCCAGGTGGAAGGCCGTACGGTGATCGATACTAAGGTCGTAACACCTTGCCAGGTGCTTACCAATCCATCCTACGATGATGTCAAGCATATCGAGTCCGGAAACGTCTACATCGAGATCGACGGCCAGCAGTACACCAACATAATGCTGACAGCCGGCCAGACATTCAAGCTTGTGGCGGCTCCAGCCCGTGGATATGTATTCGATCACTTCGAGAAATTCTATTCATTGACGGTTGACGGCATAGTGCTGGATGGCGACACATACACGCTTACCGAAGAGGATGCCCGCGAGAACTTCATCCTGTTCAAGGGAGTCTTCAAGGAGGATCCGAATGAAAAGGTTTTTGCAGCGCGCGGCTCCTCCGCATGGCTTCTTGACGAGGCGGGTCAGCCCACGACGGCAGTCGGCAATGTGGTATTCCTGCTGAACGATGGCTCGTACTCACGTGAGACTACTGCCATAGCAGGAGAAACCCTCAAGTTGAACGTGTCTGTGACAAACCCGGATGACATGGAAAAGTATGAGGTGGCTACATATAGTCTTATGAATGGTTTCCCCACTGCTGTCATCCCGGCGGAGTACGAGGTGAGTGCGGCTGATGCCGACTCCGAGGGCGTAATCTGGATTTGTGCTGTGGTTCGTGAGAAATCCTCCGGTATCGACGGTGTAAGTGCGGGCAGCCTTGCATATGACAGCAAGACCATGACCATCCGTTGCCACGGAACCGTCAAGGTGTTCAATATCGAGGGCCGGCTTGTGAAAGAGGGTGCCGAGACCGAGGTTTCGGTAACCGAGCTGGAGCAGGGCGTCTACATCGCCGTAAGCGGTTCGGACACCATCAAGTTCGTGAAATAAGTAATGCGTTGTGATATCCCGTCATCTAAGCGTGAGGGCTGAGATGACGGGATATTTAAATGAGATTTGGATGAATCAAGTGAGCGGAGACACTCACATTTAGACTTTAGGAAATATTATGGATATAAAAGGATGTATTTTGGCCGTGTTGGTAGCAGGCGGTGTGGTTGCGCCTGACTGCATGGCAGCCGAGGTGGATCACGGCGACCGACCTCTGTATGGATTCTTCCTGTCGAATCCGTTGGGCTTCACCAATGCTCCCAATGAGAATTATGGCTTTGCAAAGCAGACTTTCGCTGATTTAACCAACAGCGAGCTCATGTACGGACTGAGCGGAGGCATCGGAGTGTATGCAGCCACGGCAATCGACGGCATATATTATGCGGCTCCTTATTATTATGGTTCCTCGATGTCGATGCCGGAACCCCGTCCGATGTTCACATACAACATATACAACGGGCGGGTACGCGAGATCGGCAACTGGAGCGACGGTGCGACTGACCTGAAGCCCTCCGATATGACTTACGACCGAAAGACCGACCGGATTCTTGCCATATGTTACGGTTCAGCCGAGGGTGGAGGAGTCTATGAGGTGGACCGTAACACCGGTGCCATGAAGTTGATATGCAAGATGAACAACGGAGGGGGTGTGATAGCCGCAGATCCTTTCGGCCGCATATTCTCCATCAACCATAATGGAGAACTGCTGCAGCTGGACTTGACACGTGAAAACTCGGCCAAGGCAATCTATCAGTTGCCTTACGCATATCTTTCGGCCAATCAATCGTTGGAATTCGACTATACCACCGGCAAACTGTACTGGGCAGCCAACACACTGGAGAATCCCCATAACGACCAGGGACACGGAACCTGGCTTGTGGAGATAACGTTGCCTAATATTTCGCCGGACATGGACTATTCAGGGGATATGGCTGGGTATTCCTATCAGGAAATCGATGAGATCGGCTTGTCGGCCCGTTTTTAGGGGATGTATATTCCTTACGCTACCGGAGGTTTTGACGCTCCGGGTTTCGCGGAGGATGTAAAGACGGTATCGAGTCCCGACGGGTCATACTGCACCATTGAGTTCAAGGTGCCGGCCACTACATTGGCAGGCGATCCACTCGCCTCGATCGACGGTTACGACATATACCGCGACGGAACCCGGATTCACACAGGAAAAGGAGCGGTGAACGCCGGAGAGACCGTAAAGTACGAAGACAAGGCTATTCCCGAGACCGGGAAAGAATACCGCTATGACGTGATATGCTACAGCAACGTAAAAGGAGACGGACCGAAGTCTCCGGCTTTCGCATACGTCGGCTTCGATTCCCCGGATGCCGTTACGGACGCCGATGTGGCTGTAAGCGATGACTTCATGTCGACGACTGTCACCTGGACCGCTCCGACGGTAGGACAGCATGGCGGCACGTTCGACCCGTCCAAGACCACATATGACGTGACGCGTCTTCCCGACAATGTGAAGGTGGCCGAGGACATTACCGAATGCAGGATTACTGACAACCTGCGTCGTCTGATGAGATACTCATATCAGATTACTGCCAAGAACGAGTTTGGCGCCACCAAGACCGAAACTCGTGATTTCGTGGCAGGCACTCCCGTTTCCGAACTTCCGTTGGAGGAAACGTTCGACAATCCCACAGCCTTCAAGCTGAGATGGAATTCAATAGACAACAACGGCGACGGAATGACATGGATTTACGGCACGACGCTCGGAATGAATGTGTTCGGAGATTATGAGATGACCGCCGAGTATATAATCTCGCCCACTTCCGTCGATGCGTTCACCAAGGACGCCGATGACTGGATCATCTCGCCTCCCATCAAGTTTGCCGATGGCGAGCGTTACACCGTTACCTTCGATATCCGTTCTCTGACCAACGAGAACCTGAATGTTTATGTCGGTCCCAGAAATGAGGTGGAGGGGATGAGACTGGTCAAGTCGTTCACGCTCAACAAGCCACAGTACACCGATGACGAGGCCGGACGCATGATATTCCAGAAATACAGTTTCGACCTGCCGGAAGACATCGCGGGAACCACCGCGTGCGTGGCCATTCAGATTGCAACTCCGCTGAACGAGCAATACTACAGCTATATCCAGCTGGGCAACATCCTGATCGACAACGCGGAATCCGGCGTTCAGGACATTTTGTCCGGAGAGAGCCATTTCCGCATATCGAATGGCGTGCTGACTATAGATGGAGAATACGGTTCAGCGTCCCTTTATGACATGAACGGCGTCAGGATTCGTGACATAAGGAACAGCGAGACTTCGGTTTCCGGACTGCACGGGGTGTATATCCTGATGATTGATGGAGTAAGCAAGAAGATTGTTATGTGATAGTTTCCTGTACGGATACAATGATTCGGGAGGGTGTGCCATATGGCATATCCTCCCTTTTTTGAGTATAAAATAAGGATAAAATTACGATTATTGCAGTAAAATGTGGCAAATGTCGGCAAAAATTGTTAACTTTGAAAGATAAAACAAAGATATCGAAATTGAGACGTAACGATAACGACCATTCATACAGTTGGGGAAGCGGGTTCGTAGACCGGCATCCTGTGATTGCCAATATGCTTATAATCATGGTTATAAGTATGCTTGGCATTTACGCTGCCTATCTGACGATCGCCCTTTTCACCAAGCACGGACGCACCTTGACGGTGCCTCATGTGGAGAATATGTCGTACACCGAAGCCGTGAACAAACTTCACGGCAGCGGACTCAAGGTGGATATCAGGGATTCACTCTACCGAGAGGATGTCCGTCCGGGATTCGTGATCGAGCAATTCCCGAAGGCAAAGTCGGTGGTGAAGCCCGGCAGGAAGATATTCCTGTACATAAACGCCGTGCATCCCAAGGAGGTCATAATCGATGATGACAATCATCCGACGGAATATGCCTTGAAGGGTGTATCGTACCGGTCGGCCAAGGCCAAACTGGAGGAACTTGGATTCAAGAATATCCGGATGGTCAGGGTTCTCGGAGCCTCGGACCGTGTGGTGAAGATCCTGGCCAACGGCAAGGCGATCCGTAAGATGCAGAAAGTGCCTGTGAACGCGCAGGTGACGATGGAGATATCCGACGGGAGGCTCAACGACCTGCAGGATTCACTGCGTAACGCCGAACTGATGGATATCTACGGTGACAACCAGACGACTCAATATCCGGAAGAGGATATAAGCGGAAATAATGAGGAAGTGTCGGCGAGTCCGGTCTACGAGGCTCCGCAGGAGCCGGAGACGGAACCGGACGAGGGTAACGAGCAGTACTTCTGACCCTGCAGCGGGGATTCGTGGAGCAGCGTGGCCCCGACTTAATTTAAGACTACGTAAGCACGAACACGTTCATTTATGGACGACGAGATATTGGATATGATGGTCCCTGAAACAGGGACGGAAGACACACAGGAACGACAGGCGGACTTTGTCGATGACAATGGTCGCGAACTGTATGAGCATTTCCGGTTTGTCGCAGATCCGGGCCAGCAAATGTTGCGGGTCGACAAGTTTCTGACGGACAGGCTGGAGCGTACATCTCGCAACCGGGTTCAACAGGCCGCCGATGCGGGTTGTGTCATCGTGAACGGCAAGGCGGTGAAGTCGAGCTACAAGGTTAAGCCCGGCGACAGGGTGTCGGTGGTGATGGACAGGCCGCGTTATGATTACGAGATTGTCGCCGAGGACATACCGCTGGATATAGTGTATGAGGACGACTATGTACTGGTGGTGAACAAGCCGGCGGGACTTGTGGTGCATCCCGGTCACGGGAACTGGACGGGAACACTGGTGAACGCATTGGCATGGCACTTCCGTGACAACGACAACTACGATGTCAACGACCCGCGTCTCGGGTTGGTACACCGTATCGACAAGGACACTTCCGGGCTTCTTGTAGTGGCCAAGACTCCGGAGGCGAAGACCGATCTGGGCAGGCAGTTCTTCAACAAGACCACGCGACGCGAATATGTGGCGATGGTATGGGGCTCGATGCAGGAACCGTCGGGCACCATAACGGGCAACATCGGACGCAATCCGAAAAACGCGCTGCAGATGGCCGTGATGCAGGACCCGACCAAGGGTAAACACGCGGTGACGCACTACAGCGTACTGGAGGACTTCGGCTACGTCAGCATCGTGAAATGCGTGCTCGAGACCGGACGGACACACCAGATCAGAGTCCACTTCCAACATCAAGGCCATCCGTTGTTCAACGATGAGCGTTATGGAGGCGACCGGGTGCTGAAAGGCACTCCGACAGCCAAGTATAAACAATTTGTGGAAAACTGTTTCAGCCTATGCCCGCGACAGGCGCTACACGCCCGCACGTTGGGTTTCAGACATCCGCATACCCGTCGGGAGATGGACTTCGAAGCCCCGATTCCACGCGATATGTCGGAACTGTTCGATAAGTGGCGAGCATTCAGGTCCACAACCTAAAACGTAACGGCCATGAAAGTAACGGTAAATACGCCCCTTGAGAATTTGCCGGAGTATGCGGAATTGAGCGGATGGGCACGGAATGTATGCCAAAGCGGGGACATCTTTTCAATCGGTGACCTATTGGTAACCACCGAGACGGATCTGTTGCGTAAGAAGAACTGCGGCCGCCGTACGGTGGAGGAACTGCAGAGCTTCAAGATGCGGTATCTGCCGTTGACCAATCAGCGCGGCGACGACCAGCCGGTGTCGGATCCGGGACATGTCAACCCGGAATGCATCTCGCGGATTACATTGCAGATCAATGATTACCGGGAATCTGTGCCCGATGAGGTGGCGCCTCTGCTGAGCCGCTATGTAGGCGATGTGGAGTGGTTTGTGGAGCGGCTTCTGCACGGCGACGGGGATGCCGATTCCGTGAGGCGGTTCAGTTGGGCGGAGTATCTGAAAGTGCAGCCATTTCTGGCTAAAGTCGTAAAGATAGCCATAACCGAACTGATCCGGTTCGACTATATGGACAAGGAAACCGATCCCGACAAGGTTGCGACCGACCATGTGTCGGAGGCCTCGTCGCGTCTGGGAGAATACCTTCTTCATACATATCCCACGGTAGTGATCCGCAACCTTGAGATTGACTATGAGATGAAGTTCAAGGCTCTGTCCACACGTACACGCAATGTATTCAGCAAACTGGACAAACTGATGCCGTGTCTGCCTTACGTTTCAGGGGCACGTGAACTGCGAAAGGAGGATTTCCCAAAGTGCGGCGACAAGTCATATGAGATTTTCCGTGAGTTCCTGAGCGGGGTCAGGAGTGACTTCAACTCGGTGCTGATCGACATGGTGGCGAACAAGAAACCGGAATACTATCTGGAATCGTATTGCCGCAAATACGTGAACCTGTATCCGTTCCTGACGTATGCCGAGCAGGCGAACATGGCAGTTGCCGAGATTCTGAAGCAGGAGGCCCCGATAATGAACGTGTGGCGTAAATATGTGGACTGGAACACGACAGTGCCGGTGCGGATAATATGTGACTCCCTGGGCCTGAACGCCGAGGAAAAGGTCTACAAGACGCAGGAACTGATTAAAAAATATGGCTTGACACGCGAGCGTATCCGGCAGATATGCGCCGCGGGCGCTCCGGAGGATCCGATGATATACATCATCCGCGACGATGTGGCGAAACTTGTATCCGAGATTATAGTACCGAGCTGGGACACGCGCTGGAGTGACATCAATGATAAGGAGAACATTCATCTGGACCCCCGGCATATGATGGCTCTGTACACCGTGTCGAACAAGGATTACGGATTGCTTGACACCGACAGCGGAGATTCTTTCCTGATCGACCGAAACAAGATCGGATTGGTGAAGTTCCGTGGTTTTCTGAACAAGATGGAGCAGGTGTATTCGTTGCGGCGTTACGACGAGCAGGGTCTTGACCTGCGTGACTTCATACGCAAGAATCTCGGCACGAATCTTTCGGACACCGACATGAACCAGTTGTGCGAGGTTCTGTCGCAGTATTTCACCCAGCGTGTCGATGTGACCGAGGGCGACGGCCACACGTTGTTGTTCTCCGGCAATTCCGTTGACAAGCGGGTGGCCATCGAACAGATACTGGCGGATGCCGGCAGTCCTATGAGCGTAGACGATATCTTCGTGACGTACAACCGCAAGTATCCGAGCGACCAGATCGTGTCGCCCAAGTCGTTGCATTCGTATCTGCTCCGCAATCCCCGTATCGTCAGTCTGGGAAAACGAGGCATCTATGCCCTGAGGGAGTGGCCGGGAATATACCACGGCTGTCTGAAGGAGTTCATCCCGGAGATACTGGAGGCCTCCGACACTCCGTTGTCGTTGACTGAACTGACCGAAAGGGCACGCGAACTGTTCCCCGACACCAATGAGAAAAGCATCGCGTCGTTGCTCTATGCAGAGGGTGATGACAAATACGTTCTGTACGAAGACAACATGGTGGGACTCCGATGCAAGGATTATGAAGGAGATCCTCTGACTGAACGGAAGATGCTGAAACGCGGCACATTCGATGAGCGTTTCGAGGATTTCAAGGCTTTTGTCAGGGACAACGACCGATTGCCCTACACCAACAAGAACGAGATCGAGAGCTCGCTGGACCGCTGGCGCAAGAACGTGCAGACCGGCAAGATCGAGATTACCGACGGTCAGCGAGAGCGTCTGGACGGTTTTCTGGACGGTGTGGCGGAACTGCCGCAGAACGGACAGGAGCATCTGTTCCTGCAGAAGTGCATGCAGGTGCGTCAGGTGGTAGAGCGGACAGGGATGCTGCCGCACAACAAACAGTATCCCAACCTGTATATATGGCTGCGCAAGGCATTGAAGACGCAGGGCACGATGGGTGACAACCGCGACAGATATTTCCGGGAACTGATGGAATGGCTCAAGTCACAACCGGCGAAAACGGAATTAGATTTGGATAATGTCTGATTTTTTGTTATTTTTGTGGGGATAATGGCCTGAACCGTGTTCAGGACGTGATCACGGTCAGGACAGTGTGTCGCTGACCGTTGCGTATAGGAATTAGATACCCAAAGATATGAATAACTTACCGGATTCTGATTTCAGTGAGATATCGCCGTATGACGATTCACTGTTTCATGAGAAGATGGAATCGCTGGTACGCGACCCTGGTTTCCTGCATGCCGTGAAGTATGTGATGCCTGAGGAGGAAGTGCCTTCATTAATGGATGAACTGCTGAAAATCAACAATAAGCATGATTTCCAGCATCAGGTGATGTACCCGTTTCTGGAAATGCTGGCCAAGACCACCACGGCGGGTATATCGTTAGGAGGCGTCAAGTATTTTAATCCGGGCACCAATTACGCGTTCATTACGAACCACCGCGATATAGTGCTGGACGCGTCGTTCCTGAACCTGGCGTTCCTGCGCCATGGGCTGCCAACGTCGGAAGTGGCCATCGGCAACAATCTCCTGGTATATGACTGGATCACGGATCTGGTGCGTCTGAACAAATCGTTCATAGTGAAACGTAACACCGGACTCCGGGAGGGCCTGAGGGCGGCCAGGAAACTATCCGCCTACATACACTATGCCGTCCTGGAGAAACACGAGAGCATATGGATAGCCCAGCGAGAGGGTCGTGCCAAGGACAGTTCGGACAAGACCCAGGAGTCGCTGGTGAAGATGTTGGGTATCGCAGGAGAGGGATCGTTCCTGGACCGTCTGCGCGAGATAAACCTTATGCCCGTGTCCATCAGTTACGAGTTCGACCCTAACGATTACCTGAAGGCCAAGGAATTCCTGATGCGGCGCCGAAATCCGGACTTCAAGAAATCGCAGCGCGACGATCTGTTCAGCATGGAGACCGGCCTGCTCCAGTTCAAGGGACGTGTCCATTTCCAGCTCACGCCCAGAATCAACAACAAACTGGACCAGATAGGCGAGTTCCCGGATATAAACACTGCGGCGAAATATGTCGGCTGCATCATCGACCAGGCCATCCACCGTAGTTATGAGATATTCCCGATCAACTACGTCGCATACGATGTATTGAACATGACGAATCGGTTCGCGTCGAAGTACACGGAGGCCGAGAAACTGGAGGTGATGAATTATTTCGACAGGCAGCTTGCCAAGGTGGACCTTGACGACGTGACCGGGGATGAACGGCAGTTCATGCTTGAGATGATGCTGACCATGTACGCCAATCCGTTGAAGAACAAGTTAAAAACAATTTTCGGAGGCATGGAGTGATCCTGCCGCCCTGCGCCGTAACCGATGAGACTTCCTATAGTAACCGTAATCTTAGCGTTCATCCTGACATTGCTGGTGGACTGGTATATTCTGGCAGATGTCAGGAAGGCCAGCCGTCGCCCGCATCGTCGCCGCAACACCTGGATTTTCATTGCGACCTGCCTCCCGTACTGGGCATTGCTGATTGTCGGCGTCTCTCTTCCGATTCGTGAAGCGGACCGCAGCATCCTTCCGGTGATGTGGATACTGTTCACATACATCTCGATACTGGTTCCCAAGTTAGTATATGTGCTGTGTTCGCTGATCGGACGGTTGATCAACATCAGGTCGAGACGTCTGGAGAATTACGGTGCCATGGCAGGTGTACCCCTGGCTGTGCTGGTATGCGTCGTTATGTGGTGGGGAGTGGCTGTAACCCGGCATGAAATCGAGGTCAAGGAAGTGCAAGTCGTATCGGATCGCATCCCTGAGCATTTCGACAACTACCGTATGGTGCAGATCAGCGATATACATACCGGCACGTGGGGCGATGACACGACATTCGTATCGAAACTCGTGGAGTGTGTCAACGGCTTGAATCCGGACGTGGTGATGTTCACGGGCGATATCGTGAACCGCCAGACATCGGAACTACAGCCATTCCTGACTGTCCTGAGCAAACTTAAGGCCAGGGATGGGGTGTATTCCGTATTGGGCAATCATGATTACGGCGATTACACCGACTGGCCGAATCCCGGGCTCCGAGAAACCAACAACGCGCTTCTGGCCGCGTGGCAGAAGCAGATGGGATGGCGGCTGCTCAACAACGAGTACGAGTATCTGCGCCGTGACAATGATTCAGTCGTGCTGATCGGCGTCGAGAACTGGGGCGAGCCACCGTTCGGACAATATGGCGACTTGAGCAAGGCATATCCTAAGGGAGAATCCGGCAGGGGACCGTATGACGGGAATTTCAAGATACTGATGACTCATAATCCCATGCACTGGGCTCAGGTTGTATGTAAGGAAAGCAATATCGACCTGACTCTGTCCGGCCATACGCACGCCATGCAGATGGAACTGGATGTATTCGGCAAGCGGCTGTCACCGGCGGTTTTCCGCTATCCTTACTGGGGCGGAATGTATGAGGACAAGTCGAAGGAAGGCACTCCGATGCGGCTGTATGTCAATATCGGAGACGGCGAGGTTGCGCTTCCGATGCGTATAGGGGCCACTCCGGAAGTTACTGTACTTACTTTGAAACGAAAATAAGACAATGAACGAAGTCGTGCTGAGCATAGGCAGCAATGTGACGCCGCGCAGGGATCGTGTGGCTGCCGCATTGGAATCGATAGGCTCGTTGCTGGACGACAGTATGGCTTCCGATATTTACGAGACACCCGAGATTCACGGAATCGGACGCCCATATATGAATGCGGTGGTAAGCGGAAGGACCAACATGGGCTTTGAACGTCTCAAGGAGACCACCAAAAGAATCGAACTGGAAGCAGGACGCGACACCAATGCAAGGGAGCGTGGCGACGTGCATGTGGATATAGACATAGTGGTGTGGAACGGCGTAGTGTTGCGCCCCAATGATTTCCGGCAGCCTTTCTTCAGGATAGGCGCCGGCATGATTGGCATCTTACAGGATTTCCGGTCATGACAGGTGATATATGCAGTCGGCAAGTGCAACGCGCCAAATATATGGTGACGGATTTCGTGCTGACGGGTCTGGCTTTCGTATTGTTCAATGTGTTCCGCTATAACATGCTGTTCGGTTATTATATCCGCAGCATGTCGGTATGGACATTCCTGACGGAGTCTAAGATAATATGGGAGCAATTGCTGTTCCCTCCGTTGATGATGCTGATCTACGGCATATCCGGCTTCTATAACCAGCCTTTCCAGAAATCGCGTCTGGGCATTGTCTCGAATACGATGGCGGTCTCCATTGTGGGCAGTTCGTTGGTGCTTCTTCTTCTTCTTCTGAATGACGCGGCCGCCAAGCATATATATTATATCCTGGTGTTGACGCTGACATTCCTGCTGTTCGCATGCCTGTATATGGGCCGGAGTTTCATAAACGGCGGTTTCCTGAGGAAACTGAGAGACCAGAAAGTTGTCTACACCACAGTCATAATCGGCGACTCAAGGGCAGCAGTGCGGATGGCGGCACAGCTTGATGATAGCGTTGATATGGCCACGAACCGCGTTTTGGGATTCGTTCATCTTCCAGGAGAGGCGGGGTGTGTCAAAGATCGGCAGGTATGGAGCCTTGATGAGACAGGAGATATAATCGGCAGTCTCAAGCCTGACCAGGTTGTCATAGCCACTGAATCCAAGGATGACCGTAAGGTGATGTGGATACTCGACAAACTAATCACTTATGATATCCCGATCAAGATAGCGCCCGATACATTGTCGTATATAACGGCCAACATCCGCTTGGGCGACATCATGGGTACGCCGTTAGTGGACCTGTCTTCCCCGCGTCTGGGTGATTTTGGCCTCAATGTGAAGCGATGCGGCGATGTCCTTGCCTCCGCGCTGGCGTTGGTGCTTCTGAGTCCGGTATATCTGGCTTTGGCAATCGCGGTGAAACGGTCGTCACCCGGTCCGGTCATATATAAGCAGGAACGTATCGGAAAGCGCCAGAAGCAGTTCAAGATATATAAGTTCCGGTCCATGTATCAGGATGCGGAAGCTGATGGCCCGCAACTGTCAAGTGAGCATGACCGGCGCATAACGCGAGTGGGGGAAGTGATGCGCAAGTATCGTTTGGATGAGCTTCCGCAGTTCTGGAACGTGCTGAAAGGGGATATGTCGCTTGTGGGGCCACGGCCCGAACGGGAGTATTATATCCGCAAGATCATGGAGAAGGCTCCGTATTACGGGCTTGTCTTTCAGGTCAGGCCGGGCATAACCTCGTGGGGTATGGTCAAGTTCGGCTATGCGTCGTCGGTTGATGAGATGGTCAAGAGATCGCAGTATGACCTGATCTATCTGAACAATATGTCGATATTGACGGATTTGAAGATTCTGGCTTATACGGTCAGAACCGTCGTGACAGGCGAGGGGAAATGAGGAGGGATTTTGATTTTTGAATTTGGGATTAAGGTTTTAAGGTATCAAGGTCGATGGCATACAAAGAGACACATAACAGGTTTACCGATTGGTGGATGAAGGTTGTGATATGGCGTGAGCACCATATCAGGGAGAAGACTTTCGTAATAATGCTGGCGTTGTTGATCGGCATAATCGGAGGTTTCGCGGCGCAGTTGCTGAAGTATCTGATCCATCTGATCTCGCATGCGCTTACATCAAGGTTCTCGACTACCGATGCGAACTATCTGTATCTGGTCTATCCGGTGGTCGGCATCCTGATAACGGTACTGTTCGTGAAGTATATCGTCAAGGACAACATATCGCATGGTGTCACCAAGGTGCTGTATGCTATATCGCGCAACAAGTCACGGCTTAAGAAGAAAAATATGTACGCATCGCTGATCGCATCGTCGATAACTATCGGTTTTGGAGGTTCCGTAGGAGCCGAGGGTCCGATTGTATATACTGGAGCGGCGATTGGATCGAACGTGGGACAGGCGTTCCGTCTGTCTCCCAAAACGCTGATGCTGTTGGTTGGATGTGGGGCCGCTGCCGGCATCGCCGGAATCTTCCGCGCGCCTATCGCCGGAATGCTGTTCACATTGGAGGTGCTGATGATTGACCTGACCGGCTTGACTGTAATGCCGTTGATGATCTCCTCGATAGCAGGGGCCACCGTGGCTTATGTGCTTGAGGGATACAATGCGGAATTCTTTTTCTCGCAGTCGGAGGCGTTCACCACGAGCCGGATTCCCTTCACGATAGCACTGGGTGTGGTATGCGGTCTGATGTCATATTATTTCACGAAGGTGATGTTCATGATGGAGACGGCATTCCGCCGCATCAAGTCTCAGGGCTGGAGGATTGTAACAGGAGGCATCTTGATAGCTGGACTTATCTTCGTGTTCCCGCCGCTCTACGGTGAGGGATATGGTGCCATCAATGAACTCCTGGATGGAAATGTAAGCGATGTCCTGAACGGCACTGTCTTCTATTTCGACCGGGGCAACGTGTGGTTCATAGCATTGTTCATAGCGATGATCACGCTGATGAAGGCGTTCGCGACCTCGGCAACCAACGGTGCCGGAGGTGTAGGCGGAACGTTCGCGCCCTCGTTGTTTGTCGGGGCGTTGACGGGATTCCTGTTCGCATATATCCTGAATAATCTTGATCTGGGTTTCACGTTGTCGCAGAAGAATTTCACGCTGATGGGGATGGCTGGAGTGATGAGCGGAGTGATGCACGCGCCGTTGATGGCCATCTTCCTTACTGCCGAGATGACGGGCGGCTACAATCTGTTTCTGCCGTTGCTGATTGTCTCCATATTGGCATATATCACTATCCAGATATTCCTGCCGTATAGTATCTATACGATGCGTCTGGCCAAGGCGGGAGACTTGCTGACCCATCAGAAGGACAAGGCTGTCCTGACGCTGTTGAAGATGGATAAGCTGATCGAGAAGGATTTCAAGTCCGTCAAGCCTGAGATGAACCTGAAGGAGGTAGTCGATGTGATATCTGTATCGAAACGCAATCTGTTCCCGGTAGTGGATGACGAGGGCAACTTGAAGGGTGTGGTGCTTCTGGACGATATTCGCAACATCATGTTCCGTACAGACCTGTACAAGAAGATGCATGTGTCGCGGTTCATGACGGCGATGCCTGCGGTGCTTGATGTCAATGAGCCGATGGATCAGGTGATGAACACTTTCGACAAGACAAACGCCTGGAACCTTCCTGTGGTTGACAAGGGGAAGTATGTGGGATTCGTATCGAAGTCCAAGATCTTCAATTCCTACCGCCAGGTGTTGAAGCACTTCCTGGATGATTGAGGACTGCGCGATATCCATCGGTTAAGGGGGAAACGAAAAGGGACTGCCTATGCAGTCCCTTTGTGATTCGTGCAGGATTCAAACCTGCAACCTTCTGATCCGTAGTCAGATGCTCTATTCAATTGAGCTAACGAACCATTCCGTATGTCTTTCTTCGGGGCTGCTTAGGAATTGCGTTTTACAATTGCGAAAGAAACCTCAATCTTTGTGATTCGTGCAGGATTCAAACCTGCAACCTTCTGATCCGTAGTCAGATGC
>ERZ827108.544-NODE-544-length-62901-cov-5.847612_pt1 | contig 62901 bp, 51 predicted proteins | sample MGYA00519921_ERZ827108 | MGnify/ENA primary metagenome ERZ827108 (study PRJEB31778, sample SAMEA3449258) | human gut metagenome | biome: human gut; feature: human-associated habitat; material: faeces | place: United Kingdom | collected 2010/2012 ... | reverse complement strand
TTCATTTGAGCCTTTTTCTTTGGCTCTGTTTTTTCATAACTTATTTGACACTACCTATTGCACATTAATTTAAGTAAATATCCATCTGAACACAATCTCCGCTTGTCTCCATCTGGTATCCACCATAATATCCGTCACAATCACCCAGCGCCGCTACAAACGGACCACTGTGATTTTTTACAACTCCAAGTTCTATCTCTTCCATACCAAGATCTTTTAAATAATCTCTAATCGGTGTACTTCTGACATATCCTTCGCTTTCATGCTCATGATCTGGTAATAACGGAGATCCGTTCTTTGCATATGCAAGGATCGGAATTGCCTTTCCGAATATAGCATCCCCATCAGAAGTACACATATAGTACGCTCCGGCATCTTTTTCAAAATAACTGATGTCTTCAATGGTACTGAACACTTCTCCATCACGCCCGAACAGTTCAGCACGGCCATCAAAGTTCTCCAGTCCAAGCACTTCTTTCAGTAAAAAATCAAATCGAAGCCCTTCATAATAATCCAGATATCCACCAGTTCCCATAGATTCAATGTCTTCTTCATTTCCAATAATCCCGTACCAGCTTCCATAAACAGCCTCCGGATGTTCCAGTGCAAGCGTCTCCAATTCTGTCGTTGTCAATGTTTTTGTTATATCCAGCTGCCCGTCTTTATACAGATTGAAACTGAATGTAATATCTGCACTTTCATCATGCGGAGCGCGATTATGCATTTCATAATGCAGATCGTCTCCCATCAAAATTTCCCGGACATCGCAAATCATCGTCTCATCTGACAAAATTTCAATTCCATCCTCTGGCATCACTCCGTCTGCCGATAATACGATAACTGCATCATCTCCCGCCGATACCGTTTTCTCCCCGGTAAGAATACTGACATCTTCATCTTCATCTACAGCCTCCGCACCACAAAGAGAAAGAAATTTTTTCATATCAAGCCCTGATATTTCTTTTCCTTCATACGATTTTGTAATACAAAGTTCTTTCAATTCCGCCTCTTCAGAAGCAATCTCTGCAAGTTCCAAAAGATTTGCCATTGAATAAATCTGTTCCATTTCCAGTCCACTGCCAGTCACTTTGACCGTACTATACATCGTCGTCAGATCTTGCGCATTGGCAGATATTCCTGCTATCAGCACTAAGCCAAGTACTATACTAACTGCTTTTTTCATAACTCTTCCTTTCTTTTTTTATTCGTTCTTCTGTAATACATGAAAAAAAGAGCTCTAATGAGCCCTTACAAAATAAAACTCCGCATAAATATGCGGAGCCATTTCGCCTGTAAAATAAAATCTCAACATTTCTCCAGCCATGGCTCGCAGCTTCAAAAAATACATACAAGCCGGTATTCTGGCTCGGAAATCACGGTATGCTTCCACCTTCCCGATATTCTCAGTGGCATTTTGAAAACATACTCCTTCCATACAGCAGCGGCACTGCACAGGATTCACACCTGTTTCCCGTTTAAAGTTCTTCTCTGAAAAGTTTTTAAAAAGAACTCACTTGTACGTTTGAGATAATATATATTTTTATTTACTTTATCATAGAAAACTATTAATTTCAATTCCTTTTTATTCTATTTTCTGCAAAACAAAAAAATATACGAAATATTTTCCAGCATTTTTATTGGTACAAGATTTTTCACCTGTATAAATTTTTATATTCTGAACAGGCAAAATGAAATATCTGGCAGATTCCGTATCTGCGTTCTATGAAAGAAGCTAAAAAATAAAATAACCATTTAAGTCCTGTCTTTTCTCCAGTTCTTAAATGGCTATCTCTTTACCTTACCGATAATCCTTCATATATTCCCCGTGTGCCTCGATCAGCTCATCACACATTTTTATGATATCACCGATATTCAGTTCCGCCGCTGTGTGCGGATCCAGCATTGCCGCCTGGTAAATCTTTTTTCGGTCCTTTGTCACTGCTGCCTCAATTGTCATCAGCTGTACGCCGATATTTGACGCATTCATCGCCGCCAGATGCGCCGGAAGTTTTCCGACCTTCGTCGGATGAACGCCCGTCCCGTCAATATAGCACGGCACTTCCACGCAGGCATCTCCCGGAAGATTTTCAATATATCCATCATTTCGGACATTTCCCCCGATCTTATACGGCTGATCCGTCATGACCGCTTCCATAATATAGGACGCATACTCTTTGCTGCGCTCGTGCGTGATCTTCCCGTCCCGCAGAATGTCCGCGCGCTCCTTTTCCCAACCTTCGATCTGTTTGATACATCGCCTCGGATACTCATCCAGCGGAATGTTGAATTCGTCAATCATCTCCGGATAGCGTGATTTGATGAACCACGGATTGTACTCCGCATTGTGTTCACTCGATTCGGTACAGTAGTAACCGAGGTGACGGATATACTCATACCTTACCATATCATTATGTTTTTCCCCGCACGTATTCTTTTCTTCCGCTCTTCTGCGAATCTCCGGATACAAATCCACCCCGTTTTTATCGTGAAGCTCCAGAAGCCATGCCATATGATTAATCCCGGCGATCAGCTCTGTTCTTCCCTCCAGCCGGTCTTCCATCCCAAGATCCTTTAAAAGACGCTCCGAGCACACCTGCACACTATGACAGAGGCCAACCGTCTTAATCTTCGTAAAACGCTGCATATAGCCGGTGAGAATCGCCATTGGATTGGAATAATTCAGAAAAAGTGCATCCGGGCAAACCTCTTCCATATCCCGTGCAAAGCCCTCCAGCACCGGAATTGTTCTCAGTCCCCGCATGATTCCGCCGATTCCAAGCGTATCCGCAATCGTCTGCTGCAGGCCATATTTTTTCGGAATTTCAAAATCAATCACCGTGCACGGCTCATAACCGCCCACCTGGATCGCATTTACGACAAATGTTGCATCACGAAGTGCATCCTTTCTCTGCTCCACGCCAAGATAAGTTTTGATGACAGATCTTCCCTCGTTTACGTTCTTGTTGATTGCAGAAAGAATAATCCGTGAATCCTCAAGCCGCTTCGCATCAATATCATACAGCGCAATTTCGCAGTTCTGAAGTGCCGGTGTGCACATACAGTCTCCAAGCACATTTCTCGCAAAGACCGTGCTTCCAGCTCCCATAAATGTAATTTTCATTCGTATTCCTCCTTATTTTCCGAGTGATTTTTGGATAGTTTTATTGTATAATCTTCTTTGTAAAACGACTATTCACTTTGTGTCAGAAACTTGTGGAAATGTTGTATTTTCTCTCTGCCTGGAGTAAGTAAAGCGGACATTCGCAATCCGCTTCGCTACTTGCAGGATCATAAGGAATCCTCCCGCAAGCGGGTCCCCCTTATGATATTTCATGAACGCAGTCGCTTCGCGACCTGTCAGTGGGAGCTTTCAACTCCCACTGACATAAGCATCCCCCTTACCCACCGCTTAGTGCTCCGCGCACTTGAAGCGGGGGAATGCTTATCTGCGTTCAAACTGCGCCTGATACTGGCAGGTTCTTACCAACTGCTTAGCGCTTCTCGCCGCCCATATATGCTTCATTATTTCATTATATAAACAAGGAGTCACCAAAATGTCCGGACATACACCGCATCCTCAGTCCCCACTCACCATCTATTTCTGCGACAGCGAAAACTGCCAGCCCCGCCACTTTTACGGTCCGGCAGTGCGACCGCATTATCTTCTCCATGTCATCCTGCGCGGCTGCGGAATTTATCAGCACAGGGGCATAACCTACACACTCTCCCAAGGCGATGCTTTTCTCATTCCGCCAATAGAGATCACCTACTATCAGGCAGACGAAACCGATCCCTGGAGCTATGCCTGGATCGGATTTGACGGAACTGAAGTCCCCCAACTGCTCTCCCGTACTGTCTTTTCCGATTCGGTAATCTTCCGGAACACCGATCCGGAACGTATTTCCGCCTTTACTGGACAGATGCTGCGCCTGCTGGAAGCCTTTTCTGAGAATCCATCCGATCTGCTTACTTCCACCGGACATCTTCTGCTTCTTTTTTCTTTCATGCAAAAAGCAGCCCCGGAATCTTATTCCGAGGCCTCGCTGCAATATCTTACAAAAGCAAAAGAATACCTGAAAAATAATTATGCCTATCCGGTCCGCATTTCTGACACCGCCCGCTACACCGGCATCGACCGCACCTACCTCTATCGGATCTTCATGGAGCACGAACACCTTTCGCCCAAGGAGTATCTGATGCGGCACCGTCTGCGCACAGCCACAGAAATGCTCTGTACCACCGACTACTCCATTACGGAAATCGCCCTCTCCTGCGGCTTCCGTGATGGCTCGGCATTTTCCGGATATTTTCGTGAGCAGGTGGGGATGACACCGAGGGAGTTTCGGAGGGGGCACAGAGGGTGAGTGGAATAAAGCGATAGATGAAATTTCTCCTTCTGTTTTGCTGTAGAAATTTCATCTTTTTGCGTTTTACTGAAATTTCTGATAATTCTGACATCTAATCAAAGCAAATTACGCATATTTATTTATACTACTTATTTAACCTTTCATTTCAATAAATAACCTTTATACAATATTTTTCCCTTTCCATTCTTTTTTAATCCTGTACATATGCGCATCCTTTTCATAATATCTGATATCCATCCTGACCCCGGACTGATCAACGTTAAAAGTTACAATATTATTTTTTTCTTTCCGAAACAATTTCGATTCTCTGATAATCGTAGCAACTTCCTTAAACACAGAATCCAGTTCGTTTTCATCCAAAACATTCTGCTCTGCCAGAGCATAACACTGCTTCGGTTTTCCATCCAGAAATGCGTAAAAAAACATTTCATAGCTCGTCTCTGTTACTGATGCAAAAAATACCGTTTTTTCGCTGCCGATCGGAATAATCGGTCTGACTTTTTCATAAATCAATGTCTCCGCTTTCACAATACCGCCTCCTCATCCTACTTCATAAACTTTATATGATTTTTCACCTGTTGATTCATCAAGAACTCCTACCGTTACCTTCTCCGGATTTCCAGCCTCATCATATTCGGTTTTTACAGAAGTAATCGATCCTTCTATACCATCCTCCTTCATATCAGCAAGTTCTCCTTTTAGATTATGGTAATCGTCTTCACTGATTGTTCCTTCCAAAGACCCCAGGAGTTCCGTCGAATTCTCATTATTATCAAACTCTACCTCTGTCTTCTTTCCGTCAATGATGTACTCTGCACGTATCTTCGATGGACGTTCCGAATCGCCTTCATATTCCAGCTCGATATGAACGGTAACTGACTTTTCTTCCTGAAGCGCTCTTGCCATTTCATTTTCCATCTTCTTGTAATCGCCACGGTTTATCGTGCGGCGCATCGGTACAAGGTTTTCCTCTCCCTCAGCTCCTCCAAGGATTCTGGCAATAATATGCCCTCCATCGTCATCATGCCGTCTTTCTTCTCCGCCAGATTCTTTCTGTTCCTTTACATTTCGGGTTCCCTCCTCTGTATATCTTGGGTTTGAATCACAGGATATTTTATTTCCATGTTCATCCGTTCTATATCTGTTACCATTTACTGTATATTCTGTATCCGGCAATATTTCTTTGTTCTTCTTATAAGTCTGACCGTTGTCGTCCGTTTCATAAATATTCCCGTTTACTTCATACGTGGTATTTGCTTCTCTTTTTTCCGTATTATCTGATTCTGATGACCTGTCTTCCGTTTTTTGTCCAGCTGCAATGATTTCATTTTTTTCTTTCTCCTGCCCTGCTGCTATTTCCTTCTTTTGAAAGAAATCTCCAAACTCAAATAATCTGCTAAATTTACTTTCTCTTTCTTTCGGATTCAGTTCAAAGTCCATCACTTTTTTCAAGACAGAAACTTCCTTAATTTTATCGTCACCCATAAGTTTTTCAAACTTATCATTCGACTTCTTGCTGATACACGGCATATCCCTTTGCACTTTTATTTCAGAAACTTCTGATAATTCCCCTAATCCCATCTAACCACGTTCCTCCTAAATGTGCTCCATCAATCTTTCAAAAAGATCCACTGATTCCGCTGTTCCATCCATCTGTGCTTTCTCTTTCGTTAAAAGTGCAATAATTTTCTGCTGAGTAAGCTCGTCCAGAGAGGTAATAGACGGATCAAGCATTTCTTTGAAGCATCCATACCAGAGTCCTATATCATTTTCTTTTCCGCCTGTAAGACGAAACGCCATATCTGAATTAAACAACTCATATACCACCTGACCACGCAGTTTCTGTACTTCCTCTTTTGTCTGTGCTTTTGTGTATCTCATAAAAGAAATTTTTGATTCTGATGACACCGGTAATTTGTATATCATATCCGTCAGTTCCGTAATATACTTATTATCAAGTACAGCTCTCTTATCCATCGGTAAAAGCAAGTATTCCAGTATCTTCTTTTTATCCGTTTCTGTTTTTTCACTGCTTCTATAGCTATAGCGCGGTATTTTCCTAAAATTCGCATCAATCCTGCAAAGCACCGGCTCCAGCCAGTTATTCTGATATACCGCTGCCACAAATGTTTTCAGTCTTGATAGTTCAAGAATCTGATCCTCATTTAAATTTGCCGCGCTTCCAACCAGTTTCCTGTCTTCAAAATCCGGTAACCCCAGAATGATTTTTGTATTCGTATTTCGAATAACCGAACGGTCCAGAAGCCCGGGTGCCTGATCTGCAATGATAAAACCTTCTCCATACGTTCTCATTTCTGCAATGGAATTAGCCAGCATCTCCACGGACTTTCCTAAGAGATTTGCACCTTCACCTGACTGCTCCACAGAAGTCCTTTTCAAAATATGGTGCGCTTCTTCCAGCACGGTTACATGCTTTAACGGTGCATTTCCGCATTCCGCTTCTGCCATACGATATTCCTGCAGCTTCATCACCAGCAGCCCCATAATTAAAGCTTTCGTCTCACCAGATCCGGTTCTGCTAAGGTCAATAATCACATTCTCATCAAATAATTCTGCGCTGTCCAGCTCATCATTTGTAAAAATCTGACCGTATAATCCGTTGGTCAGTGAATTCAGCCGTGTACACAGAGCGCCTTTATAATCGCCTTTGCTGTCTGCTGAATATGCCGATTCATTCATCACCACATTTACCTGCCGCAGCACATCAAGAAAGGACGGGTATAGTGGAGTTCCTTTGGAATCTCTGTACCTGCATCTGGAAGTTTCAAGATTCCACCCGGAAACAGCATAGGCCTTTTCAATGGAATCCTTAAGAATCGCAGGCATGGCAGCATACAATGGCCAACACACATTAAAAATCTCGATCAGACGGTCTATATGTTCCAGCACATGGATGTCCTTTGGAAAACTGAACGGATTAATCCTGAGAAGCGGCATTTTTTTATAATTTGTACCATAAACATGTACTTTATCGTAACTGCCGAACCGGTCTTTATATTCCCCTTTTGCCGGCTCAATTACCATAAATTTAATGTTGGAACTCTGCCCATTCACTTTATGTATCATTAGCTGATCCAGCATGGAATAAATTGCTGTCGATTTTCCTTTTCCGGTAGAACCCGTAACAAAGGTATGCATGGACAGACTTTCAATCTCAAGCTTTACATTCTGTGTATTCCCACTCTGATCTTCTGTATGTCCCATATGATACAGCTTTCCAAGCACAATTGCATCATTTTTGCTCTCTGTCATATTCCTGCCAAACGGTGCCATCGGAATCACCGTTATCCCCGGTACTGACTTTTTGGGAAGGCCAATCTGGATTGCAAGTTCATTTCCGCTGATGACAGATGCTGGCGTAACAATAATCCCTTCTTCTTTGTTCTGCCAAAATCTCGGATGTACAAGTGATGCCATATATTTTCCGAGCAGCTCTGTATCCTCCGGCTTGAACCACGAATTAATATGAGAAGCCTGCACGCTTGAATTTTTTCCGCGCATAAGCGCATTATAATTACTTGCTACAGCGAGCGCTGTCTCCCGCTTTTCTGCAATCACATATGCCGCACAGTCAAATGCCCCGAAGCTCTCACATTCATCCAACCGTTCCAGATGCTTATCAATTTTATCAAGCAAAGTTTTCACAGAACGATTTTCATACGTCAGCTGTAAGCTTTTTCCGGTCATTTTCGACGCTGCAGCTGTATCCGTCACCGCGCTGTTTTTCTGGCTTGTCTGCATCCTGCTGTCTGTCTGCCCGGAACTGTCAGCCGTACTGCTGTTATGCCCTGCATTAACCCCCACGTTTGCAGATACCACAAAATTTACGCCGATTCCTGCACTGCCCCCAAAATAGCTTCCCTTCGACTTTGTTTTGCTCTGCGTCATCGCAATTCCCTTTGATATTCCTTCCGATATCCCCTCCGTACGCGCTTTCGACAGAGACAACGTATCACTCTCGTTCATCGTCACCGTACTTTTCGCAAAGGTAGACAACTGGGTATGCAGCATCTCGTACCCCTGTTTCATTATCTGAATCTCCGATGAAGCAATTGGATCTGCCAGCATCACAATTGTATATTTCTGGTTTTTCAGCGAATCCACAAGATTTTCTATTCCCTGTACATAACCTTCCATGCTTCTGTCTTTCTCATCCCGAAGCGCTACAATCCCCGAAACAGACGAATAACAGTTTGTCTGTTCTTCAAATGTGCTTTTCCTGAACCTCTCAATCTCTCCCCTCGAAAGTTCCTCCACCTCGGAACCAATCAGATTTCCCGCCAGTGCTCCCCGAAACGCCGTTCCGTCTGCCTCCCGTCTTCGGACACTGATCTCTTTTTGATCCCTTGCATTTTTAGACAGAATACCAAAATAATACTCAATTCTTTCGCCGTCACTTTTAATAATTGTTGCAATACTGCAGTCAATCGAGGAAGCCACATTTACTATTGTTGTCAGCTTATTCAGAAAATTTTCCTCTTTATTTACTACAAGCTTTGACAGTTTATAAAATTTGCCGCACTCAGCGATATCGATATCCACATCCTCCGCGGACGGCTTCAGAATTTCATAGTTTTCCAGACAATTCAGATAATCTCTTGTAATAATCGCAGACGCATTATTTAAGGAATTGTTTAATGCATGATTCCATTTACTCTGTGTGACTTCTACTACATTCTCCATAATGCCTCTACCCTTTCTCTATAGGTCTTTCAGTTCTTTTTCAAGAAGACCGGCATACATTTTATATCCTTCGATTTCTTTCTCTTTATTCTCACACTTGGAAATCAAGTCCTGAAATTCTTTTGAAATACCATCCAAAAGCGAGGACTCTATTTTTTTCTGCACTTCCGACATTTCTTTTTTGAATTTCTTTACCGTCTCCTCCAGTTTCTGGCTAAGCTTTTCATAAATTTGTGACAATGCCTTCGATAAAGCTACTGAAAGCTCTGTTTTCTGCTGCGCAGAGGTAAGTTCTCCGCCAAATTTTCCGGCAATCTCATCCACCTCATCTGTCAGATCGATATCGATAACCGGAAATTCAATTCCGCCGATCGTCTCCTCCAGTATAATTCGAAATAGGGACGCATCATACGTTTCGCTTCCCAGATCAAAATGATCGACAACCACACGAATCAGCCGTCTCTTAATCTCCTTTGCCTGCAGTGTCTCACGGAACACATTTTCCACCTGATTCGATGCATCCAATCCATATCTGTGCACATTCTCTATCGCATCTGCTGCGATGCAATAGGAATAATGTTTTTCATACGTATAATATTCTGTGTGGCTTGCCCCCCATGTCCATGGAAGAAACAATACCGTATCTGATACTCGATACGAATCCCGTTCGATCTTTGTTCCCATCCTCTCTTTTACATTCAGACAGTCTTTTTCTGCTTCCCGAATCTCTCCAAGCCCGTTTGCCTTCTCTGCCTCCAGCTTCGCATTCACCTCTCCAAACACTTTCGCTATTTCCGACTTTATAGTTCCTATCTGACTTTCAATCAGCTTTCTTTCCGCCATAAGCTGCTCTTTATCATTAGTCTCAAGGATCTGAATTCGTTTTTTTGTCTTGTCCAGATATCCAAGAAGTAAATTCTTTAATTCTTCAATCGCGTTTGGAATAAAGCTCTTTGCCTTTGCAGCCAAAATCCTTTCTTTCTCAGAAACCACTTCGTCAAACAGTTTTTTCACTTCATCAAAATTGCTGAGGAGCTTCAGATCCGATTCCATATCATTCGAAAACTGTTTTAAAGCCGCATAAACGTTTTTCTCTTCACCAGAGTATTCCGCAAAACTTTTTCCGCTCATATTGTATGCGAGCGAAGATACCATAATCGGTTCGGCACACTGTCTGATCACATCTGTTAATTCCTGTGAGCTTCCTCTTGCTTCCAGATCCCGTACAAACTCTTCTGTTTTACTCTTTGCACGTTTTCTCAGCTTCTTTCGAATAATTTTGCACGCTTTTGGAACATTGTCCGCTGTATTCTCATCCTCACCAAAAATATCATCGTCGTCCTGTTTTCTTAAAATATCCCTTATTCCACTGTCATATTTGCTCGCGATCAGAACAAGTTTTTTGACGCCTTTCTGCGGAAGCTGGCTGGATAATAAAGTCCAGTCACTTTTATCAAGAAAACTACCCGACTGACTCAGGAAAAATACCACATCACATACTTCCATAAACTCTTTTGTACGAATCGTTCTCGATGCAATCGGATCATTTAAGCCTGGAGTATCCACAATCGATAATCCCCTAAATTCTTCCTTATTAAGATATAACGTCACTGCTTTAACGATCGGCGTATATTTTCCATCTTCTCCGACATACTCATTTAAATGTGAAATCAAATCCTCGTAGGCTGCAAATTCAATTTCCTCACGACCCTTTTCCAGATATGGATAAGGATCCACTCCATTTCTTCTTACCATATCCACGATTTCTCTGGCCGATGTATAAATCTCATCATCCAGATCTACCATCGCATTATCCTCAAGCACTTCCCATTCATCCGGGGAATAATACTCAATCTGAATGATATTTTTCTCGGAATACTCCATTTTCGTAAGGGTCGCGGTCTTCGGTGTGGAAGCTTTCGGAAGAATCTCTTTTCCATCAAAAAGAAGGGTATTCAGAAAAGACGACTTTCCTGCTTTCACCTGTCCCACAACTCCGATATTCAGTTTTCGATTCTCACGATAAAAATCCTCTGTCTTAATTTTAAAATTTGCGATGAGCTTATTAACCCCAGCCGCATCGCTTTCCCTTGCACAGCCCGCGATTTCTGCCGCAATCTGTTCTGCCCGCCCGATAAACGCTGTAAATTCTTTATTATCTTCCGTAAATAATTTCATTTTTCTGCCTCCGCTACTATGCTGTTAATGGTTCCGGTCAAATTCTGTACCGTCTTGAACCAATTACAAAGTTCTGTCGCATCATCAAAATAAGAAACGACGTAAATCGCTATGTATTCTTCCACTTTCTTTTTTTCTTCGTCTTTTTTCACGTATTTGATAAAGTGGACGATACCGTTGCATGGGGATGCAATCCGCTCGACTGATGTATAGTTTTGATTAGAGAAATGTTTTGTCCAATAAGCCGGGGCTTCTGCCATTTTATCAAGATTGACTTTTTTCGTATGTGTATATGTGCAGAGAACATCCCCTTTTCTCACAACAACACCATCAGGTAATTGAGTTTTAATTTTACATGGCTTTACTTCTGGCTCACTATTTTTTTGTGGTGCTTTAATCACTGCAACTTTTGTGGTGTGCGCATCTCTCTTTTTCTGAACTTCACTATATCTTTTAACATACACCGTTCCACACAATTTTCTCTGTCCGATTATCCACTCTTCCGGAATATAATCCCTGAATTTTCCACTCCATCTATTTTTATCCGGCACTGGAAGTTCAAGCATAAAATCAAAGTGATTCGTCAAAACACTTTTTGCTACCATCCCAATCACCTGTATTTCTTCTTTCTCAATGCCAAATGTATTCGCCAGATCTGCATTTACTGAAAGCAGCTTTTTGGAAGCCTTACCGGAAATATTTACTATAAGGAATGCTTCCATCAGATATGGAAACTGATACTCTGCCAGTTCTGTTTCCAGCCGTTCCAGATCAGCCTCTTCAAATTCCAATCCGTTTTTATACAGTTCCTCTGCTGATGCGTCATAACCGCATCCCTTCGCCAATCTGCAAAGATACAGGAGCCGGTCAGAAATATCCGTTTCGTCCAGCAAAAAAAGGTAACTCAGACTTGAAAATATCGTCTTTTTCACATCCGCCGGTGCCTCAGAAATACTTGTTCTTACGATCGGCGCTTTTCTGGCAAGCTTTGTTATTTTTTCAAAATTATTCCGCTTTTCATCTTCTGGTTTCGGCTTCATCTGTTCAATCTCATTATGAAGCATCTCAATGCGTGATTCTATGGAACGGAGTTCCTGCTGTAAATCTGTGAGATTCATAAATTCATCTCCTTAACCCACTTCATGATTGCGGCCAGGTTATCATTTTCATCTGAGATAACACCATAATAGGTATTCTTGTTTCTAAATGCGAAAATTCTTCCTGATACTGTTGCCCTTATCTCATGTTCCCGACAATCATCAAGAGTATAGTAATAAGCAAGTACGTCATTTACCTTTATTTTCTCGCCAGTACTTTTTTCCCAGTAAAAATCAGCCACATTCTCCCAATTTACTTTAACAGCCAGATTTCTTCTTATCCTGTTTATCACTTCAGAAATATAATAGCCGTATTCATTCCCATGAGCCAAAATAAATTTCTTTTGCTCTTCTCCTAAATTCTTCTCTTCCTGTTTCAGCGTTATCTTTGCAATCAACGCCAGTCTTTTCACTTCCTGCAAAGATATTTCAAATACCGCTGCTATGTCTGCAATATATTCATACATCGCTCTGTTTACAGCTCCGGTAATATTTGACACAATTAATGCATCGACAATAAAATATTCTCTGTATTTCCCGCAAATCAGCTCAAGCAATTCGAAATACCTTTTCCGATTCATTTTTAAGGTATTTTTATATAAATCATCCAGTGACAACACTATGCCAGATTTTATTTGCAGCCATTGGATAAAAACCATTCTGTCTATTGTCGCTTTTTCCTCTGAATCCAATTGTACAAGAGCAAGCAGCAATTCCAGATATGCCTGACACATTCCTGAACCCGCACTCTTTAACCACCCTAAAGGATGCTCTTCAAATGAAATCTTTCTGGCCAGCAATTCTATTTTTTGAAAATCATATTCTGCGTCATACTCTGCATTTCTAATGTCCGCGATGTCCGAATTAAGCGCCTTAATACGCTTTGTGATTTCCTGTACATTACCTTCCAGATTTCGAACATCCTGTTGTATATCCAGTAAACTTTTCACTCGTACACCTCATTTTTTAGGCCTTTAATCTATTTGCCAAAACATTTCCAGCCAGATATTTCTCACACTGCATGCAAAATAGAATCATAAAATATTGATTCTATTCTGCTGAATTTCTGCTAAATTTTGCTGATCCAACAATTTCATTATTCATATTTTCTGAGTCCTCTGTAAATAATCCATTGTTATTCTCTTTTTTTAATTCATATTGTTTTTCCTGTTTATCCTCATCCAAACAGCGACCATCATATGAATAGTTCCAAATATTATAAAAGCTGCAAGTTTCCACATGACATTTACAATTTGCTATAATACTACTTGCCGTTGCATCTTCATGCTCTGAATAACCACTACAATTTCTAAATTCAGAACCCATAATGGTTACTTGCGGTTCTGTTTTATCTTTTACATATAAAATAATTCCTTTCTTTCCCAAAATTATAAACCAGTTTCTTTCGTATATATTATGTATATTGCAATTAACAAATATCGATTGCTTTACATCTACTTTCTGTGTGTTTTCCAAAACAATAATGGGATATCCAAAATTTTCAAATTTGCAACCGGATATTTCAATTTTTTTGCAACCACAAAATCCTATATTTGCTGCCTGAACATTCTTTTCATAAGGTCTTCCAACAAACCTACAATTTTCGAATACTACCGCTTCACACCCTGCAAACTCCAGTGGTTCCCAAACATTTATTGCTATATTTTCAAATTTTACTTTTTTTGCCGTATACCGTCTTTCCAAATTCATTTTTTCCGTACTATCTTCATTCGCGCTATAATAATACACGATCTGCTCATTATTAATTATTGCTCCGGAATAAAACCCTTTGATATATTCAGAAAAATCTATTTTTGCGATATTATCAGTTATTTTTTCTTTTGCCTGTTCATAATATTTTCCATTCTGACATAAAACTGATTTTGCAAGCAACGCAAGGTATTCTAACTCTCCTTTTGTAATTCCACTCACTTCTATCAGCTCCGCTAGGTATTCATAATTATTCTCAGTCTGCCTTCCCATCGCTGCCAACAGCATACCTTCAAAAACAAAATAGTACCTTATCTCGTTTTGCCTCAAAAACGAGATAAACTCACAAATATCTGTCTCGGAAATTTCCACTGCCTTTCTCATATATTCCTCTATTGCTGCCTCTGCATTCATTCCATTTATGATTCGTTTCAAATATAAACTCTGCATTTCAGTTGGGATATTTTCATACTGCACTACAGTACACAACATTTTTAAATAAAGTGTTTTTCGATATTCATCAAGGACAGACAAATCTTCATTTTTAATCGTATATAATTCCACTTTCATATTCTCCAACACGTCACGAAGCTTAGACATTTTCTCATTCCATTCATCCATTTTATTCACCTCTTTACAGTCGCTAATAATGTTTTATATTCCGCCGTATTTTTATACACACCATTGATATGTATCTCCTCCGGCTTCACATCACACGCCTGCCGCATAATTTCAATCAGCTCTTCTCTGTACTCATTTCCTCCGGCTATCTTATTGATTACCGGCTCAATCCCGGAAAACATTTCTTCCAGCATATCGACTACAGAATCATCCGTTTTAATGCCCTTTTCTTTCTTATACTCTTCAATCAAATGCAAAGGATCCTGAACCTTATCCTGAAGCAGATCAATTTCTGATGGCTCCGGCATCGCGATTCCCACAATATCTGAAATAAATTTGATTTCCGTAAAAAATTCATCCTGCAGTTCCTTCAGCTTCCTGCTGATCTCCTTCAGTTCATTTACGTTCTTCTGCGCTTCTTTTACCATAAGCTGCAAAGGTTCGAGAATCTCCGCTTCTATTTCTTCCGCACCAAGCTTTGTAATCGATATATTCAGCCTTGTCAATTTTCTGCTTTCTTCTTCTATTTCATCCTCATAAAAGCTCTTGCATCTCACAAAAAGCTTTTTAAAATTTCTTGCAAAATTTGATTCATAAATCTGCGTATCCCACTCTGCAATCTTCTTTCGAATCTTTTCTGTATTCTGCTCGATAAAGGTACGTAAACCCCTCTCCCCTATCTGCTCAGGACTGCTGGTAAATGCAAGCACATCGAGATAGCGGATTCCCTTTATATCCAAAATCGATTTGATTTTTTCGATGATTGCCTGCAGATCTTTCAAATTCTTTTTATCTGCTTTGCTCACGATAATCAACATCGGAATTCTTTCCCGAAGCGTTTTAATGAACTTGATATCCTCCTCCGTGATCGTTCCGGCATCTGCCTGCACAAACCACAAAATATAATTGCTGGAGTTCAGCTGCCCTCTTGCAATCTGTTCATCTGTTTTGGCAGAATATTTTTCCGAATCCGGTTTTGAATATCCTGGTGTATCAAGAAATGCAATATTTTCATACTGCTGCAGCGGGGTAGAAAAAAAGATATTTTCCAGCACATGACCAAGCGTTACCGAGTCGGTCACCTTCTCATCGTCCTCATCCTCAACCGCTCCAAATCCATGCGCAATTTTTTTGATATCCCGCGGCTGTAACTGCACTTTCGAGTCAAAAACATTGATTCCCATTACTTCATGCTTTTTTCCCCTGACAATATACGTCGGAACTGACGTTGACGGATCAATATCCGAAGGCAGCACGGATTTTCCCATCAAAGCATTCAAAAAACTGGATTTTCCGCTTGAAAATCCTCCTCCAAGTGCTATAATATTTTTCCCGATCAGTTTATCATACAGAATAAAGTCCCGGAATTTCTCATATTCTGATTTAAAATCTGTATAAAGCTCATAAAAATCTTCTGGTGCATTTTTCTTTAATGTCTCCGGAATTTTTTTGTTGATAATCTCCTCTATTTTGGACAAATCTGCTTTCATCTGACCGCCGGATCCATTTTGCTTTATGATCGTACAAAGAAGTTCAAAGTTTCTCAGCAGTTCTTCATATACGTCCTCATCGTAACCCATCTTTTATCTCCTCTATTTTAGACAAATCCTCTCTCATCGCTGCTGCAAGAGACTCTTTTTTTGTATTTTCATCGCTGATCTGCTGTTTCAAGTCCGAAATCGCCTTTTTCAAAATCGTTTTCTGATTTTCCAAATCCGCTTCTATTGCTTCATTTACTTTGCTGACCTCTTTTGCGATCTGCTTTTCTACACCATTTCCAACTTCACTTAACACCTGTGGAAAAATCTCTGTGCGCAGTCTCTGCCGGATTGCCTGTTTTGCCTCTTCCCGCTTTTTATCCTTTGAAAATTTCATGAGCGCCCCCACGATACCGGCAATAATTCCAATGATCGGCGTTCCAAGCAAAAAGCCGGCCGCTACTGCAACGATACTGCCAATCAGACTATCTGAACTTAGTCCTATTGTACTTCCAAAAAAATGTCCTGAACACTCACCAGCCTGCACACTGTTTACGGTATCTTCAACCTTCTTTAAATATTTTTCTACCTTTGGAAGAAATCTTTTTTTAACACTGACCGTCACTGCATTTCTGACAACCGTATTCAGATGCTCATTTATATTCTGCCCATTCAGCATCATTGCCACCAGCCTTGTCTCTTCCGCTTCTACTGCATTTTGTACATCTGTCTTGATTTCTTCTGCACATTCCGCAGTTTCTCTTTCAAAATCCTGTTTTTCCTTTGCAAATTTTGAATCAAGCTCTGAGAGCTGCCTTTCAAGCTTCTCCTCTTTTTCAGTCAGCTCTGATTCCGACAAGGTACTTCCATTTAATCTTGTAACAAGATAATGTTCTGTATTTTCGGCAATCGGCAGTACCATTTTTTTATATTTATTTTCCAGTATATCCTGTGCACGATCCTGAATCTCCTCAAGAAACTCCTCCAGTTCTTCTGCATCGCCGGTAAAACTGCTTGTCCTGCAATACGTAATCGCTCTGTCACCCACAAAACGTTTCAGGCTTTCCTTCATTTTTTCAAATGTCTCTTCAAAATCATCATTCTTTTTATCATACTTTGTGATTACCACGCAAAGCGGCATATCATGAAGACAAAGTTCTTTTAAAATACTTCCCACACTGTTTCTTACAATCATATCGTCCGCCGGAAAAGCCACAATATACGCCAGGCTCTGCGGAAGATAATTGTCAATGGCTTTATTATGTATTTCAAATCCCGACTCAAACCCCGGCATATCCACCAGCATCACATCCGGAATTTTCTCCAGAAAGCTGTTATGAAGCTGTATCCGCGCACTTTTTACTGTATTTGCATCCGCCTCGTACATTCTGTACTCCTCAATGCCAAATTTTTCACTGCTTCCATCATTATGCAGGATCGTTACTCCATCTTCTGCATCCGTATAGACGATTTCCGCCGGAATCGCCGTCTCCGGCGTAATATCCTCTCTTAATATTTTTCTGCTGTAACCAAGAAGTGTGTTCACCAGAGCACTTTTTCCAGAACTGAATTTTCCGATAATCGGCGTACATACCTTTGCTTTTGAAATTTCTTCCCGCATTTTGCAGATGCCATCCGAAGAAATTTCATACCGCTCATTGATCTCCTCTATCTCTTTTAATGCTGAAATAACCTTTTCCATTTGTGTTCTCTCTCCATTTCGTTTCCGCTGTTTTATGAAATTCGCTCTGCCGAAGGACAGAGCGAGATACTATTTTTTATGTAATCCCCTTAAAATTTCATTTAAACAACTCGTCTAATTGCTTCAAATTATAAATTATCCTTTCTTTTATAACGCCAGTTAATTCTGCCAATTTTATTGAATGCAACGCACGATATTTACTTGTTTGATTATAATTAAATGTTTCACCGATTTCGTAATTCAATTTTTTATACTCTTCTTCAACCTGTTTTACATATTCTGCATACAAAAGCCATAAGTAATTATCATACTCATCCATACGGGCATTAAATTCTTCTATACACTTCTTTTCCCATGGAGTTGTTAAAAATTCCTTCATTGACTGAATAAACTGATTTAATACTTGATTTAATATTGGTCCCACTCTAATAGCTAATTCTTTCAAAACGAGCATTACCAATCTAGTCCAACCAATCAAATTTAAATGACAGATAAATGTTATTACATTTCCCCCCGATACAAAACCTCGAACAGCAGCATCTGTTCCATCCACTGCACAAAGTGTCGCATTCCCTACAATCAACATAATTCTCAGATCCGCATGCTTTGACGTTGGCATACTCTCTTTCCAGCTTTTCTTTCGCATGACTTTCTGGCGAAGCATCCATATGATTTTTATCATTACTTCTTCTAGTATAACCGGAATAGCCATCGTAACCCCAAAGCGAAAATCATATCCTTCTTCAAACACTTGGATCATCGTCTCAGAAAGGGTATTGCCATCAATATTTCCAAAATCACACAACAAAAACAATTCGTAAAAAGGAATCGGGATTCCTGCTCCTCTTCCACTCTTTCCAGGCTGTCGTGTCGAACTTGATCCTGCCAGATCAGAAATTAAATGACCGATCCAATTTACAAATCCACAAAACAGCATAGACGGGAGATTTGTTCCCTGCATATAGGGGATTGCTCCACTCGTTTTTTTCGGAACGACGTGAATAATTTTCCCTTTATTTACAAATGTTGCGTATCCCGTAAACTGATCAATGACAGAAAATATCAATCCGATTGGATCCGGACTATGTGCCAGCGATAAAAGATGGTGATTTTTCGGTGTCATATGAGACAATACACCATCTTCTGTCAGCAAATCCTGTGAATATCTCGCATCATAATTTACCGGAAATGCCTGTTCCAAATAGCTGATGCACTGCTCTAAAGTCTGCGGCTTCTTTCTGCTTTTTCCTTTTTTTCTTGTATCATTATTCCAAAAAAATTGTGCAGCTTTTTTAACCAAGTCATCAGCAACGCCATCTACAGATTTCCCCAACTTGCTTGTAACTGGATCTCCCACGAAAAAAGCATCCATAAGACCGGCAATTGCACCGCAAAATACTGCAATTAGATAGTCCTCTTTATCGCATTTCGTTTGTTTCCACTCTTCTAATTGTACCTCCTGCGGTTCATATTCCTTCTCGTCTATCATGAAATTTTTTCTCCAATTCGCTTAGATAGTGCATTTGAAGCATTCATTAGCTGCATTAATTGTTCCTTCTCTGTTTTTGAAAACCATCTATAATTTCGTTTTCGATTGCGTTTTAAATCAGCTAATACTTTTCCTATCCCCAGATTTAATGAACTTGTACTCTTCGTTTCCTCTATTATCCTCTTTTCTTTCTTTTTCAGTTCATTTATTCCTTCCTTAATTGTCATTATTTTTTGTTCCACCTGTTTCTGCTGCTTTTCAATCTCTTTCTTCTTTTTATTATCCAACATAATACCGCTTCCGATTAGAATTACTCCGGCAATTGCCCAGCCTATTGGACCTAAAGCAACCAGAACAGCTTCACTCGTTGCCATTCCAGCACCACCTAATGCTAATGCACCCGTACCAAAATACGCTAATGCTACATTTGTTGCCGCTGCACCAGACAACGCAGTTATTGAGGTTCCTGCCGCAGCCGTTCCGAACGCTGTTGCAATTGCGATTCTTGTTTCTGTCTTCAAGGCATCCTCTTCTTTTTTCCAATCTTTTTTCCAATCTTTTTTCAATTTCTCAATTTCATTCTCAAAATCCTGTCTCTTAAGTTCGACTACTTCCATTTCTTTTTCTAGTTCTTTAGGTTTATTTGATAATGAGTGTATATACCCATCTACCTGAATCAATAAATCAACTGCATATTTTCTTTCTGAATATAATAATTTACTTTTTTCCAGTATTTCAGAAAATTTTGTTTTATATTCTTCCAATGCTTTATCCAATTCAGCAAATGTCACTTTTCTGATTTCTTCCCCGAACATTCTTCTTACCTCTGCTTTCTTTTATCAAGTAAGTTTTATTTTCTCTCACACCTCTTCCACCTCTCCCTGCCCCCGCATCCAGAAATGTATCCCATCCCCAAACACCTCCGCCTCGATCAGCATTCCATCTTCATCCTTTTTGATGATCTTCGCGGTCGGCAGGCGGTCCAGGATGTAGTCCGGGCAGGTGCCGTGGTAGCGGAAACGGACTTTTTTCAGCTTGCCGCCGTACATGAACTGGATGCGCTTGCGCAGTTCACCTTCCTCAAAGCGGGAGGCGTACTCGACCGGGAAATGGTCGTCCAGAACTTTCAATCGCTCCAGGCGGTCGACGCGGTAGATAGTCGGTGACTGTTCGCGCGGGCTGCCGTAGACTACCTGATAGGGTTCGTGTGAATTCTCTTCATCCGGCTGAGCCGCTCCACAGGATTCTCTGCCAAACGCCTGATTTCTTTCTTTAAAATCAGCATTCAAACTCTGCGTCAGCTTTTCTTCACCAGATACAGATGACTTATCAGGCGGCTGTTTTTTCTCATTCAAAATGTGCTCCCTGATCTGTGCAGAGCCATTTACCGAATCACTGTCTGCCCGTTCTTTTTCCGGCACTTCTTTGTTTTCGGTTTTCTTCTCCGGCTCGATATACGCCAACAGATAAAAATAAAACTCCGAAAACAGAATCCCGACCGGCCGTACCCTGCGCGCCACCAGTTCCTGGCAGCTCGCTTTGTGGTAACGGATCTCAAGATAATTCTGGTTCCACACGGCCTGCTCCAGCTTCCAGAGCGTATCGAGGAGACGTTTGCCATGGTGCAGGTCGGTGTAATGGTAGCGCTCATTTTCGATAAAATTGTGCAGCTGACGCTGGGCATCTGGATTTCCGCAGCGGATCAGTTTGCCGAGCATCGGAAAAAGTTCTTCGTGCATCAGGCAGCGGCTTTCAAGCAGTACTTTGCAGATCGCCAGAATCTCTTTTGCCTCAAGGCGGTCCTGCTCTCCGGCGATCATCCGGTAGCCGCCGGATGCGCGGTCGTAGATCACCTGCCGTACTGCTGCCCCGTACGTCTGCTGATTTTCCAGAAAGCACTGGATATCGTTTAAATCTCTCTGAATCGTGCGGGTGCTGACCTGAAACGCATCGCTTTCTTTTTGTTTATCAATGGTTTCTCCTGCCTGCAGTCTTGTGTAGAGCGATAAAATCCGCTCCGCTTTGTTTTCTGTTTCCCCCATTTTTCTTTCCTTTCGTTTCCACCCTCTTTAGAGCGTGTTTGAATTGCAGAAATCATTTTTCAAACGCGCTATAGCTTTCTTTCATCGTTAAAATTATACGTCAATAAATATTATTCTGCAACGATTTTACAAATAATATTAACGATGTATTACCATTCAGAGTCTAATGGATTTTTGTATTGCCGGGATAAAAATCCTGCATTTTTAAGGATGCGTTCAAATTCCATCTGGCGGATACTCCGCGATAATAAAATACAAGGCACTCTGCCCATTAGCTCTGACATCAATAACAACAGGGTGGTGATTTTCTATGGTTCCTGTACTGGAACGTATCACGTATTACCGGCTGCAGAAAGGCTGGACGGAATATCAGATGGCGGAAGTCTCAGGACTGACTCAGTCGACTATCTCTTCCTGGTACCGTAAAAATATCCTTCCGACAATCCCGTCGCTTGAAAAGCTGTGTACAGCCTTTGGCATCACGCTCTCCCAGTTTTTTGCTTTTGATGAAAAAACGGTCACGCTGACGCCGGTGCAAAAGTCACTGCTTGACGAAGCTTCCAGACTTACGGAAACGCAGCAGCTGGCTCTTGTCGAATTTTTCAAAACACTGTAACGGTTCAGATCCAGCAGTCACAAGATGGTTTCCTCCTGCATGCATTCCATGCAGAGACGAAACCCATAGCGGAAGCCGCGCACAAATCCGGCTTCTTCTCCAACTTCTGCCGCAGCATATATTTGATCAATTTGTGATAAGGCGTTCAAATATGTTGCGGCAGATTTTTCTGTTTCGTCACTTATTGTTTCATTCGCCCGTGCAGACTTTTCTGTCGCACTGCTTCCTCTTTTATTCGTCTGCCCATCCTCTGATGTTCCGAACCGCTTCTTTATTTCGGCCTCGCATTTTTCTCCTGTTTCTGCTCCGGTCACTTCCTTTTTCACTGCACTTTGCAGCATTTCTTCCTTATCAGGTTCTTTCGTGCACTTTAACAAGTTTCTCAGCTCTTCTCTCACCCTCTGTTCAATCGGATCGTCATACTCCTTTTCCATCTGCATCTGCATGTATAGTTTTCGAATCATCTCATCCATGTATGCCCCTATGAACCTGCCCGGTCGGCACATTCATGCTCCCTTCCTTTCCTGATATGAAAATGCTGCTGTCACTGTTCTAATCAATTTCAACATGCCGTTAGGTCTGATACACGGATGCGCCGCCAGATTTCTTTTCTGTCTTCCGCAAACTACCCGGCTATCTGTTTTATCGATTTTCGGTGATCCATGTATCTGTTTGATGCGTCCATTACACCGGACAGCAATCTGCTCTTCTGCATCTTTCTACCTGCATTATATAAAGTGATCTGGACATATATTGACACTTTGGGAAATTTTCTGCACTTTTTTGAACGCAGATAAGCATTTCCCCGCTTCAAATGCGCGAAGCACTAAGCGGTGGATGGAATGCTTCACTCCGTCAAATCCGCTCCGCAGCCGATGCCACTACCAATCGAAACAACGTATCCTGCCAGGCTGTCTCTTTGCACAGCAGGATAGATGCTCTCCGTCGTTTATTTGTATTATTTTCCTCTTCTTTTTTGTGCGTTTTTCTTGTTTTTATCTCCTTTTTTTCTCTTTTATTGGTTGAATTATACAATATTTTCCGTCTGTTTACAATAGTGCATGTAAAAAAGGCACCTCAAATATGTGGTAAAATTTACCATATTATTCCTAGTGCCCTATCGTATTTTTTATTTCGCCAGCCATGCTTTGAACATTTTCCGAAAATACATAAAAACACCTGAAATGCACCGCATACGCCGTATCATTTCAGGTGTTTCCTTTTTTCTTTTATTAGCTGTTTTATTAGTTGTTTTTATTCAGCAGCCCGAACAGATTCCGTACCCCCGGACCGGCAAAGAAAATCTGCCAGCACAGCGCCATCGGAAAATTCTGCGCGGTTTTCTGCAGCCACAGCGCGATAATCTCTTTTCCCGGATTCATGAAAAGCAGTGTCGCGATAAAGCTCATCACCGGGCACATCAGGCAGACGATCATAGAGGAGATCGCAATCGTGATAAATGCCGGGCGATCCTGTGGTGTCACAATGCGAAATGCAAGCTTCGTCGCAAGCTTTTCTACCACAAAATATTCCAGGATACAGGCGATTGGCCACATGATCGGAATCTCATGGAAGGCGATTAAAAAGATTTCATTTGACATCCCGCCCTTATCCAGAGCGATGTTGTAGCACACCATGGCGTATACCATGACGAACGCCATGACGAGTGTAAAAAGAATGTTCTGTAACTTTGATTTCTGCATAAATTGTACTCCTTTTTCTTTGTTTTGCTTATTTTTGCGCACAAAAAGACACATGTGTGTTGTTCGTTATCAGTGATCAGCTCACATGTGTCGTTTCCAATTCATACCAAAGTCCCTGTTTCATTGCGTTGGTTATGGTAGCACACTTTTCAAATCCTGTAAAGTGTTTTTTACCTTGTCAGATTCCGCACCCATTTATACTGCCTGTAATGCCGTATTACCACCGGCAGCTTCACGATCTCGTCCAGATTGATGATCAAAAAGACCACAACGACCGGAAGCTTCAGCACAAACGCTGCCAGAAATCCGCACGGCACTGCGTAAACCCACATCGTTACGATATCACAGATCAGCCCGAATTTTGAATCACCGCCCGCCGGGAAAATTCCTGCGATAACAGTCATATTGAAGGATTTTCCGACCATATAACAAGCGCACAGAATGAGCATCCATTTCAGATATCCAACCGCCGCCGGACTTAAATTTGCAAAATGCAGAATAGCCGGACTTAAAAGCAAAAGCACAGCTCCAGAAGCAATTCCGCTTAGGATACACAGCCAGAACAAAAGATCACCATACCGCTTTGCCAGCTTCAGTTCTCCTTTTCCAAGCTCGTTGCCGACCACAATCCCACCGCCGTTTGCAAGACCGCCGCAGAAGCAGACGATCAGATTTTTCACGATATTCGCAATTGAATTTGCCGCCACCGCATCACTTCCAAGGTGTCCCATGATCACGGAATACATTGAAAATCCGAACCCCCATACGAGAAAATCTCCCAGCATCGGCCCGGAATAGCGCCAGTAATCCTTTGCCAGAATTCCTGCAGAAGTAACAAGATATTTTCCGCAAAGCCGGATCCGTCCCTCACGCAGCGATTCCAAAATGACCCACGCCATTTCGATCAGCTTCGATATAGAGGTTGCAAGCGCCGCTCCTGCTATTCCCATTTCCGGCATCGGTCCGATTCCATAAATAAAAATGGCATTCAGCAAAATATTCAGCACAACCACTGATGAGCTGAGCACCGTGCTTTTTAAGGCAAATCCGGTATTTTTGAGAATACACAGATAAATCTGCGAAACACCGGTAAACAGATAGGAGGCTGCCACAATGCGCAGGTAAACGATTCCGCCGCTGATCAATGTTTCATCTGCCGTAAAGCACCGCATCAGCTGTCGCGGTGCAAAAAGCGACGCAAGAAAAAACACGGCAGAAACTATCACAGAAATACGAAGGACGTATGCAAAAATCTTTTCCAGAGACCTACGGTCTCCTTTTCCATAATACTGTGCCGCCAGAATACTGGTTCCCGTTGCAAACCCGCTCATGAACAGGTTAAATATAAACGTAACCTGTCCCGCCAGTGATACCGCAGAAAGACTGGCTTGTGACAGCACGCCGAGCATCAGTGCATCGGAAGCACTTACAGCCGCCAGCATGAACTGCTGAAATGCGATCGGCAGCACCAGCATGCCAAGTTTCCGGTAAAATCCGGTGTTATCTTTGAAAAATTCAATTGCTCTCATTTTTTCAGATCCATCCCTTGTCGCTCCAGTCGTGCGACTTGATACGGTTGTATTCTTCTTCCGTAATTGTCAGGATCGTGCCGTGCTTAAAGCCATACGGGAACGAGAATTCTGCGTCAGAGCGCATAAATCTGCCGTCTGCCAGACAATCCGCCAAAAACGGCACGTAGCCCTGCCCTGCTCCCGGAACACCAAAATAGTCGAGATACAGGCTCCATCTGCCGTCTGCCAGCTTCATTGCCGTCGGCGCCTCATATTTTGCACCATCCATGCCCTTCATGCTCTCTGCAAAGGCTTCTACCTCTTTATATTCTCCGGTTACCTGATCTGAACAAAACAGCTGAAGCCCCGCCGGATCATGATGACTCTTGACAAACAGATAATAAACTCCGTTTTCTTCATAAATTGCAGAATCGATGATATCTCCGTTTTCTCTTTTATACAGCACCTCTGGCTTAGAAAAATGTGTAAAATCCTTTGTCCGGCTGTAATAGATCGCCTTGCTTGCATAATCATTGCTCTTATGCGAGGACGACCAGTGCAGCACATACTCGTCTTTCTTCTTATCATAAATAACATCCGGCGCCCAGACACATCCCATATTCTCATCCCCGATCCGAACCATTTTCTGCTCAGACCAGTTTACAAGATCCTCTGACTCCCATAACGCAAGATCTTTGCTTCCGTTTCTTGCAATCTCCTCCCAGGAGTTGTGGTACTGATTCCGCATACCGTAGGAAAGGCTCAGATCCGTTGCCAGAATATAAAACTTCCCGTTCTGCGCACGCGTCACTGTAAAATCACGCACGCCCTTGTCCCCGTGATACGCCCAGAGCACTGGGTTTCCTTCATTCACGGCCTCCCAATGGAATCCGTCTTTGCTCAATCCGAAATATACCTGTTCGCCGTCCGGTGTTGTTTTTTCTCTGAAATGTACAAATAAATAAGCCTGCATTTTCTGTTTTCCTTTCTAAAATCATACTTATGATCAGCGCAATGGTAACATATAGACTTTCCTTTTACAACATTATTTTGCAATTTTATAAATGACACCCGGCCCTTCGGTTATCGCATTCATAAAATCCCACAGCGGATAAAAGCAGCCGGAGTGCCTTTTCCGACTGCTTTTATGCTTTGCTTCTTTTATGCTTTGCTGCTTTTATACTTTGCTTCTTTTATGCTTTGCTTCTTCAGTTGTCTTTCGGGTTTTTCCGCCATTTTCCGGAAGTTCCAAAATTTTCCTCTTCTTTCCTGCGCATGTCCTGATTTTTGTTCCGGTAGGAACAAAATGCTTCTTTGATCTCAAGCCAGAAGTTCATAAGTGACAGACCTTTTTTTCGGTCGCATCTGGTCGGCAGAAGGATTGTCAGAAGAAGTGCCACCAGCACACCTATTCCCGTATCAAAGATGCGTGCGATCGTGTAAGGCACTACCCGTTCTTTTCCGACCGTAAACATTACCACAAAATATACCACTGTTCCGGGCTGAATTGCAGAATCAGCACCGAGTGCAAGATTGCACCACAGCACAAGGCTAAGCCCCACAACCAGCCAGACCCAATCCGGAATTCCAAACGGCGGGTTCATGTACAGACTGTAAAAAGGAATTACCAGAATTCCACCCACCATCGTTCCGATAAAACGGTTGATGCCATTGTAGAATCCTTCCTCAAACTGGCTTCCTACCCCGTATACTGCGCCGATCAGCGCAAAACAGGGATTTCGCCCATCAAACACATATTCATAGATTATCGACGTAATCAGCACAACCAGGGCCGTCCGCCATATCCGCTGTGTCAGACGCGGCGATCGGAAATTCTTCATGGGGGTGAGGTTCCATTTGTTTTCCACTTCGGCCCGGTCGAGCATTTCCCGCGGTCCCATGCCACGCTCCTGCGCTTTTTTGCTTCGCCTTACAGCGTCTTGTGGCAGGTACGTGCGATGACATCAAGCTGCTGTTTCTTCGTCAGGGAGATGAATTTTACAGCATATCCTGAAACACGGATCGTAAAGTTCTGGTATTCTTCCTTCTCCGGATGCTCCATCGCATCAATCAGCTTCTCGGTACCGAATACGTTCACATTTAAGTGATGCGCATCCTGCTTAAAGTAGCCGTCAAGAATCTGCACAAGATTCTCCACACGCTCGTCCTCGCTGTGACCGAGTGCGTCCGGATTGATAGTCTGTGTGTTGGAAATTCCGTCAAGCGCCCAGTGGTACGGGATCTTTGCCACGGAATTTAAGGATGCGAGCAGACCATTCTGCTCTGCGCCGTACGATGGGGAAGCGCCTGGCGCAAAGGAGGTATACGCTTTGCGGCCATCTGGTGTGGCCCCTGTCGCTTCTCCATACACCACATTGGAGGTAATCGTCAGAATCGAAGTGCTCGGTTTCGAATCGCGATATGTGTGGCGACGGCGGATTTTATCGAAAAATGTTCGTAACAGCCAGGTTGCAATTTCATCGGCACGCGGATCGTCATTTCCGTAACGTGGGAAGTCTCCCTCGATCTCAAAGTCTTTCGTGATCCCCTCTTCATCGCGGATAATCTTTACTTTTGCGTATTTAATCGCGCTTAAAGAATCGACTACGTGGGAAAATCCGGCAATACCGGTCGCGAAGGAACGTTCACAGTCATTATTGATCAGTGCCATTTCCGCCGCTTCATAATAATATTTATCATGCATATAATGGATAAGGTTCAACACGTTGACATAAATATCTGCGAGCCAGTCCATCCACCAGTCAAACTTCTCAACGACCTCGTCATAGTCCGCATACTCTGAAGTAATACGTGCCATTGCCGGGCCACACTGCAGACGGTGCTTCTCATCGAAACCGCCGTTGAATGCATACAGCAGCGTCTTTGCAAGGTTTGCACGCGCACCAAACAACTGGATTTCCTTTCCGGTCTTTGTTGCGGATACACAACAGCAAATGGAATAATCATCGCCCCACTCCGGCTTCATGACCTCATCGTTCTCATACTGGATTGAGCTGGTATCAACGGAAATCTTTGCCGCATATTTCTTAAATGCTTTCGGAAGACTCGGGCTGTAAAGCACGGTAAGGTTCGGCTCCGGTGACGGCCCCATATTTTCCAGCGTATGCAGGAAACGGTAGTCTGTCTTCGTTACCATATGTCTTCCATCGAGGCTTGTGCCGCCCACTTCCAGCGTTACCCAGGTCGGGTCACCGGAAAACAGCTGATTGTATTCCGGAATGCGGGCAAATTTTACCAGACGGAACTTCATCGTGATATGGTCAATCAGTTCCTGCGCCTCTTCCTCAGTCAGCGTACCGTTCTGAATATCTCTCTGAATATAAATATCAAGGAAGGTGGAGATACGGCCAACGGACATTGCGGCACCGTTCTGCGTCTTGACTGCTGCAAGATAACCGAAGTACAGCCACTGAACCGCCTCTTTTGCGTTTCTTGCCGGCTTTGAAATATCATAGCCGTAGATCTCCGCCATTTCTTTCATTTCATTTAAGGCTTTTAACTGCTGGCTGATCTCCTCGCGCATGCGGATTACTTCATCGTACATATTTCCGCAGCCTGCACGGTAATGTGCCACTTTCTTTGCCTCGATCAGACGATCAATTCCATACAGTGCCACGCGGCGGTAATCACCGACGATACGGCCTCTGCCGTACGTATCCGGAAGTCCGGTTACGACGTGCGTTTTTCTTGCAAGGCGCATCTCCGGTGTATAAGCGCCGAATACTGCATCGTTGTGCGTCGTCACATACGTGGTAAAGATTTTCTTCAGCTCCGGATCGATTTCATAGCCATATGTCTCGGCTGCCTTCGTCGCCATCTTGATTCCGCCATACGGCATGAACGCACGCTTCAGCGGTTTGTCTGTCTGCAGCCCGACGATCTGCTCCAGATCCTTCCGTTCTTCTTTGATATATCCAGGACCGTATGCGGTCAGTCCGGAAACAACCTTCGTCTCGCACTCCAGCACTCCGCCCTTTTCACGCTCCAGCTTCTGAAGCCTCTGTACCTCATTCCACAAATCGGTCGTACGTTTCGTCGGACCTGCTAAAAACAGTTCATCTCCGTCATACGGAGTATAATTTTTCTGAATGAAATCACGGACATTGATCTCTTCCTGCCAGATTTCTCCACAGAAACCATCCCATGCTCCGTTACTGTCAAACTTTCCCGGTTTCGTCATAGGCATTGCCGTATCCTCCTCATTTTTCCTGAACAGTTGCGCTTATTTAATGAATTTTACTTCCGGATAAATTACCTGCTTTACAGCTTCTTTTTTCTCGTTAAAGATCACCTTATTCTCTTCAAACAGGTTGCGGCCCTGTGCATCGATCGACACGATCAGCGGTCCGAATTCTTTTACCTTATTGCACCATAAGGTCTCCGGCATTCCAAGCTCATCCCAGTGATGCTCCTGAATTTTTACTACCTCGGTTGCTGCCACTACCGCGCAGCCAGCCGGGAATACACAGTGGATTGCTCCGAATTCTTTGCAGGCACGCTCCGTGTTTGGTCCCATGCCGCCTTTTCCGACGATGACTCTCACTCCGGTGAGCTTCGTAAATTCATACTCAAATTTTTCCATACGCATCGACGTGGTCGGTCCGATGGATACCATCTCATAATCATCCTCCGTACCCTCGATCTTGCGTACGATCGGTCCTGCGTGGAAGATTGCCTTGTCTTTAATATCGTACGGCAGCTCTCTTCCGTATTCTACGAGGCGGCGGTGTGCCACGTCGCGGCAGGTCATCAGATCGCCGTCAAGCCATACGATATCGCCAATCTTAATGTCTTCCAGATCTTCTTTGCTAACCGGTGTAATAAGAACCTTTTTATCTCCTCTGATCTCTATCATGATTTTTCCTCCATCTTTTTTTGCGGCACTGCCTTATTTTTAGCGGACATTCGCAGCGCCGTTTCTGTTTTTATCAAAGCGCATATTTGTGACTTTTCTGATTCGGTTAATTACCGGATTTACTTGCCCCAGCTCCAGGTCGAATGGGTATCGCAGCTTACGCTCAGATCCTGATTTACCACAATATGACCGCGGCGGTGTGACCAGCAGCCTACGTTTACTGCTACACCGATCGTCGACGGATGGCGCGCCGTATTTTCGATATTTACGCCCATGACGGAGTATTTTCCGCCCATACCCTGCGGTCCAAGACCGATCGCATTGATGCCATCTTCAAGCAGATGCTCCATCTTTGCCGCATTCGCATTGTCATTGTGAGAACCGATCGGACGCATCAGCGCTTTCTTGGAATTAAGTGCTGCTGTCTCAATGGAGGTACCTACTCCGACGCCTACAAGAAGCGGCGGACATGCATTTAATCCATAGCTTGTCATCTGGTCAAGCACAAAATCGGTGATTCCCTCATATCCTGCACCTGGCATCAGCACCATTGCTTTACCCGGAAGCGTACAGCCGCCGCCTGCCATATATGCGTAAATCTCACACTTATCGCTGTTCGGCACGATGTCCCACCAAACGGTCGGTGTTCCTTTTCCGACGTTTCTCTTTGTATTGTACTCATCAAATGTCTCTACAGAATTATGGCGCAGCGGAGTGGCAAATGTCGCCTGCACAACTGCCTCCTTCAGCAGTACCTCAAGCTCGTTGATATATGGGAAATTTGTTCCGCATTTCAGCCAGAACTGAATCACGCCGGTATCCTGGCAGCTCGGACGGTCAAGTTCTACCGCAAGCTTCTGGTTCTTTGTCATAGTCTCATAGAGCACCTTTGGCAGAGCTGCGGTTTCCTGGTTTCCAAGCTCCTCTAATTTCTTTACTACGTCATCCGGCAGTTTTTTGCTGATATGGCCAACAAAATCGGCCACCATATCTGTCAGCTGTTTTACTCCATTTTCTTTCGTCATCATAAGGGACCTCCTGTTATAAATATTGTAGGTAAAAATTTATGGTTTTTTGTTACTTTCTGTGTTACGGGTAGAATGGGAAAAGAATCGGCAGCAGGATCATACAGATCACGAACGATACCAGAATGAGCGGCAGGCCCGATTTCACATAATCCTTAAATTTATATCCGCCAAGCCCAACTACCATCGTATTCGCCGGCATACCAATCGGTGTTGCGTAAGCACAGGAACCTGCGATTACCGTTGCGATTACAACGGAACGTGGGTCTGCACCGAGATGGTTTGCCAGTGATACCGCGATCGGAAGCATCAGTGCCGTCGTCGCCGTATTGGACATAAAATTTGTCAGTGCACACGTCACAATAAAAATTACAAGAAGCAGAAGCAATGGGTTTGGATCTGCTCCGAGCAGTCCGACGATCTTGTCCGCAATCAGGCTGCCTGCTCCCGTGGTATCGAGTGCTTTTGCCAGCGTCAGGGAACCGCCGAAAAGCAGCACTACCTTCAGATCGATGGATTTTAATGCTTCTTTCTCAGTCAGTACTCCGGTCAGTACAAGGATCACGGCACCCACACAGGCAGACAGCTGAATGCTGATACCGATCACTTCCTCAAAGATCATCGCAAAAATTACAACTACCAATACCACCAGAGAAATAACCTGCTTCCACTTTGGTACACCACTGAAATCCTGCTGTTCTTCCATCACCGCTCCAGAAGCATGATTTCCATTCGGAAGAAACCGGTAACCGATGAAGACAAAGTAGAGAATTCCAGCAACCAGCATCGGGATGCCGACCGGCGCATACATAAAGAAGCTTGTGTGCATTTCCATCTCCTGCAGTGCGTTCACACCCATCAGGTTGCCCGGCGCACCGATGATCGAGAGGTTTCCGCCGAGTGCTGCTGCGAATACCAGCGACATCAGAAGGCGGCTTCTGGAATAGCCGGACTCATCGGCGATTCCACAGACGACCGGGATCAGTACAGCAGCCGTTCCGGTGTTGGATAAGAATCCGGACATGACACCCACGATCACCATGATCGCAATGATCAATGTCTTTTCTGTTTTGGCAAATTTTGTGACCAGCCCTCCGATCTTATTTGCCATTCCTGTTTCAAAAAGTGCCTGTCCTACTACAAACATGCCAACGCAGAGGATGACGTTGCTGTTCACGTACTGTGCAAATGTTGTCGATGCATCCACAACTCCCGTGAGCGTCAGACCGAGCGCACAGATTGTGGCGGTCAGGCCAAGGGGAATTTTTTCAAGGACGAAGCTGATAATTGTAAATGCAAGAAACAACAGCGTAATAGTTGTCTGAGACATTGCGTTCTCCTTTCACTTCCTTTGTAAATTTTAAAAATTTTGTTATCGTGTATCCTTTCACAACTCACAGCAAGTTTTCACAATCCGCTTTGTTACTCACTCATAACCACTATCATGCATGACATCTCACTTATGATGCAGGCAAGTCATCTGCTGCTTATTGCTTATTGCCTCTCGCAACCTTGCAGGTGACTGTCTGACTCGGCTAAAAAACGTCGGCCGTATTCGTTTATCTGTTGTCCCCATTATACGTGATGCACCTGGTAAAAAACAAATTGTATGAAAGTATGGATATATAAATTTTTTTAATAGTTTCAAATTCACGCAGGCAATTTTATGCACTATTACCAGAAAATAAAAATCCCGTAAATGATACGGTTAAATACACTTTTTATGTAAATCAAATCTCTTTTACCATTTTCTATTTATAAAAAATATTTATGGATTATTTTATATCGATGTGGTATTTTTATAATATAACTATTCTATGCATAGGCAAAAATGCGCTGCGCCTGCACGCCTTTGTCTCAGACAGACATTCCTATTTCATGCGCGTAGTCAAAGCGGATATTCGCAATCCGCTTCGCTACTTGTAGGAGGCACTTATGACTTTAAATCAGCTTCGCTATTTCTGCACCGCCAGCCGCTGCCACAGCATCACGAAGGCAGCTGAAGAACTCTACGTCACGCAGCCGACCGTCTCTGTCGCAATCCGCGATCTTGAGATTGAGTTCGGCGTCAGTCTTTTTTACCGCAAAGGAAATCAGCTCATCCTGACCGGTGAAGGGGAGTCGCTCTATGAGCGTGCCACTTACATTCTCCAGTACTGCGATGAGCTGCAGGCCGATTATTCGAGCATCTCCCGCGTCCGTCCTCCGCTACGGATCGGCATTCCGCCGATGCTGAGCACCCTCTTTTTTCCCGAGTTACTGACTGCATTTCAGGAGGGTTATCCGGATATCCCGATTATTCTTGAAGAATACGGTTCGGTACGCGCCTGCAACCTTGTGCAGAACGATACGATCGACCTTGGCCTTGTAAATATGGAACAGTACAACATTGATAAGTTCAACAATACCCTTCTCGCCACCGACCAGATCGTTTTCTGCATCAGTGACAGCCACCGTCTGGCAAAAAAAGAAGCTGTCACAACGCAGGAAATGGCGCGTGAACCGCTGATCTTTTTTAACGCAGATTCCGTTTTAAATCAGATTCTCAAAAATCGGTTTGAAGTGGATGGATATACTCCTAATGTTATTATGCGCTGCAGCCAGATCTATACGACACTGCAGTTTTTAAAAACCGGAAAGTATGGCTGCTTCCTGTTTTCAAGCATGACAGACAAATTTTCTGATGTCATCGGAATTCCGCTGAAAAATCCGATCCGCATCAAAATCGGCATGGTCTGGAAAAAAGGGAAATATATGAGTAATGATATGCAGATGTTTCTGAATTTTACACAGCGTTATTATAAAGAACATCCGCTGACGGGGTGCTGATTCTGCGTTAAAAGAGCAGCCGGAAATTTTTAACCGGCTGCTCTTTTGAACACTTACTTTTCATACAGATTAAAGCGCCTGCGTTTATTGGCACTCAGCGGAAATGAACTCCTCCAGATTATGTGACGGCCAGATCTTTCCGCCCTCTTTTTTTACTTTCTCATAGCTCCGGTACCAGTCTTCGGAAGAATACAGCGTCCCGGCCGGCCAGCCGGTCTCCCAGCTCTCTTTGCAGTAGATGAGATCACCGGTGAGAATCACGGTTCCGTCCGCTGTGTCAACGGCCAGTGACTGGCTCCCCGGTGTGTGGCCGGGTGTCTCCAGAATCCGAATGCCATTACTGATCTCACAATCCCCATCCACCGCTTCCATTTGCAAAAGCCCGGGCCACCAGTGAGGCCCCTGTGTACCAGGAAGCATCGAGTAAGGACGCCGCTCATGTTTCTGAGGAGCCACGGCATAGTGAAGCTCCTTTCTCTGCACCAGAATCCGTGCATTCGGAAAATGTTCCAGATTATAGCTGTGATCCCAGTGCAGATGGGAAAGGATAATCAGTGATACCTCTTCCGGCCGCACTCCCAGCTTCTCTATTTCCTTTCGGTAGCTTCTGGCATCCTGCAATCTTGCGCTTTTCCAGTCCGGCTGCTGCATAATCTCCGGCTCCGGCGTGCCGGTATCAAAAAGAACCGTCTCACCATCTTCTCCCCGGAGCAAAAACGCATAGTACGTAATATCCGTCGCTTCGCCCGGCGGATAGCGCAAAAGCAGGGTAGAACGGTCAGTTCTGCTTTTTCCGAGATAAATCGGAGTGATCTGATAGTTCATTTTATTTTACCGCCTCTCTGTCGAGCGTGATTTCTGAAACCGCCAGTTTTCCGCTCTCCACGTAAAATTTCAGTTCATCCCCCGGCTTTTCTTTCATCCGCGCACTGATAGCAACTCCATCCACGTATAAAACGCTGATATCATCCTGAACGAGCACTGTTACGGGATATTTCTTTCCGGGTATAAGCGAAACGCTCTGTGCCATTCCTTTATTCAGATAAATAAACCACTTCATATTCGGAAGTCGATCAAACTCTGCTTTCTGCTCTCCTGGCACAAACTGATATGCATACCCGCTGTCAATCGCTGAATTTTCATAGATCTTTACTCCAAAACGATACGTCAGCTCTGAAAATTCCATCATAAAATCGACGCGGTATCTGGTTCCTATCTGCTTTTCAAATACAAGTTCTGCATTTCCCTGTATATTTTCCAGTGTAAGTGCAGACACGCCGGATAGCTGTGTTTCCTTTTCCTCAATCGGCAGGACACTCAGATCGCCATTTTCCTGCTGAACGATCCGATGTACCAGTACACCACCACAGTCGCTCCAGTCTCCAAGTTCGCTGTTCATTTTCCGAATTGGGAGAATTCCGTACAAACACCAGCGTCCATTTTCAGAAAATACTCCTCCCATTTCCAGACAGCGTCCATCCAGACAGCCTCTGCGCGGCGCACTCCAGCCGGTCTCTCCCTTCTGTCGTTTCCGATAATGTATTTTTCCCTCGTCGCAATGCTCCGAATACAGGAGATACTGCCATTTTCCAATGGTAAAAAATGCCGGGCGTTCGATTTTCTCATAACGCATCGGCGACCAGAGCATCTCTCTTTCTGTCCAGGTTGTAAAATCACCGCTCTGATACTGAAGTATACAACCTCTGTATGCTACTTCCGGGCCTTTTTTCTCTGCTGAAACAGTCAGCAGCCATTTCTTTGTTTCTTTCTCATAAAATAGCGACGGCATCGCTTCAAATTTATCATCGCACTCCGGCGGCAGGACGAGCTGCTGCACTGCAACAGTCCAGTGAATACCATCCTCACTGACAGCAGTTACAATCTGTGCATCCGTTCCTGCCTGCACACTGTAGCACGCATAAAACCTTTCCTCCCGAATGACCACATTTCCCGCACGCAGCGTTTTCCGCCTGCCCACTTCAGCAGCACTTTTCAATACCATCTGATGCACTTCGTAATGCTCCAGATCTTCTGTTACAGCCAGATTCCATCCCTGAGAGAAGAAACCACAAACTATGCACCATTCCACGCGGTTGGCTATTACAAAGGAAAGCTCCATGTGATCGATCCTTCTTTATATGATGAAACAACCGGCGTTTACTCCGGCGATACCCACCATGCAACCGTGTGGCCGGATGATGACACAGACGAACAATGGGCAAAAACCGTTTCCGCTGAGTTTCCGGACATTGACGTCACTGTCACCGCTGATTTCACTGCGCAGGGCCCACGTGTTGCATTCAATGGACACAGTTTCACCGGCTACTGGGACAGCAGCTACTACTATTTCCGTGAGCTTGCGAAAATGGGCGGCTGGAATGCACAGATTGCCTACAGCTACTGGGGCGGCAACGGCATCGCAAATTATGCTGGCATCGTAAAGAAAGACCTTGACTCAACGGTTCTCTCTGCTCCGGAGTAGCGCGATCTTGTCTTTGCGGCCAACGATTACTATGATTTCTACTCCATCGCCGGAAACAGCGACGAAGCAATCTCCACGAAAGATGGCACAGTCGGCTCGGAGGACTACTCCCAGCGCGATGCCATGCAGCAGGGCGCACAGGTTCTGTATGAGAAAGCAAAGGACAAAGGTGCACAGCTGATTCTCTGGGCAACTCGCGGCTACCGCTATGGCTTCTTTGAAAATTCCGGTGCAAAACCAGCTGAGGAAGGTGAAGTCGGACAGACTGTTATGTTAGACAACGGTACTTGGCATACCCTGACACTCACCAGTGAGGAAATGGCGAAAAAGAACGCGGAATATTACAAATATCTTGGCGACACTACCGGTAATGGCGATGCACTCGTCGCTCAGGTCGGCACCGCTTACAATTACATCAATCAGAATTACTCTGATAAGGTAAACCCATATCTGATCACCGGACAGGAGAGCGGTGACTGGGGACACCAGAATAACCTCGGTAACTACATCGCAGCCTGCGTTTACTACGCACTCATCTTTAACGAGTCCCCGGAAGGTCTCGGCATTCCGGAATCCCACACCTGGGGCATGGACGGCGGTTCTATCACAGAGGAACAGGCTGCCATCATTCAGGAAGCTGCATGGAAAGTAGTCAGTGGTGAGTATACGTTGCTTGATTGAATCAATTAACATTTTCCTTTTCTTTTTGTAACAAGATTATTTATGTTCATATTTCTGCCCTTTCTGTAAATAAAAATAAAAAACACTTGCATTTTCTCCTGATATATTATATAATTTTATTCGCTCACAGCAAACAGCATGAGCGCATAAAAAATGAAGGGCTATCGCCAAACGGTAAGGCAACGGACTCTGACTCCGTCATTTTCCAGGTTCGAATCCTGGTAGCCCTGCTAAAGAGATACTTAGGTGAGTATCTCTTTTTTTATATCAACGGAGGACATCTCACCTATCATTAAGACTCGCTTGCGCTCTTTTTGTCCTCTACATTATCACGATTTTGCCCCCTTCTATGTAACAGCATCCCTTCTCTTCCAAAATCGATGTTATTGTGTAAATAATTCAATGAATAGAAAAAATTTAAAAAATTCAAAAAAAGTACTTGCATTTCTGTAAAGAGTGTTATATAATTCATCGTGTTGAGAGACAGCGCTCAACGCAAAAGAATAAATGAAGGGCTATCGCCAAACGGTAAGGCAACGGACTCTGACTCCGTCATTTTCCAGGTTCGAATCCTGGTAGCCCTGGTTTAAGGCATCTCGTTTGAGATGCTTTTTTGTTTTGTAAAATATTGTTCCCATGCTTTTCACATCCGCTTTATGAACGCAGATAAGCGAAGCGACTGCGTTCATGAAATATCATAAGGGGGACCCGCTTGCGGGAGGATTCCTTATGATCCTCCAAGTAGCGAAGCGGATTGCGAATGTCCGCTTTACTTCTTCCCGGTCTTCGGACAGTAACAGTTTCCCAGAATACTTTCCCAGAATGCACCACAGAAAAATAGTCATATTTCTTCACAAAATTTCTCCAGATATGGTATACTGTAACTAATACTATGCTTTTCGGAATACGTAAAGTATGGCATCTATCAATTTGCAGCCTTTTATCCGACTGCTGCAGACACAAAGGAGTGTTTATCGATATGAGTACTTTAAATCTCACATTACTGACAGACCTGTATGAACTTACGATGATGCAGGGCTATTACGAAAGTAATTCTTCTGAGACGGTAATTTTTGACGCATTCTACCGCAAAAACCCGTGCGACAATGGCTATGCTATTTCTGCCGGTCTTGATCAGGTAATTGACTATATCAATAATCTTCATTTTTCGGAAGAAGATATTTCTTATCTGGCAAGCCTTGGTATCTTCCACGAAGGCTTCCTTGACTATCTGAGAAATTTCCATTTTGAAGGTGATATCTGGGCAATCCCGGAAGGATCCGTGGTTTTCCCGTATGAACCGCTGCTCAAAGTGATCGCACCGATCATGCAGGCACAGCTTGTTGAGACTGCTATCTTAAATATTATCAATCATCAGAGCCTGATCGCCACCAAGACGGCACGTGTCGTTCATGCGGCCCGCGGAGACGGTATCATGGAATTCGGACTTCGCCGTGCTCAGGGTCCGGACGCCGGTGTTTACGGTGCCCGCGCTGCTATGATTGGCGGCTGCATCGGCACTTCCAATGTGCTTGCCGGACAGCTTTTTGACGTTCCGGTCAAAGGAACACATGCTCACAGCTGGATCATGAGTTTCCCAGATGAGTATACCGCTTTCAAAAAGTATTCTGAGCTGTATCCGGATGCCTGCCTGCTGCTTGTCGACACGTACGATACCCTGCGCTCCGGTGTTCCGAATGCAATCCGCGTCTTCAGGGAAATGCGTGAGGCCGGCATTGAGCTGAAAGGCTACGGTATCCGGCTTGACAGCGGTGACCTTGCTTATATGTCCAAGCAGGCCAGAAAGCTTCTGGATGAGGCCGGCTTTAAGGATGCAATTATTTCCGCATCCAGTGACCTTGATGAGTATCTGATCGACAGCCTGAAAACGCAGGGCGCTGCAATTACCTCCTGGGGAGTCGGTACGAATATGATCACCTCCAAAGACTGCCCGGCTTTCGGTGGTGTTTACAAGCTTGCAGCCGTTCTCGATGAAAAGACCGGTGAATTTATCCCGAAAATCAAGCTTTCCGAAAACACTGAAAAAATCACTAACCCGGGCAACAAAAAAATTCTTCGTATCTACGACAAGCAAACCGGCAAAATTCGTGCCGATCTGATCTGTCTGACAGATGAAACGTATGATCCTTCCGAAGATCTGATCATCTTTGATCCTCTTGAAACGTGGAAAAAAACAAAGATCAAGGGCGGTTCCTACACACTGCGTGAAATGCTCGTTCCGGTATTCAAAAACGGTGTATGTGTCTACACTTCTCCTTCTGTTATGGAAATCCGCGATATCTGTATCAGAGAAAAAGACACGCTCTGGGATGAAACGAAACGTCTTGCAAATCCGCATAAGGTCTACGTAGATCTTTCTTCCAAGCTGTACCATATCAAGAGTGATCTTCTGGAGCAGATGGGACGCGAGGCACTGTCTTTTTCCTGATTGTTTCGACGATTTTCCATTGCTGCCTTTTCGCACAGCGAAACATTATTTTTCATATCAGGAGCGGTGTATGCCGTTCCTGATATACTGTAACAGCCCTCTTTCGCTGCCTGTCATTTACCAAAATGCCAGGGTCAAAATCCTGAAACCACGATGTGCCTGCACAGGAGTGGTTTTATGGCTTAATGACCCGCCCCGATATGAGCATAAAAGTGGATCGCAAGCTTCACAATATGCGAATATCTGGCAGGATTGTAGGAGTACGAAGTACGAAAAAATCCGTAAGGCAGCTTTTGACCTTAACATCTTACCAATCCAAGCAGCGTAATTGTGGCTTTTACGCTTCACAGTTGCCTTACTGATGCTCCTGTATCCGATTTTTCTGCAATGCAGGGGCAAGAAGGGAGTTTTTATGTTATCGCAAAAACATTCTGCATGTATTCTGGCTGCTGTTCTGCTTCTGGCCTCTGCCTCCGGCTGTTCTGTAAAAACAGACAATACTGCTTCCGCAGATCCGCTTACCATCACCGTATGGACGTATTACAACGGTGACCAGCTTGAATTATTCAACAAACTTGTCTCCGAATTTAATGATACCACCGGACGTTCCCTTGGAATCATCGTAGAAAGCTCCAGTCAGGGAACAGTAAATGATCTGGAAACGAATGTGCTTGCTTCCGCGAACGGTGAAGTCGGCGCTTCGGATATGCCGAATATTTTTTCCGCCTATGCTGATACTGCTTACACCCTCGATCAGATGGGACTGGTCATGGATCTTTCCGACTATCTTACGAAAGAAGAGCGTCTGGCATATATCGATAATTATCTTGATGAGGGCGACTTTTCCGGTGATGGCAACATCAAAATCTTCCCGGTCGCAAAATCCACAGAGCTTCTTTTCTTAAACGATACAGACTGGCGTGCTTTTTCTGATGCAACCGGTGCCTCCTACGAGGATCTGTCCACGATCGAAGGCCTTGTTTCTACTGCAGAAATGTATTATAACTGGACGGATGAACAGACACCGGAAAAAAATGACGGACGTGCACTGTTTGGAAGGGATGCAATGGCCAACTATCTTCTGCTCGGTGCAAAACAGCTTGGTTCTCCTATTTTCAATACAGAAAACGGAAAAATGTCACTCAATTTTGATAAAGAGGTCATGCGGAAGCTGTGGGACAATTATTACGTTCCTTATGTGAAGGGATATTTTTCTGCTTCCGGACGTTTTCGCAGTGATGATATCAAGACAGGAAACATTATCGGTTATGTCGGTTCCACCTCAAGTGCCACATTTTTTCCGACACAGGTCAGTCTGACGGATTCCGAAAGCTATGATATTACATTGAAGGTTCTCCCGTGCCCGAAATTCGCAGACGGAGAAAACTATGTTGTTCAGCAGGGCGCCGGACTGGTGGTAACAAAAACAGAGGATGACGCAACCGTCAAAGCATGCGTAGAATTTCTGAAATGGTTTACAGCCCCGGAGCATAACATTTCTTTCTGTGCAGGCTCCGGCTATCTTCCGGTCACAAAAGAGGCCAACAATATGGATACGATCCGTAAAAGTACTGCCTCCCTTAGTGCTTCTATGGACAGCATTCTTACCGTTGCCGTTGACTCCATAAATTCTAATCAGATGTATACAACAAAAGCATTTAACAGAGGAAATGACGCAAGGCAGATCCTGAGTTACGGATTGAGTGATCTGGCCGCGGCCGACCGTCAGACGGTAGAAGAACGCCTTTCAGGCGGTCAGAGCTTTGAGGATGCCGCCGCAGAATTTCTCTCCGACGATTATTTTGAAGCCTGGTACCAGGATACACTCAAACAGCTTCAGGCTTTTGAGGGATGACACTGTTAATTTGTAACTGTTCAGAGCCAGGCAAAATTTCATAAAACAGGCAGGAAATGCTTGCATTTTTAAGCCTGTTTTTGAAATTTTATTTGGCGGATACGCCACACCGACGAAATGCGTAGCATTTTGGAGGTTGGCTCTGAACAGTTACGTTAATTTTCACATTTTCGGAAAGGATCGTTTTCTTTTATGAGTTCGAAAGGAAAATCCATTTTCCATACAATCCTGCTCTCCATGCTTCTGGTACTTGGGATTGAATTTATTCTTCTATTTGTCACCTTGTACCTTACCCATGTCAGAGAGCAGTTAAATAACAATGCCGCCGATGTTTTGCATAAACAGGTAGAAAACCGTTCCGGTTACCTTGTTAATACCATGCTCAAAAATCAGGATTTGGAAGCGCTTGCCCAGAGTATCCAGACAAGCATGCTCACTCTGGAATCAGAAGGCAAAATCAGCCTGGCTACGCTGGATACAAGCAGTGAGCATGCTCTTCCTTTGCTGCAGGAGATCAGTACCGATCTCATAGCACAGCTGCGCCGTAAAAATGTGACCGGTATTTTTGTGGTTTTAAATACGCATGATCTTGACGAAACAGCACCTGGCACCTGTCTTCCGGGACTTTACATTCGTGATCTTGATCCCGATTCTGCTCCGTCTGACCGTAATTATGATCTGCTTCTGGAACGCGCTTCTGCCCTGGCCGTCCGTTCTATGGGAATTTCGACCGATAAAAAATGGAGTCCGGTATTCCGGTATGACGGTGCTGACTCCGCTTCTTTTTATTATCCTGTTTTTCAGGCTGCCTTTAAGGACGGCGGAAAATTAAACGCTTCTGATTATGGCCGCTGGACAACGTCCCCTTATACTCTGGAGGGCGATGACCTCTCCTGCATTGCCTACTCGATTCCGCTGCTTCTTCCGGACGGCACCGTCTACGGCGTACTCGGTGTGGAAATGCTGACCAGCTATCTTCAGACGCTTCTTCCGGCACAGGAACTCCAGGATGACAATACAGGCGCTTATCTGCTTGGTTCCACCCGCTCTGGCCTTTTGAATCCAATCTTTTCGATGAGTGTGGTCTGTTGCTCTGCATCCGGCAATGAAAAGCCTGAAACAGCTTCTTTTCTTCTGCCATTGCAGTATTCCGGCTCAGACTCTTACTTCACCGTTCAAAACGGTACGAACTATTATGTCGCGCTTGAACCGCTTACGCTGTACAGCAAAAATGCTCCGTTTTCTTCCGATCATTGGGTACTGATCGGCACGGTTGATGAGAGTCATCTGTATGCGCTTTCCACGCATGTGCTTCATCTTTTCTGGTTGTCCATTCTGCTTACACTCACGGTCGGGCTGCTGTGCAGTCTGTTCGTAAGCCGTCATCTTGCCCGCCCGGTTGCAAAGCTTTCTGCGGAGGTAGCACAGGCACAGTCCAAACGAGATACGATCCCGTCACTGTCACACACGGGAATCCGTGAAGTAGACCAGTTTTCCGATGCGATCACCCAGCTGAGCCGTGATGTGCTTACCTCTTCCACAAAGTTTCTTCGTATTATGGACATGGCCAGTATAGAGCTCGGCGGCTATGAGATACGCTTTGATACCGGTACGGTATTCGTGACCGACAACTTCTTTCCCATGCTTGGACTTTCGCAGCCAGATACCTCCAGCCTTACTCCGGATACATTCCGTGCACTCCTGAAGAATTTTGGGCAGTGTTGTCCGTGTACCATTACTCCGTCCGGAGACGAGGTTTACAAGGTGACACCCGCTGATGGGCAGGTACATTACCTTCGTCTTAAAACAACACATGAAGTGCTTGCACAGGTTGGACTGGTCGAGGATGTCACTGCCTCTACACTGGAGCGTCTCCGGATCGAACATGACAGGGATTATGATACACTGACCGGTCTTTACAACCGACAGGCATTCCAGCGCGAATGTGAGGCCCTTTTCCTCCACCCGGAAAATCTCAGACACGCTGCCTTTCTTATGCTTGACCTTGACAATCTCAAGCATACGAATGACACCTACGGACATGATTACGGCGATCAGTACATCCGTCAGACCGGACTTTGTTTTGCCAGACACACACCTGAAGGCACACTTTGCTCCCGCATTTCCGGTGATGAATTCAACGTATTTTTTTACGGCTATGACAGCCAGGATGAAATCCGTACTGTTATTGAACAGCTTCGGGACGAGTTTTCCAAAAAAATGATCCATCTTCCGGACGGTCAGGAGCTCTTCATCAGTATTTCCGGCGGCATTGCCTGGTATCCGGAGGATGCCTCTGACCCGACTACGCTAAAAAAATACGCAGATTTTGCAATGTACCAGGTCAAGCATTCCAAAAAAGGCCGGCTTGGTGAATTTGACCTTGGCACCTACAACAATGAAATTTACAGCCTGCAAAGCAAAAAGGAATTTGACCGCCTGATCCGCGAAGAACTGCTCTACTATCATTTTCAGCCGATTGTATCCTGCGTCACCGGTGAAGCAATCGCCTATGAGGCACTGATGCGTGTCAATCTTCCGACCATCTCCTCTCCGGATACGGTACTGAAAATGGCCCGGGCAGAAGGACGTCTGCATGACATCGAGCGCATCACTATTTTCAAGGCATCGGAAGCTTATCTGGCTTTGCTGCGCGATAAGCTGGTACGAAGCAGTGATCTTCTCTTTCTGAACTCGATTGCCAGCCAGCACATGACCGAGGAAGAAAACCGCGAATTTGCGAACCGGTTCTCCATGCTTCAGAAAAACATTGTCATTGAGATTACGGAGGAAGAGGCTCTGGATCATCATTCCCTTGAAGTAAAACGCAGCACACCTGGTTTTACCGGCATGTTTGCGCTTGACGATTACGGCAGCGGCTACAGCAATGATCTCAGTCTGCTGGAACTCTCCCCGCTCTTTATTAAGATCGATCTCTCGATCGTTCGAAACATTCATACTAATCCGGATAAACAGCAGATTGTATCCAATATTGTTTCCTACGCCCACCAAAGAAACATGCGTATTATCGCAGAAGGTCTGGAAACACCTGAGGAGCTTTCCAAAGTACTGGAGCTTGGCGTTGATTATCTGCAGGGCTATTTTCTTGCCCGTCCGGCTGCGATTCCTCCGCAGATCAATGAAACTGCAGTACGTATGATCCGGGATTTTCAAACTGCCAAAACGGTATAACAGATTTCCGTCCCAAAGAATAATTCTCCTCTTTTTCCACATACTAACTACAGGCGTCAGGAATTACCTGCTTATGAATTATTCTGAACATTGGAGGACGAATCAAATATGAAAGCAACAGGAATCGTACGAAGAATTGATGACCTCGGCCGGGTTGTTATTCCAAAGGAAATCCGCAGAACACTGCGCATCCGCGAGAGCGACCCGCTTGAAATTTTCACTGACCGGGAGGGAGAAATTATTTTAAAAAAATACTCGCCGATCGGCGAGCTTGGTTCATTTGCGAAGGAGTACGCAGAAGCGCTCTCCTCTTCCTCCGGTCACAGTGTCTGTATTACCGACCGCGATCAGGTCATCGCCGCAGCAGGCGGCATAAAACGCGATCTCATTGGCTCTCCTGTGACCGGTGCGCTCGAAGCAATCATGAATGAGCGCGAACATGTACTTCTTAATCCGCCATCCGGAACGCACATTAAAATCACCCGGGATGATTCTGGGGACAATTATCCCCAGGTCATCAGTCCCATTCTCTGTGAAGGCGATGTCATCGGATCTGTCATCCTGCGCAGCCGTGACAGCAGCCATTCCATGGGAACGACCGAACAGACTCTTGCAAGGTGCGCAGCCGGATTTATGGGGCGACAGATGGAGCAGTAAGCACTGTCAATGAATACGCGGCAGGTTCCAGCGGTAATAAGCAGCCAGAAACCGAATCGAACACACAACTCCTGCTCCGGTCATCATTCCAACAATCCGCCCGGTATACGGATACAGCACAATAAACACAATACCTCCTGCGATCGATGCCACTGCATAAACGTGCTTCACAAAAATATACGGCATTGTTCCTGCCATCATATCGCGGATAACGCCGCCTCCGACTCCGGTGATCACCCCGACAAAAACCACCAGAAAATGGTTATCCTGATATCCTGCCGCAACTGCCGCATACGAACCGACTACTGTAAAAATGCCAAGCCCGATCGTATCGCACAGAAGCATGATACGGTCATACCATCTCGCAATATTGCCGGAAAACAGCTGATTTCTGATATAAACAGCCAGAAACAGCAGCGTTGACGTGATTACAGCCGCAAGCGCATAAACTGCATGCAGAAACGTCACCGGAGGATTGATTCCAAGAATCAGATCGCGGATGATTCCTCCTCCGACAGCCGTTGTCACTCCCAGTACATTTACTCCGAAAATATCCATTTTCCGTTCAATTCCAAGCATCGCTCCGGACGACGCAAACGCTACCGTCCCAAGCATTTCCATAATAAAAATCATCAGATCCGAATACTCCATACGTTTTTCTTTTCCCTTCTCATTTTTCCATGTATAACAGCTTCGACAGATACTCCTTACCGGATCCGGCTGCGGTATTTCGATGGTGGCTGTCCGTATTTTTTCCGAAAAGCCTTACTCAAATGAAATTCATCATAAAATCCAAAGTTTACCGCGGCTTCATGCAGCTTTGCCTGCGGCTGATGAATCAGAAATTCCTTCACCATTTCAAGCTTCAGGTCCATCTGATACATGGAAAAGGTCTTTCCGCACGCCTTTTGAAAATAATTATTCAAGGTCCTGGGGCACACAAAAAAATGGTCCGCCATCTCCTTCGGACTGTAAAAAATCTGCGGATTGGACTGGATCTGCCCTCTTGCTTCCTCCAGCATCGTTTCCGGCTTTCCATCCTCCGCTTTTTCTGACTGCAGCAAAAGCAGTTCACACAAAATCAGCTGGAAAAAAATATTGAGACGCTCCGTCCGCATCGGATTCTGCGACCAATATTCGGAAATCAGTTCCTGAAAGTACCGCCGGATCTGCGGCCTGCGTCTGCAATGAAGAAGCGTCGCACACGTGATTCTCAAATCTTCCTCCCGACAGGTCTGATCCTTATCCGGCGCTTTTCTTTTCTCCTGTACGCAGCTCCACCTCTGCTCACGTTTTGTCGGCATCACATGAAAATACATATGCCGGTTTCCCGGATTACACAGTTTCTCTCCATAATGGTGGCGCCCACCGGCAAGGATCAGAAGATCATCACTTTCCATTTCATATTTTTTTCCATTCTCAAAAACCTCCCACGTTCCATCCAGCATATACAGAAAATCATGCTCCGGCAATACACGGTCCGGATGAACCATTCCATTGACGGATGTGATATAGTTCGCACTTGTAATATGGCGTTCTGCCATTTTTTCCAGATACAGCATACCATTCTCCTTCATCAGGGCGGATCTTCTCAATCCCTCCTGTCATTCCATATTGTACATGTTTTTTTCCACATTGGCAATGGTCGGTTTCTGTAATGTATGGTACAGTAGGGCTGTTCAGATTTGTTCGACTTGACCTAATTTTTGATGGAGGATTTACAATGAATAAAAATAATTTTTCTTCTCCTCTCTCTCTTCGCAATGTACAGATTACAGACACATTCTGGAAGAAAGAGATGGAGCTTGTCCGTACAGAGGTTATCCCGTATCAGTGGGCCGCTTTAAATGATCAGGTGGAAGGAGCGGCTCCAAGCTTCTGCATGCACAACTTTAAAGCCGCCGGAAAGCTTAATAAAGAGAAAAAGGAGCTTGGAACTGCATTTAAAGAGCCGGTCTACACCTTCCGCGGCTTTGAGGCACTTCCGGAGGATCCGAAGCATCTCGATGACAAATTTTATGGCTTCGTTTTCCAGGACAGTGATTTTTATAAATGGATCGAGGCAGTTGGTTATTCCCTGACTCAGCACCCGGATCCGCAGCTGGAATCCATCGCGGATGGCGCAATCGACATCGTATGCGCCGCCCAGCAGGAGGATGGATACCTTGATACGTATTACATCCTGAATGGAAAAGACCGCATTTTTACGAATCTGCGTGATCACCACGAGCTGTACTGCCTCGGCCATCTGCTGGAGGGTGCCGTTTCCTACTATCAGGCGACCGGAAAAGACAAGCTGCTGAAGGCAGCTTCCCGTTATGCTGATTACGTCGCAGCTTATTTCGGACCGGAAGAGGGAAAATGCAAAGGCTATCCGGGCCATGAAATTGCAGAAATGGCACTGGTTCGTCTTTATGAAACGACTCAGGATTCCAAATATTTAGACCTTGCAAAATATTTTATCGATGAACGCGGAAAACAGCCATACTACTTTGACAAGGAGCATCCGGAAGAAGTCAAAAAGAATCCGAACGGTCTCCGTTACGCCTATAATCAGGCTCACCTTCCGGTCCGGGAACAGGATGAAGCCGTCGGCCACGCAGTCCGTGCCGTCTATCTTTATTCCGGAATGGCTGATATTGCCAGACTGACTGAGGATGATACGCTCTTTGATGCCTGCAAACGCCTCTGGGATAATATGGTTCAGAAAAAGCTCTATATCACCGGCGGGATCGGCGGAACGCACATGGGCGAAGCCTTTTCCTTTAATTATGATCTTCCGAACGATACTGCCTACGCGGAGACCTGCGCGTCGATCGGTCTTGTATTCTTTGCACGCCGCATGCTGGAAATCTGCCCGGACGTGCAGTACGCAGATGTGATGGAGCAGGCGCTTTACAACACTGTGCTCGCCGGTATGGCACTGGACGGCAAGAGCTTTTTCTATGTCAATCCGCTTGAGGTACTTCCGGAAGCCTGCCACAAAGATGAACGCAAATTCCACGTAAAGCCGGTTCGCCAGAAATGGTTTGGCTGTGCATGCTGCCCGCCAAATCTTGCCCGCACGTTAAGTTCCGTCAGCTCCTATGCCTTTACCGAAAAGGATGATACCCTCTTCGTTCACCTTTACATCGGAAGCGACATCAAAAAAACTGTAAATGGAACAGATGTATCCGTACGCATGACCTCTGAATTCCCATGGAACGGTAAGGTCACACTTCAAGCCGACAGCGCCGATACACCGTTTACTCTCGCGCTTCGCATCCCGGGCTGGTGTACCTCCTATCAGGTATCTCTCCTGGGTGCAGCACATAATCCGATCTCCGGTTCTGAAGCCATCACCGGCCTGGACGCATCGGAATATACGATCAAAAACGGCTATCTCTATATCACACGCAGGTGGAATGCCAAAGAAACGCTGACACTCGATTTTCCGATGGAAATCCAGGTATGGAATGCAAATCCGAATGTACGTGAGGACATCGGACGCGCTGCCGTTACCCGCGGACCGATCACCTACTGCCTGGAAGAAGCAGACAACGGCTGCGATCTGCACCTGCTCACCCTGGACTGGAATGCACCTGCGCAGGTGCGCGATTTCACCGTATGCGGCGAACCGGTCAAAGAGATCCTCATGCAGGGCTTTAAGGAAGATAAAGAAAAAGAAGCGCCGCAGCGTCTTTACCGCCCGGTTCAGACTGCGGAAAAATCTCCGGTTACCCTTCGCTTTATTCCATATTATACGTGGGCAAACCGCGGTGAAAATGAAATGAGTGTGTGGGTACGGGTGTAACATTCCGGCTGCATGAGCTATTTTTTATCACACAGATCAGGTTTCTGACGGACTGACCGTATGATCTGTGTGCTACATGCTTCGGCGCCCATAGAGAAATGAAATGCAGAAAACCACTGCCAGATATCTTGCAGCGGTTTTCTGCATTCTTATTTTTGTAGTATACTTGCCGCGTCTGATTATTTTCTCTCCGCCATAATCTGATACTTCCGCAGAAATTCATCTGACAGCGTAATATTTCCGATACTCTCTGCTGTTCCGGTCATAAATGCATTCATTTTCTCATCAATTCGTACCTTCATTGTGCCGCCTGCCATGTGCACATACACACATGGATCGATCAGTCCCATCTGATATGCCACACCGGCCGCCGCACAGCAGCTACTCCCGGAAGCAAGTGTATAGCCTGCGCCACGCTCATATCCTTCGGTATCAATGTTATTTTTGTCTGTGATTTTTATGATCTGTGTGTTGACGCCGTCCGGAAAACGTCCGGAGTTTTCCAGTTTTTCCCCGATCTCACATACTGCATGCTTTGAGATTTCCTCCATCGGCACGATGCAGTGCAGATTTCCCATCCACACACAGGTTCCCATGTATTTTCTGCCGTTGTACTCCACTGGCACAAATTCGCTCTTTCGGCTGCTTTCCCCTGATGGCTCTGTCTGTCCGCAGTACAGGTGTCCCATCGAGATCGTGACTTCTCCCGCCTGCTCATTGTGATAGTGTACTGTGACCTCCCGGCTTTTCGTCTGAAGCACCAGTTCCTTTTTGATGACATATCCGGCATCTTTCAAATACTTTGCAAAAATACAGAGTCCGTTTCCACTGATTGCTGCCTCGCTTCCGTCCGGATTGTAAATTTTCACACCCATTTTTCCAAACATCTGTACCGGTCCGACCAGGATTCCGTCTGCACCTGCCCCGAAGCGCCGGTTGCAGATATTTCGAACATCCTCCGGTTTCAGCTCATACTCATTTTTCACACAGTCATATACCAGATAATCATTTCCATAGCTTTCATACATTCCAAGTGTCAGTTCCATTTTAAATCCCCCTTCGTAAAGCGGACATTCGCAATCCGCTTCGCTACTTGCTCATGAACGCAGTCGCTTCGCGACCTGTCGTTCAAATAAAGCTGCTGCCCCGCAGCCACACTCATTACCGAATCACTGCCTGCCTCTTATCAGAAGCAAAAATTTTATTTCACAACACATCTCTATTCTATTCAATATTATTTAAAATAAAAATTGATTTTGTGCTGTTTTTCTTTCGAATAATGCTGTATACTCAGAGAAAACCATTCACAGAAATTCTATGCATTCTTACAGGAGAACACAACTATGTACACGAAACAATCCTCCGACAAAATACAGGAGCTCAAATCTCCCGCTCTTTCTATAAAGACCGGCTATCTTGACGATGACTTCCGCATTTTTTCCCTTGTAAGCGAAGAGGAAGGCGAATTTCAGCCGCACTACCACAGCTTTCACAAGCTGCTCTTTTTTGAATCCGGAAACGTCAGTTACTACGTTGAAGGAGAAACGTACGAGCTTCAGCCGTTCGACCTTGTACTTGTGCCGGCTGGCGAAGTGCACCGTCCCGTCATCCACAGTAGCCTTCCATACCGCCGCCTGATCCTCTACCTCTCACCCGCTTTTTTTGAAGCATACAAAAAAGAATCGGTGGATCTCTTCCACTGCTTCTCTCTTTGTTCTGCCCGTGCGTCGCACGTGCTGCGTTTTTCAGATCTTTCGGAAAGCAGGCTGTACACGCCATTACAGGAGCTTTCACAGTGCGCCCGCCGGCCGGCCGATCCATCTGACCTTCTGTACCAGAAATCGGTCCTGGTTCAGTTTCTGCTGCTCTTAAACCAGTGGACAGAGGAAGGCTCGCCTGCGTTTCCTGCCTCATCAATTTCCAGCCCGCAGATCCTGCAGGTCATTTCCTATATCAATCAGCATCTTTCAAGCGAACTGTCCATCGACCAGATTGCTTCTGCCTGCTTTTTGCACCGCTCCTATCTGATGCATCTGTTCCACCAGGAGACCGGCACTACGATCGGCGGCTATCTCACAGAAAAGCGGCTCTTTGCCGCACGCACCCTGATCCAGTCCGGATGCCCGGTGACAGAAGCTGCGCTCCAGAGCGGCTTTCCATCTTACAGTGCATTCTATCGTGCCTATTTAAAAAAATATGGCTGCTCCCCGAAAGACTGTCGACGTTAGTCAAAGCGGATATTCCAGGTCCGCTTCGCTACTTGCCGGATCATAAGGGATCCTCCCGCAAGCGGGTCCTTCCTTATGATATTTCATAACCGAGTAGCTGCTTCTCAGCATCCGAATCTCCCGTGCATACCCGTCCAGCTCATTCGGTGTCTCCAGGCAGAACGGACGCCCCTGCAGCTTTGGATGGTGCACAACGCTTCGCAAAGCTTTAAATCCGATAGAACCCTCACCAATTTTTTCGTGGCGGTCTTTGTGGCTTCGGAACGGATTTTTGCTGTCATTTACATGGATCGCCTTCAGCCGTTTTAATCCGATGATCCGGTCAAACTCCTCCAGAACACCGTCCAGATCCTGTACGATATCATACCCCGCATCATACACATGGCACGTATCGAGGCAGACACCGATCTTATCTTGAAGCTGCACCCGCTCTATGATTTCCGCAAGCTCTTCAAACCGGCTTCCGATCTCCGTTCCCTTGCCCGCCATCGTCTCAAGCAATACCGTCGTCTGCTGCTCCGGGCTGAGAATCCCGTTCAGCATCTCCGCGATCTCCTGAATTCCTTTTTCCACTCCCTGTCCGACATGGCTGCCCGGATGAAAGTTATAGACATTGCCCGGCAGATATTCCATCCGCTTTAAATCATCCGCAAGCGTCATCCGTGCAAACTCGCGTACTTTCGGATCCGCAGAAGCCGGATTTAAGGTGTATGGCGCATGTGCCACGACCGTTCCGATTTCATTTTCTTTTGCAAATGCAAGGTAGGCTGCAACATCTTTTTCATCAACTGCCTTTGCCTTGCTGCCGCGCGGATTTCTTGTAAAAAACTGAAAAGTCGTCGCACCGATTGAGACTGCTTCCTCTCCCATATGCAGAAAACCTTTCGAGGATGATAAATGACATCCAATCTGAAGCATGACCTGCCCTCCTTTTTTTCTACAAGCACTTTCTTTTCCTGTCAACTTTTCTTATCTGACTTCACCATATACTGCTCAAAAACATAATCCTTTTTCTTTTTCGCAAATGGCACAATCTCCTGAACATACTATACATTTCTGCGCACCTCATCCATGATCTGCCTTACGCGCTGCTGGCACGTAAACAGCACAACCTGATGGCCGCTGCGTTCCAGCCACGAAAGGACGCTGCGCAGCCGCTCATCATCATACATTGCAAAGGGCTCATCCAGCAGAAACGGCAATTCCTCCCCGCCTGCCAGCACTTCTCCCGCTGCCATACGGACCGCAAAACGGATCTGCTGCAGTGTACTGCTGCTGACCTTTTTCCGATCAATGATATGGCCGCCAAGATAGGCACGGAGCCGCCCGCTCGTTTCTACAACGATACGGTCACACGACGGGCAGGCCAGTTCCCGGATGATCTCAGATGCACGCACACTGATTTCTCCTGCCGGCCCGCCGTCTTCTTCCTCTGACAGCTCCCGGATCCGATCGATCGCAAGATTTAAGGCGGCAATTTCCGTATCTGCCGTCTCCATCCTCATATGCTGATGGTAAAGCTGCTCCAGTTCTTCCTGAAGCTTTTGATAAGTATCCTCTTTTTTTCGGATTTCCGCCTTCAGTTGCTCTTCCCTGATCGAAAGATCGTACCCTTCCGCTTCTCCATCGGCACTTTCTCCCAGCAGAAAACGCCTGACCGGGAAAAACAGCAGTAAAAACGCCCCTCCGAAAATTCCAAGGAAAACACGCAGGATGAGATTCTGCAGCAAAAGTGCTCCCAGCAGCGCGAGTACACCAGCCAGCAGCAGAAGCATCTGGATCAGATTTTTCCCTGTTTCGGTAAATCCCTCTCTCTCCCAGTCCTCTTCCTCCTCTTTCTTCTGCGCTCCAACGCGCAGCGCATTGCACTGTGCCTGCAGCCGTCCGGCTTCCCTGCGCACGTATTCTGCCTCCGTCTGACGTTTCCGGATCCGTTCTTCTAATGCATCCTCTTCTTTCTTTTTTTTCTGCTCTGCCTTTCCTCTTCGCTCCTCCAGAACCTGAAGTGCCTGTGCGCCGTCCACGCTTTCTCCTGTCTTAGATGCCTTCAGGCAGTGTTTCAGTCCATCCTCCACATACAGATCCCATGCCGTCTGGTTCTGCTTCCAGAAAACAGTACTTTCAAATGTTTCTGCATCCAGACCGCCAAGCAGGTCTGACAGCATCTCCTGCGGTTCATCGAGTTCTTCCCAACTGTTCAGATCTTCCGCACCTTCTGTTTCCTGCCTTACGGAAAGGATTCCGGGAGCCGGAGCAAAGGTACGATGGAGTTCATAGCGCTGCCCTCCGTCCCAGATTGTCATCGCGCCCTCGCCATCCCCTCCGGTAAGGAAGGTGTCAGATGCCAGGCGGCCTTTTTCCGCCTTCCGGGGCGTTCCAGACAACATTGCTCCGAGAAACGAATGGATCGTCGATTTTCCGGATTCGTTTCCCCCATAGATAATATTGACGCCGGATTTCAGCCTGATCGTATGGCCTGAAAACTTTCCCCATCGGATCAGATCCAGTCTTTCAATCTCCACTGTTTTTCTCCCTTCTTCCTGGTTTCTTCTCTGGCTGTCCGCCCGGATACAGCAGCGCTTCCAGTCCATAATACAGCGCTTTTTCTTCTGTCACACCGGTCGGTCCGCCCTCTCCGAACGATTCAATAAAGCGTCCGATCAGTTTTCCCTCATATTTTTTTCGCAGTACATCCAGATGAAACGCCGGAACCGTCTGATCAGTCACGGAAAGGATGCGCCCGCATTTCAGATATTCGCGCACCTGCGGCACAAATCCGGGATCTCTCTCTCCGGTGAGTGTAATGCGGTACATGTTCTGCGCACCGTCCCTGGCAACGACACTGCTGATTTTTTCCTGCAGAGAATAAGGATTATCTGACTCGGTCACTTCAACTGTTTTCTCCAGATAGCGACGTCCTTCCATCTCCACAAAAGAAATATGTACCTTCTTTCTCTGCACCTCACCGAGCACATATCCATGTTCCCCCGTATCCTCTGCGCAGACCGGCTCCGGCGCTCCGGCATAGACAGCCAGATTCCGAATGTAAACCTGCGGATTATGAAGATGCCCCAGTGCGATATAATCAAAACCTGCATCCAGCAGCTCATCTTTGTTCAGCGGAATGTGGGAAGCATCTCCTCCGTGCAGCAGCAGGATCTTAAAATATTCATCCTTTTTTGCGCACACGCCTGCCATAACCGGCTCCGGAATCTCCCTGTGATGATAGCTCATCCCGTAAATCTCCAGCTTCAGTTCCGGAAGGCGAATCCGCTCCAGCTGCCCGGAAAAAATCGTGATCACATTTTCATTCCACTGATACGTCAGATACGGAGACGACGGTTCCAGATAATCCCGGTTACCCGCAATCAGCACAACCACTGTCTTTTCCAGTGTCGAAAACAGGTAATTTACTTCATTCAGCTCTTTGATTTCCGGCCTGCGGTCAAACAGATCCCCCGCGATCAGCAAAAGATCCACTTTTTTTTCATTCGCATCTGCAATGCATCTGCGAAATCCTTCCCACAGCTCCTTTCCGCGCGCCTTCGCCCATGGATATCCGTGATCCGGCGCAGCACCAAGATGTACGTCCGCGATGTGCATAAAACGCATATTTTTTCCTCCATAACAATTATCTTCTACTCTATCATAGCATTTTTCAAATTGACGTGCTATAATTATTAAAACTTTATAAAATCTTGCTACTGTTCAAAGGAGGAATCCATGAAAGTATTTGTAAAAGAATTCAAGGAATTCATCATGCGCGGCAATGTGATCGATATGGCAGTCGGCGTTATCATCGGCGGTGCTTTCAACAACATCGTCAGCTCACTCGTCAACGACATCGTCATGCCGGTCATCACGCTCATCACGGGTAAGATCAACTTCACCGATATGCTGATCGCACTCGACGGCAACAGCTACCCTTCCCTCAAAGCAGCTCAGGACGCAGCTGCACCGGTCATTGCATACGGTAATTTCATTCAGATCGTCGTACAGTTTCTGCTAACGGCTTTCGTCATCTTCCTGGTGATCAAAGGCATCAACAAGCTGCACAAACCGGCTCCGACCACCAAGACCTGCCCGTTCTGCAAGTCCGAGATCCACATCGACGCAGTAAAATGTCCGCACTGTGCATCTGATCTGAACGAGTAAGAGAAATGCCTGCAGTCTGACTGTTTATTCTGAACCGTTACATAAAATGAAAAGCTGCCACATATCCATGTTTCCCGGAGTATTTTCAAATACACTCCGACATGGATGCATGCGGCAGCTTTTTTGCGCATTTAACCAGGTCAGGCAAATCCCCTGCTTCAATTACGAATATCTGCTTTGGCAAGTCCTTCCCACAATCAGCAGTAAAACATTCTTCCGCCACAGCAGCAGTTGCAGAACAGATTCAGTGCACAGAGCTTCACGCACCAGTCTCCGCCGCCCTCAAACGGATTCCCGTAGGATTCACCCATTGTCTGATACCACTGCCCGCCGTTTTCGAGCTGCTGCACAAGCTGGCGGTACGCCATATTGTTCGGCTCCATCGCCGCCGCCTTCTGCGCATGCTCCTTCGCCGTAATGTTGTTGCCCTGTCCAGAATTGGCCATGGCGCTTAAATAATACCAGCGCGCCGTGTGCCGATCAATCTCTGAAAGTACGTGCAGTGCCTCCGCGTACGCCCGGTTGCGGATATAATTTTCCGCCGCCTGCATCCGCACGTCCTCCTCAGACCAAGAAGTGTTCTGGCTGCCCTGTGACCGACCACCGTCGTAACCGCCGAATCCGCCAAAGCCTCCAAACCCTCCGAATCCACCATAATTTCCATAGCCGCCCTGCGAACCGTAACCGCCCGTTCCTGCGCCATAGCTGCTCTGGCCGCTGGTGCCATGCTCGCGTTCCTGCATAATCTGCTGGTACGCCTGCTGAATTTCCTTAAATTTTTCCTCTGCCTCCGCCTTGTTCGGATTATTGATATTTGCATCCGGATGATACGTCCTGCTCAGCTTCCGGTATGCCTTTTTAATCTCGTCCTCGGACGCATTCTGTGGTACTCCCAGTACATCGTATGGATTTTTCATAATCTTTTTTCAAGTCTCCTCATTCCTGCTCTGATGCTTTTGCTGCTTTTCATCATGTGCATTTTTTATCAGAACATATCTCCCCCAGACTCCTGAATACAGTACATTTCTCAGGATTCCTGCATATTCCAGAATCGGAAGCCGCTCAAATGCGCGCGCTGACTCTGCCAGAACGTCCGTCAGCATCTTCCTGTATTTTGGTTCCTCGGACGCTTCGAACACATCGCCGCAGTCCAGAAACAGATTGTAATTCTTCTTTTTCCGATCCTTCGGCAGATCCTCCAGTGCATCCATGAGATACACGAATTTTCCAAGATAAAAGCCCATCTGCCGCAGATCCTCCTGCCAGACATCCTCTTTCCAGACAAAAATCTCACCCAAAAAATGTCCGGTCAGGCCGGTCACATAATCGATGTCTTTTTTCTGCTCTTTTTCCGCCTCGCCAAGCAGCCGGATATTTTCCTCGATTGCTTTTCCCTGACGCGGGTAACGCTGCATCAGCTCTTTGCAGCTCTTTTTCAGAAGTGCCGCACCCGACGCACCGATTATACTGTGCTCATCCGTCCAGTCATCTTTCAGCTTGTGATACGAGAGCAGCACACACATGTCTGCCGCATAGGAAATCGCATCGTTTTCTGCACTTTTATGCCTGTTCAGCGGATGGAGAATACAGCGCCGCTCCTCTACCTTTGTCTCACTCTCATACAGACCGGTCAGAAGGATCGCCAGAAACGTCAGATCATAGTTTAACATCATCTGAGCGGTCCGTCCATACCTCTGATACAAATTACGGCATAATCCGCAGTAAAAACTGCGGTATGCCGTGTACTCTCGAAGCTTCAGCTCCTGTTCATTCACATAAATATATCCAAACATTCTGTCATCCTTTTTCAGCTGCGCTTTTCAAACTCTTTCCGGCACTTCGGACAGGTGATACAGATCTTTCCTTTTCCACGCGGAACCCGGATCTTCTGTCCGCATGACGGGCACTTATAAATATGGTAATCCCTGCTCTGTACGATGCGCCGTTTCATCTTGCCAAACCATGCGCGGATACGCTCCGTCTTCTGAAGATACGCATAATTTTCACTGCTTCTCTTTGAAATATTTCTGGAAAACATCCTGAAATAACCATAACCAAGGAATACCAGCGCAAGCAGATAAAGAAGCGGGATTCTCGTGAACATATTCAGGATCAGCAGTACCAGCGTCACTGCCATGATAAATCTTGAAAACTCATCCGCTCCATAGCGTCCCTGCATAAATTCTTCCAGTCGTCTTCTCATTTGAATAACCTCACATTCTTAATCGACTAATCTTAATCTATACAGAACTGTACCGCCAATATGCCTGAATGTCAACGCCTCCCCCTCCGATTTCACATAAATTTCAGATATGTGATATTTTTATAAAGTCTAGCCGTACAGAGGCAGATACGCCACGTCATTCTCCAGGCTCTCCCTCTGCCTCCGGAAACGTAAGCCGGACAATAAACCGTTCCTCTTTAAGCTCAAGTAAAAATGTGCCGCCCTGCAGCTCCGTCAGGCTTTTTGCAATGGAAAGTCCCAGTCCGCTTCCCTCTGTATTACGGCTGCGGTCTCCACGCACAAAGCGCCCCATCAGATCCTCAGCTGATATGCCAGGTGCTTCTTTCATCTGGTTTTCGAGAGTGATCTGCACCTTTTTGTCCTCTTTTTTAAGTCTGATATGAACTTTGCTGTTTTCCAGCGCGTACTTGCAGATGTTGCCAAACAGGTTCTCCAGCACGCGCCAGAACTGCCTGCCGTCCGCCATGATATATGCCGGCTCTTTTTCCAGATCCCAGCCGGCCGTCAGCCCTTTTTCCTCAAGCCGATCCTCAAATTCCCCGTACGCCTGGTCAAGCATGCTCTGCACCTGAATCCGCATCATATGAAGCTCCACATTGCCTGAACTGATCTTGCTGACCTCCACCAGATCTTCGGTGAGCTGTTTTAAACGCTGCGATTTCTGATCCAGTACCTCAATATAATGTTGTACACGCTCTCCTTCCAAATGCTCCCGCTTCAGAAGATCAACGTAATTCACGATGGAAGTAAGCGGTGTCTTCAGATCATGGGAAACATTCGTGATCAGTTCTGCTTTCAGCCGTTCGTTGCGCACGATTGCCTCCACTGCTTCCTGAAGTCCGTCTCCCATTTCATTGACTGCTCTGGCCATCTCATACGTCTCACCCGTCAGCGTTGCCAGATCAATCTTATACTGCAGATCCCCCTTTGATATCTGATGGATTCCCTCCCAGACACTCTGTTTTCCTGCCATGTCGCGCAGCAGATACAGAAGCACCGCCATATCCAGTACAAATACCATAAAGATACCCACCCGGCCGAAAAACAGGAGAAATGCAAAATTCAGGATAAAAAAGATGATATAGAAAAACAGAAGCTGTCCGGACGCTGCCCTCGCAGCAGTCACTCGCTTCCAGGTATACAACAGCATCCTGCAGATACTGTTGTGCCATAGAAGATGCGCACGCAGCCTTCGCACAAAACCGGTAAATACAGAAAGCGCCAGCAGCCATGCCGCAGATGCGGCGATCGACCACACGATCCGCTCCCAGCCGCTTATCATCATTGGCTCCGGCGTGCGAAAATTAAGTACTGTCATCACAAGAATTCCAAGAATCACATACAGCCCGCCAGCGATTTCTGTCGGGATCCGGTCCATCCAGTAAACCCGCGTCGCCAGCCTTCCCTCCTGCCAGCCTGCACTGATTACGGAAAAAACAAATGCAGCGACTAAAAACACTCCGCAAAGAACTGCCAGAACAGCACAGCCTTTCACGATCACTTCCCTGTGAGAAAAGTAATCCGCATACATACGCAGTTCATCCTGCACCGGATACTCCGTATTGATCGCAAGGAAAATTTTTTCATTGGAATTGACAAAGCGGTCTTCCAGATACCAGTCAGCTGCTGCATCATTCAGCACATTGTCCGGATTGCTGACCATGATATTGTAGCTCCGCTCTCCTTCGTAAAGCATCACAAAGGGACCATCCGAAGGAAGTGCCGACGCTGCCTCCTCATAGGAGGATATCCCAAGATTTGTATATAATTCTCCGGTTGCTGTATTTTCGATACAGTAGCACAGGTTGCTTGGTGCCGCCGGAGACCAGCTTTCCTCCTGTTCCTGTGTATACTGCTGATACCGCTCATAAATCTGTTTACTGACCTGATTCAGCTGCATATACATATCAAACACAAATCCGGCGGAATCTGAATACCACCGTGCACACTCCGCCAGCGAGATGCCGGTCACCGGATGGATCGTCTCCAAAGTCTGTGCCTGCGCTTCCAGACGTTCCCCCGCAAGCTGCCTGTTGTCTCCCTGTATTGCCCTGTTAATCGCCTGATCCAGCGCCTGCTGGCCGCCGCTTTGGCAAAACGCCACGAGATCAGAGACAAGGTACGTCGTATTCATATCCTGCACGGAGCTGCTGCTCTTCCCATAAGACTGAATATCAATCTCCTTATTGCCGGAATATTCGCCATCCTCTTCAAACAGTGCATCGTTGTCCTGCCCGTCGATCTTATTGCGCAGGATCGTATCCACCTGCCGGAAAAACAGATCTGATTCCTCAAAATTTTTGGACATCTCACGCAGGCTGTAGGAATCCTCCATCCAGAATCCGATTGTCAGAAGACACAGGGCCAGAACTCCCGCGCAGATGGCCTGCACTGCCAGCAGAATCCATTTTGTTTTCTTTTTATAAAGCAGCCTTTCTAAAAATGCATGCACCGCTTTTCCCCTTTTCCTGACCGTTTTTTCTTCATAACTATCAAGCCAGGCTGAAATTCAAAGCAGATTTCTGTCACTCACTGCCGCATTACATAAAATCTGCCTGTCTCGTTTCTTTCCTTTCCTTCTACAGCTTCTCCACCTTGTAGCCGATGCCCCAGATCACCTTTAAATATTTCGGGTTTTTCGGATCGATCTCGATCTTTTCGCGGATATGGCGAATATGTACGGTCACTGTATTGTCCGCGCCATATGCCTCTTCTTTCCAGATTTGTTCATAAATCTGATCGATGGAAAAGACCTTGCCTTTATTTTTCACAAGAAACAACAGGATGTTATACTCAATCCGCGTCAGCTTCACCGGTTCTCCGTCCACGGTAACCTCTTTTCGATCATCGTTGATCACAAGTCCGCCGGTTGAATATATCTGCTCCGATGTTTCCTGTCTCGCCGCGCCAAAATTCGTATAGCGGCGGATCTGTGATTTCACCCGCGCCAGCAGCTCCATTGGATTGAACGGCTTTGTAATATAATCATCTGCTCCCAGGTTGAGCCCGAGCACTTTGTCGCTGTCCTGCGATTTTGCAGACAGTACAATGATCGGGATACTGCTTGTCTCGCGGATCTTCATAATTGTGTGGATACCGTCCAGCTTCGGCATCATCACATCCAGAAGCAGCAGGTGTACTTCCTCTGTTTTCAGGATCTCAAGCGCCTGCAGACCATCATACGCCTTTAAGATCCGGTATCCCTCCTGAGAAAGATAAATCTCTATCGCATCCACGATATCTTTTTCGTCATCACAAACCAAAATTGTATACATAATACTTCCCCCTTTTTCCTGCCTGATCCATATCTATGATCTGCCTTTGTGCCTGATCTGAGATCAGCGCCGATATTCGCAATCCGCTTCGCTGCTTACAGGGTCATAAAAAATCCTCCCGCAAGCGGGTTCTTCCCCACTGCTCATTGCTCCGTGCAGTTGAGCTTGACTCGGTCAAAAAACAGCCCCAGGTGCTGAGCAGCACATGTCTGTTCTCAGTATACCAGAAGCTGTTTTATTTTCTGTCAATATTTTATTAAATTTTCCTTAGGCTTTTCACCTGATCAGGCGTTTTCACTTACTTTGCCTGAATCACGTGCATCATGTTGGTCATTGCACCCTTACCTTTTACCATATTTGTCGCCGGGTCACCTGCTGTAAATACAACCATATCGCCTTCCCTGACGTAGCCTTCCCGCTTTACCACGTACATTGCATGGGAAATGATGTGCTCAGTCGTATCCTCCTGATATCCACGAAGCGGTGTAACGCCCCAGTAGATCTGCATTTTCCGCTGTGCCCATGCATTCGGCGTGACCGCATAGATCGGCTGTTTCGGGCGGAAATTCGCCATCAGCCTTGCCGTCTGCCCGGACATCGTCGGTGTCACAATACAGTCAGCCTCGAGATTCGTCGCCGTGCGCACTGCCGCTACGCCGACTGCACTTGATACATTTGCATCACCGCGCAGGGTACGGTACTCCGGCATCATATCATAATCCAGATACTGCTCTGTGGATTCTGCGATCTGCGCCATCATCTTCAGCGCCTCTACCGGATATTTGCCCATTGCAGTCTCTCCGGAAAGCATGATTGCGTCTGCGCCCTCGCGGATCGCATTTGCAACGTCGGTTACCTCGGCTCTTGTCGGGCGCGGATTACGGATCATGGAATCCAGCATCTGGGTCGCGATAATAACCGGTTTGTACTTCTGGTTGCATTTTTCTACGATCATTTTCTGTACATGCGGTACTTCATAAGCCGGAATCTCAACCCCCATGTCACCGCGGGCTACCATGATTCCATCTGCTGCGCTGACAATTTTGTCAATGTTTTCAATCCCTTCACTGTTCTCGATCTTGGCAATGATATCCACATGCTCAGCGTTGTGCTCCTTTAAGATCGCCCTGATCTCTTTTACCGCCTCCGCATCACGCACAAACGATGCTGCAATAAAATCGATTCCCTGCTCAATGCCAAAAATAATATCATCACGGTCTTTTTTCGTGATTCCCGGAAGATTTACTCTTACGTTCGGTACATTGATGCCCTTTCTCTGCCCAAGCTCGCCGCCATTGCGGACGGTACAGACAATATCGCCGCCGCGGATCTCTTTTACTTCCAGTCCGATCAGTCCGTCATCGATCAGAATTGTATTGCCCGGTTTTACGTCCTTTGCCAGCTGCGAATACGTCTGATAGACCATTTTCTCATTGCCCTTTATCTCTTTGGAGGTCAGAATAAATTCTTCGCCTTCCTTCAGCACGACCTTGCCGCCGTTTTCCAGAAGCCCTGTACGAATTTCCGGTCCCTTCGTATCCAACAGGATCGCAATCGGCTTTTTCATCTCGTCGCGGACACTTTTGAGCAGATCAAATCTTGCCTTCTGCTCCTCATGGTCACCATGTGAAAAGTTGAAACGTGCAATATCCATTCCATTTTCCACCAGCGCTTTCAGCGTCTCACGCTTGTCCGCATTCGGTCCCATCGTACAGATAATTTTCGTCTTCTTCATTTATACTCTGCCTCCTGTATTTTTATTTTTTGTTGTCCAGCCTTTATCCGTTTTATTCTAGCACATTTTTGCATCAATTGCCCGGATTTTTTTAATCTTTACCTCGTTTTAACATAGATTTGTTACTGTTCAAAACCAAGCAAACTTTTATAAAATGGTAACTGTTCAGAGCCAACCTCCAAAATGCTACGCATTTCGTCGGTGTG
>ERZ827108.541-NODE-541-length-63033-cov-5.335450_pt1 | contig 63033 bp, 53 predicted proteins | sample MGYA00519921_ERZ827108 | MGnify/ENA primary metagenome ERZ827108 (study PRJEB31778, sample SAMEA3449258) | human gut metagenome | biome: human gut; feature: human-associated habitat; material: faeces | place: United Kingdom | collected 2010/2012 ... | reverse complement strand
TTTGTTGCTCAGGAACTTATAAATAAAGTTAAATCAAAGTGTTGCGGAATTAAGGATTAAAATAAATTTGTGTACAAATTTATGTACACAAATGCTGTCGGTGGAATGGAACATAAGCATTTGCCGGTGGAACAGAACATAAGGACACAAGTTTTCATAAGTTGCAATATTGATCCATCCGGAGGTTCACACATAAGCGAGGCATGGAGCTGAGTAACCTATGAAAACTTATACACTTATGTCGTACAAATCATAGTTTCAAAATTCTTATGTTCGTACTTGCGTGAACACATGAATGCACAGAAAACTTATGTTTGTACTTGAAAATGTGTTTGAGGACATCGCGGATTGTGGCTAATTTTGCAGGAGGAAATGAATATGGAGTTATGAAAGGAAACAGGATATTTATGATGGGTGCGTTGATCGTGGCGTTGCTGATTGTCACGGGGTGCGGGAACGGACGGAAACAGGTTGCAGGAGACAGCGAGGCGTTCCGGCGGGAACTGCAGGATACGATAAAGAGGATTGTGGGCGCGTACCAAGGTGAGATCGGCGTAGCCGTGATTGTTGGCAAGGACAGCGCGGACGTTGATGGCAACGGAGCCGCCTTGCCGGACACCGTTGCCGTCAACAATCAGGACAAGTATCCGATGATGAGCGTGTTCAAACTGCATCAGGCGGTGGCGTTGTGCCGTGAACTCGACAGAAAGGGAATATCGCTGGATACCGTGATATCAATGCACCGCGACAGCCTCGACGCCGACACATGGAGTCCGATGCTGAAGGAGCATCCGGAATCCGTAATCAAACTGCCGGTCCGGGAACTGATGGAGTATGCCTTGCAGTTGAGCGACAACAACGCAAGCAACGAGATGTTCCGTCAACTGATGTCGCCGGCGGAGTGCGACAGCCTAATCGCCATCATTATACCTCGTGACAGTTTCAAGATAAAATACACCGAGTCCGCAATGAAGCGCGACCATGCGCTGGCATACGCCAACCATACGTCGCCGGTAGGCGCGGCGTCATTGATATATCGACTGTTTACGGACAGCATCCTGAGCCAAGGCAGTCAGGACTTCATCCGCGACGCGTTGCTGCACTGCGGTACGGGCGTGGACCGCATATCACAGCCGTTGCAGAACATCCCGGGCGTGACCATTGCGCACAAGACCGGCTCCGGCTACCGTAACGAGCAGGGAGTATTGGCCGCGCACAACGATGTGGCCTTTGTCCATCTTCCCGACGGCACGCATTACGCCCTGGCGGTCTTCGTCAAGGACTTCCCCGGCACCGAGGCCGATGCCTCCGCCATCATCTCCCGCATCTCCCAGACCGTGTACAACTCAATCTCTACTTATTGAGGGTCCTGTCGATTATAAGGAGCTTGGCCTGTGAAGGGTCATCGTAAGCATTACAGACGGCAAGGTACTCCTTCAGTTCCGTGAAGTCAGAGCCATATAGGTTATCGCTGAACTGATGAAGTTTTGTCATGACGTTTATATATGCCATCGGATCTTTGTGCCTGGTCAGTTTGCGCAAGGCGAGTATGTAGTCTTCCCTAAAGACTGTCGGCACAATGATGCGTGATTGGTCGGCCCTGACCAGTTCTGCATTCATCATAACACGCGCTGTGCGGCCATTCCCATCGTTGAAAGGGTGTACCTCACTGATCATGAACATCATGAAGATGGCCCGTGCAAACGGATCGGTCAATGCTGCATAATATTTAAATCCTTGCGAAAGAGTGCCCTTTACAAGTCTGTGATCCACAAACTCAGTCATTCCTGCCCTGTTGTTCTGTGTCTTAAAGATACCTGGATTCATATGCGGACGCCCTTCAAGCAATATGCTGTGCCGATGGCTCAAAATCGAAAACAGTTCTTTGGGCGAGGTCGGTGTCTTCATCATCTCGGAACGGTTTGACAGCACCTTGAATGTGCCGAGTATATCATGCGAGTCCTCGTCACGCCGAAACATCGGAATACCGGAATCCACAATAGCCTTCGCCTCGTCGATCTCAAATTCAGTCCCTTCGATATAATTTGAGAAATAACTCTCGAAAAATGAGAAAAGACGGAAAGATTCCTCATCGGTATTACGGTTGTTGCGGATAATGAAATATCGATCCTTGATGGCATCGAACAGCACCTCGAACAATTCAACCCTTGCAGTGTCAAACGGATTGCCCGCTGCAATCGCCTTGGCGGATTCCGTTGACAGTACCCTGGCGTCATGCGTCGACAGCAAAGCCGATATCAGATTGTTGATTTTATCGAATTCGGCTTGCATTCCCAACTCGTCTGCAACGTTTCTAAGTTCATCTCGGTACTCATTCAGACGATCTTCCCCACCTGTCAGCAGAATCTGCTCAAGTTTGTTCTCGATGACGCTTACTGGAAGAACGCGTGATTCGTTTCCGGATTTTCGGGAAATCTGCATATTCTCAAGCATATATCTATACTCTCCGGAGATGTATATGCCCATGAAGGGAATATCGTGTGATGATGCTTTCGGACCTTTGACAAAGTTCAGGGTTATTCCCGGCAAATCAGTAACCCGTCTGGTAGTGGAGTTGGTGAGGAAGAAGTCACCTGTAGCCGTAGGACGCATCTCCTTGGCGCTACGGTGGCTTATCAACGCATTGGGGTAACGATATACAAGTATATCAATCAGGTTCCGGCGCACAATGTTCTCAAGACTGTCTACAAGATTGGTGGTGTAGATGCGTGGGGCCACTTTACGAAGTTCTCCATTCTTCTCCTTTTTGCTGAGCACGCGGGAAACATTCGGATCAGACGAGCCGAATATAATCTCTTTCTGGGTGTCGACTTTAACTGCCATACAAAAATTTACGATTAAGGATTAGCAAAGGTACAAATTTTTGCGATTATAATGCCCGAAAGGTACAAATTTTTGCGATTAGGGGTGCGGTTTTTACAAAATTTAGATGTTGAGCATCTTCTTATGGCAACTGTTATCGAGTAGATTACCGCAGCGTGTGGTGGCCCGGTTTCAACTTCCTGGACTTTCCGCCGTAGGGGATGAAGGTCGCGTCGACTCCGGCGGGGACTGTGACCTAATCCGGTACCGGGCTCTAAGGTCTTCTCCATGATATACTCCACATACCGTTTCATGGCAGGGTACATCTCCCTCAGGACGTCCTTGTCTCCATACTGCCGGTAATGTTTCCAGGGCGCAGTACGGGGGTAAGGTCGACCACGCGGTAGGTATGGGTCTTGTTGTACTGGGTGTAGGCAGGATTGAAGTAGTCGTCCGTCACCATCTTGCCGTTGAGCGTCATGTCGTAGATGCCTCGGGTTGAGACGGTGATCTCCGCTTTACTGATGGTTTTCTCAGGATTGACGGTGAATGATGTCCGCAGTTCCGGCATGGCGATTGCCGGTTCCTTTATGAAGGAACCTGTCGGAGCATCGTCGGGTTGCCGGAACAGAACGTTTCCAGGCTCGCGGAAATTCCGGACAGTGACGTTGCTGACTTTGGCATGACTGTCTGCGGGAATCTCGGCACCGAACGCGCATAATGCCGGGAACGCTATGTAGTCGCCGCCGTTGCCGATGGGGTTCAGTCCGAAAAATCCGGCTTTCCTGCTGTTGACCAATATGTCGGTATGGCCGTAGTTGCTGCGGATTTCTATCTGGTTGGGGCTTCCGTCGGTCTTCAGGACATCTGTCTTGAAAGAGGCGACCGGTTCCGACGGATTGTCGTTGGGCGAGTAGCCGGAGCGATACAGGTTGGTGGTGCCGTCGGGCTGGAAATCGATCCTGACATACGATTCTCCCTTCTTGTTCTCCAGATTGTAGATGTTGAGGTTGCGGGACATCAGTCTGGGGTCGTCGGCTCCGTATATGAAGGACGCTGACGATTTGCTGTCCATCAGCAGGTCGAAGCCCAGGGAGAATACCGTGAGGCGTTCCGGCATGAAGTGTATCTTGTCGGCAGGCGCACCGATCCATTTGGCCCGGCCGAACACCGCCTCCTGAGAGTTTGCCGCCTCATTGACGGCATAGCCCTGATTCCCGGCCATCACCGCCGAAACCACCACCCCCGCTACAAACAACTTCTTCATCTTATTATGACTCTACTACTAATGAATATTCACCTTCATACAATCGTGATATCTCCGATTCGATCTTGGCTACTGAGATAGTCCCGGTGTTCAGCATTTTTCGATTGATAAGCAGATATACTGAATTGTTCAGGTCATATCCCTGTATAAATGTTTCCGATCCAAATATAGAAAGCATCATTCGTCGATAGAAACGGAAACGCTTGTTCGGTTTGTCGTGATTGCCAGTGTCATTCAGATCATCTGCTGCTACAAAACCAAACGAAGCGCAGTTGTCTTTCCTAAAATAGTCCAGCATTATATAGACGCATGACATTACGATGGTCCTGGGTTCATAATCATTTGTCAGAAGAGAGTAGCGATCTTTGCTGTTTGCCACTCCTTTCCAGTAGAATTTCAATCCAAGAAAGCGATTTGAAAAACTTTCGACTTCGACTATATAGCGTTTGTTGCTTTTGGAAGATCTGAATCCCCATATATCAATAATGCGAAGCGTAGACGGGTCCTTGCTTCGCATTATGAATGATGCCTTGTAATATCCTGGTTGATCCGCTCACGGTAATATGTATTCGTAAGACGGAACTCGATAAGCGTCTCGTTCCTTTTCAGAAACCAAAGTGATATGAATCCTGCCGGAACGCGGCTTATCCACAGGAACGCATTGTGGTTTCTGTGCCGTCTTGGTGCTTGGTTTCTTAATGGGCTTCATGCTTTTGTTTGGTTTGCAAAGCGTTTGTTATAGTAATGCAAAGTTGATATTTTTGTTCATTAAAACAGAATTCCTGTTGAAAATGATAAAAAAATCAACTACTTGGCGGTTTTCCTTAACCCCTGAATCATTTTTGCCAGGGTGGCGATGTCGGCGTCGGAGGTGGCCCAGGAGGTGACGAGGCGGACCGGAGTGGATTCGGGTCCGCGTGGTCCCCAGTACTCGAACCGGACTGCTTCGGCAAGACGGTCGATCACCGTGTTGGGAAGGACGAAGAACTGCTGGTTGGTAGGGGAGTCGGCAAACAACGGGAACCCGTTCTCTGTCATCACGCGGCGAAGTTCCATGGCATGGACGATGGCCCATTGCGAGTATCGCATATAGCAGCCATCGGTGAAAAGTGTCAGGAACTGCAGACCCAATAACCGACCCTTGGCCAGCAAGGCTCCATGCTGCTTGATCAGCGACAATATGCGCGGGATGATGTCAGGATGCCTTGAAACAATTGCCTCCCCGAACAGCGCTCCCTGCTTGGTGCCGCCGATATAGAATATGTCGGCCAGCCGGGCAATGTCGGGCAACGTCACGTCGCACTTAGGAGACGCCAGACCGTATCCGAGACGTGCGCCGTCGATGTACAACGGTATCTGATGCTTGCTGCAGACGGCATGGATGTCCTCCAGTTCCTTTCTGCTGTACAGGGTTCCGAGTTCGGTGGGGAAGGATACATAGACCATTCCCGGCTCAACCATATGCTCCCAGGTCTCGTCAGCAAAGAAATCCGTGACATAACGGTCGATGTCTGAGGCCCGGATCTTTCCCTCGGCTGTGGGCAATGTCAGCACCTTGTGGCCGAAAGCCTCGATTGTTCCGGCCTCATGGACGTTGATGTGCGAGGTCTCGGCGGCAAGCACACCCTGGCATTTGCCCAACAGCCCGTCGACCACCACGGAATTGGCCTCGGTACCCCCAATCACGAACTTTACCAATCCATCCTCCAGACCACAAGCCTTCAGAACGGCTTCCCTCGCTGCCTCGCAGTACGGGTCGGATCCATAACCGGATGTACATTCCATATTGGTACGTACCAAAGACTCCATTATCTCAGGCACGGCACCGCACATATAATCGCTTTTGAAATAAACCATAGGACTTGATTTTGATTTTGATGTTGTTGGTTCTACACAGTCTCCTCCGGAAGCTCGGGCCGTGCCGGTCCCCATTTCTTCAGGACCAGGATGCTCAGTTCATAGAGTGCGTATATCGGAATGGTGCAAAGGATCATGGTGAAGATGTCCGGAGGCGTGATGACAGCCGCGATGATCATGATGAGCACAAAGGCGTACGGGCGGTACTTGCTGAGCAACGCCGCGTCGATCAGACCCATCTTGCCTAGGATGAACGCCAGCACCGGCAGCTGGAACACCACTCCAAACATGAAGGTCAGGGTGGTGCATGTCGAGATATAGGAATCGAGCGTGATGGTGTTGGTGATGTCGTCGCTCACCTGATATGTTCCTAAGAACTGGAACGAGATGGGGAACAGGATGAAGTAACTCATCAGCACGCCAAGGACGAAAAGAATATATACAATTACGGCCACCAGGTAGGAATACTTCTTCTCCTGCTGATACAGGGCCGGGGAGATGAAGCAGAACAACTCAGCCAGTATGTATGGCGAGGCGCACAGGACCCCGAGTATGCAGGAAGTGGTGATATGGATCATGAACTGGGAGGACAGCTGTGTGTTGATCAGCGGAATGTGGTATTCCGAGAACCGGAAGTCCCAGCCCAGGGAGTTGATCAGGCGTTCAATGATCCGGAACGTGCAGAAGTCGTATTCGCGGGGTGCCAGCAGGATGCGGAACACTCCGTCCTTGAAGCAGAAGATGACGCAGCTCAGGACGGACACGACAATGATGATGCGGAAGAGCATCCTTCTCAACACCTCAAGATGCTCTCCGAACGACATCAGTCCGGCCGACTGGTCGTCAATGCTTCTTTGCGTCATTCAGATTGGTGTCGTCGGCCCCCATACGTTCGTCGGCACGCCGTCTGATTTCCTCCTCCACGCGGCGGTTCATCTCCTCCTCGGTCGGCTCGGCCAGTCCCTCCTTGAAGTTCTTGACGCCCTTGCCCATACCCTTCATCAGTTCAGGAAGTTTCTTGCCTCCGAAAATCAGCAGTATAACGCCGCTGATCAGGATTATCTCGGTAGCGCCAATCATACATGTAATCATTGCGTTCTGAAATTATAGAAGTTATAGAAAAAAGTAGTAATTATATAGTAAAGATCCGTTAGAGCCGGATATCGAGTCAGGGGTTGTACAGATCCTTGTTGTAAAAGTCCAGTATGGAGTATGCGGCCTCGAGGGCGGCACGGGCACGTGTTGATTCGGGATCCAGTTCCTGTGCATGGAGATAGTCGTTGATGGCCAGGTCGCGGTGGCCTGCGCCGAAGTGCTTGATGCCGCGCAGCACATATGCGTCGGGGTCCCCGGGATGGGTCGCGATGTAATCGCTTATCTTGGTAATCGCCTCGTCAGCATCAAGCATCTTGACGGTGGCGGCGAGATCTTCGTAGGTCATGGTCTTTTTATTATATAAACGTGAAACGGTTATTAGTCTTATAAATCCTATAAATCTTATACGTCTTATAAAACTTATAACAAAATCAGAGGGTGATGCGGTCGGCATGTACCGGCTCGCCGATGAACAGCGAGGCCAAAGGGTCGAACTTCTCCGTGGACTCAGTGGTGCAGTATCTGACGGAGCCGTTCTTGTCAAGGCGGCAGTCTATCTCGGGATGCCGACGTAGATAGTCCGTCAGGCTTGCGGCCACCAGATCGCCCTGCGGCACGATATTGATGCCTTCCGGAGCGTATTCCCGGATCTTCGGCAGCAGGATGGGGTAATGGGTGCAGCCCAGCAGCAGCGTATCGATATCAGGGTCTCTCTCCATGATCTGGTCTATGTATTTCCTGACGAACCAGTCGGCACCGTCGTTCTGTGCCTCGCCACATTCCACAAGATGCACCCACATGGGACACGCCTGCTCGGTGATTGTGATGTCGGGATGGATCTTGGCTATCTCCATACGGTAACTGTGGCTGTTGACTGTTCCGGGAGTGGCCAGCAGGCCCACATGACGGCTCCTGGTAATGTGGCCCACATCCTCCACCGTGGGGCGGATCACCCCCAGTACCCGCCGGTCGGGCCAGTGTTCCGGCAGCACGTTCTGCTGAATGGACCGAAGTGCCTTGGCCGAGGCGGTGTTGCAGGCCAGTATCACCAACGGACATCCTTGGCGGAACAGATGCTCCACGGCCTGTCGAGTGAAGTCGTAGACAATGTCGAAACTGCGGGTGCCGTATGGCGCGCGGGCGTTGTCGCCCAGATACAGGAAGTCATATTCCGGCAACTGAAGGCGGAACTGCTTAAGTATGGTCAAGCCTCCGTATCCGGAGTCGAATACACCGATCATGGTTGTTGACGTTCAAATGAATAATGCGAAATCGGTAAATAAAAAAGCGAGACAATAGGGCCTCGCTTTTCCATTCAATGTAGGGAATATCTTATTTCAGACCCAGCTTGGCCTTGACTGCTGGGGTGATGTCCTCCACGGGCGAGGCGTAGTAGTAAGTCAGCTGGGGATTATAATCCTGAACCAGGGAGTAGTTGCCCTCCTTGCCGACAGCCTCGATGGCGGTGCGGATCTTCTGCACGATGGGAGCCATCAGTTCCTGCTGCATCTTGGCCAGGTCCTGCTGGGCGCTCTGCTCGAACTGAGCCATCTTCTGCTGATAGTCGTTCAGCTCACGGGTCTTGCGGTCCTTGATGGCCTGCAGCTCGTCGGGCTTCATGGCCTGGTACTCATCGTAGAGACGCTTCATCTCCTCGCCAAGCTTCTGGTATTCGGTCTCGTATTTCTTGGAAGCCTCGCCCAGCTTGGTTTCAGCGGCTGTGCGCTCGGGCATGGCCTGGATGATGGTGGTCACGTCCACCAGACCAATCTTGATAACCTGTGCCGTGGCTCCAACGAAAGGGATAGCCATCAGTACGGCCAGGGTCAGGAAAATTTTCTTGAACATCTTGTTATTTCTGATTTTTTGGTTTTCTGAAAAGCTGTGATTGCCGATTCAGTCGGCAAAGATACGATTTTTATTTGGAATAGCCAAGTTTTGCCAATACCTCGTTGCTGACATCGATACGCGGAGAGGCGAAAACGATGCTTTGCGAGCTGGCGCGGTCAAAAATGGTCTGATAGCCCTTCTCCTCGGCCACGGCCTTGACGGCGTTGTAGACATCCTCCTGTATGGGTTTCATCAGGGACTGGCGTTTCTTGTAGAGCTCGCCCTCCGGACCGAAATATTTGTATCGAAGGTCCTTCGCCTCGTTCTCCTTGGCCACGATCTCCTCCTCGCGTTTCTTTTTCTGGTCATCGGTCAGGAACACCATGTCGGCCTCGTAGTTCTTGTACATGGTCTCGGCCTCCTTGCAGAGGTTGGTAACCTCCTTCTCCCAGCGCTGCGACACCTGGTTCAACTGTTCGTTGGCCATCTCGTAGGCCGGCACGTTGCGCAGGATGTACTGCATGTCAACCAGGGCGAACTTCTGTGCCGACATTCCGCAGGCGGTGGCGGCGATCACGCAGAGCGTTATGATAAATTTCTTCATAATATTCAGTTTTCAGGTTTTTGTACTTAAGACGGATAGCGTCCGTATAAGTTTAACAAATCTGTGTTAATAATGCTTAAACCTTCAGCCGTAGCGTGTCAGAACTCCTGTCCGAGTACGAAGTGGATCTGGCTGCCGCCACGCTGACCCCATACCTTGTCGAAACCGTATGCCCAGTCGATGCCTAGGAATCCAAGTACCGACAGATAGACGCGGGCACCCACGCCGGCGGAACGCTTCAGGTCGAACGGGTTGAAGTTCGCTACGGAGTTCCAGCAGTTGCCGGCCTCGGCGAACGCGATGGCATAGATGGTGGTGGCGGGCTGGAGCAGGAAGGGGAAGTGGAGCTCGAAGGTGTACTTGGCGTAGGCGTAACCTTCGTAGTTGCTCGGGGTGAACGCGCCGTTCTCATAACCGCGCATTCCGACGGTCTCGGTGGCGTAGGTGTATGAGCCTGTCATTCCGTCGCCACCGAAGTAGTAGGTCTCGAACGGTGTCTTCAGATGCTTGGTCCATGATCCGATCAGACCGAAGTCGGCACGGGTCATCATCACCAGCGTCCACTTGCCGTCCGGGTCGGTCAGCGGGGTGAAGGTCTTGCTCTTGAACGTCAGTTTCCAGTAGTCGAGCCACTTGTACATCTGCGAGGTGGCGTGCTGGCGCTGGTCCTCGGTCAGGCTGCGGTCCGTGGATTGCTCGGACAGGAGTTTCCAGTTCTTTTTGCCGAACAGTCCCGCGGGTGGAGTGCAGGTGAAGTTGAGGCTGAACGACGATCCGCGGCGTGTGTAGATCGGGTTGTCGATACTGTTGCGGCTCAGGCTCAGGCCCAGGGTTATGGCATTGGAGGTACCGTTCTGGAATGTCGGGCTGATGTACCACCAGTCCTTAAGGTAGTACCAACGGTAGCCCAGCATGGCCTGGAACTGGAAGAAGTCGTCGGGCCATGTGAGACGCGTGCCGAAACCGATGTTGAATCCGGCGGTCTGCAGGATCTTGTTCGGGTCGTAGGCGTCCATGTAGTAATTGTTGTAGTTGTTGTAGTTGGTGCCGTACATGTACTGGTAGTAGTAGGCATCCTGGTAAGCGTTGGCCCAGCGATTGTTGTAGAACGCATTGTTGATGCCGGTGGAGCGGGAGAAGTCGGCCGACACGGAGAGGGAGTTGGGGCGGCTGCCGCCGATCCAGGGATCGAAGAAGGAGATGGAATAGCTCTGGTAATACTTGGCGTTGGTCTGCGCGGATATGGAGAATGTCTGGCCGTCGCCTCGGGGGATGATTCCGCGGTAGGCGTGCGGATTGAACAGGTTCTTCATCGAGAAGTTGGAGAACGACAGGGCCACCTGTCCGGTGATGCCGGTCTGACCCCAGCCGAACGACAGCTGAACCTTGTCGTTGGCCTTGGACTCCAGATTGAATACTATATCGACTGTACCGTCCGACTCGTTGGGCTCGGGACGGATGTCCATGTTCTCGGGGTTGAAGTGTCCTCCGGCTGCGATCTCGCGTGCGGAACGCATCAGGTCGGACTTGCTGAACAGGTCGCCCGGACGGACGCGCAGCTCGCGGCGGATCACCTTCTCGTACAGCTGGTCGTTGCCGTTGATCACGACGCGGTTGATACGTGCCTGCGGACCCTCTATGACGCGCATCTGCAGCGCGATGGAGTCTCCGTGGATGCGCTCCTCGATAGGGATGAGGTTGAAGAACAGATAGCCGTTGTCTGTGTAGAGGCTCGACACTGCGTCCTCGTCCTCGTTGGTGCGCTTGTTAAGCATCTTCTGGTTGTAGACGTCGCCGGGATACATACCCAGCACGGCGTTAAGGGTCTCGGTGGGGTAGACAGTGTTGCCTACCCAGTCGATGTCGGAAATGTAATATTTCTTGCCCTCGTCCACGTCCAGGAAAATGTCGACGGTCTTGTCGTCGAACCTGGCCACGGAGTCGTGGGTGATCTTGGCGTCGCGGTAACCAAGTTCGTTGTACTTGTCGATGATGCGCTGGCGGTCGTCGGCGAAGTCCTCGTCCACGAATTTCTTCTGGCTGAACAGTTTCAGCAGGTCTCCCTTCTCGTTGGTCTTCTTCATGGTCCGCTTCAGCTTGCGGTCCGACAGGACCTCGTTGCCCTGGATGTGGATCTTGTGGACCTTCACCCTGGAGTTGCGGTTGACGTTGACGGTCAGCACGGCGTGGTTCTCCTTGCTGAGGTCGGGCTGCTGCGTTATGGTGATAATGGCGTTCTTGAAGCCCTTCTTGTTGTAGTACTGCTCGATGATCTGCTTGGCGCGGTTGATGATGTTGGGCGTCAGCTGCTGGCCCTCCACCATTCCGAGGCGTTCGGTCAGGTCCTTCTTCTCGCCGCTCTTGGCACCCTCGAACTTCATCTCCGACATACGGGGCTGCTGCTTGAGGCTGATGTCCAGCCATACCTTGTCGCCGGCGATCTTGTCGACGTTGATCTGCACCTCGGAGTAGAGGCCCTGACGCCAGAATCGTTTCACGGCGTCGGTGATGTCCTGGCCGGGAATCTGGATCTTGTCGCCGATAGACAGGCCGGAGTAGCCGATCACGATATAATCGTCGGCAGTCTTGATTCCTGAGGTCCGGATGCCGGCGATCTCGTAGGTCTTGGGCAGCGGTGAGTATATCACTTCAGGGTTGTACACCGTATCCACCGGAGCCTCGGCCTGCAGTGGCAGGTCCAGCAGTCCCTGGGCGTGTAGGCCGGGGAGGGCGAAGGTGAAGAGGAGAGTCAACGCGAAAATTCGGGCAATATGATGTAAGGTCTTCATTCTGATGTGAGTGGGCTTTGTACTTGGTCGGAAGTCATTCCGAAACGACGTTCGCGGTTGTGGTATTGCAGCAGGGCCTCGGTGAAGTCGGATTCATCGAAGTCTGGCCAGAGTACAGGGGTGAAATACAGTTCGGCGTAGGCGATCTGCCAGAGGAGGAAGTTGGAGATGCGCTGTTCGCCGCCGGTGCGGATCAGCAGGTCCGGGTCGGGCATTCCGGCGGTGGCCAGGTGGTCGGAGATGAGTTCCTCGGAGACGGCGTAGGGATCCAACTGTCCGGTGGCGGCCTGCTCGGCTATGCGGCGCACGGCTTCCGTAATCTCCCAGCGCGAGGAATAACTGAGGCATAGGTTCAGGTTCAGCCCGGTGCAGTCTGCGGTCATGTCGCGGCCTTCGAACAGGTTTCTCCGCACTGACTCGGGGAGCCGGTCGATGTCGCCCACCAGGTTGATGTGCACGTTGTTGGCGCGCAGTTCGGGAGCCTCGCGCAGGATGGTCTCGCCGATCAGGTGCATTAGTGTGTCCACCTCGTCGGCCGGACGGTTCCAGTTCTCGGTGCTGAAGGCATAGAGGGTCAGGTATCCTATCCCCAGGTCGGAGGCGAAGCGGGTGATTCGGTTCACCGAGTTGACGCCCTCCGAATGGCCGACGGTGCGTTGCTGCAGCCTGCGGCGAGCCCACCGACCGTTGCCGTCCATGATTATGGCAACGTGACGCGGTAAGGATTCCGGCTCGATGCCCGGTATGGTTATCTTATGCTCCATGTCATTGCTGTCTATTTGTACATCTTCTTTGGCCTATGGTAGTTGCAGGCCGCGCACCGCTTGCTGAACTCGTAGCTGACGGTGAACGTCAGCGTGCTGTACCAGTCTGTGTTCTTCATGAACGCCGACTTGATGCCTTGAGGGTCATCCAGCGCAGGTCCGTCCAGCTTGTCGGTGAGTGTCTTTTTCATCAGGAACTCCAGGCCGAGGTTCCACCGCAACGCCGGCTTGTACTTGAAGCCGATGCCTACGGGAATAGCCATCGAGGCGCCCCCTTTCCCTTCCGCGCTGTATGCCATGACGCTCAGTCCCGCCACGATGTAGGGGGTCCAGCGCCTCAGCCTGCGGTAGGTCTCGCCCATGCCGTAGTTAAAGAAGTGGAATTCCACGGTTTCCCCCAGCTCATAGAACGTCGAGGAGAACTTGAACGTCTCATGCGATGGGAACACATTGGTCATCTGTGCGGAATTGCCGCGCAGCGAGCCGAGGTAGAAGTTTGTCTTGAAGTTGAACCTGGGGTTCAGGATATAGCGGAACAGAAGCTCAGCGTTCCATCCTGGATTCTGCAGAAGGTTCGCGTTGTTGGCATCGCCCAGATAGCCGGTCATGCCGATACCGCCGCCGATGTCGAAGCGGTAGTCCTCCTGGGCGCGGAGTGTCGCCGCGCCGGTCAGCAGGAGGCATATGACGGCTAACTTCTTGAGCATAGTCTCGTTGTCAGATGATTGGAACGAATGTCATGCGGTTCAGCACACCGCGCCAGACGGTGTCAAGCAGCCGACCGTCGGGTCCGTAGCCGCCGATCAGGTAAATGTAGGGACAGTCCCAGGTGATGATGTCGCCGTTGACCTCGTAACTGATGCGCGCGGGCTTGCCGGAAGCCGGGGTCACGGTCCAGTTCTCGGACAGGTTGGCCGATTTCTTCTCGGACACGACCAGGTTGTCGCATCCCCACATGGCGGGGATGGCCTGGGGCAGCTGCATCTGTGTGGATGCCTCGGCCCAGTTCACGCCGTTGTCGTACGAGATGTAGACCGTACGGTTCAGCGAGTCGTCGGACTTGCGGCCGCCTATCAGCATCCAGACCTTGAACTCATTATAGTTCGTGCTTGAGGAGGAATGTCGGTAATAATAATATGGGATGATCGACGGCTGCTCCATGGCGGGAAGGTCGTTGTCATCGTTCAGGACGATCCACTCTGAGCCGTCGAATGCCCATGTGGCGCCGCTCAGGGACTTGTCGGCCTTCAGGCCTCCGGCGAAGAACGCCACCGGCGACAGTGTCCATTTGTTCTGTAACGTCACGAAGTTGGAGAATCCGCTCAGCGGGAAGTCCGCCGGAATCTCCTTAGGGTTCAGGTTCAGCATTGGATACTGCGCGAACAGACGTTTGCCATCCTGGGTGCGGATGCCGACTATGGTGTTAAGGTACGAGCCGATGATGTTGTCCCAGACCTGTTCTGTCACCGACCATGATTCGCCACGGTTCTCGCTGCGCCACAGGTTGTTGTCGGTGTCGAGGAGGTAGATGATGCCGTCGGCGGCGGTCAGTGATTCCACACGTGGAGTGAATGGGAACTCGATCGTGCTCCTGGTTATGTCGGACGCGAAGGCATCGTTGGAGTAGACTGCCGAATACTGACCGTCGGCCTCGCGGATAATGGAGAGGGCGGTCGGGTCGGCGATCATGACGGTCTTCTGCTGTACGGGGGAAGGCAGCCGCGAGGGGAGCCGGCGCACGGCGGTCTCGCTCCAGTGCAGCGAGTCGGCGTATTGCTTGTGGACGTTCAGTTTTACCTGGTACCTCTTCTCCAGACCGCCGCCCTTCATCAGGATGGTCACACGGCCGGTATAGTCGATGGAATCCGTAGGATTGGCCTTGTAGTCCAGCCTCTCCTGGCGCGTGGACCCTCCTTCCATGATGACGAGCACGCTGTCCAGCGAGCCCTTGTAGCTGATGTCGGTGACGAGCTTGTCGATCTTAGCGTCAGGCTTAAGGGAATCGGCATTGTAGATTACGCCACGTTCCAGATCGATGGTGAAATACACCGAGTCCGCTCCGTTGACCAGTTTGGAGGAACGCAACGAGAAGTCGGTTATGGCGAATGTGCCGTAATCTATATATGGATTGATGCTGCTCTCCTCGTTGCATGAGGCGAACAACGTCATCAAGGCAACCAATGCGAAGCCCAGGGTTTTCGATATATTACGCATGTGTGGAAATGTCTCTTATATAAAACTTATATAATTAAAAAATGCGAAACACCTACAAAATTAGTCATTAATCATTAAACAAGCAAACAATTGTTGAAAAAATGAATTTCATGCAGCCAAAAACCACATTCCTTACAGAGGACCATGCGTCCACTCTATATTTTAATAGGCATTTGGATTTTTAATAGGCATTTAGAGAAAAAAGTTGTAATTTTGCATTTCTTAACCGTTATTACGAGACCGTGCAGGATAACATACTTACAATTTTCGGGTCCCGTCTCAAATCGAAGGGGGGGAATCAGTCCGGCAAGACCCAGTATTACGCATACAAGACTTTTGCAAGTTTTGTAGGTGGCCGTGATTTGCGCGAATCTGACTATACGGAGGCATTGATGACCGAATGGGTGTCCTGGATGTTCTACGAAGGTCTGAGCCGCAGCACGGTGCAAAGCTATCAGCGGCTTGTCTATGCCTTGTCCAACGGTACAAAATACTCCAAAGAGGCTGAATTGAAACGAGCGCATCTCTCCGTGAGCCGTAAGATTCAGGAACTTCCCGATGCCATTTTCCGGCAGAATGTCGGCAGTCGTGTCATCCACCGTCTGCAGGCGTTGATGGAACGTAGGCGCACCGCGGCGGCCGATACACGACTGGGGATAGACTTGGTGATGTTCGCCGTACTGGGGGGTGGACTTGATTTCCGTCAGCTCGCAGGATGGAGACGTGAAGACCGGATGCCTGACTCCGCGTTGCTGGAGGAGATCCGCCTTAGATACGACACGCCCCGCCACAAATACCTGTTCCCATTGGGGCAGTCGGAACTGACCCCCAGGCAGCTGACTGAACGGCTGACTGCGCTTTTCCGCGGCGCGCTCCGTTCATGTGGATTGAACTTAGCCGCCGACCCGGCTTCCACGGGTGCCGATCTGTGGCTGTCCGCTGTATATGAGGTGACGGGATCCATACGCCGTGCTGTCGACCTCACGGGAATCGCTTCAGCCACGAATCCCGCATTCGCGATGATGACGCCCGGAAAGCCAGAAACCGACGCAGAGCGTGAACGGCTTCTGAGCCATGTGCGCGCCATCATCGTAAACGATCCTGTGGAGTGGCATGTGATGCGGCTGCGGCCGGGCGTGACATGCGACAGGATGATGCAGCGGCTGTGCGACGAGAAGATGTCGGGAAGGCTGACGGATGTCTATTGTCCGTCGGTCGAGATCGCCCGGCGTGTAGGCCGCAGGATAGTGTTCGACGACCGACCGGCAATCCCGGGACTCGTCTTTTTCATGAGCCGTGCCTCCGACATCACGCCGGTCTTCCGAAGCATCGGCGATCTGGCATGGTGCTACCGTACGGGCCGCAATCCCGGCGCTCCATACGCCGTGATCACCGACCAGGAGATCCGGACGCTCCAGCAGGCCATAGGATTCATTGATCCAAAGGGCGAGGTCACCGAGACGGATTCCGTAGGTTTCGAGCCTGGAGACAAGATACTGATACGCTCCGGTGAGATGGCGGGAATGTCCGCCGAGATCACATTGGTGGAGAAGAAGAGCGGGGAACTGCTCTACCATCTACGGTTTCCCGAAGGCAACGGCCTGTCCTGGACTGTAAACTCCTGCCGCCTTACCGCCGATAAGATTCATGATTAGAATCATGCTGGCGAAAGGACCAAGATAAAATCGCGGCTGCGACCTAAGGAAGGCGCAGCCGCGACTGTATGTGGCGGGGGGGCGGATCAGGAACGGGGCTTGGACTCGCAGTAAACGCAGCGGTACTGTCCGGCGTTGGCGCGGTCGGGACGGAACATCGCGGGTACGTTCTCCATGTTGCTGATGCACTTGGGGTTGGAGCAGATGTGCTGCCTGCAGACGGTGTCGGCCGGAATCAAATCCTGATGACGGGGTTCGTTCTTGGCCCATTCCAGAAGTTTCAGTATCAGTGCCATACGGACGTATTTACCGTTGGCTACCTGACGGAAATAGGCGGCTCGGGGATCCTGGTCCACCTCGACGGCGATTTCGTTGACGCGGGGCAGCGGATGCAGTATCCGCATGGAAGGCTTGGCGTTCTTGAGTTTGTCGGGGGTCAGGATGAAGCAGTCCTTGACGCGGTCGTAGTCATCCTGGTCCAGGAAACGCTCCTTCTGCACGCGTGTCATGTACAGGACGTCCAGTTCCGGCATAACCTCCTCCATGGAGTTGACCTCGACGTATGGAATTCCGTTGCGCTCGCACACCTCCTCCTTCATGTAGGCGGGAAGGCGCAGCTGGTCGGGGGCGATCAGCACCACCTTGATGTTCTTGTAGCGCGACAGTGCCTTGATCAGCGAATGTACGGTGCGTCCGAACCGTAGGTCGCCGCAGAAGCCGATCGTCAGGTTGTCGAAGCGACCGATCTCGCGGCGGATCGTCAGCAGGTCGGTCAACGTCTGCGTGGGATGGGCATGCGAGCCGTCGCCGGCGTTGATCACCGGTATGCCGGAGTTGATGGCCGAGACCAGGGGCGCTCCCTCCACGGAGTGACGCATGGCGATGATGTCGGCGAAGCAGTTGATTACCTTGGTGGTGTCGGCAACGGTCTCTCCCTTGCTGACGGAAGTGTTGTTGGCGTTGCTGAAGCCGATGACGTTGCCGCCAAGTTCCATCATGGCGGATGTGAACGAGAGGCGCGTGCGCGTCGATGGCTCGTAGAACAGAGTGGCGAGCTTGCGGCCTTTGCAGGCTTCGGAATATTTCCCCGGGTTGTCGATTATGTCAAGTCCCAGGTCAATGATCTCCTGAAGTTCCTCGGCGCTAAGGTCTGTAGGATCGATTAGGTGACGCATGTTCTGAAATGTTGCGTTAATGTTTTAAATCCTTCTTCATCCAGTCCGACGAGGGATTGGCGATGAAGCGTTCCAGCATCGGCACCTGGTCGGACTGGATGTAGCCTTCCTCGGCGGCGACCTTCACCAGTGTCTGGAAGTTGGAGAGGGAATGGTTCTCGACATTGGCTGCCGCCAGCCGGTCCAGACCCTTCTGCATTCCGTAAGTGAATATGGAGACTATGCCCAGCACCTCGGCGCCGGCCTCGCGCAGAGCCTCGACGGTTTCGACACAGCTTCCGGCCGTGGAGATGAGGTCCTCCACCACAACCACCTTCATGCCCGGATCCAGACGGCCCTCGATGCGGTTGTTGCGGCCATGGTCCTTGGCGGCACCGCGTACATAGCCCATGGGGAGGCCCATGATGTGGGCGGCGATGGCGGCGTGCGCTATGCCGGCGGTCGATGTGCCCATCAGGGCCTTGGCCTCGGGGTAATGCTTCCTGACGGTCTCGGCAATGCCGTTCTCGATGATGTCGCGGACCTCAGGATAACCCAAGGTGAGGCGGTTGTCGCAGTATACGGGCGATTTGATGCCGCTTGCCCAGGTGAAGGGATCATCGGGACGCAGGAACACGGCCTTGATGCTGAGCAGGGCTTTTGCTACTTTCTTTTCCATTGTTATCTGTTGTATGGAGAAATTATTTGCCGGTGAATTCATTAAGGGCGCGATGGTAGGCGCTCACAGGGTCCGGAGCAGCGGTAATGGGGCGTCCCACCACGATGAAATCGGAGCCTATCTCGCGGGCGCGCGCCGGGGTCGTGACGCGGGACTGGTCATCGGCGCCGGAGTCGGGGTAGCGGATGCCTGGCGTCACCGTCAGGAACTCCGGTCCGCAGGCCTCCTTGACGATTGCGGCCTCAAGCGGCGAGCAGACCACTCCGTCCAGACCAGCCTCCTTGGCGTTCCGCGCGTAGCGGGCTATGGTCTTGTCCATCGGGATCTCGATCAGTAGCTGCTCCTTCAGTGCCTGCGGTGATGTGGAGGTCAACTGGGTGACGGCGATCAGGCAGGGACGCTGACGACCCTCAGGAGTGCCTTCCTCCAGACCCTGCAGGGCGGCGGCCATCATCTCCTTGGTGCCGGAGGCGTGTACGTTGACCATGTCTATGTCCTGGGCGGCCAGCACGCGCATGGCCTTGCGGACGGTGTTGGGAATGTCGTGGAGTTTCAGGTCCAGGAAGATGCGGTGGCCGCGGTCACGGAGTTTCCTGACTATGTCAGGCCCCGCGCCGTAGAACAGCTCCATGCCGATCTTCACGAAGGGGCGTTCGTCGCCGAATTTCTCCAGGAACTTCAGTGTGGTGTCTGCGTCTGGGAAGTCGCAGGCTATGATGACGTCTTTATTCATGTCTGTATGTTATTGTTGTTCAGTCAATATGCGGTACGTTGCTCAGGGAGTCGATGCCGTACTTACGCATTGCCTCGGGCAGGTCGCGGACTATGTTGTAACATGCCATCGGGTCGACCAGGTTGGCGGAACCGACTTCCACTGCCTTGGCACCGGCCATCATCATCTCCAGCACGTCGTCGGCTGTCATGACACCCCCGCATCCTATGACAGGAATATTCACGGCGTGCGACACCTGATAGACGGCACGGAGGGCCATCGGGAACACGGCAGGCCCGGAGAATCCTCCCATCTTGTTGGCTATGACTGGCTTGCGTGTCTTAAGGTCGATACGCATCCCTAAGAACGTGTTGCAGCATACAAGTCCGTCGGCCCCCGCCGACTCCGCTGCCCTGGCGATTTCAGTTATATCCGTAACGTTGGGGCTCAGTTTGACGTAAACCGGAGTCTTGGTGACTTTCTTGACTTCCTCGGTGACATGTGCCACCGACTCGGCAGATGTGCCGAAGGCCATGCCGCCGCCATGCACGTTGGGACAGCTGACGTTCAGCTCGATTATCTCAACCTGCTCCTCAGGGTCGATCCGACGGCAGTTGTGTACGTATTCCTCTACCGAGAATCCGCTGATGTTTGCGATGATAGGACCATGGAACACCTGGCGCAGACGCGGCAGTTCCTCCTTGATGACGTTCTCGATTCCTGGGTTCATCAGGCCCACCGAATTGATCATTCCTGCGGGACATTCGGCAACGCGGGGCAACGGATTGCCGAAGCGTGACTCACGGGTGGTGCCTTTGACGGAGATGCCTCCCAGGTTGTCCAGGTCGTAGAACGGAGCCATCACATAACCGTATGCAAAGCATCCGCTGGCCGGTATCACGGGATTCCGGAACGTGCAGTTCCCCAACCGGACCTCAAGTCCCTCTTGATTCAGTCTTCCCATATGATTTCCTCCTTTTTAAATACCGGACCCTTCTTGCATACGCCGGCGGGACCATGGATTGTTTTGATGGGACAGCAGGCGCAGATGCCGAAGCCGCAGGCCATGCGCACCTCCAGGCTGAGCTCGCCGGGAATGTCCAGGCTGTCGGACAGGGCGCGGAGCATGGGCATCGGGCCGCAGGCGTAGAAATAGTCGGGAGTAAGACCCTGCTCGCGGATCACGTCGGTGACGAAGCCCTTGGTGCCCATCGAGCCGTCGACTGTGGCGACGTACACCGGGATTCCGAGAGCCTGAAACATATCCACCATCACTGCGCGGTCGGCGGAATTGAATCCCAAGATCGCCGTCGGGGTCAAGCCCCGGGATATGAGAGCCTTGGCCAGGCCGTAGAGGGGAGCGACGCCGATGCCGCCGCCCAGCAGGACGGGATTCTTGACGTCAAGCATATGGTCGAATCCGTTGCCCAGTCCAGGCAGGATGTCGAAGGTCTGGTCCGGCAGTGTCGATGCCATGGTGCTTGTGCCTTTGCCTACAACCTGATAGGCCAACAGTATAGTGGTGTCGTCCCAGTCGGCCAGCGAGATGGGACGGCGCAGGAAACAGTCGTCGACCTTGACATTGACGAACTGGCCGGGACGGACTATTGATGTGGCGTCTCCCCGGAGCCGCATCAGCCATGTCGACTCGTTCAACTGAGTGTTTTCGATTACGGTGAAGATCATTGCGGTGTGTGGTTATATACGGGAGTCCCGTTATATATTGTATGCGTTACGCGGCCAAAAAGTTCACGGCCTGCGAAAGGCGTGGCCTTTCCCATGGAGAGGAATGTCTCGGGATTGACAGTGTAGGGAGTGGTGAAGTCCACGATTGCCAGGTCGGCCCTATGTCCTACTCCCAGGCCTCCCTTGATACCGAATATTCGGCGCGGGTTGCGTGCCATCAGGTCCACCATGCGGTCGAACGGAATCAGTCCGGTCCTGACCGCATAGGTATAGACCGCGGCCAGCGAGAGTTCGATTCCTGTCACTCCCATTGCCGAGAGCAGCAGTCCCCGGCTCTTCTCCTCCGGGCTGTGGGGAGCGTGGTCGGATGCTATGCAGTCGATGGTACCGTCCTGGATGCCGCGGATCAGGGCGTCGCGGTCCCGCTCCGTTCGCAACGGCGGATTCATCTTGAAGCGGCCCTCGTCCTGCAGGTCCTTGTCGCAGAAGGCTATGTAGTGCGCTCCGGTCTCGGCTGTCACGTCCACGCCACGCTTCTTAGCCTGGCGTATCAGTTCCACGCTCTCCTTGGTGGAAACGTGGCATATGTGCAGACGGCAGCCGGTCTTCTCGGCCAATGCGATGTTGCGTTCCACTTCTTTCCACTCGCTTTCGGAACAGATGCCCGGCAGATCATGCCTATGGGCATACTCCCCGTCATGGATGCATCCCTTGCGGACCAATGACATAACCTCGCAGTGCTCGGCCAGGATCTTGCCTGTCTTGGATATACGCCGCATGGCTTCCTCCATGACTTCGGCGGATTCGATGCCTGTGCCGTCGTCACTGAAGGCGCAGACGTACGGGGCAAGTTCGGGATAATCCACCAGTTCCTGTCCCATTCGCTGCATGGTGATGGAGCCGTAGGGGATTACCTCGATCACGGCGTCACGGGCAATGGAATCGAGCTGGCGGCGCAGGTTCTCCATAGTGTCGGGCACGGGCTTCAGGTTCGGCATGGTGCAGACTGTGGTGAAGCCTCCGGCTGCGGCGGCCATGGCGCCGGTCTTGATGGTCTCCTTGTATTCGAAGCCTGGCTCGCGGAAATGCACATGCACGTCCACCAGTCCAGGCAGCACTGTGGCACCGTTGGCATATACCGCCTTGGACGACGTGTAGTCCAGTCCCGGCCCGATGGCGCGGATCACGCCGTTGCGGATGGCGATGTCTACCGTCGGCCCCTCCGGATTGCCCAGACGGGCGTTTACTATCAATAGATCGCAGATGTTCATATGGACGTCTGTGTTAGAATTCCTGCCAGGACTTTATTTCTATATCCTCCGGCTTGACGGTGAGGAAGGCGTAGATGAAGGCCGATGCCAGGCGTGCGTTGGTGATCAGCGGGATGTTGAGGTCCACGGCCGTGCGGCGGATGCGGTATCCGTTGGTCACCTGCGAGTCGCTGTGGTTGGCCGGGAGGTTGATCACCAGGTCGATCTTATGGTCGTGCAGCAGGTCCAGGGCCTGTGGCTGCCTGTCGGAGTCGGGCCAGAACACCTCGGTGTTCTCGATACCGTTTTCGGTAAGGTGCCTGGATGTGCCGGGTGTTGCGTAGATATGGAATCCGTTGTCCACCAGCATCTGGGCGGCCTTGAGCATGTCGCCTTTCTGCTTGCCGTTGCCGCTGGACAACAGGATGTTCTTCCTGGGGATGCGTAGGCCGACTGAGAGCATCGAGGTAAGCAGGGCGCGGCGGGAGTCCTCGCCGATACAGCCCACCTCGCCGGTGGAAACCATGTCGACGCCAAGTTTGGGGTCGGCCTTCTGCAGACGGTTGAACGAGAACTGCGAAGCCTTCACGCCGACGTAGTCCAGGTCGAAGACGCTCTTGTCGGGATGCTCCACCGGAAGGCCCAGCATGATGCGTGTGGCCATCTCGATGAGGTTGATCTTAAGCACCTTGCTCACGAACGGGAAGGAACGCGAGGCGCGGAGGTTGCACTCTATGACCTTTATGTCGTTCTCGCGGGCCAGGAACTGGATGTTGAAGGGTCCGGAGATGTTGAGCTGTTTGGCGATCTGCTTTGAGATTTTCTTTATTCGGCGCGCGGTCTCCACATAGAGTTTCTGCGGCGGGAACTGGATCGTGGCGTCGCCTGAGTGTACGCCGGCGAACTCCACATGCTCCGAGATGGCGTATGCAATGATCTCGCCGTCGCGTGCCACGGCGTCCATCTCGACCTCCTTGGCGTTCTCCAGGAACTGCGACACCACCACCGGATGACGTTTGGACACGTTGGCGGCCTCCTTCAGGAAACGCTCCAGCTGGTCGTGGTTGGTGCATACGTTCATCGCCGCGCCGGAGAGCACGTAACTGGGACGCACCAGTACAGGGAATCCGACTTTCTCGACGAAACGGTCGATATCCTCCATCGACGTCAGTGCCGACCACTCGGGCTGGTCCACTCCGATGCGGCCCAGCATCGCCGAGAATTTCTCGCGGTCCTCGGCGTTGTCGATGCTTGTGGCCGATGTGCCGAGCAGACGGATTCCGGCATGGTCCAGACGCATGGCCAGGTTGTTGGGAATCTGGCCGCCGGTGGATACGATGACGCCGTGGGGCGTCTCCAGGTCAAGGATGTCGAGCACGCGCTCGAATGTCAGCTCGTCGAAATAGAGCCGGTCGCAGATGTCATAGTCTGTTGATACGGTCTCGGGATTGTAGTTGATCATGACTGAGCGCCATCCTTCCTTGCGGATGGTGTTCAGGGCCTGCACGCCGCACCAGTCGAACTCTACCGACGAACCGATGCGGTAGGCTCCGGAGCCAAGCACCACGACGGACTTGCCGTCGTTCTCGTACTCGAAGTCGTTGGTGTTGCCGTTGTAGGTCAGGTACAGGTAGTTGGTGCGTGCCGGGAACTCGCCGGCCAAGGTGTCGATCTGCTTGACGGCCGGGAAGATGCCCAGACGCTTGCGGTACTCGCGGACAATCATGATGGCCTGCTCTATATCATAGTTCTTCTCCATTCCGACGGCGCGGGCCACCTGGAAGTCTGAGAATCCCTGACGTTTGGCGCGGAGCATCAGCTCGCGCGGCACCTTGTTCAGGTCGCCTGTGGCGCGCAGCTCGCGGTCGGTGTCGTGTATGTTCTTGAGTTTGTGCAGGAACCACTTGTCGATGCGGGTCAGTTCATGTATGCGGTCTATGGTGTAGCCGTTGTCGAAAGCCTTCTCGATGATGAAGATCCGCTTGTCGGTCGGTGCGCTCAGGGCCTCGTCGACATCGGGGACCTGGAGTTCCTTGTTGTCCACGAATCCATGCATCCCTTGGCCGATCATACGCAGCCCTTTCTGGATAGCCTCCTCGAAGGTACGTCCTATGGCCATGACCTCGCCAACGGATTTCATTGACGATTCCAACTCGCGGTTCACATGGCGGAACTTGCCCAGGTCCCAGCGTGGAATCTTGCATACCACATAGTCCAGAGCCGGCTCGAAGAAGGCGGTGGTGTCCTTGGTGACGGAGTTCTTGATGTCGAACAGGCCGTAACCCAGGGCGAGTTTGGCGGCTACGAACGCCAGGGGGTAGCCGGTGGCCTTGGACGCCAACGCCGATGAGCGCGACAGGCGTGCGTTGACTTCGATGACGCGGTAGTCCTCGGAATCGGGGCAGAGGGCGAACTGGACGTTGCATTCGCCGATGATGCCTATGTGGCGCGCGATGCGGATTGACAGCTCGCGCAGCTTATGGTATTCGGAATTGGACAGTGTCTGCGACGGGGCCACCACGATGCTCTCGCCCGTGTGGATGCCCAATGGATCGAAGTTCTCCATGTTGCAGACGGTGATGCAGTTGTCGAAACGGTCGCGCACCACCTCATACTCGATCTCCTTCCAGCCCTTCAGGCTCTTCTCCACCAGTACCTGCGGGGAGAAGGAGAAGGCCTTCTCGGCCTTGCGCTTCAGTTCCTCGGCGTTGTCGCAGAAACCGGAGCCAAGGCCACCCAGGGCATATGCTGCGCGGAGGATGACGGGGTAGCCCAGCTGCTCGGCCGCCTTCAGGGCCTGGTCGATGCTCTCGCACGCCTCGGAGGCGATGGTCTTGACGTTGATCTCGTTCAGTTTCTCCACGAAGATCTCGCGGTCCTCGGTGTCGATGATGGACTGTACGGGGGTTCCCAGGACCTTTACGCCGTATTTTCCGAAAATGTCCTCATGGTACAGCTCCACGCCGCAGTTCAGGGCCGTCTGGCCGCCGAAGGCCAGCATGATGCCGTCGGGACGCTCCTTCTGGATGACGCGCTCCACGAAGTAGGGGGTCACGGGCAGGAAGTAGATATGGTCGGCCACGCCCTCGCTGGTCTGCACGGTCGCGATGTTGGGATTGATCAGGACGGTCTCGATACCCTCCTCGCGCAGCGCCTTCAGGGCCTGGCTGCCTGAATAGTCGAATTCGCCGGCCTCGCCGATCTTCAACGCTCCTGATCCAAGGACCAGGACTTTCTTGATTTTCTTACAGTCTTTATTGTCAAACATTGCGCCGTGTGCTTAAAGGGATTTTACTTGATTGATGAACTCGTCGAACAGGAACTCCGTGTCGACGGGGCCTCCGCAGGCCTCGGGATGGAACTGCACGGAACGCCATGGCTTGGAGGTGTGGCGGATTCCCTCGTTCGAGCCGTCGTTCATGTTGGTGAACCAGGGCTGCCATGCGGACGGGAGGGAGTTGGCGTCGACGGCGTAGCCGTGGTTCTGGCTGGTGACGAAGCATTTCACGTCGCCCTCCAGACGCGCAGGCTGGTTGTGGCTGCGGTGACCGTATTTCAGTTTGTATATATGAGCCCCGGCGGCTTTGCCCAAAAGTTGGTGACCAAGGCAGATGCCCATCAGCGGTCGCGTCTCGTCAGGCTTCTGGATGAACTTGCGGATATTCTCCACCGTGACGGCGCAGGTCTCGGGATTGCCGGGACCGTTGCTCAGGAACAGGGCGTCGAAGTCCAGCGTGTTGAAGTCGAAGTCCCAAGGCACCCGGATCACCTCCACGCCACGGCGCGTCAGGCAGCGGATAATGTTGTTCTTGGCTCCGCAGTCCACCAACACGACCTTCTTCAGCCCTTTGCCGTCGTTGTATCGGGTCACTTCCCTGGGACTGACGCGCTCCACGAAGTTGATCTCGCTGTAGTTCTCCGACTTGGGGTCGGGAGTGTCCTCGACCACGATGCGTCCGGCGATGACGCCACGCTTGCGCAGGTGCTTTGTCAGCGCGCGGGTGTCGATGCCGGTGATTCCGGGGATGCCCTCCTTTTTCAGCCAGTCCCCCAGGCTGCACTCGGCGTTCCAGTGGCTGAAGGCCTCGCTGTAGTCGCACACCACCATTCCGGCGGCATGGATGCGCTCGCTTTCCATGAATCGGGCCATGCCGTCGTCCGCCAGGTCGCGGGTGGGTACGCCGTAATTGCCGGCAAGGGGGTAGGTTAGTGTCATGATTTGTCCGGCGTAGGATGGATCGGTCAGACTCTCGGGATAACCGGTCATGGCGGTATTGAATACCACCTCGCCCGAAACGCTGGCGTCGGCACCGAACGAATAACCCTCGTAGCGGCTGCCGTCTTCCAGGATCAATGTGGCTCTTTTCATGTTGTTTTTGTTAGTGAAATCTGTGGCTGAACCGGCTTGGATGCTTGTCGTCGAACAGCCAGCAGGGTATAAAATTAGCCGCGATTTCCGAAAAAGAAGGCTCATAGGGGTGACCCTTTCGGCGTCCCCCCGGCGTTCGGGAAATTGCGGCTCTGGTGGCTATGTCGTTCCATGCTTATGGTTTCGCTCCGCAAAGTTAATAAAAATTTGCCAACCAGCAGTGCTGTCGGCCATATTTTAACTAAAAAAACAAGAGTTGCCCGTAAATCAAGAGTTGCCCGTAAATAAGGAAGCCACACGGCTTCTCAGGCGCGTGTGGCTTGTATCGGAATCTTGTCTTGTCCTGTTATCTCAAGGCGGGATGGTGTGCCGTATTCACCAGCGTATCCAGCGCGGCGTGGTCCTTGGGACGCATTTCCAACGCCCTTTCCAGTTGATTTAGCCTGTGCAGGTCGCTTCCGGCCAGGTCGACCAGACCCTCCTTCAACAGCCAGGCCCCCTTCTCGCGTGCTGTCTCGCCGTAGAGCCCCAGCAGCGACATGATGTTGGTCTGGAACAGCAATCCGCGTTCCTTCCAGTGGGCGTAGTCTTTCTTGTCCATGTAGCGGTAACGTTCCGGATGAGCCAGGACCGGTGTCAGGCCCATTGACATGACGCTGTAGATCATCTCCTCCATTCCCATCGGGGGATTCACGTAGGAGGTCTCGATCAGGATATGGTCGCCGTTGGATCCGTAGGTCAACAGCTCGTTCCGGGCCACGCGCTCCTCGAACAGGGAATCCAGCATGTTCTCGGCGCTCAGGTTCAGCCGGATGGGACCTTTGTACTCCTCCTGAAGCTGCTGGAACCGTTCGCGGAGCCTGGCGGGGACGTTCGGCACCTCCTCCATGATGTGCGGGGTGAGCCACACCGTGGTGACGCCAAGGTCCTCGTACTGCTTCAGGACGGCCAGCGAGTCTTCCATCTTCTGTATGCCGTCGTCCACGCCCGGAAGTATATGGGAATGCCAGTCCGTGAAGCCCTGGAACAGTCCCGATTCCCCTAAGCGGGGGGCTTTCTTAGTGAATGGCCACATGATTGTCAGAATTCATTTGAGTAGTAAGACGAGCCGTAATAAGATGCACGGGTGTTGGAGCCCTCGGTGCCGTTCAGCAGGATGCTCATGCGGCGGAAGCGGTGGGTCTTGTACATCTCGTCGATCTCGGCCACGGCGTCACGCTCCAGCAGGCCGGCGCGTACCACGAATATGGTCTGGTTGACGTACTGCTCAAGCAGCTGGGTGTCCACGACGATATCGAACGGCGGACAGTCCAGGAACACATAGTCGAAATCCTGAGACGCCTGGCTCACCAGTTCGCCGATACGTCCGTTCTCCAGCAGTTCGGCGGGATTCGGCGGACGGTGTCCGATGGGCATTACATACAGGCCCTCGGTATCGGAAGCCGGTGCCACCAGTTTCCTCCAGTCAGCCAGACTGCCGCCGAGGTACTCGGAGAGTCCCTTGGAAGGCATTCCCACGAACTGGGACGTTGAGCCGTGGCGCAGGTCGCAGTCTATGATCAGCGCCTTCTTCCCCTTGATGGCGAAGGATGCTGCCAGGTTGTAGCATATGAACGACTTGCCGCTGCCGGGGTTGAACGACGTCATCATTATGATGTTCGATGTCTGGTCGCCGCGCATCATCAGGTCGATGTTGCTGCGGACTATGCGGAACGATTCGTTCAGCACGTCGCGTTTCCCGGCTTCCACCACCACCGGCAGGGTCTCCAGTTTCTTGTGTCTGCTCTTCTTGCCCTGCATATGCTTGCGGAGCCATTCCAGACGTTTCTTGTGGCCCACGAATGGAATCTCGCCTGCGAATGGCGCCGACAGTTTCTCCAGGTCGCGGCGCGAGCGTATGCGGGTGTTGGTCATCTCCTTCAGGTACAGGAAACCGGCGGGAAGTATAATCGACAGCAGGAACGCGATGCCGAGTATCAGTCTCTTCTTGGGCGACACCGGATTGTTCGAGCCGTAGGGAGGAGTGATGATGCGGGTGTTGTCGGCAGTGAACTTCTGCGACAGTTCGTTCTCCTCCAGTTTCTGCAGCAGGTAGAGGTACAGCTGGTTCTTCACCTCGCGCTGGCGTTCCACACTGAGCAGTGTCTTGGCCTTCTGCGGGGCGGAAGTCAGTTCGCCCTGCACGTTGTTTCGGGCGTTCTGGAAATTGTTTACGGCTTTCTGCAGTGCGGCAAGGTGTCCGTCCACGGCACCGGTCACGGACTGGCGAAGCCCCTTCAGCTGGGTGTCGTAGTCCTTGACAAGCGGGTTGTTGGCCGAAGAGTTCTGTGCCAGGGTGTTGCGTGCCAGAAGGGTCTGGTTGTACAGGGATATCTGTGTCTCCAGCTGGTTGCTGCCTGTTCCGGTGTTGACGGGAATCACGGCGTCGGCGTTGGCCGGATTGGCCAGGTATTCCTTCAGGTACTGCGTCATTCCCATCTGGTTGGTGACTTCCAGCAGACTTGCGTTCAGCTGTGTCGCCGTCTGCATATATACCTTGGCGGACTCGTATTCATCGAGTGTGGCGGTCTTGGACCTGAAGTCCATCACGGCATTGTCGGCGCCCTCAAGCTCGGTGTGGATCAGGGCTAGACGGTCCTGGATGAACTGGCTTGTGGCGGCCGAGATCTTGTTTTTATCGTCGATCCAGTCCTGGTTGTATACTTCGATGATGGTGCGGAGCACGTCGGCGGCGCGCAGTGCGTTCACATCCTCCAGGCTCAGGTCGATCACCTCGGCGTCACGGTCGGCCAGGTCGGCCTTGAGCGCGGCGGAATAATATTCCACCATCCCGTGCAGCCCGGTATGGCTTACGGCGTATTTTATCACCTCGTCATCCTGCTCCGCGCCTTGGACAGGAGGTGTGTATGTCGGGTTGGGGGAGATGGTCACCTTGCCGATCGGGGTGTTGAACGTGCCGTACAGGCTGCCTGCCGTTACCTCCTGGTCGAACTTCACCTTCTTGCCTGCCTCGGTCTTGCTGAATTTCCTGAGAGTGGCCTTGCCGTCAGGCTGGACGTTGATCAGGAACGACATGCTTGACTCGGGGTCGCTGTCGCCGAATGTCACGGTAAACGGACGCTGAGCGCCGTACAGGGTGTTGCCGTGGGGAAACCTGAGGCGCGTCACGTTGGTGCAGAGTCCCAGTTTCTCCACTACCTGGCTCATCAGCGCCGGAGACTTCATGGTGATCATCTCGTTGTAGACGTTCGACGAACGCGAGCCCAAGCCCATCCCGGCGAACATCGACGAGATGGCCTCCGCTCCGCTGCCTCCGTCCTCGTCCTTGATCAGCACCTGTTCCGTCAGCAGGTATTTCGGCTCCTTTCGGATCACCCATACATAAGCCATGCCGCAGATCACCACCACCGAGACCACGAACCATAGCCAGTGGCTCGCCAAGGTGGCGACATAATCGCGGAAATTGAAATTCGAATTATGCTTTTCTTCAGATTTTGAAGCTGTGGTTGCCATTTTAGTTATTGTTTGGATATGGTATGGCGTTACTTGTTGACGAAGACTCCGATGGTCGTGGCCACTGTGGTGAGCAGCGACGCGAGCGAGATCCAGAAACTTACGTTCGTGGCGTTGTTGCCGTTCGCGATTGTGGAGCGTTTGGTGATCTCGTTCGGCTCCACGTAGACAATGTCATCCTGCCGCAGGAAGTATCCGGGGGAGTTCATGGTCTTCTCGGCGCTTGTCAGGTCGATCACATAGGTCTTGGCCACGCCGTTCTCACGGCGGATCACCTTGACGTTCTCGCGCATGCCGTTCAGGGCGACGTCTCCGGCCAGAGCCAAGGCGTCGGTCACGGTGAACTGGTCGCGGTTTATCTCATATCGTCCGGGGGTGCGTACCATTCCCAGGACATTCACGCCTGTGTTGACGAACTCCACGGTGACGGTGGCGTCCTTCACCAGGTCTCGTCCCGCCAGCTCGCCCTTGATGTAACCGGCGATCTCCTGGCGCGTCATTCCGCCGACCTTGAGTTTCCCCAGGACCGGGAAATCGATGTCGCCGGCAGGACTTACGGTATAGGTGGCTGTCTCTTGTGTCCCGGTGGCGACGTTGTTGGCCTGCGTGACCTGGCCCGCCAGGGATGACGGGACATCGATGCGCGAGGCGTACATGGGCAGGTTGAACAGTGAGCTGACCGCCGCATCCTTGGTGTTGACCAATATGACCAGTTTGTCGCCGGGACGGGCTACTATCGGCTGCGCCTGGGCCAGGTTTATGACCGTCTCCGGAGTCGTGTCCTGGAAATACGTCACGTTCTTGGGCGTGTTGCAACCGGTTGTCCCAGCCAGTGCCGCGCAGATCGCAATGGCCCCGAACAACCGTTTCGCTGTATGTTTTCGCATTATCAGTGTCATTTTTCTATACATTCAACTCATTAATCGCGTTTTTATTTTATCACAGGTCTTAAAAGGGCAAGTTTGCTTATATCTATTGTTTTTGCTAATTTTGCGGCCTGATCAATAACATACTTGAAAATGTCAACACAGATCGAGGGCGCTCCGGCAGCCAATACTTCGAGCGCAAGGAAAGTGACTACGCGCCGTCTGACCGAGATGAAGCAGCGGGGTGAGAAGATAGCGATGCTGACGGCCTACGATTACTCGTCGGCCAAGATTGTGGACGGCGCCGGCATCGACGTGATTTTGGTGGGTGATTCCGCCAGCAACGTTATGGCGGGCAACGTCACCACGCTGCCCATAACGCTGGACCAGATGATTTACCATGCCAAGTCGGTGATCAAGGGAGTGAGCCGTGCGCTGGTTGTGGTGGATATGCCGTTCGGAACGTATCAGGGCAACAGCAAGGAGGCTCTGGCATCGGCCATCCGCATCATGAAGGAGAGCCATGCGGAGGCTGTCAAGATCGAGGGCGGCGCGGAAATCCGTGAGTCCATCGAGCGAATCCTGTGCGCGGGAATCCCGGTGATGGGTCATCTGGGCCTGACGCCGCAGAGCATCAATAAGTTCGGAACCTACAACGTCCGCGCCAAGGAGGAGGCCGAGGCCGAGAAACTTGTGAGCGACGCCAGGCTTCTGGAGGAGATAGGGTGTTTCGCCATAGTGTTGGAGAAGATTCCGGCCGCGCTGACCGAGCGTGTTGCCAAGGAACTGACCATACCGGTGATCGGCATCGGCGCCGGTCCGGCAGACGGCCAGGTGCTGGTGATGCACGACATGCTGGGCATCAACCAGGGTTTCTCGCCCCGGTTCCTGCGCCGTTACGCCAATCTGGCCGAGGTGATGAACCAGGCCATAAGCCATTATGTGGACGACGTGAAGAGTTCTGATTTCCCCAGTCAGACCGAGTCTTACTGATTCCGGGTCTTACGATTCGGTATCAGGGGGAGGGGCCTTGACATAACTAAAGAGGCTAGGGCTGCAAGTATGTCGGTTTTGGCGGAAAATTTGGAATTGTGGAAAATTATTCCTAATTTTGCAGACCGATAAGGGCCCTGATGGCGGAATCGGTAGACGCGCTGGTCTCAAACACCAGTGGAGCAATCCGTGCCGGTTCGACCCCGGCTCAGGGTACAACAGGTTGGACATTCTCGTTTCGAGAGTGTCCAACATCTTTTTCCACTTTTGTCTCGATGTCTTGTCGGTATGAATAAAGCCGGGCACCCAACGGGTATCCGGCTTATGGGAATTGGTGTAACTGAGGATGGTTATATGATTGACCCTGATGTTTTACCTGATGAAGCCTATTGACTGTTCAGGAGGCATTCGAGTTTATTGAAACTCTCATCCCAACTGAAACGGGATATGGTTTCTACGGAAGTGCGCGCCATCCGGATGCGTAATCCAGGATTCTCGATAAGTTCCATTATGGCATCGGCAAGAGCCAGGCTGTTTCGCGTGGGGACAATGAACCCTTCCTTGCCCTCCGTGACCATTTCCTGAAATCCCAATGTGTCCGTGCATACAATTGCATTGCCGCAGATCATGGCCTCGCCTACGGTCAATCCCCACCCTTCCTGTAGACTGGGGGCGAGATAGATGCTGCTGGTGTTGTATATCCGGTTGTGTGTCTCACGGTCGGGACAATGATTATACTCGATCCATTCGGGGAGGTCGGCGGGTCGTTCCGGGAAACCGAAGAACAGAGCCTTCAACTGAGGATACTTGGCCTTTACCATGGTCAGGGCCTCGATACCATATCCACACCCCTTTCTCGAATCATTGTGGAACAGCATTGAAATGGTAAATGGAGAGCGCGTGTCAATTGGATTGGTTAATCTGAAATAATCGAAGTCGAAGCCGTTTCGGATCAGTGTGCAGTTGGCCCCGGTTTGCTCCACCTTGGCTTTGAGCCATTTGCTGATGGCGATATTTTTTAATCCATATCGATATGTGTCAAAAACTTCCTGATCAGAAACTCCCCAGTTCTCAAAATCCTGAATCAGATAGAGCTTGTGGTCATCGGGAACATCGAAATCTTTCAGGAATCTGGACGTCTGCATGGCAGTGGCGACGTAAAAGTCCGTACGGGGCACATCCCGCTGCCTCAGTGTCAGGACTGTATGCTCCGAGATGGAAGGTGCGAGGTTGAACCAGGACCGGGCCGAGATCCTGAAGACCTTTCGCCGGGCGTAGCGCATCAAGTCCTTCAGCGAGGTCTGTCCTGGATTCAAGGTCATGGAATATACCAGATGTACGTCGTATCCGCATGAGGTTAAGTGGTTGGCGTATTCAAAAGCCACCTTGAAACCTCCGACAGGACGGTGAGGCGTGCCGAAAAAAAGAAAGGATATCGATTTTTTCATGATGTCATGAGTTGGTAATATTTCATTATGTTCCGGCTGAAACAGTGCCTGGAGCTTGTTTCCATGGCGATGGCTCTGGTGGAAGTCCTTATTTCATCATATTCCTTTGGACTTGATGCCGTGAGATTGATTGCGGTGTTAAGGATTCCGGCATATCCATGCTCGGTCACGTCATCGGTCTTGAATCCAGACTGGCCGTTTACCACGACATCGACAGCGGTGCCGTTGTTGAAACAGACCACCGGCGTGCCGCACATTTGCGACTGATTGACCATGGATGGCCCGGCATCGTCGACTGACGGACTTAGAAACCAGTCCGAGACTTGATACAGGCGAATCAACTGACTCCGGCCGACACGGCCCATATATTCTTGACGGATGTGCGGATTGCGTATATGGTCGCTCAGGAACCCGTCACCGATGCTGAGCAAGACAACCGGTAGTCCTGCCGCAACCGAATCCGGCAGACGGTTCAATGCATTGATGATGAATCCGGCTCCTTTCCTCGGCTCGGCCGATGACCGGGCCAGAAGCACGACCGCATCCTGTGGCAGCCCCATCTCTCGGCGCAATGCCTGACGGTCGGCCGGAGCAAAATCCTCTTCATCGATTATGACGCTGCTCCTGAATATGTTCTGCTCTTTGAACAGGCCGCTCTGACGGGCGAAACTGTTCATCCAGGAATTACCCAGGAACGCGCAGTTCATGCTGTGGTAGTTTTCTTTCTTGACCAGGTAGTTGCTGTGCGTGAAATCCTCCGGATCATCGCTCCGAAGGGCCGGACACCGCCCGCATTGCTCTGTGAACCGACGGCATTCGTTGAAATAGAAGCATCCACCGGTCACAGGCGCCATGTCGATGGCCAGAATCATTACAGGACACTGGAGACGGTCGTGTACGGCCTTCAGGGAGGTCGAGTTGATGAATCCAAACCACCAAAGGGTGATGACCAGGTCATATTTGCCGTGGATATGCTCCAGGAGCTGGTCTACGGGCATTCCAGGCACTGATTCATCGGGATAGTGTATCTCATATGGATCGTTGAATACCATACCCTGTTGTTCCAGGAGTTCTTTGACTGCCTGTGGCTGAGGCGGCTTGTTCAGCTGCGATTTAATACATCGTGGCAGTAGACGGGCTACGACTGACTTGACTGCCGGACGCGACAGAACGCTGCGGTATCCTCGTTTCGGAAACTCTCCGGAATATTTACAGAGGAAATCGACGTGGTGGCCGGCGTCCTTGAGACAGTTCATGATGTCGTTGCCGAAGCCGGCGGAATAGCCGGGCCGGTGCGTGGATAATATCAGGATGTTAAGCTTCCGATCCATTGAAGAATTCTTGGATTTCGCGGATAACGGCATCCTGTTCGGCATCCGTGAGCTCATAATACATGGGCAAACGCAGCAGGCAGTCGGCAAAACGGTCGCAGTTCGGCAGATCGAGTCCTACGACCTGTGTCTCGTTTTCGGTCGAGCCGTCCGGATTGGTTGCCGTGACGGTCTGGACATCTTGCCGGTTGTCTGGACGAACATCGGCATGAGAGGTGTAAAAGGCGCTCTTGTGGAGACTGAGATAATGGAATACGGAGAGGATGCCATGTTCCTTCAGATGCTTGATCAGGGCGGATCGCTCCTGAAGCGTACGGCATACTATGTAGAACATATGGGCATTGTTGGTTGCATAATCTGGAATCACGGGCAGGGAGAAGCAACCCTGCGCGGCCATGTCTGCAAGACCGGCATGGTACCGCTCCCATATTTCCCGCCGACGTGTTTGGATTATGCCCATGTTTTCGATCTGTGCCCACAGGAACGCTGAGGTCAGTTCCGAAGGAAGGAACGAGGAACCGGTATCGACCCAGCCGTACTTGTTTACTTCCCCCCGGAAGAATTCCGAGCGGTTGGTGCCCTTCTCCCAGATGATCTCGGAGCGGCGCAGGAACCGCAGGTCGTTGATGGCGAGCAGACCTCCCTCGCCGGCTATGATATTTTTAGTCTCATGGAAGGAGAAGCATCCGAAGTGGCCGATGGATCCGAGTGCCCGGCCTTTGTAATAGGAGTCGATGGACTGTGCGGCATCCTCCACCACGAGCAGATTGTGACGGGCGGCTATGTTCATGATCCTGTCCATGTCGCAGGCAACGCCGGCGTAATGCACGGGAACAATCACGCGAGTGCGCTCGGTGATCAAGGCTTCGATTTTGTCGGCGTCTATGTTGGGGTTGTCGTTGCAGCTGTCGCAGAACACAATACGCGCGCCTTGGCGCACGAATGCCAGCACTGTGGAGACGAACGTGTAGCTGGGTGCTATGACTTCGTCTCCGGGCTTGATGTCGCACAGAATGGCGGCCATCTCAAGAGCGTCGGTGCAGGACGTGGTCATCAGGGCTTTCTTGAAGCCGTAATGATCCTCCATGAATTTCTGGCATTTATTCGTGTATATACCATTGCCTGACAACTTGCCGGAGTGAACCGCCTGGCGGATGTACTCGGTTTCATTGCCGGTCAGGAAGGGTTTGTTGAAAGGTATCATATGTTGATTGGATATTTGTCGGACGTTAGGAACTGAGAACAAACTCAAAAATTCATGCCCAAGTCTAAGCGTGCCGGGTGATTCATGTTTGAGGTTGATGGATTCAAGCGGGAAGCCAGATGTGGTATACGAAGTCCTGGCTGCTGGTGCGGAAGCCGTGGCGTTCGTAGAAGCGACAGGCATCCAGGTTGTCGGCCTGGGTGGTGACTTCCACATCAAGGCCTCTGTCCGCGGCCATGTTGATTATGGTCTGGATCAGGGATCCTCCGATGCCTCGGCATCGGAATGCACGGTCCGTGGCAATCAGTCCGATGGAAAGTTCAGAACCTTTGATTCCGGCGGTGACTAGGCCGACTGGTTTGCCGTCACACTCGCATGTCAGGACAAAGTCTGCGAACTGTCCTGACAGGGAATTGTCGAGCCATTGGCGGTACAGGCGCATGCCATACTCCTCCGGGATATCGGGGTCGACGCGGAATCTGGAATACTCCCCCGCCTGACAGGCCAGGTCGTAAAGTTCCGGGGATGCGGTTCGCGCCTGAACCACCGGAAGTTCCACAGGCTTATGTCGGGGGGAGGAAAGTATGTAGCTTCGTTTCCTGTCCACAAGGAGTGTTTTGAAACCCTGAAGTTGTAGCGGACGCGGACTGAATACATATACCAACCGGCATTTCTGCTTCCGCAGCCGGTCCAGTTGGGCGTCAATCTCGGCTTCGTTAGTCCCGTCGGTCCTGATCCGGCCAACGCCATATCCGAAGAACCGGCTGTCCCATTCCAACAATTCCTCGGATTTTATTATTTGTTCCATATGCCTGTTGCTGTCTTGTTGAGGATTTTGTCTGTCTGTATAACGCCGAACCAGGATGTGCACGTCACAAGGAGGATGACTGACACCGCCAGCAGACCGTTCAGTCCGAACCTGCCGCAACTCCAGCAGCCCAGCGGCACATACGACAGGCAGCATGCTGCGGAACAGATTACTTGCAGACGGACTTTGCCTAGTCCGGAAAGCAGCTGGGTCCATAAAGTACCCCACATGTTCAGTATCTGGAACAGATAGACAAGCAAGGTGACTATGAACGGCACCATAACAGCGTCATGAATCCATATTCGGTACACGAATGGAGACAGAGCCACCATCACGAGTCCGACTGCGACAATCAGAAGCCACGACTGAATCAGTCGTTTGCGTGCCGCTTTCATCCAGCCATAGTCATCGTTGACCCGCGCCTCCGCGAATGCGCTCCAGAAAGGCGTCAGGATTATGGTGAACGTCATGGGAAGCACCTGCATGTATTTGAAGGCCACATTGTAGACCGTCACTTCCTCGGGTCCCAGGAAATGCGTTATGATAAGGTTGTTGGTCTGGTAGAATATGATGGAGAGAATCTGGAGAAAGAAGAACATGATGCCCAGCGACATTATGTTGCGGGCGTATTTGAGCTTGACGAACCGCAAGGAGGGTCGATACTGCGGCAGGAGGGCCGTGTATGTCCAGATGTTGGAGACCACAAGTACAAGCATGGATGTTCCTCCCATGGCCAACGCCAGATAAATCAGGTTGCCCGAGGACAGCCGCGTGATGATCAGTAGCGTGACGCACAGCAACACCTGCGTTGCCGTGTCGAAGGCGGAAGCAAGGGCCGGTTTCTGGATGGCGGAGATGAGCGTACGGTTCAGTTTCAATATGAACAGAATGGAGAAATTGGTGATGACGATCAACACCGTTACCAATAGTTCATGCTGTAGCGCAATGTCCGCGTTCAGAACTTTACACCAATCGATGAACCATGAGGAACCCATGGCCAGAGCCCAGACTCCACCCACAATCAAGGAGATTATCAGGTAGGCCGTGCTGACATATATGCGTGCCAGTATGTGTCTGCCGGTCTCGACCGCTTCGATGAACCTGACGCGCAAGCCATCGCCGATGCCGATGTCAAAGAAACTTAGCCACGCCACCAGCGAGGATATGGTGAGCCAGATACCGTATTCATAGCTTGAGACATAGTTGATGGTCAGCGGCACGGTCAGGAGGCCGCACAGTATGCTTACGCCCTTCAGCGCGAACATCAGTATGATGTTCTTCTTGGCGCGTACGGAACGCTTGTTGCCTTGGTTTACGAAACTCCGCAGTTTCCCGGATATTGACATTTGGATAATGGATAGATGTTTGTACAGCAGTGTTTTGACGTCTGGAGAAATTGTTGAAGAACTGCAGTTCGGAGAGTGTTCGTCCCTTCCCCCGGGCCGGATGCGGAACGGGGTGCCGAAGTTGCGGTTGTCCTGTCGGTATGTGCCAATAACATGGACTACATCTGTAAATCCGGGGCTTGGATTCTCTTAAATAACGCAAAGTTGCAACTGTTTCTTTTGGCACACGGATTATTTTGCGTCTAAACTCCGTTGCTGCAGCGCGGCGAAGAGACAGCGTGTTGGGAGAGCCTGTAAACACGAAAAGGAGAGCGACACCCTACGTGTTGTGTTCAGTTCCCAGGACTCGTTCCTTATGTCTTCTGACAGGCACCCTTGTTGCGCATTGATGTCATTGCGCCTCAACCCTAAGGATATATCCCTTTTTCTTGATGGATATGATGGATATGGAGGGATCCGATAGGAGTCGGCGGATATAGGAGATCTGGACGTTCAGGGCCAGGGAGTTGGCGTAGCTTGCATCACCCCAGATTCTGTCCAGTATGACGTCGCGCTCCACCGGGTTCCCGATGTTTTCGGCAAGCAGCTGGAGTATCTCGGCCTGACGCACGGACAGCGAGTGCGTCTCCCCGTTGTAGGTCAGTGACGCCAGGTTCGGCCGGAACAAGGTGTCGCCCAGTCGGTACTCGACGTCCAGATGCGTTGTGATGCTGTCAAACCTTTCGTTGATTCTGGCGATGAGTTCCTCGGGATAGAATGGCTTCGGGATGTAGTCGTTGCCTTTCAGCGAAAAGCCGTGCAGACGGTCAACCTTGTCGGTGCGGTCGGTGAGGAAGAAGATTATCACCCGTTTGTCATTCTGCCGGATGATTCGGGCCGTCTCGAACCCGTCCAGTTCCGGCATGTTGATGTCGAGAAGTATCAGGTCCGGATGGGAGGATTGATACATCTCCAGCCCGGCTTTGCCGTTGTTCGCGTATGTAACCTCATAGCCCTCGGCCTCGATGAAACGTTTCAGAAGCATCGAGTTCTTGACATCATCGTCGACCAACAGTATTTTTATCGTCTTCGTCATTGTGGCAAACGTATTGTGAAACATGAACCTTTCCCTTCCCGGCTCCTGACCGATATCTCGCCACCATGCGCCTTGACCAGCAGTTTTACGTAAGCAAGACCAAGGCCCATTCCCGGCTGTTCGCCTGCCGATGCCTTTCCACGATAGAAGCGATTGAAGATATGCCCCAGGTCCACGGATGATATGCCGTTGCCGGTATCGCTGATGTGGAGTTCGACAGTCCCGTTGCCGCAGGTTGCAATTGCTTTTATTTCCACCGACGAGCCCGAGTATTTAATGGCGTTTTCAACAAGGTTGGTCATGATGTTATGGAGGTGGGAGCGGTCCGCCGAGACTTCGATGTCCTTGTCGATGTCGTTTCTGAGTATGACGGATTTCCAGGCAGGTGATGAGATTCCTGCGACGGCATTATCAAACAGGTCGTGCAGGTTCACGCTACTGATGTTCAAAGGTATCTGTTCCACGTCATTGAAGGTGATGTCTCTCAGTTTTGCGAAGTAGGCGGACAGATTGTCGAGTGCTTTCCGGGTTTCCGACAGCATCTCCCGTTTGGTGTCTTCTTCCGCCATCATCCGTTCGTTATCCAGACCCGACACGCACATCTTCAATGTGGAGAGAGGACGCTTCAGTTCGTGGATCATGGTTGTGACGAAACTGTTCTTCATCTTGTCTATGCGCGACAGTCTCAGCACCGTTGAGATCTGCAGCATCAGGCATACGATCAGCAACGTCGAGATTATGAATGTCAGGATCAATGTCTGCCACATGCCGGAAAGCACATCGAAAGGTTGTATCGGGATGACGATAGTCACGCACCGGCCTTCCATCTGGGAATATGGCATCGTAACGGACAACCTCGGGCTGAGGGCCGAGTCGTGAAATTTAATCTTTGACTGCCAGACCGTGCTGTCGGACCTGAAAAGCGATACCAGCGCCTTGATGCCGGCTTTCTTCAGGACGGAATCCACGCCGTTCACCGTGAAGGGACACCTCCGTTCGGTTTGGACATTGTTGGATGCCGTCCAGGCTTCGTTCTCATCCTTCGCCCCGGAGGCATCGTAAACCCCCGAATCGACAGGCACCTTCATATTCTGTTGAGCCAGATCGATCGCTCTTTTCTTCATCTCTTCCGTCAAAGGCGTGCCAGGTCTGATTCCAAGAAGATCGTATGCCGAAGCCCGATAAGTGAAGATCCTGGCAGTTCTGGTTGTCTTGACTGTATCGCCGTATTTATGTGTGATGCTGATTGACGGTAATTCAATTCTGCTGTCATCCCTCAGGGTTGAATCCTGGTTACGGCTGGATGATTTGTCGCGTATCTCATTATAGACATCCACACATCTGACAACCCGTTCGGCCAGTTTGCGCTCATAATCCTGTAGCGCGAACTCATAGCGTCTATACAACCAGTATCCCTGCATTCCGAGGAAAGCAAGTATGGCGATGATGGTGATTATGTAGAGACTCTTGACTCGTTTTTCCATGATGCAAAATTACTAAAATTCCATCAGTCCCGTATCCCTTGCGTCATGCTATCTGCAGCACAGTAATAATTTAGTAATAATTCCATAATGTTTGAGTAATGATTATTTTCGGTATGAGAGGGCCGACAGCAGTAACTTTGCGGCATGAAACCAACCAACAGACAAATGGACATCAGAAGAATCCTTTTATTTATCGTTGCCGTCCTTATGGTGTCGGCAGTGATGCCGGGCAAGGTGCTGCGACGCCAGCTCGGCATTTTCTAGAGTTCGGTTCCTGAAACGGAAACGCTCGCCGATGAGACAATGGAGTTTGTTTACGATTACCGTTGCTGCGTCGATACGCTGGGTCGACTCGACGACTGCATGTCAAGCGACAACATGCTGCTTCAGATAGGCCCTGACGGATTGTCTAAGTTCTCCAGTTACAAGAATCTGACCGTGGACTCCATCCTGATGCGCTCCAGTCAGGAACAGATAGCCGAGGCCGCGATGGGAGGTAAACTCAGCAACGGAGAGTTCATGACGATCTACAAGAACTATCCGGCAGGACGGCTCGTTCACACGGAGAAGATATGTCAGGACTGGTTCCGTTACGACGAGGATATGCCGTGGCTTGACTGGGAACTGACGGATTCGGTGACAAGGGTATTGGGTTATGAGTGTCGGGGCGCTGTCTGTGAGTTCCGGGGCCGTAGATGGACCGTATTCTATGCCGAGGATATTCCCCTCCCCGACGGTCCGTGGAAACTGCACGGACTTCCCGGTCTGATCATGAGAGCATCGGATGATAAAGGACACTACACATTTGAATGCATCGGCATCAAATCCAGAGCCGACCGTCCCATCACAATCTACAAGGTTCCGTTCAACGATGTGAGACGGAATGAATACTACGACACGAAACATCGCTACGAGGTGAATCCGTATGCCTATTACGAGGCTACGACAGGAGGCCATGTCACTGTGACGGATGAGTCGGGCAATCCCGTACTGGACGCATATGATCCGATAGAACTGCCGTTTGAGTACATCGAACGCGACTGGAAGAAATGAACGGATGTCGTTTTTTCATGCCTTTCATCCTGCTTGGCCTGCTGCCGGCTATGGCGGCAGGGCAGGTCGGACTTCGTGGGCAGGTCAAGGATATGGAGACCGGGGAGCCGGTTGTCGGCGCGGTAGTTAAGGCCAAAGGGTCGTTCACCACCACCGACGGTCATGGGAGTTTCTCTCTGACTCCTGATGTGGGGGCCGATTCGGTTTCATTCCGGAGCATAGGATACGAGAACCTTGTACTCCCTGTGTCGGCCGATATGTCTGCCGTACGGATGTGTCCCAAGGCCACGCGGTTGAATGACGTAATTGTTGAGGCTCCGGACATATATGCCAAGGGAGATACGCTTGTGTTCAATGTGGAACGCTACGCCAATGCAAAGGACAACGCCATCATCGACGTGATCAAGCGGCTTCCCGGCATACGGGTCAAGGAGGACGGCACGATCGAGTACCAGGGTAAGCCGATCAATAAATTCTACCTCGACGGCAACGATTTCATCGGCGGTCAGTACGGACTTGCCGTCAACAACATCTCCCACAAGGACGTAAAGGCCGTCGAGGTTATGGAAAACCATCAACCCGTCAAAGCCCTTGAAGGGATTGAGTTTCCCGAGGAGGCCGGCATAAACCTGAAGCTGAAGGATGACGCCCGTAGCCGTTGGGTAGGGGTGGCGCGGGCCTCGGCAGGTATCGGGCCGTTTCTTTATGACGGCTCGCTGTTCACCATGCGCATGGCTCCGAAAGTCCAGAATATGTTTACATTGAAGGCCGACAATACCGGATGGAATCCTGCCGGCGAGATCCGAGACCATGATTCCGGCTTGATGTTCTCATCAGATTATGTTCCCTCCTTATGGCCGGAGTATATATCCGCGGATATGGTCAGCGTCCCGCTGTCCCAGAAGCGTACACGCGACAATCTGTCATGGCTTGCCGATGCGATCACCGCATGGAAGGCGGGGGATACATCGATGAGGCTTAGACTGGACTATATGGGCGACCGTCTTGATTATGATTCCGGTGTCACGACGGATTACCTCAGCGATGATATCCCGGATTTCATTCAGGACAACGTCCAACGTACGCAAAGTCATGAAGTGTCCGCCCGGTTCTTAAGCGAGACCAACAAGCGCGGTTATTATCTCAAGGACAACCTGTCGTTTTCCGGAGATTGGGACAGGTCGAATTCTGTCGTGTCGGGATCGTATGGCCTGACACAGCGTGTGGAAAGAAAGGCCCTGTCGGTCGGTAACGACCTGAAGCTTGTGAAGCGCAATGACAAAAGGATATTCACTATTACGTCGCGCAACGCTTTCGGGCATCGGTCGGATGGATTGTTGATTTCGGGTGATGAGCAGGCGGAGCAGTTTGTAGATGCAACCGATTTCAGAAGCACGACTGAAACCGCTTTCGGGAAACTGACACGATTCTGGAAATATTATCTCACAGCCGGTCTCGATCTGGATTATCACCGGATGGACAGCCGCCTCACAGGCATGGGGGATTTTGACAATGACGGTTTGCATGAGGCATTCCTGTCGAATCTTTACGCCATGCCCCGGATTGATTATGAACGGAACGGCTGGCGGTTGTCGTTGGATGTCCCGTTGAAATGGCGTCATTACTCCGTGTCCGGACAGCACGATTATGTCGATGCGTATCCAAAGTTCAGTATGAGGCGTCAGCTCTGCGCCAGATCGGAACTGTCGGGATCCGTGGCATATAGGCTCGGCTCTCCGCTGCCTTACCTGAATATAGACGTTCCGGTGCTGTCGGATTACCGGAATCTTTTCATAGCCGTCAATCCGGACGGATATACGCAGGAAGTGTCGGCATCCGTTTCCTACCGTTACCGTAATCCGATGAAGTCGCTGTTCGTCAATCTGTCGGCGGCATACAGTTTCCGCCGGAACTCAATCATGTCGAATCAGTTGTTTACAGGTGACTTCATCGTAAACACTTATGCGGACAGGCTTTCCGATAATGATACCTGGCATGTCAAGGGTGGCCTGAGCAAGGGGTTGGGCCACAGTAAGATGGTGGTCGGTATGGAGGCGGAGGCCTCGTTTGCCTCCGCCTCGTCCATGCGTGATGACGCCGTCATTCCCTATAGGCAGGCAATGGCTGGAATTAAGCCTTACCTCAAGGGGAGTATCCTGAAATGGCTCTCGGCGAACTATGAAGCCGAGTATGGATTCTCCCGGCTTGCCGTAGACGGTGAGCTGAGCTTTTACCATTCGTTTCGCCAGAACCTGTTCGCCACCGTGATTCCGAACGATGCGTGGCAGTTTACGGTCGGAGCGGAGCATTTCCTCACCGGATCCCCGGACGCAAAAGCCGTCAGCCTTGTCCTGCTTGATGCTTCGGCTGTATGGAGAGTCAACGATAAGGTCAGGCTGTCGCTTACAGCCGACAACATTCTGGACCGACGGCGCTATAAATATGTGAGTTACGGGACGCTGTCCCGTTCGGAACACACATTTGCCATCCGTCCGCGATCCATCCTCGCCACGATCCAGTTCCGGTTCTGACTGAATCCGTAGGGTCAGTGTGTCTCGACTTTTGTGGTGGGGGGCAGTGTGGCGTTGCGGAGGTCGACGGCCATGACCAGGCGGGAGGCCAGGTCGCGGAAGGCCAGGGCCTCGGGATTGGTTGTCGCCGGGTCGGTCTCAAGCTCCACGGCTACGGGAACGCCTCCGTCGGCATGCTCCATTACCGAGGACACCAGTGGAATCTGGCCCAACAGCTCGGTGCCTGTCTCCTGCGCCAGGCGCAGGCCGCCTTCCTTGCCGAAGATGTAGTACTTCTCGTCCGGGTGCGGCTCCGGCGTGAACCACGCCATGTTCTCCACCAGACCCAGCACCGGGACGTTCACCTGGTCCTGCCGGAACATGGCCAGACCCTTGCGGGCGTCGGCCAGCGCCACCTCCTGCGGAGTCGTGACTACAACCACACCGGTCATCGGCAGTGTCTGAACCAATGTCAGATGTATGTCGCTGGTGCCGGGAGGCATGTCGATCAGGAAATAATCCAGCTCGCCCCACCATGCGTCGGTAATCAGCTGCTTCAGCGCGTTGCTGGCCATGCCGCCGCGCCACAGCACAGGCTTGTCCTTGTCGACAAGAAAGCCGATGCTCAGCACTTTCACTCCATATTTCTCGACAGGCTCGATCCAGTCGCGCCCCTCCTCCTTGACCATGTAGATGGGCTCGTCCTCCACGCCGAACATCTTCGGAACCGACGGGCCGAAGATATCGGCGTCAAGCAGCCCGACCTTGTAGCCCGAGGCCGCCAGGGCCACGGCCAGGTTGGCCGCTACGGTGGACTTGCCCACGCCGCCCTTGCCGCTGCTGATGCCCACTATGTTCTTGACCTTGGGCAGCGGGTTGACGCGTTCCTCCACGTTGCGCCTGAACTCCGGCGTGACGGTCACCTGAACGTCGGGACTGATGTTGGTGTGTATGGCTGCCTCGACGGTCTTGACCAGGCTGCGGACAAAGGGGTCCGTCGACTTGTCGAAAACCAGGCTGAAGCTTACCGACATGCCGTCGATGCGGATGTTGTCGGCGATCATGCCCAGTTCAACGATACTCTTGCCGTTGCCCGGATAACGCACGCCGCGCAACGCATCGATTATAAGGTTGGGATATAGTGTCATGGTAAATATAAATTTCAATTACTTAGTATTAACACCCTGGGGACGTCCTTTGGTGGAACGGTAGTCATCCTTTGGGATGTCGTCGGCCTCAGGCTCGACCAGCTCGCCTTCCGCCGGGAGGCGGAAGCGCAGCAGCTTGATCTGCTTGCCTCGGCTCAGCCACTGCTGCTCATAGTAGGTCTTGATGCTGCGTGCGGCATCCGAGACATCGGTTCCGTACAGGTCATCGCTCTCGTGGAACCCCATTCCGTAGATGTCCGCGCTGTCCGACAGCAGCGGCAGGCTGTTGGTCTTGATCAGGCGGCGGGTGTACTCATACAGGAACGGGGAGTCGGTCTTCAGGTTCACGATTCCGTCCGGTTTCAGCAACTTGCGGTACAGGTTCAGGAAGCGGGTGGAGGTAAGACGCTTGCGTGGTTTCTGCATCTGCGGGTCGGGGAAGGTGATCCACAGTTCGTCCACCTCGCCGGGAGCGAAGAAATGCTCGATGTTCTCGATCTCGGCGCGTAGGAAAGCGGCGTTGGGAATGCTCTTCTCCTCCACCTCCTTGGCGCCGCTCCACATCCTGGCGCCCTTGATGTCGATTCCCACATAGTTGTGCTCAGGATCGCTCTGCGCCAGCCCGACGGTATATTCTCCCTTGCCGCAGCCCAGTTCCAGGATCAGCGGCAGTTCCGAGGCGAACACCTCGCCGTTCCACTTGCCGCGGTGCGGGAACCCGACGCGCAGCAGTTCCTCGCGCGGATACTGCAGGACACAGCCGAAGCGCTCCATGTCCGCGAATTTTTTCAGTTTGTTCTTGCCCATATCTAACGTTGCCAGGTGTAGTTTATCTTGCGCAGGCTTTTGGTTTTCATGTTAAAGAGGAAATTCAACACAGGATGCAGCAGCATGAACGGGGGCACCGCGAACCAGAGGCGCGTGGCGCCGAGTGCGCGAGCCATCCTGCGGTACACGCCGATCTGGTACCCTTCCAACGCCAGCCAGCAGGCCCCGCAGAAGATTGCCGGCCAATATACGGGCCATGCCGGCAAAGCCGCGGCGACGCCAGTCAGCAGGAGCGTCCAGTTCAGCAGCGACAGGAGTCCCGCGCGGGCGAAGGGTCCCATCGGCAGCCAGCGGGAGGTGAACCTGTAACGCGCCTTGCTCTGAGTCCAGACGCGCCCGGCGGAATCTCCCCATTCGGTGGTGACGATGGACTCCGGAGTGACGCACAAGCGCGTGTTGCGTCCCGTGGCCACCTCGTTGACGAACAGGTCGTCGTCGCCGTAATGCAGGAAGATGTTTCGCGCATATCCCTTGTGTGCGAAGAACGTCCGCTTGCGGAAGGCCAGGTTGTATCCGTCGCCCCGGTAGGGGCGGGCGCCCAGGGCATAGCCTATCCACTGTCCGGCGATTGCGGTGGAGTCGAACTGACGGTACCAGCGTCCCGGCCCTTGCATCTCGCTGAAATCCATATGTGAGTAGCCCAACACCATTTCCACCTCAGGATCGGCGAAAGGCTCGGCCATCTGCCGCAGCCATTGTGGAGACGCGGGGCGTATGTTGGACGCCGTGGTCAGCACTATGTCGCCGATGGCGGCCTTCAGGCCGACGGTTATGGCCAGCTTGCGCTCCGACAGATTGTGCGAGCCGGGCGGTATGAAGGTCACGTATACGTTGGGGCGGTCGGCGTAACGGCCCGCCAGCAGGTCGCGGCTTTCCGCCGTGGCGCGGCACACTATGACTATCTGCAGCGGATCGTAGTCCTGCTGCTCCAATCGCTCCACGCACAGGTCCAGCTCCTCCTGGCTCCCCTCGGCGTAGACCACTACCGTCAGCGGCGGCAGACTGTCGGCGGCCTCGTCGGATTCGGCCTCGGGCTCACGCCTCAGCCTTCCGGTGCGGCGCCACGGCGCAAGGCTCCATATCGCCCCCAGCAGGCTCAGGAGGCACGCCCCGCATAGAATCCATGATGAAATATCGATGTTATTGTCCATTTTTTATCGATTCAATAAGCAAAATTACTAAAAAAATCTGTTTTAATATAAGCAAAGCGTTAAATTTGCAGACTGAAACACACCACGGCTCCTGCGGGGACCGTCGGAAACACGATACACGACACTATAGACTATGGACTTTACACCGTTGGTGAGGGGATTGTTCGAAGGGCGGGCGGAGCGTACGGAACGCTGGGCCACGCAGGGCGAGGAGGTTCAGGAGCGGGTTCTCCGGAGCCTGCTGCGGCGTGCCGGCATGACATGGATAGGCTTCCGGCATGACTTCAATTCCATCGCCCGCAGCGGCGATGCCGTAGGAAGGTTCACGCGGGACGTGCCTCCCGTGGAATACGAGGATATCCGCCCGACGGTGATGCGTATGGTCCGGGGGGAGAAGAGCCTGCTGTGGCCCGGAGTCTGCCGCGACTACGCGCAGTCCAGCGGCACCAGCGGCGGCAAGTCCAAGTTCATACCCATCACCGGCGACTCCCTGTACCGCACTCATTATCCAGGCGCCGCCTATACCGTGGCGCTGTACCTGCGCGGCAACCCCGCCAGCCGAATGTTCTGCGGCAAGGGTTTCATCCTCGGCGGTTCGTTCGCCAACGAGCTGGGACTGACGGATCCGCGAGTCCATGTCGGCGACCTGAGCGCCACCATGATCCGGCGATGCCCGCCCATGGCCAACCTGGTGCGGATTCCCTGCAAGCGCATCGCGCTGATGGAGGACTGGTCCGTCAAGCTCCCGCTGCTGGTCAACAAGTCGATGAAGACCAACATCACCAACCTGTCCGGCGTCCCCAGCTGGTTTCTTGCCGTGATCAAGAGAATCCTGGAGGAGCGTCACACCGACAACATCCACAACGTATGGCCCAACCTGGAGGTGTTCTTCCACGGAGGCATCTCGTTCGAGCCTTACCGCGAGATCTACAAGGCCATAACCGACCCGGAGAAGATGCACTTCGTGGAGACCTACAACGCCAGCGAGGGGTTCTTCGGCGTCCAGGACCGGCCGGACAGCAGGTCGATGCTCTTGCTGCTGGACAACGATATCTACTATGAGTTCATACCGTTCGGCGGAACGCCGGAGGAGGCGGTAGGTATCGGCGGGGTCCGCGAAGGCAAGGTCTACGAGCTGATGATCACGTCCAGCAACGGGCTGTGGCGTTACCGCCTTGGCGACACGGTCCGCGTCGAGTCCACGGCACCGGTGCGCGTCAGCATCGCCGGACGCACCAAATGCTACATCAATGCCTTCGGCGAGGAACTTATGGAGGACAACGCCGAGAAGGGGCTCGCGGCGGCGTGCGTACGCAATGACTGCTCGGTCTCGGACTATACCGTGGCCCCCGTGTTCGCCGACCGCGGGCACCGCGGACGCCATCAATGGATAGTGGAATGGGACCGCGCGCCTCAGGACCTGCAGGCCTTCGCCTGCGATCTTGACGCGGCCTTGCGGAGTATCAACAGCGACTATGACGCCAAGCGCGGCGGCGGGTATTTCCTGGATGCTCCCGAGATTGTCTCCGTGCCCAAAGGCACATTCCAGCGTTGGCTGCAGTCCGTCGGCACCCGCAAGCTGGGAGGGCAAAGAAAAGTGCCGCGGCTGTCGAACGACCGCGGCATCGTCGACCGTATCCTTGAGATGGTCGGATAGCCGAATGGTTTATGTCTGTGAGTCCAGGCCGTAGGCCGACTGCCTTATCGAAGCTTGAAGACCCTCATCTGGGTGCCGGCCACCACCTTCACCACAAATACCTCGTCGGATGGAATCCGTACCGACACCTCGTATTCGCCGGAGCCTCCTGTGTACACGCTTGTTCCCGTGATGCTGTAGACCGCCACGGAGGTCATCGGTACGGAACTGTGGATGCTGACCGTGTCGCCGGTCCGGACGGCCGATACCTTGATGTCCGACTCGTCTATGCTTGTCACACCGGAAATCCCCGTGATGTCGAAATCCTGCCATACCGGAGCGGCCTTCCACACATCGACCGCTGTGTCAAGAACGGTCAGACGGATGGGGTATCTGCCGTTCTCGTCAGCCAGTCCGGCGAACGCCTGAGGGTCGGTGGCGGGAACCGACGCCCCCAGTGCTGTGACGTTGACGGTCTGGATTCCGGTGTCGTTTCGGAAGGCGTTGGCCTTCACCTCTGTCACGGCGCCGCCCAGGGTCACTGAGGGGAGGTGGGGATTGTTGGCGAAGGCACCCTCCTCGACTACTCTGGTATTGACGGTCAGGGGGACATTGATGCCTGAATGGGCTGCTGCCGCGGCTGACATGGCGGCACACCACTCGTTCACTTCCTGCAGTCCGCTGTTGCCGTAGAACACGCCGGTGCCGAACCGGGCTCCGCTGCCCACCGTGACGCTTGTCAGCGTGGGAATCTCGGCGAAGGCGTAGTTGCCGATGCGGCCCACGTCGGCCAGATTGGCGTGTGTCAGGCCGCTGCCGCGGAACGCCTGTGCGTCGATGTTGCGTACCCCTGCGGGGATGGAGGTGATGGAGCTGCAGCCCCGGAACATCTCGCGGGTCACCGTAACGATTCCATGGGCCGTTGCCACGGTCCTCAGCGCCGTGCAGTCCGCGAACACTCCGGGGCCGTAACTGGGATCACCCTGGATGGTGACGGAGGTAAGGTCCCTGGACCCGGCGAAGGCGTAGCCGTCGATGCCGGTGATGTTGGCCGGGACGGTCACCGATGTCAGGCTCGAGTGCGCCAGGGCGTTGTTGCCGATGCGCGTGGCGGTGGCAGGGAGCGTCAGCTGCCGAACCTGAGTGCCGGCAAGCATGTCGGGTATGAGTTCGCCGGCGGCGAACTCCATGCGGCCCTTGTAGCCGCCGCTGGTGTAGGTGTAGGCCGCGATCGACAGTCCCGACATGTCAAGTGACGTGACATGGTCCGAGACACGGTGCAGCAGCATCAGGTCCGTCACGTTGGCTGTGCCTTTCAGTGTCAGTTCCGGGTCGCGGGTGCTTTCCAGCCTCACCATGTCCTTGGCCAGCGAGCCGGGTGTTATCGTTATTTCCAGGGCGGCGGCTGCCTGGGTCATTGCCAGGGCCAGCACCGCAAGACATGTCTTGTTCATCGCTTATTCAACTACAAGGATTTTAGTCATTTTGGAGAAGGAGTCCTGGTCCTCGCCGTTGCTGGCCAGCACATAGTATATTCCGCCGGGCACGCGTTTGCGCTGGTTGTTGGTCAGGTCCCAGATTATCTCGCCTCCGGTAGCGGAGCCGAGCTCGCGTATCAGACGGCCGTTGGTGTCCGTGATCTTGACGGTGGCGCGGTCCGGCAGCATGTCGATCGTCACGTTTCCCATGAAGCCCGGGCGTACCGGGTTGGGATAGGCCCGGGCCGATGCGTTGCCCGAGGTCTCCGCCTCCGTCAGGAACACCTCGCACAGGCCCTTGTTGGACGATATCATCATCGATTTGTTGGCCGGGTTGTAGCATATGCCGTAGACGTCGTCGGAAGGAATCTCCGAGTTCGCGGAGGTGTATGTGCGGACCACCTCGGTTCCGCTGGCGGAGGTCACCACGATGCCGGCGCCGATCGTGCCGAACCATTTTCGCCCCGACGGGTCGGTGGTGATCTGGGTCACGTACGCGCCGTCCAGCAGCAGGTCCGCCAGGTTCGATCCGTCGTTGCGGTCGATCTTGACGCGGCGCACGGAGGTGGAGCCTTTCAGCACGTCGGCAGGGCTGAAGTGGAATACTCCGCCGGAGTTGGCCACCCAGACGCGTCCGGTGGAGCGGTCCTCGAACATGGCGGTGACGTAGCCGTAGTCGAACGTGGTGCCGTCCTGGTCCACCAGTGTGGTGATGGCCTGGCGCACGTCGTCGCCGGTATTGTCGGGTGTGCCGCCGTGGTCCAGCACCATTATCGCGCCGTTGTAGCCTCCGCTGGCGTACACCAGCCGGTTGCGGGTGGACAGCGGAAGCACCTGGGCGTTTCCGGCGCTTGGTATGTTGCGGAACGTCATCCTGCCCATCGGCTTGTAGTCGGCGGCGGTGTTCGACGCAAGGCGGCTCTCGGCTGTCCAGTACCATATCTCGGCATCTCCGGAGTCGGCGTTGTAGAACGGTACCCACAGCGTCCCGTCAGCGTCGAACACCGGCGTGCTGAAACAGCACAGTCCCCCCCAAGCGTCCATGACATCGGCGTCGGCTACGAATCCCGGCTTGCCTACCGCCGGGTCGTTCTTGCGACCGATGCGCAGCGATTTCTTGGGATCCTCCAGGTTCAGGCGGAACAGACCGTTCTCGTTCGAGCCGCAGTATATGTGGTTCGGGTTCTTCGGGTCGATCGCCAGTCCGCGCGGATTGTTGACGAAGAACTCACGGTCGGTCGTCAGCCCGCGGTCCATATACTGATGGGACAGCGGTGTCCATGTGCCGTCCTTCAGGGCGCAGACCAGGTCGGGCGTCTCATAGACCAGCGTTGCGAACTGCAGTTCCTGTCCGTGGTTTCGCACCATCATGCCGTAGTTGGGATGGACGGCCATGGCCACGCACATGAACGCCGTGGAGGCGTCCGGGAAGTAATTGTCCATGGTCACGGTCCAGTCGCCGTCCTGGGTCGCCGGAGCCGTCATGCGTGAGTATCCCTTGCGTCCGGCCGAGAACCACCAGGTCTTGCCGTCGAGGCTGCCCCCCTTCGGCTCGTCGCCCGCTATGGAGGCGGGCAGAGGGGTTTCCGTCAGTTTGCCGTCCATGTCGTAACGGCGCACCCCGTGCCGTCCGGACGTGACGATGCAGTCGGTGCCACGTTCCATGGAGTATTCGATGCTCCATGACGTCAGGACGAAACGGGGATTGCCGGAGTCGGCTGTCAGGTATCCCACCAGATCGGAGCCGGAGCCGTATCGTCCGTACACGCGGTTGCCCAGCGGGATGAACTGCCGGAACGTCTTTCCCTCGGAGCCGGTGACGGTGCTGAAACCGCTCAATGTGCCGCTGCGCTCGTCGCCGGTCAGCACTCCGTCGGGTGTGGCCACCAGAAGTCGGTCGCCAAGTTTGGCCACCGACAGGACGGCGCGTCCGTAGTTGCGCGATGTGATGACTTCCCCTTTGACCGGGTCTATGCGCACGTAGCCCGAGGATGTCGCCACCCACAGGTCGCCGTCGGTCTCGTCGAAGTTCATGTCCTGGATGTCGGGCGACGCGTTGCTTCCCGCCGTCATCAGTCCTGGCACGTTCACCTTGTCGCCGTTGTCGTGCAGCAGGTCGATGTTGCCGTTGTCGTACCCCACGGCCAGCTGCCGGTTCTTGAAGTCGTATGCCGCCGTCGTCACGATGTTCTCCGACAGCCCGTTGGTGGCGTTGAGCCATTTCCACTCGTCGTTCTGCTTGTCGTAGCGGTACAGCTGGCCGTAACGTATCGATGCCGCCTCGATGGTCGGGAGGTATCGCTGCTTCAGTGGAATGAAGTATGTATAGTCGGGGGTGTCGATGATGCGGTAGGTCCTGCCGTCGTAAGACATATGTTGCCTCCACTGCGCGGCATGCGCCGGGACTCCGGCGCCCAGCAGCAGTATCGTCACGGTGAGACCGGCCAGCCAGTCGCGGAATATGCGGAATGCCCGGCCCCGGTGCGAGATGGCGTTCTTGGCCTCCGGGTCCATGTCGGCTAACGTCTGTCCCGTCTCCTTGGCTATGAACACCGGGTCGTAGCCGAATCCGGCGTTCCCGCTTGGCTCGGTGGCGATGCTGCCGTCCACGCGTCCCTCGAAGGTGTGTTCCCCCTGGTCCGTCACCAGTGCCAGGACGGTCGAGAAGTGGGCCGAGCGGTCCTCCACACCCTCCATGTTCTTCAGGAGTTTCCTCATGTTGGCCTGCGAGTCGTGGCCGGGGCCTGCGTAACGTGCGCTGTACACGCCTGGCTCGCCGTTCAGGGCGTCCACCATCAGGCCTGTGTCGTCGGCCACGCAGTCCACTCCGTAATGCCGGTGGACGTAACGCGCCTTCTGCAGCGCGTTCCCTTCCAGTGTGGGCTGTGTCTCGGGTATGTCCTCATGGCAGCCGATTTCCGCCAGGGATATCAGCTGCAGCTCGTCTCCCAGGATGGCGCGGGCCTCCTGGAGTTTATGTTGGTTGTTTGTAGCAAAAACAAGTCGTTTCATTAGTTACATAACGAAACGACTTGCACGATATTTTATAAGACTGTATGCCTGTGCCGTATATTATGGCGACAGGCTCAGAGGTCGGCGATGTCGAAGCATGGACAGGCCTTGGCGGCGAACTCTCGGTGTCCGTGTACCGTGGCGCCGGGGTAGCGGTCCCGAAGCTGCTCCACCAGCCTCCGCAGCGCCGAGCGCTGGGCCGGGGTACGCGTGTCCTTGGGTTCGCCGGTCACCCGGTCCAGGCCGCCGACGTAGCACACGCCTATGCTCTCGTAGTTGTGGCCCAGGCAGTGGGCCCCCATCTCCTGTTCCGGACGTCCCGCCGTGACTGTGCCGTCAAGCCCTACCAGGTAATGGTAGCCGATGCAGCGGAATCCTCGCTCCTTGTGCCAGGCGTCCACCTGCGCCACGCTTACGGCGCGTCCTTCAGGAGTCGCCGTGCAATGGACTATTATCTTGGTTATCTTTCTCATTCTTGTCTGTGTCCTTTATGTTTACCCTGTATTTGTAGTCGATGCCGAATATGGAGCCCGCGAAGGTCAGGATCTCGCCGAAGGCCACCAGCACGGAGTTGTGGACCTCCCCGGTGGGCGACACCATGAATCCGGCTGTCAGCAGCCCCGCGCCCACTACAATCAATCCCAACGCTGCCCTTAATTGTACCCTGTGTTCATTCATGACTTGTAATAGTGATAAGTAATTGTAATAGTGATATGATGCAGTCGGTTGTGTCGGGTCAGCCGGTCACCACGTCCCTGACCATGTCGGCCAGATGGCGTGCGGCATCGTTCACCAGCCCGCGGGGAATCCATACCGTCGCGCCGGAGGCGTCAGGACGGGGCAGGTATTCCACATGAAGCTTACGGTTCACTGCTCCGGAGCCGCTGACCCTGAGCACGCGGCGTCCGTCTCGGCGTATCACGCCGGCACCCGGCAGTGTCAGGCCTCGGGTCACGGGCTGCGGGTCGCGGTAGTCGTGCAGAGGCTTTGGCCACCCCTCCATCCTGATCTCCACCGGCCGCAGCCAGTCGTCGGGAAGGTCCACCTCCAGCCATCCCTCCCTGGCGGTCCGGGCATGGTCCGTGTCAAGGGTCATGGTCTCGTCGATTGCTTCAGGCGTGGCCTCCCGCAGTGTCTTGGTCACGGCCTCCTCCACCAGTTCCGACGCCAGACGCCGGATCTCCATTCCCGGGTCGCCGTAGGTCTGCGCCAGTTCCAGTTCCTCCAGGTCCTCGTCCAGCAGCATCACCGCACGCCGCACCAGTTGGCTTGTCTTGACTCTCATCTTTCCGGAATCTTACGGGTGCGGACCATGAAGATGAATCCTGTCCTGAAATGGTGAGAGTCCTCGATGAGGCGCATCATCACGGGGTCGGTGGTGGTGTAGGTGGCGGGCTTCTGGCCGAAGCCGGAGCAGGCGCCTCCGGTGAACCGGACGCGTACCGTGCCGTGTCCGGCAGGGATCAGGGCGTGCCATTCCATCAGCTTCACCCCGTAGGTGCGCCGCTCACGTTGCGGCGCGCCTGTGTTCTCGTTGTTCTTCTTCTTTTCCATTGCTTTGTCGGTTTTCGGTTGATGTGCTTACGCCGAGATTTCGCCCGACCATTGTCTCCAGGCCCCGTTCGACAAGGTCCATAGCTGGCCGGCGTGCGCCTTGGGGTCGATGTCGGGGCAGTCGTCCAGCAGGTAGTACACGGAGCCTTCGGCATCTTCCGGCGCCTTGGCGCCGGACCACATGATGAACCGAGTGGCCTCCGACTCCTTGTTGTTGCCCCCTTCGCCGTCGATCCAGATGTGGCAGCTGCCCTTCAGCGCCAGGGCGTCCCAGATCAGGATGCCGTTGCGCGTGGCCTCCTGGCCGTCCACGCGGTCGCTGAAGCTGTGCTCCGCGCTGTAGACGTAATGTACCAGCCGGTTCTCGCCGATCAACGCCCCGGAGTTGCTCCATCCCAGACGGTCCAGCGTAGGCTCGCGCTTGATCTCGATGTCGCCGAACACCGTGTGGAAGTTCGTCACCGTCCATCCCGCGCTGTTGGTCTTGGTGGTGATCTGGATCTCCGGGTGCCTGCTGTAGTCTATGCACTGGATCTGCTCCAGCAGGTTCTTGCCGGCCAGCAGCAGGGCGGTCTTCGGGACGTCCTCGCCGGTGAAGAACATCTTGGCCAGGGCTATGATCTTCTCCACGGTCCATTTCCCCTCATGCTGCAGTTCGCGCTTGAACTGCCAGCGGACACCCTCGGTGCAGTACACATACTGCAGCCCCATACCCTCGACGTTGACCTTGAACTTGCCGGGCCGTCCCGCCCACAGCGTGCGGTTGCCGCAGACCTTGAAGTTGGCGATGGCCTGCTCGGCCAGCACGGCCTTGGTGAACGGCACGTGCTTGCGCTGGCTGTCGAAGTAGTCGCTCACCACCTGGTTCATGCCCCGCTTCTGCAGGTAGATGCGGGTGGGCTGCGGCACGATCATCTCCGGGTCCACGGTCTTCTGCGTCTCGCTCAGCGAGTTGGACAGGATCACGCACCGGGTGCCCTCGGGAATGGAGGGCAGCTTGCTGATCTCGTCCGACGAGTCGTCCTTCATGCCGTTCACGGCGCGGACCACGGGGAAGTTGGTGGTGGGGTCGATGCTTGCCACGTACAGCATCAGGGCGCGTCCGGGAGTAGGGTTGGCGCCGGAGACGTCATATCCGTCCACTTCGGGCAGGAGCAGGGTGGTGCAGGGACGCAGCAGCGACTGGTCGGCCGTGTCCAGCGGCAGTACGGTCTGCGACACGTTTCCGGCCACCTGGCTGGCCGTCACCACGAAGCTTCGCGGCTCGTCGACCATGTAGTGGTCCACCTCGGGGCTGCTCACCTTGACGCGCTTGGCCTGGAGCATCAGGTTCATCAGCGGGGTATCGTCGGAGTTGAACCGCACCAGTTCCTTGTCGATGTCGGTCTCGATGAAGTTGCCGGCGTCGATTCCGCCGGTGGCGGCTGCAGCCGCCGATACAGTAGCCGGCTCGCCCGGCAGATGGGTCTTCTTGATTTCTTCGCTCATCTTTCTGAAAATTTGTGGGTAGTAAACAGTGATTGTAGATAGTGTATTCAGTTTCTAGTGTATTCAGTTTCTCATTCCTGATTCCTCATTATCTTGCGCTTCTTGCCAGGTCGAATATCGACTGGTGGCGCGGAGCGGGGGAGGCTCCCTGTCCGCATCCCGGGTGGGGCACGCCGTCGCTCTGTTCCATGGTGTTCAGATGCTCCTCGATGGCCGTGTTGCGTCCGCGGAGTTCCGCGTCGGCAATGGCGCGGTCCATATCTTGCTGGTAGTTCAAGGCGTGAGTCAGCAACGTGCGGATCTCTTCGCTGATTTCGCCCGATTCCATCGCTGACCGGATCTCCGCGGCCATCCGCAGCACAGGGTCTTCGGGAAGGTCCTCGGCAGGAACGGATTCCACCGCTGCCGCGTCGGGACTGTGGATCAGTTCCTCCTCCGTGTCCTGGTCGGAGCTGAGGCCTTCGGCGTTTTGCGGGATTGCCGGATTGTCCGGAGTGAGCGGGGTGTCGGACTCCGGACTGTTCTGAATGTCCTGGAGATCCGTGTCGTCTTCCTTCTTTTTCTTGAATAGTGACATACTCTTTTGTTTTGGTTTGTGATGCAAAATTACTGCTCTTCTGCCCTCCGGCTTGCGTATCCGTTAATCATCGTGCCGGAATCCTTCGGTCCGGTCTCCGGCATGAACTGTCGGATGTTGGAGAGATCCATGTCGATGCACTGGTCCATGAAGTCCTCGAAACTCATCAGCAGGTCCTGCAGGGCTGTCATGGAGTTCTGGGTCTGCTGGTTCAGGAGTGTGCCGGACATGTTCCTGGAATCCAGTTTTCCCTGCAGGGCGCCGTTTACGCCGCTGATGTCCTCCATCAGTTTCATCTGGATGTTGAGCAGCTCGGTTATGCCGATGTCCGTGCAGTTGGACCGTACCTGCTGCGGCAGCGGGGCTCCGGGGCGTGCCTTGAACACGATCACTCCGTCGAAACGGCTCCACTCCTCGGCTATGTCGTTGATGTCCGCCTCGGCGGGAAGCGCGCCCTCAGGCATCAGCAGAACCCCCTTGGCCGACGAGCGGAGGATCCAGTCGTACATGGAGATCAGCCGGTTTGTGAACTTCTGCTGGTCCAGGATGTCGCTGACGAAACTGTGGATCTCGCCGTTGATGAACGGATACGCCTTGAACACATACGGATGTCCGCCGTGGCGGTACGGGGACGTGCCGGAGTCTATCACCATCCCCTCCGGCGTCAGGAAGGACCACTGCCACTCGTCGTCCATGAACCATCGGGTCTGGATTGGGGGAATCCCATTCTCCTCGCGCCGTCGGTTCTCCTTCTGGACACGGCTGTAAGGTTTCCCGGCGTCTACTTTCCAGCACCGTCCGGTGGCCAGGTCGTGGCAGTGGTAACGTTCGGGATGGCAGCGTTCCCAGATTTCCCACACGCGGCAGTTCTGCCGCAGCGAGTCCTTCTCAGCCCCGTCGTAGCATTCCCGTAGCCACGCCACCCGTTCCTCGCAGTCGGCGAAGGTGGCGGTCAGCTCGCGGAACGTCATGTCGTGGATCTCGCCCGCCAGCTGGATGTCCCAGCCTCGGAAGTCGCGGCCCGACGAGTCCACGAAGAAATTGTCCGGCTGCACATAGTCCGTCCAGCATCCTGTCCGCCGTCCCTTGCGGCCGAACCATTTCTTGTGTACGCACATCCCCGAGATCAGGAACTCCTCCATGGTGCGGGCATACAGCTCGTCCATGCGGTTTCTGGCAAGGCAGCCTCGCAGTCGGCCAGCCGTTGTAGAGTATGGCGGCAGGTCTGCTGATTCGATCCGGTCTTCCATGTAGTGGCTGTATCTGCTCCGGAACACGCCCAGTACACTGCGGACCAGACGCCGGATCAGGTTGTTTTTCAGAGGCGTGCGTCCCTGCGACCGGATGTCGGCCTCCTCGCTGATGAACGCGCCGTTGCGTTCCACCTTGTCGCACCACTGGTCGCCGTAGGTGAACCGCTTGCAGCGGTCGCGGTCGGCCCGGAAGCCGCTCATCGCCGTCCAGCACTCCCATGCTCGCGCCAGCAGTTCCTCACGGCACTCATACTTCTCCTTTCTCATCTCTTTTTTCTCGCAAAATTACCCTCCCTCCGACACCCCCTCTCCTTATCGGTTAATAAATCGGATTCCTGGAATATATAGGTAAAATGCACATATACGTTGTGTTCGTCCTGTAATTATGGAAAATTTATTAACTTTGCAGAACCTTTGTTTTCCGGAAATCATGGATCGAAACAAATTATCAATACTGGTGTTTATTCTCCTGCCACTGATAATAGCAGTGGCGGCGGGATGCTCGCGTCCTGAGCCGGACGCGGCGTTGATGCGTGTGGCGGGGTTGGTGTCCGATGATCCGGAGGCGGCTCTCGCCATGCTGGACAGCGTCGACACCCGGCAACTGTCGGATGCCGACAGGCATTACCATGATTTCCTTTCGGTCAAGGCGCGGGACAAGGCGTATGTCACGCATGAGTCCGACAGCCTGGTCCTTGACGTGATCGACTATTACTCCTCCCGTCCCGGGAATCCTCTCTATGCCGAGGCCTTATACTACGGAGGCCGCGTCTACACCGACCTCGGCGACTGTCCCACCGCGCTGCGGTATTACCAGAAGGCCCTGGACACCATCGATGCCGCGGCTGACACCACTGACCTGAAGGGGCGTCTGAACAGCCAGATAGGCATGCTGTTCCAGACCCTGAGGCTTTACGACAAGGCCAGGCCCTACTATGAGGCCGTCCTGAAGCAGAAGATGGAGGAACGGGATTCTGTGGTTATTGTCTATACCCTGCAACGGTTGGGTAGCATCTGGCATGATTGCGGGGAACAGGACCGGGCAGACTCCCTTCTGACACAATCCCTGGAGTATGCGACCGGGCTTCCGGAATATCTCCCGGCCATGTCAAGGGTGCTTCTTGCCGGTGTCAGGCAGGAGAAGGGAGACTTGAGTAATGCTTTGAGTCTTGTAAGAAATACTCCTGAATTGGTGGAGCCTATTTCCAGGAACGTGGCTCTGGCGTACGCCGCGGACATATATCTCGAGGCAGGAATCATGGACACTGCGTATATGTACGCCCATGAGCTGGTGACCAACGAGGACATGACCAACAAGAAGACGGGCTACCGCATCCTGACCTCCCCGGAATTCAGGCAGTGGCTGCCTCCCGACACTCTGAGCCGGTATTACGCAGACTACAAGCGAGTGCTGGAGGACTACTTCAACGACAACCGCAACGAGCTTGCCCTGCTCCAGAAGAGCCGGTACGATTACAGTCTGCACGAGCGCGAGAGTCAGAAGGCCCACAGGACCAATGATCTGTTGATGTGGGTGATTGCCGGATGTGTTCTCCTCATGCTCCTCCTGGCTGTCGCCGTATTGTATGTCAAATACCGTAATAAATCCAACATCGTCAGGCTTCATGAGGCTCTCATCAGTCTGGAGCAGTTGAGACACCAGCTGGAGACATATTCTCAGGAAATGCCGGATAGCCCATCGGTGGAAGATCCTGTAGAACCGGAAAATGGCAATTCGGAACATGACCTTCGGCAACGTCTGCGTCGTGAACTGATGGATCTGTACGAGTCATCCGGTCATCGGAAAATCCCACAGCCTATACTTGAATCGGATGTATATTCGGAAATCCAGTCGTTGCTGATGGTCGACAGCTCAATCAAGGGTGAGCTTTGGAATGAATTGGAGAGAGTGGTGTCCGAGGCGTCTCCGAATTTTAACCGCAATCTGGAACTGCTCGCGCAGACCGGTCTCACCAAGGCGGACCGTCAGACCGCGCTGTTGATAAAGTGCGGGTTCCGTCCGTCAGAAATGAAGGTGCTGCTCGGAGTCACAAACGGAGCCGTTGTCTCACGTAGGAATACGTTAGGACGCAAACTAATCGGCAGGAAAGAGAACGCGGATGTCGTAACCGGTATAATCCGCTTATTATAAACAAAAAACATATTGTTGATGGATGACTGAAAAATGACTGGTCCCGGAATCAGTCAATTTTCAGTCATTCCTCAGTCAATTTTCAGTCATTGAAAATTTGCATCTGTTAACCCCGGTGTCTAATTTTGCATCCATAACATTCAAACACCCAAATTACATGAAATGAAAACCTTTATTAAGACACTAAGCATCCTGTTGCTTGCTATGTTCGCACCGATATCAGTCATAGCCGGCAACACATCGAACAAAACCGTCACCGTCAAGAAAGTTCCAAAGAATCCCAAGGATTATGGGAATGGAGGATATAGGACACCCCGTGCATTATCTACTGTGTGATGGACATGGAGGCAGGCATTCAGCCCATCGACACATCGGATGTTGAATCCTACGAGGTGTGGGACAGCAGTGACGCCACCATGATAGCGTCTTTCGGCGACGAGTTCGATTTCGTGGCCTATGTCTTAGGCGACCATCCCCAGTGCATCATCAAGCTCCGCACTCCCGACTATGTGTATGTAGGGTACCTGGATCAGTCGTTGGTTCAGTAATGAGAACGCAAAATCGACAGTTTCTCATGAATCCGTGTGAGGGATAATTATTTGAACATCCAAATAGGCTGATTGTGTATGAATCATCTGACTAAACTGGTATTGCTGATCGCATCGCTGCTCATATCGGTCGGCGGTGTACAGGCAACGAAGCCTGTAAATGTAAACAAGCGGTATGTGCGCTTCACCGAGAGAATCCGGGATTACAGTCCGGTTTTCCAGAATCGGGGTCTTCAACCCAAAGGAGAACGTTTGGCCGACAACAAGGGAGGAAGCATTGTTTTATTATATGACGGGACATTGCCGGACTCCATTCAGTCGGCATTCAACGCTGCCAAGCGGTTGTGGGAGGCCAGACTAATCACCAGGCAACCGATAATTATAAGTGTGGATTTCGAGTCTCTTGGGGCTGGCATCGCAATGGCTGCGGATGCCGCATGCCTTGCGAAGGGGGATTTAAAAGGCTGTCCCTGTGCTCTGGCATCGCAAATAAATAATAGACAGGAGGGTAGTGTCTATTTCCCGGATGGACGAATTATCCTGAATTCAGATGTTGATTGGAATTGCAGTTTTTCCAAAGATGCGACATCGGAATATAATATCCCCACTATTATGCTCAGGGGGATTGCAAGATGTCTTGGATTTGGAACCAGTTTATTTCAAGATCTCGACAATAAATTCTATTATTCATATGTTGCACCTTCATATTTTGACAGACTTCTGTATAACGGCAACGAGGCATTGTCAGATCTCATGGAAGGGAGTGCCGCTATGGCGGATTTCGTGACATCAAATGATGTTGAGGCCCGGACACCCTCCGGAAAATACGGAATCTATGCCCCGGAGGAGTATGACCCTTATATGTCATTGTCCTACTTCAAGGATCCGAATTCCCTGATGTCCTATCATCTGGGGAAAGGGAACATAGACCTGACCATCGATGACAGCACGCTGGACGTTCTTGAGGCAGTTGGATGGAACCTGCTGTCATCTTCGCTCAAGATCAAGTGTAATGACATTCCCGACGACGGCATCGGTTCGTCCTACTCGTCGCATGTGTTCTCGCTTTCAAAAGGGAATGAGAGTGTGACCCGGTATGAATGGCGATTCCTCCTAAAGGACAGACAGGGATTTTACACCCTGGTATCCAGCGGCGGTTCGGAGACATTCACCGTCTCTGCAATCTCGTCACCGGACAACTATCTCGTGAATATCGACGGAGACCTGGAGGGATTGATTGAATGTGACTACATGTTGAACGGAGGTGGCGGCGGCACAGCGACTTTTCCCCTGTCTCTTGAGTTAAAGCCTGTCATACATTCCATTGACGACATAAGGATTGTGAGCGATGAACCATATGCGTTCTCGGTATTGTTCAACGTCCATTATTCCGGATCTGATAAAGTAACTGTCGAGATTGAGGAAGAATATGATACGACGCTCAGAAACTACAGATTTGATGAGCCTTACATAGCCCATGTCAAGACGGGAAAAATGTCAAATCTATACTACAGCTGGGTCACAGTCATCGTGAAGAATAGGTACGGTTCTGTTTACGAGACTTTGGAGTATGCGCCCACAATGGGAGGGGAAGCTATCCATGATTCTTCAAGGCATTCAGAATTGAATTCCTTGAACATAAATACAATAAAGGAAATAAGACTGTATGATGTCAATGGCGGTACGGTGTTTTCAGGAACCCAGGCAGATTTCGTTGGCAGGGCGTTCAAGTCTGGAATATATATAAAAGAAGAAAGATATGAGGATGGAACAACTAAAATCACAAAGACCCTGCTTTAGCGGCAGGACATTGCTGCTGATTGCGGCAC
>ERZ827108.538-NODE-538-length-63311-cov-6.466185_pt1 | contig 63311 bp, 79 predicted proteins | sample MGYA00519921_ERZ827108 | MGnify/ENA primary metagenome ERZ827108 (study PRJEB31778, sample SAMEA3449258) | human gut metagenome | biome: human gut; feature: human-associated habitat; material: faeces | place: United Kingdom | collected 2010/2012 ... | reverse complement strand
CTGTAGTTAGGCCTACATTATATTTAAAATCAGAAGTTAGAATAATTGATGGAGAAGGAACAAGTACTAATCCATATATAATTTCTTCTGATGGTGAGATTGTACTACCTATAATTGATAGTTTTTCTTATAAAATGGGTGGATACAATTATAGTATTACACCAGGAACATATCCAATTGAAAGTTATTGCGCGTTGGATAATGATTCTAATATTAATAATTGTAATTGGAAAAGTGAAAAACCACGATGTGCGAAAAATAGGAAAACAAACTCTACCAATACATTTTATTTGTTTGTAAAAGATAAAAAAGGAAATATTGTTTCTAAAACATGTGAAGCGTATATTGGAAATACACCAGAAAAATGTACAGATATAGATTAAAGCAAAAACTATTTTAAACAACAATATTTTTTATCAAAATATTGTTGTTTAATAATATAAAGTCCCTTAAATTTATTACTTAAGGGATTAATTAATTTTAGATATAACATATATTTTTTTAAATTTATTATTTAATTTGATATTTATTGTTTTTAATTTTAAATTTAATTTTATTAGTATGGTTTTTAATAAAAAATATTAATTTTTCTCTTAAAAATTTAGGTGCTTTTAAATTTGATAGGTATAATTATATATGTAAGATAATTGACAAGAAGGTAATTATCTTTTAAAAAAACTAATGAAAGGAGGAAACTATGGGAAAGTCATATCAACAAGAGATTAAAGAAATAAGAGAAAAGAAAAGAGTAATTCCTGCAACATTTGATCCTGTATTTAAAAGTGTACTTACTAATAAGAAAAATAGGAATTACTTGGTTGATCTAATATCAAGCATAACAGAAATACCTAAAAAAATAATTGATAAGAATATGGTTATAATAAATAATGAACTTAGTATAGAACATTATAATAGTAAAAAAATGACAACAGATATACTAGTAGAAATAGAAAAAAATATAATTAATTTAGAAATGAACCGTTATTATTATGATGGATTATTTAATAAAAATGATGCATATTATCACAAACTTATGGCAGATCAATATAAACGTGGTGATAAAAAATATAAGGCAAAAAGAATAATTCAAATAAACTTTAATAATTTTAGTAATTATAAAAGATTTAGAACAAACGAAGCGATACTTAAATTTGAAATGAGAACAAAAACAGGATTAGTTAATAGTTCTTTTGGAGAAGTTTACCATATTAGTCTAGAAAAAATAAAAAATAAATGGTATAATAAGGCTAGAAAAGAAAGCTTAACACCACTTGATAAAAAATTATTAATGTTATGTATATCAAGTAAGCAGTCTTTGGAAGAAATAGCTAAAGGGGATGAAAAGTTAACTATGTTTAAAGATAATCTTGAAGAAATATCAAATAATGAAAAAGTAATAGGTTTATATGATAGCGAGTTAGCTAAGGAATATGAAAATAACTGTATAAAAGAAGAACATGAAAAAGCAGAAAAAAGATTAAAAAAAATAAGAGAGAAACTTGATGTTGAAAAAGATAAAATTGATGTTGAAAAAGGAAAACTTGATATTAAAAAAGAAAAACTTGATGAAAAAGCAGAGCAGCTTGATATTAAGGAAGAAAAACTTAATAATCGTATTAATGAAATAGCAAGGTCAATGTTAAAAGAAAATATGGATATTGATACAATTAAAAAAGTTACATCTTTAACAGAAGAAGAAATTAAAAATTTATTATAATTTAAATAAGAAGATATATTTATATTAAAATTTATCTTTTTTCTTTTTAAATTTTTTACATTATATTGACTAAAGTTATAACAAATATTATAATTAAGTTATGATTATGGTAGAAAGGGGACAATTTATGGAACGAAAAATTAGTGAAGAACTATTAAAATGGAAAATTGATGATAATAAAAAACCAATGTTGTTGTACGGAATAAGTGGATGTGGAAAAACTTATACTATTTTAGATTTTGGTAAAAAAGAGTATAAAAATACAATATATTTTGATTGTAATAATAATTTAGAATTAAATTATGTATTTGAAAAAAATTCAAGTTTGGAAAAATTGATAAAAGCGTTATCAGCAATATCACTAGAAACTATTTTTAAAGAAGAAAGTTTAATTGTTTTTGATAATGTTAATGAAAAAATATTTAAACTTGTTAAGAAATTGTTTATTAATTCTTCTTATGATATCGTTATGATAACATCTAATGAAAAGTTTTTAACAGGTAATAAAGCAGGAGAAATATCGCTTAAAAAGATGAATCTTGTTACATTTCCTGAGTATTTAAAGTTTATAGGTAAAGAACAACTTATAGATTTTATTGAAGATTCTTTTAGAAATAATAAACCTATGCCTTTTCATTCTTTAGCAATTGAAGTTTATAATGATTATGTTATAACTGGAGGTTATCCAAGTACAATAATTAACTTTCATAAAGAAAATGATTATAATATTTTATCTTCTTATCATGATAAAAGTATTTTATATATTAAAGACAATTTAATTGAAAGTGATAATTCAGAAATAAAAAAAGGTATTGAAGTTTTTAATAGTATTTCTTTTCAATTATTAAAGGAAAATAAAAAGTTTTTATATGGACTTGTAAAACCAGGTGGTCGTGGAAAAGATTATGAAAATATTATTTCGTATATGGAAAAAAACCATTTAATTATTAAAAGTAATAGAATTAACGCTGTTACATCTCCACTTAGTAAGTGTCGTGAAGAAGATAATTTTAAATTATATTATAATGATTCTGGAATCTTATATAAAAAGATGAATGTTAATTCTAATAGATTGCTTACAAATGAAAAATTACTTGAAACAATATATGAAAATAATGTTGTTTCAGTATTAAGTCAAAATGGGTTTAATGTTTATAATTATCATGCGACTGGTGGTAAATGTGAAATCGATATAGTTATTCAAAATAGAAATGGTTTAATTATACCAATTGAAATTTATAATAAAGATATGGGAAGTAAGTCTAAGAGTTTAGGAATGACTATGACAAAGTATAATTTAAATTTTGCTATTAGACTTTCTAATCAAAATTTTAGTTTAAAAAATAAGGTAAAATATATCCCATATTATGCAGTATTTTGTATTGGAGATGATATGTTTATATGAAAAAAGTAATATTAGCAATAATTGATGGTTTTGGTGAAAATAAAAATTCTTATGGTAATGCTTATTTAGAAAGTAGTCATCCTGCACTTGATTTTATATATGAAAATTATTCATATTCTCTACTTGAAGCAAGTGGGGAATTTGTTGGTCTTCCAAAAGGACAAATGGGTAATAGTGAAGTAGGCCATATAACAATTGGCTCAGGAAGAGTTGTGGAAGGTCCACTTTTAAAAATTGATAAAGAAATAGCAAGTGGGGAATTTTTTAACAATGAAGCTTTTATCGAAGCTTTTGAACATGCCAAAAAATATAATTCTAAAGTACATATTATGGGACTTTTGTCTGATGGTGGTATTCATTCATCAATTAATCATATTATGGCTTTAATAGATATGGCAAAACAGTATGATGTTGATAAGCTTTATCTTCATGCTTTTCTAGACGGAAGAGATACAGCTTATAATGTTTGTTTAAAGTATTTAGATGGAATTACTAACTTTATGAAAGGATTAAATATAGGAAGTCTAGCTACAGTTTCAGGAAGATATTATGCAATGGATAGAGAAAAAGATTATACAAGAACAAAACTTGCATATGATGTAATTGTTAATAACTTTGGTCCATATGAAGAAGACTATAAAAAAGTAATTGAAGATAATTATAAGTGTGAAAATTTTGATGAATTTATTACTCCTACAATTATTGATAAAAAAGGTGTTGTAGAAAATGATGATAGTATTATCGTAGCTAATTTTAGACCAGATAGATTAACACAACTTTTTAGTGCTATTACTAATCCTAGGTTTAGACATTTTGAAACAAAAAAACTAAATAATTTAAAAGTTGTTACAATGATGAGTGTTGATAAAAGTATAAAATGTATTAATGCTTATCCTCATCATGATGCTTTAAATACATTTGGAGAAGTAATTGAAAATAATAAATTAAAGTCTCTTCGTATTGCAGAAACAAGTAAATATCCTCATGTAAATCATTTCTTTGATGGTGATAAAGATATAGTTTTAAAAAATACAACAAGAAAAGAAATAAAGAAAAAAGATGTAAGAACTTATGATTTATACCCACCAATGAGTTCTAAAGAAGTAACAGATTACATAGTAAAACATGGTAAAAAATATGATTTCATTTTAGTTAATTATGCCAACCTTGACATGATAGGTCATACGGGTAATTTTGAAGCTTGTAAAAGTGCTGTTAGTTATGTAGATATGTGTATAAGAAGATTACATGAATTTGCAAGTTTAAATAACTATACTTTATTTATTACTGCTGATCATGGAAATTGTGAAGAAATGTTAGATTCCAATGGTAATATTTTAACAACCCATACAACTAATCCTGTAAGATTTGTTATATGTAATAAATCATATCAGGTTTACAATGGAAGCCTAAAAGATATCGCACCATCTATTTTAAATTATATGGGACTTCCTGTTCCAGAAGAGATGACAGGATTTAATATAATAAGTAAAAAATAAGTACAAATTTTGTACTTTTTTCTTTTTAAAAAAATAAAACTTGCAAAATTTTAATAAATGTGGTAAAATATATGGCGTTTAAGGGGGAGTGTAGGATGAAAAGGGAAGTTTTATTAAAAAAAGTCTTACAAACTATTAAAGAAAATATAGAAAGTAATGAACTTACAATGGAGGAATTACAAAATATAATATTTAGTTGTACAAATAGTAATGAACTTGATACTGATATTTTATCTTTTGTTGTGGAAAATTTAAATGGTTTAGGAATTAAAGTAAAAGAAGAAATAAACGACGATATTAATGATGTTGGTGTTGAAGATGATATGGTAAAATCATATTTAAAAGAAATAGGAAAGATACCACTTTTATCTGTTGAAGAAGAGCAAGAATTAGCCAAAAAAGTTAAAACAGGTAGTAAATATGCTAAAGATAAACTTGTTGAAAGTAACTTAAGATTAGTTGTATCAATTGCTAAAAGATATGTTAATCGTGGAATACCTTTTCTTGATTTAATCCAAGAAGGAAATATGGGATTAATAAAAGGTGTTGAAAAATTTGATGTAGATAAGGGCTATAAGTTTTCAACATATGCAACATGGTGGATAAGACAAGCAGTTACACGTGCATTAGCAGATCAATCTAGAGTAATAAGAATACCAGTTCATATGATAGAAATGATTAATAAATTATCAAAATATGAAGGAGTTTATTTTTCACAATTTGGAGTTAGACCATCTGATGAAGAAATAATGGAACATTTTGAAATTGATAAAGAAAAATTAAGAGCTATTAGAAAAGCTGCTACTAGTGTTACTTCACTTGATCAACCAGTTATGGAAGATGAAGAAACTTCTTTAATTGACTTTGTTGTTGATGAAGAGTCAATTGATAATAATGCATATAATAGTGTTTTAGATGAAGAAGCTGAAGATTATTTAATTAATTTTGCAATGTCACATTTAACTTCAAGAGAACAAAGAATTCTAGACCTTCGTTTAGGTTTAAAAGATGGAAAACCAAGAACACTAGAAGAAGTAGGGAAAGAATTTAATGTAACAAGAGAAAGAATAAGACAAATTGAAGTTAAAGCTTTAAGAAAATTAAGAAGACCTAAAACATTAACAACGATAAGAAGTTTAAGAAAATAAGGAAATAAAAAAGGTTTAACAAGATAAAAAAAAGGAGGTACAAGAATGGAAAAAGAAATGATATTAAAAAGAGTATTAAAAAATATTAAGTACAAAATGGTAGAAAATGAAATTGATATGAAATTTTTACAAGATATTATTTTTAATGCGCTTGATGGTGAAACAGTTACAGAAGAAATATTAGATTATATATGTAACGAATTAAGAAATTTAGGAATAGTAATTACTGAAAATAATAAATATGATGTAAATTTAAATGGTTATAACGGTCCGATAGATGATATTGTAAAACAATATTTATTAGAAATAGGAAGAATACCACTTTTAACTGACGAAAAAGAAAAAGAATTAGGTAAAAAAGCTAAAGAAGGAAGCAAGTATGCCAAAGAAAAACTTGCTGAAAGCAATTTAAGATTAGTTGTGTCAATTGCTAAAAGATATGTTAATCGTGGAATAGATTTTTTAGATTTAATCCAAGAGGGAAATGTTGGTTTATTAAGAGCAGTAGAAAAATATGATGTAGATAAAGGATATAAATTTTCAACATATGCAACTTGGTGGATAAGACAAGCAGTTACTCGTAGTATTGCAGATCAAGCAAGAACAATAAGAATACCTGTTCATATGGTTGAAAAAATTAATAAATATAAAAAGTATATGGCAAATTATATAAATGAATATGAAACTAGGCCAAATGATGAAGAGTTATGCGAATATCTTGAGGTAAATACTAACATTTTACAAGAAATAAAAAAAGCAGCACAAGATGCAGTATCACTTGAAACTCCAGTTGGAGAAGAAGATGATTCACAACTAGGAGATTTTGTATTTGACGAAGACGCAGTTAATCCAATTGAAGCAGCAGAACAAAATGATTTAAATGAAAAGTTAAAAGAATTGTTAAGAACATTTACAGCAAGAGAACAACTTGTACTTATTTTAAGATTTGGTTTAGAAGTATCTTTAGAAGAATTACAAAATTTAGTATCTAATGCTTTTGATATAAAAGACATTGATGAAATAAATAAAAAAATAATAGAAAAAAAGATGTATTCAAATAATACAAGAACACTTGAAGAAGTTGGACAAATGTTTCACGTAACAAGGGAAAGAATAAGACAAATTGAAGCAAAGGCAATAAGAAAATTAAGACACCCATTAAAAAGAAAAAAGATAATCGATTATAAAACTCGTTAGTAGGGAGGATTTTATGACAAAGGAAGATGTATTAAGAATAACTTTACAAAGGGTTAAAGAAACTTTGAAAAGTAATGAAATTCAAATGGATGATTTACAAGAAATAATTATGAACATTGATGATAATGATGTTGAACCTGAAGGATTACTATATTATGTTGTAACATCTTTAAAATCTCTTGGGTTTACAATAAAAGAAGAAGTAAATACAAATTATGATTTTTCAAATGTTACTGATGATATGGTAAGACAATATTTAAAAGAAATAGCAAATTATCCTCTTTTATCAAAAGAAGAAACGGAAGCTTTAGCATACAAATATAAAAAGGGTGATAAAGAAGCTGGAAAGATTTTAGCAAATCATAATTTAAGATTAGTTGTGTCAATTGCTAAAAAATATAATAACCGTGGGATGGATTTTTTAGATTTAATTCAAGAAGGAAATCTTGGTTTATTAAAAGCAATAGAAAAGTTTGATCCATCCTTAGGATATAAGTTTTCAACATATGCAACATGGTGGATAAGACAAGCAGTGGCAAGAGGAGCAGCAGATAAATCAAGAGCAATAAGAATACCTGTTCATTTATATGAAAGAGTAAAAAAATATATGGCATTTACAACAAAATATGAAGAAACATATGGTATTTTTCCTTCTGATGAAGAACTAATGAAAATTTTAGATGTAAAAAAAGAACAATTAAAAATTATTAAAAATATTTCTATTGATACAATATCTTTATCATCTCCTATTGGTGAAGATGAGGAAGATGAATTAGGAAACTTTATCGAAGATAAAACTTTTGCTTCTCCTATTGAAGAGGCTGATAAAATATCAGTTAAAGAAGAACTTTATGAAGCAATAAGCGAAGCTTTAAATCCTAAAGAGCAAAAAGTTATTATTTTAAGATTTGGCCTAGATGGAAACCGTGCAAGAACACTTGCGGAAGTAGGAAAAGAACTTAATGTAACAAGAGAAAGAATAAGACAAGTTGAATCCAAGGCTTTAAGAAAACTAGAAGGGTATTATCGTTTAAGAAAAACAGAAGCTAATTACAATGTTATTCTTAGAAAACTTGGTAAGGTGAAGTAAAATGGAAAACGAAGAACAAAGATATTTTCCAACAAGTTATTATAATGCAAGTGGAATAATAAGACAGTATTTAAAAGAAATTTCACCAATTCCTGTTTTATCAAATGAAGAGCAAATAAAACTAGTTATGAAATGTCATAAAGGTGATAAAAAAGCAAGGCAAGAATTAATAATACACAATTTGAAATTAGTTGTGTCAATTGCTAAGCAGTATTTAAATTTAGGATTGCCCTTTGAAGATTTAATCCAAGAAGGAAATCTTGGGTTAATAAGGGCTATAGAAAAATTTGATGTAACAAAAGAAACAGCTTTTTCAACATATGCTACTACTTGGATAAAGGCTAAAATGACAAGAGCACTTAGTGAAAAGGTTAGAATAATTAGACTTCCATATTATAAAGAAGAAATGTTACAACAATATAAAAAGTATTTAACGATGTTTATTAAATTAAAAGGATATTATCCTAGTATTGATGAAATGATTAAGTTAAGTGGTTTTACAAAAGAAGATCTTATAGAATTTAAAAGTTATTTAAAAGAAATTGTTTCATTGGATGAAATGATTGAATACGGCAAAGATGAATGCTTAAAAGATTCAACTGAATTATCTATAATTGAAAAGTTAGAAGAAGAGTCATTACAAGAAGATATTTATAAAAGAATAAGATATGCTTTAAAAGTCTTACCAGAAATGGATAGAAATATTATAAAAGATTTGTATGGGTTAAATGATGGAAAGACAAAAACTAGTACTAAAATAGCGCCACTTTATGGTGTTTCAAGAGAAACTATAAGAATGAGAAAAATAAAATCACTAAAATCATTACAAGAAAAGAATAAAAACACAAAATTAAGAGAATTAGCAATAGAATATAATGGTAATTAATAATTATCATTTTTCTTTTATTTTATAGGAAAAAATGTATAAAAAAATGCAAAAAAAGTCTTGCAAAACATATATTATTGTGTTATCATTAATACGTTATGACTGCAAAGATGTGCAAGGTTGTCGATACGCCAGGCGAAGTTGTCTAGTGAAATCGGGTTATTTGTACGGAGCAAGTCTATACTAGATATAGGCGAAGGGAGGATAAATTAATGTCAAACACAAAGGTTCGTGTTAGATTAAGTTCATACGACCATAGAATTTTAGATAGTGCAGCTGCTAGAATAGTTGAAACTGTTAAAAGATCTGGTGGAAAAGTTAGTGGACCAGTACCACTTCCAACTGAAGTTGAAAAAATAACAATTTTAAGAGCAGTTCACAAATATAAAGATTCTCGTGAACAATATGAATCAAGAACACACAAAAGATTAATTGATATTAAAGATCCAAGTAAGGAAACACTAGACGCATTAAGACGTTTAGATTTACCAAGTGGTGTTAATATCCAAATAAAAGAATAATAAGGAAAAAATAATAATTTAAAAAAGGAGAAAAAATATGAAAGGAATCTTAGGTAGAAAGATTGGAATGACTCAAGTTTTTTCTAAAGATGGAAAATTAGTTCCAGTTACTGTAATCGAAGTTGAACCAAACGTTGTAACTCAAGTTAAAACAATTGAAAACGATGGTTATAATGCAATTCAATTAGCTACAGTATCAGTTAAAGAAAAACATAGTAATAAAGCTAGTATGGGTCATACAAAAAAAGCAAATACAGCTCCTAAGCGCTTCTTAAAAGAAATTAGAGGAGTAGATACTAATAGTTATACATTAGGACAAGAACTTACTGCATCTTTATTTGAAGCTGGTGAAGTTGTAGATGTAACAGGAATTAGTAAAGGAAAAGGTTATCAAGGTGTTATTAAAAAGAATAACCAATCACGTGGACCAATGGGACACGGTTCAAAATATCATAGAGGTGTAGGATCTCTAGGTACAATGCTTCCAAAAAGAGTATTAAAAGGTAAAGCATTACCATCTCACATGGGAGATATACAAACAACTATCCAAAATTTAGAAATTATCAAAGTAGACATGGACGAAAACTGCATTTTAGTTAAAGGTAGTGTTCCAGGTGCTAAAAAATCTTTAGTTTTAATTAAAACAGCTGTTAAAACAGATAAGAAAAATGAAGCTTTTGATTTAATATCTTATGAAGAAATCAAAGAAGAAACAGTTGTAAATGAAGAAGCTTTAGAAGATAATTCTAATGAAACTTCAGCAACTGAAGAATAAACAGTTTGGTTTTGAAAGGAGAATTAATTATGAAAGTAGAACTTTTAAATATTAATGGTGAAAAAATTAAAGATATTAACTTAGATAAAGAAATTTTTGGAATAGAACCTAATAACAAAGTATTAAAAGATGCAATTGATTTAGCTAGAGCATCTTTAAGACAAGGAACTGCTAAAACTAAAAATCGTAGTGAAGTTAGCGGTGGTGGTAGAAAACCATACAAACAAAAAGGAACAGGTAACGCTCGTCAAGGATCAATTAGAGCCGTTCAATGGGTTGGTGGAGGTATAGCCTTTGGACCAGTACCTAGAAGTTACAATAAAAAACAAAATAGAAAAGAAAGAAGATTAGCAGTTAAGAGTGCTTATATTTATAAAGCAAAAGAAAATGGTCTTGTATTAGTTGATGAAATCAAATTTGCAACTCCAAAAACTAAAGAAATGTTAAAACTTCTTGAAACATTAAAATTAACAAATGAAAAAGTATTAGTAGTAGTTAAAGAATATACAGAAAACGTAATTTTAGCATCAAGAAACTTACAAAATGTAGTAGTTGTATTACCAAGTGAAATTGGTGTTTTAGATATTATTAGTGCAGATAAAATGTTAATTGAAAATAGTGCATTTGAAGAAATAAAGGAGGCATTAAAATAATATGAAATATTTAGATATTATAAAAGCACCAGTTGTTACTGAAAAAAGTGCTTTATTAAACGAAAAAAATGAATATGCTTTCTTTGTTGATGTTAAAGCAAATAAAACAGAAATTAAGGATGCAATTGAAAAATTATTTAATGTAAAAGTTAAAGAAATAAGAACAATAAATGTTCATCCTAGAAAAAGAAGAGTTGGTCGTTATACAGGTCTTACAAATCGTAAGAAAAAAGCAATTGTTACTTTAGAACAAGGCCAAACTATCAACTTAGGTTAAGGAGGAATTAATTTATGGCAATTAGAAATTATAAACCTACCACAAACGCAAGACGTGGTATGAGTACTCTAATTAATGACGAAATTACAACTAATAAACCTGAAAAAAGCCTTCTTGCTCCAATTAGTAAAAAAGCAGGAAGAAATAATCAAGGAAAAATAACTGTTCGTCATCAAGGTGGAGGAGAAAAAAGAAAATATCGTATAATTGATTTTAAAAGAAATAAATTTGGTATTGAAGGAACAGTAGCAAGTGTTGAATACGATCCAAATAGAAGTTCAAATATTTGTTTAATCAATTATGCTGATGGAGAAAAAAGATATATTCTTGCTCCAAAAGGAATTAAAGTTGGAATGAAAGTTATTAGCTCAGAAAATGCTGATATTAAGCTTGGAAATACATTACCAATTGCTAATATTCCAGTAGGTACAACAGTACACAATGTTGAATTAAAACCTGGTAAAGGTGGAGAACTTGCACGTTCTGCAGGAAGTTCAGTACAAATACTAGGAAGAGAAGGAAACTATGTTTTAGTAAGACTTACATCAGGAGAAGTTAGAAAAGTTCTTGGAACTTGTTTAGCTACAGTTGGTGAAGTTGGAAATGAAGATTATGGACTAGTAAAATTAGGAAAAGCAGGTCGTAAAAGACATATGGGTGTAAGACCAACAGTTCGTGGTTCTGTTATGAACCCTAATGACCATCCACATGGTGGTGGTGAAGGTAAAGCACCAGTTGGTAGAAGCGGCCCAATGACTCCTTGGGGTAAACCAGCTCTTGGATACAAAACTAGAAAGAAAAAAGCGTCAGATAAACTTATCGTACGTCGTAGAAATGGAAAATAGGAAGGAATTGATAATATGGCTAGAAGTATTAAAAAAGGACCTTATGTATTCGATAGATTACTAAAAAAGGTACAAATGTTAAATGAAAATAATAAAAAAGAAGTTATTAAGACTTGGTCTCGTCGTTCAACTATCTTCCCTGATTTTATAGGACATACATTTGCAGTGCATAATGGAAAAGAATTTATTCCTGTATATGTAACTGAAGATATGGTTGGACACAAACTTGGTGAGTTTGCATTAACTCGTAAGTTTGGTGGACATGGCGATAATAAAACTAAGTAAGGTAGTAACAAGAGGAGGATATAAAAATGGAAGTTAAAGCTATTATAAAAGGAGTTAGAATTAGTCCAATAAAACTTCGTTTAACAGCTGACATGATTCGTGGAAAAAGCGTAAGCGAAGCTAAAAATATAGTTAATAACTATAATAGTAAACCAGCAAGAATAATTAAAAAAGCACTTGACTCAGTTGTAGCTAATGCAGTTAACAATAATAAGTTAGATGAAAACAAATTATATGTTAAAGAAATTAGAGTAGATATGGGGCAAGTATTAAAAAGAAGGGTACCTGGTTCTCGTGGTTCTATCGATAAAAACGATCATAGAACATCTCATGTAGTAATCGTGGTAGACGAAAAGTAGGAGGAAAGATTTATGGGACAAAAAGTTAGTCCAACAGGACTTAGAATTGGCGTTAATAAAGATTGGGAATCTAAATGGATGGCTCCTAAAAAAGATGTTGCTAAGTATTTAAATAATGATATTAAAATCAGAAAGTATTTAGAAACTAATTTAAAAGATGCTGGTATATCTAAAATAGAAATTGAAAGAAATTCAAAAAGATGTGAAGTTATAATTAACACTTCTAAACCAGGTGTAGTAATTGGTCGTGGTGGAGAAGGAATCACAAAACTTAAAAATGAATTAAAAACTTTAGTTGGTGAAGATATTCAAGTTTCAATTGCAGATGTTAAAGATATAGATTTGAATGCACAATTAGTTGCACAATCTATTGCTACACAAATTGAAAATAGAGCACCATTTAGAGTTGCAGAAAAAAAAGCTATAAGAAACGCTATGAAAGCTGGAGCTAAGGGAATTAAAACTTTAGTATCTGGAAGATTAAATGGTGTTGAAATGGCAAGAAGTGAAGGTTACTCTGAAGGAAATATACCGCTTCATACTATCCGTGCAGATATAGATTATGGTTTTGCTGAAGCATTAACTACTTACGGAAAACTTGGAGTTAAGGTATGGATTTACAAAGGAGAAATACTTCCTGCTAAAGCTAAAAAAGGAGGTAATAACTAATGTTAATACCATCTAGAACAAAATATAGAAGAGTACATAGATTAAAATACGAAGGAAAAGCTAAAGGAAATACACATCTTACAAATGGTGAATATGGACTTATGGCTAAAGAAGGTGCTTGGATTACAAATAATCAAATCGAAGCAGCTCGTATTGCTATGACACGTTATATGAAACGTGGTGGAAAAGTATGGATTAATATTTTCCCACATATGCCAAAAACTGCTAAACCACTAGAAGTTCGTATGGGATCTGGTAAAGGTGCTGTTGATAAATGGGTTGCAGTTGTTAAAAAAGGAAAAATTATGTTTGAAATTGGTGGAGTTGATGAAGCTACTGCTCGTGAAGCATTACGTCTTGCATCTCATAAATTACCAATTAAAACTAAATTTGTAACAAAAGAAACAGAAGGTGGTGACGCACATGAATAAAATTGAAGAATTAAGAAAACTTACCACTGAAGAACTTAATAATAAAATAAAAGAAAATAAAGAAGAATTATTTAATTTGCGTTTCCAACAAGCTACAGGAAATCTTGAAAAACCTGGAAGATTAAAAGACTTAAGAAAGGAAGTTGCGCGCATGAAAACAATAATTCGTGAACGTGAACTAAATAAGTAGGAGGGTTAAAATGAAAGAAACTGTAAAGAAAGATTTAGTTGGAAAAGTAGTAAGTGATAAAAATGATAAAACAATTACTGTATTAGTTGAAACTTATAAAAAACATCCAAAATATGGTAAGAGAGTTAAATCAAGTAAAAAATATAGCGCTCATGATGAAACTAATAAAGCAAAAGTAGGAGATATTGTTAGAATTGTTGAAACAAGACCAATTTCTAAAACAAAAAGATTTTATTTAGCTGAAGTAGTTCAAGAAAGAGTTATATTATAATTGTTAGGAGGATAAATTATGGTTCAACAAGAAACACGTTTAAAAGTTGCTGACAATTCTGGAGCTCGTGAATTACTTGTAATCAGAGTGCTAGGTGGAAGCAAAGTTAAAACTGGAAATATAGGAGACGTTGTAGTCGGAACAGTTAAAAAAGCTATCCCTAATGGAACAGTTAAAAGTGGTAAAGTTGTTAAAGCAGTTATCGTAAGAACTGTTCAAGGTGTTAGAAGAGATGATGGATCATACATTAAATTTGATGATAATGCATGTGTTATTATTAAGGATGATAAAAGTCCTGTTGGAACACGTGTATTTGGACCAGTAGCAAGGGAACTTCGTGATAAAGATTATATGAAAATTGTATCTTTAGCTAAGGAAGTTTTATAGGAGGTAAGTTATGAAATTAAAAGTTGGAGATAAAGTTAGAGTTATTGCTGGAAAAGATAAAGGAAAAGAAGGAAAGATAACTCATACATTTAAAAACGAAAATAAAGTAATAGTAGAAGGACTTAATATGGTAAAAAAACATGTTAAACCTAATAATAATAACCAAACTGGTGGAATCATTGATATGGAAGCTAAAATAGATGCTTCAAATGTAATGTTCTTAGATAATAATAAAACAACTAGAAAAGTTGTAAGAAATGAAAAAAATAAAACAAAAAAGGTTGAAAAAAAAGAAAGTAAACCTGTAAAGAAAACTACTTCAAAAAAGACAAAAGAAGTAGCTAAAGAAAATTAGGAAGAGGAGGGATTTTATGAATCGCCTAAGAGAAAGATATGTAAAAGAAATAGTTCCTAATATGCAAAAGAAATTCAATTACAAATCAGTAATGCAAGTTCCAAAATTAGATAAAATTGTTATCAATATTGGATGTGGAGATGCTACTCACAATTCAAAATTATTAGATGCTGCATGTAATGATTTACTTCAAATTACAGGTCAAAAACCAGTAGTTACAAAAGCTAAAAAATCAATCGCAGGATTTAAAATTCGTGAAGGACAAGCAATTGGTTGTAAAGTAACATTAAGAGGAGAAAGAATGTATAATTTCTTAGATAAATTAATTTCTGTATCTCTTCCACGTGTTAGAGATTTTAGAGGACTTTCACCAAAAGCTTATGATGGAAGAGGAAATTACACAATTGGTATTAAAGAACAATTAGTTTTTCCTGAAATCGAATTTGATGATGTAGTTAAAGTTCGTGGTATGGACATTGTACTTGTTACAACTGCTAATACTAATGAAGAAGCACATGCATTATTAGAAGAATTAGGAATTCCTTTTAGGAAATAGTGGAGGTAAAAATGGCTAAAAAAAGTATGATAGCGAAAGCTAATAGACCACAAAAATTTAAAGTGCGTGAATACACTCGTTGTAATAGATGTGGAAGACCACATAGTGTATTAAGAAAATATGGTATTTGTCGTATTTGCTTTAGAGAATTAGCAAGCAAAGGACAAATTCCAGGAGTTAAAAAATCAAGTTGGTAAAACTTGGAGGGAGGAATTAAAATGGTAGTGACTGATCCAATCGCAGATATGCTTACAAGAATTCGTAATGCAAATCAAATGAAATATAATGAAGTATCAATGCCAGTATCAAGAGTAAAAACTGAAATTGCTAAAATTTTAAAAGATGAAGGTTTTATAGCTGATTATAAAATTAGTGATGAAAAACCACAAGGAACATTAACATTAACTTTAAAATATTCAAATAATAAAAAAGAAAGGGTTATTACAGGACTTAAACGTATTTCAAAGCCAGGTTTAAGAGTATATGTTGAAAAAGAAAATTTACCAAAAGTATTAAATGGTTATGGTATTGCAATTATTTCAACTTCTAAAGGTATTATGACTGATAAAGAAGCTCGTAAACAAAATATTGGTGGAGAAGTAATGGCTTATATCTGGTAATATGGTGAATATTTATGAGTCGTATAGGAAATAGAATTATAACTGTACCTGAAGGTGTTACAGTTGAAGTAAAAGAAAATACAGTTTTTGTTAAAGGTCCAAAAGGAGAACTTAATACTCCAGTTGCTAAAAATATTAATGTTGAAGTAAAAGAAAATACAGTTTTAGTAACAAGAAATAATGAACAAATAACTACTAAACAATTACACGGAACAACAAATGCAAATATTGCAAATATGATTAATGGTGTAAAAGATGGTTATACTAAAAACCTTGAAATTGTTGGAGTAGGATATAGATTTACTCTAAAAGGTAATACTTTAGTAATTAATGCTGGATATTCTCATCCAGTAGAATTAGAAATCCCTACAGGACTAAAAGTAGAAGCTAAAAGCAATACTGAAATATCTATATCAGGTATTGATAAAGTTTTAGTAGGAGAATTTGCGGCTAATGTTCGTAAGGTTAGAAAACCAGAACCATATAAAGGTAAAGGTATTAAATATGCTGGAGAACATATTAGACGTAAGGAAGGTAAAAAAGCTAAATAGGTAGGAGGTAATTATGATAAAAAAAGAATCTCGTAATGAAATGAGAGTTGTAAGACACAAAAGATTAAGAAAATCAGTTATCGGAACTAACGAAGTACCAAGATTATGTGTTTATAGATCAAACAATAATATTTCAGCACAAATAATTGATGATGAAAAAGGTATTACATTAGCTAGTGCATCTTCTTTAAAAATGAAAGGAAATAATACTGAAGTAGCTACTAAAGTTGGTGAAGAAATATCAAAACAAGCTAAAAAATTAAAAATTAAAAAGGTAGTCTTCGATCGTGGAGGATATCTATATCATGGACGTGTTGCAGCTTTAGCAGATGCAGCTCGTGCTAATGGCTTAGAGTTCTAAGGAGGGTAACTTATGGAAGAAAAGAAAGAATTTAAAAAAGATCAAAAAAGAAAAGACAATAAAAAACCATTCAAAAAGGCACCTGCTAAAACTCTTGATGAAATAATCGTAGAAACTAAAGCTGTAGTTAAAGTAACTAAAGGTGGACGTCAAAGAAGATTCCAAGCTGTAGTTTTAGTTGGAGATAAAAAAGGATTAGTAGGACTTGGAACTGGTAAAGCAGCAGAAGTATCTGAAGCTGTTAAAAAAGCAAGACAAGATGCTAATAAAAATGTAGTTAGAATTCCAATTATTGATGGTAGAACAATTCCACATGAAGTTGTAGGAGTTAAAGGTGCCACTAGAGTAATCATTAAACCAGCTAAAGAAGGTACAGGATTAATTGCCGGAGGTGCAGTTCGTAGTGTACTTGAAATAGCAGGATATCGTGATATAACATCAAAATCACTTGGTTCAAGAAAGAAAATTAATGTAGCAAGAGCAACTATTAGTGCTTTACAATCATTAAAAACTGCAGAACAAGTTGCAGAAGCTAGAGGAAAAAGTGTAGAGGAGATATTAGGATAATGAAATTACATGAATTAAAGAAAAACGAAGGAGCAACATTTGCTCGTAAAAGAGTAGGTCATGGTCCAGGTAGTGGACTTGGTAAAACTTCTGGAAAGGGTCATAAAGGACAAAAAGCTAGAAGTGGAGCATCAATTAATCCAGTATTCGAAGGTGGACAATCTCCACTTTACAGAAGATTACACAAAAGAGGATTTACAAATGCTAAATTCAAAACTAGATATGCTACAATTAACGTAAGTGATTTAAATAAATTTAATGATGGAGATGTAGTAACACCTGAATTACTAAAAGAAATTGGAATGATTAAAAAAGAATTAGATGGTATCAAAGTTTTAGGTAATGGAAACCTTGATAAAAAATTAACAGTAAGAGCACATAGATTTACACAAAGTGCTTTAGAAAAAATAGAAAAGTCAGGAAGTAAAGCTGAGGTGATTTAAGATGTTTAAAAATCTTAAACAACTATTTTCTAAAAAGAATAAAGATTTAAGAAAAAGAATTTATTTTACTTTGTTAGTTCTTACTATTTATGTTATTGGTATTTCAATTGAAGTGCCTGGTACACAACAAATAACAAAGAATTTAGGATTCTTAGAATTATTGAATGTAATGGGTGGGGGAGCATTAAAGAACTTTTCAATATTTGCTCTTGGTGTTTCACCTTACATCACTGCATCAATTATTATTCAATTATTACAAATGGATATAATCCCATATTTTTCAGAACTTGGTAAGCAAGGAGCAACAGGACAACAAAAGTTAAATCAAATAACTAGATATGTTGGTATTTTATTTGCATTCGTTCAAGGATATGCAATGAGTATTGCTTTCTTAGGAAGTTCTGTTGGCACACTTGGATATTTAAAAGTATCATTAATTATGACAGCTGGTACAGCATTCCTTTTATGGCTTGGGGATCAAGTTACACAAAAAGGATTAGGTAATGGTGTATCGCTTCTAATTATGGCTGGTATAGTATATAGTTTACCTTCAATGATGAAAACAGCATTTAATTCATTAATTCCTAATGGATTAGCTTATTCTACAGCATTAGAAATCGGTTCATTTGTATTATTCTTACTTGTATATTTATTAATAATTGTAGGAGTAGTATGGATGGAAGGAGCTGAAAGAAGAATTTCTATTCAGTATGCTAATAAATCTACTGCAAATTTAGGTAAACAAACATTTATGCCAATTAAAATAAATTCAGCAGGAGTTATTCCAGTTATTTTTGCATCAAGCTTACTTGGAATACCTGCAACTATTGCACAGTTTATAAATAAAGGTGATTTTACAAATTTTGTAGATAAATATCTTAATTATAATCAACCAGTAGGATTTATTCTATTTGTGGTATTAATATTCTTCTTTGCATATTTTTATACATTCGTACAAATGAAACCAGATAATATGGCAAAGAATTTACAAAACAATGGTGGATATATTCCAGGAATAAGACCAGGAGAAGCTACTAAAAAGTATTTTACTTCTGTTCTAGCAAGACTTACAGTAGTAGGAGCATTTGCTTTAACACTACTAGCAGTTTTACCTATTCTTGTTAATATGTTTACACCACTACCATCATCAGTTCAACTTGGAGGAACAGGACTTCTAATCGTTGTTGGAGTAGCAATTGAAACTTATAAACAACTTGAAGGAAGCTTATTAAGTAGAGAATATTCTAATAGTACAAGTTCAAGAAGAGGAAGAACTAGGAGGATAAGTAGATAATGAAAAATATTATTTTAGTAGCTCCACCAGCTGCAGGAAAAGGAACACTTGCTAAAAAACTTGAAGAATTAGGTTACATTTCTTTATCAACTGGTGATATGTTAAGAGAAAAATCAAAAACAGATGAAGTATTAAATGAAATGATGAAAAAAGGATCATTAATTTCTGATGATATAGTATTTAATATATTAGAAGAAAAAATTGTTTCTTTAGATGATAAAAACTATATTTTAGATGGTTTTCCAAGAACAGTTAATCAAGCAATTATGTATGATAACTTATTAGAAAAGTTAGATAAAGATATAGGGGTAGTAATATATTTAGATGTGGATAAAGATATTTTATTAAAAAGGACAATTACAAGAAGAGTTTGTCCTAATTGTAAAAAATCATATTCAACTATAACAGAAAGTTTAAAACCAAAAACAGAAAATGTTTGTGATGTATGTAAAGTTTCTTTAATTCAAAGGGCTGATGATACAGAAGATATATTTGAAGTTAGGTATAATGAGTATATGGATAAAACATATCCATTAATAAACTATTATGAAGAAAAAAACATATTACATCATATTGATACAACTGATAGTGATGAAACTTATAAAAGAGTACTAAAATTGATAAAATAGGAGATAAGTATGGCAATAAGTATTAAAAGTGATAGAGAAATAGAGCTTATGACTATTGCAGGAAATATAGTATACGAAACTCATAAGTATTTGAAAGAGTATCTAAAACCAGGTATTACTACCAAAAGATTAGATACTCTTGCCGAAGACTTTATTATAAGTAAAGGTGCTATACCATCTTGTAAAGGTTTTGAAGGATATCCTGCAACACTTTGTACAAGCATTAATGAAGAAGTCGTTCATGGAATACCAAGTAATAGAAAACTAAAAAATGGTGATATAATAACACTTGATATTTGTGCATGTTATAAAGGATATCATGGAGATTCAGCTTGGACTTATGCAATAGGAGATATCTCTTGCGATAAAGAGTATTTACTAGAACATACAGAAAAATCTCTTTATGAAGGTTTAAAACAAGTTAAACCTGGAAATAGAATTGGTGATATTTCTTCAGCTATTGAAGAATATGCTAAAAAACATAAACTAGGAGTTATTAAAGAACTTGAAGGACATGGAATAGGAACTAATTTACATGAAGATCCTGAAGTTCCAAATTATGGTATTAAACATACTGGACCAGTCTTAAAAAAAGGAATGGTAATTGCAGTAGAACCAATGTTAACTCTAGGAAGTCCGGAAATAGTCATTTTAGATGATGATTGGACGATTGAAACTAAAGATTATAGTCCATCAGCCCACTTTGAACACACAGTAGTAGTAACAGATGATGGATGCAAAATATTAACAGGAGTGTGAAATTTATGGCAAAAGATGATGTAATCGAAGTTGAGGGAAAAGTTTTAGAAATTATCCCAGGAGGAAAGTTTAAGGTAGAACTTACCAATGGTCACGTAATTGAGGCCCATGTTTCTGGTAAAATGCGATTAAATTATATTCGTATTTTACCGGGTGATAAAGTTACGATAGAACTTTCCCCATACGATTTAAGACATGGGCGAATAACCTATAGAAAAAATTAGGAGGAAAAACTATGAAAGTTAAACCATCAGTAAAAAAGATTTGCGCTAAATGTAAAGTTATTAAGCGTAAAGGAAAAATTATGGTAATTTGTGAAAATCCAAAACACAAACAAGTTCAAGGTTAATAGGAGGAAAAATTAATGGCACGTATTAAAGGTATTGAAATACCAAATGAAAAAAGAATTGAAACATCTCTTACTTATATTTATGGTATTGGACCAGCAACATCAGCTAAAATATTAAAAAATACTAATATTGATCCAAGTAAGAGAACAAAAGATCTTACAAATGAAGAATTATCTGCAATTAGAGATGAACTTAATAACTATGTAACTGAAGGAGATTTAAGACGTGAAGTTAACATGGCTATTAAAACTAAAATGGAAATAGGTTCATACCAAGGAATCCGTCATCGTAAAGGTTTACCTGTAAGAGGACAAAGAACTAATAGAAATTGTCGTACTCGTAAAGGTAAAGGTAAAGTAGTTGCAAATAAAAAGAAAAATTAATTAGGAGTTTAGGAGGAATAAACTATGGCTTATAAACAAAGAAAAAGAAAAATTAAAAAGAATATTCCTGAAGGAATTGCTCATATTCATGCAACATTTAACAATACAATAACTACAATTACTGATAAAGATGGAAATGCTATCTCTTGGGCTTCAAGTGGAGCTATCGGATTTAAAGGTAGTAAAAAATCTACTCCATTTGCAGCAGGACAAGCAGCTGAAAAAGCAGGAAAAATGGCATATGATGCAGGAATGAGAAAAGTTGAAGTAGTCGTAAAAGGTGTAGGACCAGGAAGAGAAACAGCTATTAGATCATTACAAACTGCAGGTCTTGAAGTAACATTGATAAGTGACGTTACTCCAATTCCACACAATGGTTGTCGTCCACCAAAAAGACCACGTAACTAATTAGAATAGGGAGGAATTATAAAATGATTCAATTTGAAAAACCAAATTATAAAATTACTGATTATGTAGAAAAAAATAATTATGGAAGATTTGTACTTGAACCACTTGAAAGAGGTTTTGGTGCAACAATAGGAAATGCTCTTAGAAGAGTAATGTTATCTTCACTTCCAGGAAGTGCTATAACTAGTGTTAAAATTGATGGAGTTTTACATGAATTCCAAACAATTGAAGGTGTAGTTGAAGATGTAACAACAATTATTCTTAATTTAAAAAATGTTGTTATTAAAAAACACTGTGAAGAAGATAAAATTATTAGATTAAATGCTACAACTGAAGGTGTTGTAAGAGCTGGAGATTTTGAATGTGATCCAGATGTAGAAATAATTAATAAAGATTTAGTAATAGCTAATATTGCTAAAGGCGGAAAATTAATTATGGAAATGAATGTATCTTCAGGAAAAGGTTATGTAAGAGCAGATGATAATAAAGAATTATTATCAGACAGAAAAATTGGGGTTATTGCAATCGATTCATTATACTCACCTATTGAAAGAGTGGCATACGAAGTAGAAGATGCACGTGTAGGACAAAGTGAAAACTATGATAAATTAATCATAGATGTTTGGACTAATAGTTCTATTAAACCAGAAGAAGCTATTGCACTTGCAAGTAGAATATTAATTGAACACTTAGAAATAGTAGCTAATATTAATAATATTGCAAATGTAACAGGATTAATGAAAGAAAAAGCAGAAGATCCAAAAGTTAAAGCTTTAGAAACACCAATTGAAGAATTAGATTTCTCAGTTCGTGCTTATAATTGCTTAAAACGTGCTGGAGTTCATACTTTACAAGATTTAGTTAATAAATCAGATGCTGAAGTTATGAAAATACGTAACTTAGGTAAAAAATCATTAAAAGAAGTATTAGATAAAGTAAAAGAATTAGATTTAAATCTTAAAGATGAAGATTAATAGGAAGGAAAGTAATTATGGCTTATAGAAAATTAGGTCGTGATAGCAAACATAGAAGAAGCATGTTAGCAAACCTTACTATAGATGTTATCATGAATGGAAGTATTGAAACTACTGAAACAAGAGCCAAAGAAGTAAGAAGATGTGTTGAAAAAATGATTACTTATGGAAAAAATGGAAGTCTTGTTTCAAGAAGAAAAGCATTAGCATTCTTAATGAATAATACTGATGCTGTTAAAAAAGTATTCGAAGAATTAGCACCTAAATATCAAGATAGAAATGGTGGCTATACAAGAATATTAAAACTAGATGAAAGAAAAGGGGACGACGCTTTAGTTGTTACTTTAGAATTAGTTTAAAAAAAAGGTTGTTAGCATTTTTGTTAATAACTTTTTCTATGGCAAAAAAGATTAACTTATGTTATAATTCAAGTAGGAGATGATTAGATTGAAAGCATTAGTTACTGGTGCATCATCTGGTATTGGAAAAGAAATGGCTTATTATTTAGATAAATTAGGCTATGATTTAATACTTGTTGCACGTGATAAAGTAAAATTGGAAGAAGTACAAAATAAATTAAGTAAAAAATCAAAGATAGTTATAATTGATCTTGCTAATGAAAAAAAGATAAAAGATTTATATATGTTAGTAAAAAATGAAAATATAGATCTTTTAATAAATAATGCAGGATTTGGTCTTTTTGGTGATTATGAAGATGTTGATTTATTAAAAGAATTGGAAATGATAGATGTTAATGTTAAAGCGGTTCATATCTTAACAAGGATGTTTCTTAAAGACATGGATAAAAGAGGATCTGGTCGTATAATAAATGTAGCAAGTAGTGCAGGTCTTTTAAAAGGAGGACCTTTAATGAGTACATATTATGCTACAAAAAGTTATGTTGTAAGTTTTACACTTGCAATATATGAAGAATTAAGAAGAAAAAAATCAAATGTAAAAGTATCAGTATTATGTCCTGGACCTGTTAATACTAACTTTAATAATGTTGCAGGAGTTAAATTTAATATAAAATCTTTAACTGCAGAATATGTTGCAAAATATGCAATAAACCAAAGCTTAAAAAATAATAAATTAATAATTGTTCCAGGAACTGCTACTAAACTAGGAGTATTTGTAACAAGATTTTTGCCTACTAAATTAATCCTTAAAATAACTTATAAAATACAAGAAAGAAAAAATAAAAGATAATTTCTTTTTTCTTTTAAAGAGGTATATATGAAGTATTTAATTACATTTAGTTATAATGGTAATTATTTCAAAGGTTATCAAAAACAAAAAAACTTAAAAACAGTTCAAGGTTGTTTAGAAAAATATTTAACAATGTTAAATGATAATGAAGTTGTTGTTACATCATCAGGAAGAACGGATGTTTATGTACATGCTATTAATGCTAAAGCTCATTTTAATTTAGATAAAAATATAAAAGAATATAATATAAAAACTTTTTTAAATAGAAGATTAAATGGTGAAATATATATAAAAGATGTTGTTAAAGTAGATGATAATTTTCATGCAAGATATGATGTTGTAAAAAAAGAATATCGTTATTTTATAAATATGGGTGAATTTAATTCTATAGAAAAAGATTATGTTTATCAATATAATAAGAAACTTGATATAAATAAAATGAAAAAAGCAAGTAAATTATTTATTGGAGAGCATGATTTTAGAGCTTTTTGTTCTAATGAAAAAGAGAAAATTAATTGTATTAGAAATATTTATAAAATAAAAATAATCAAGCATAATGATAAGTTGGAATTAATATTTGTAGGAAATGGTTTTTTAAAACATATGGTAAGAAATATTGTAGGAATATTATTAAAAGTGGGAAGTAATTTACTTACAGTTTATGAAGTAGAAACAATTTTAGAAGAAAAAACAAGAAAACATAATACAAAACCAGTTCCAGGTAATGGACTTTACTTGTGGAATGTGTATTATAAATAAAAAAATTAAAGAATATGCATAAAAATCAGTAATTTTATTGACTTTTTGCATATTTTTTAGTATACTTTTAATCGGTACATTTTTCTATATATCCCAAATTAAATAAACCCTGGGAAAGTTTATTTAAAAAAGATATAAAATGAAAGGAAGAAATAAAATATGAAAAGTTATATGCAAAAAAAAGAAACAGTTGAACGTAATTGGTATGTAATTGATGCAACAGACATAGCTTTAGGACGTTTAGCTACAAAAGCTGCTACTATGTTAAGAGGAAAACATAAAGCAACTTATACACCACATATTGATTGTGGAGATTATATTATTATTACTAATGCTAGTAAAGTAAAATTAACTGGAGATAAATTAAATAAGAAATTATATTATAATCACTCTGGTTATACTGGTGGTCTTAGAACAAGAACTGCTAAAGAAATGGTTTCTAAATATCCAGTTGAAATGGTTGAAACAGCTATTAGAGGAATGCTTCCTAATGGAAGACTTGGAAGACAAATGTATAAAAAGTTATTCGTATATGAAGGAGAAACTCATCCACATATGGCACAAAAGCCTGTTGTAGTTGAAGTTAAATAATGGAGGGTATTTATGGCTAAAGATAAAAAAACATTTTATTATGGAACAGGAAGAAGAAAAAGCGCAGTTGCTAAAGTTAAATTAGTTCCAGGAAAAGGTAACATTACTATTAATGGTAAAGATGTTCATGAATATTTCCCATCAGAATTATTCGTTATGGATTTAAGTCAACCACTTGTACTTACTAATACAAATGATAAATTTGATTGTATTGTAAATGTATTTGGTGGCGGATACTCTGGACAAGCTGGAGCTACTCGTTTAGGTATTACAAGAGCATTACTTGAATATGATGTAACAACTCCTGAAGCAGAAGAAAGTTTTAGAAAGATTCTTAAATCTGCTGGATTTGTAACTCGTGATCCAAGAGAAAAAGAACGTAAAAAACCAGGTCTTAAAAAAGCAAGAAGAGCACCACAATTCTCAAAAAGATAGTAATATATTTGAAAGTTTTACAAGATTTTGTAAAACTTTTTCTTTGTTATGTTTTATTTTTTTAATATATATGGTATACTTTAATAGAAATAAAAAGAATAAGAGGAAATAGTATGGATAATAAGATATTTAAGAATTTAGATGAACAAGTTGAAATATTAAAACAAAAAAATCTTACAATCAATGATGTTAATTATGCTAAAGAAGTTTTACTTCGTGAAAATTACTTTTTTTTAAATGGTTATCGTTATCCATTTATTAAATCACTAGATAATAAAGTTTACATTGATGGTGTTACTTTTGAGGAACTTTATAGTTTATTCTTATTTGATAGAAAATTAAGAAATATAGTATTTAAAAATATTCTTATGATAGAAAATAATATAAAATCAATTATATCATATCAATTATCTAAAAAATATGGTTATCGTGAAAGGGATTATTTAAATCCTAATAATTTTAATTATATTCCTGAAAAAAGAAGACAAGTTAATGATTTATTAGGAAAAATGAAAAGACAAATAAAGGATAATGCTGCTAATCATACAGCAACTAAACATTATATAAATAATTATGGATATATTCCACTTTGGGTACTTGTTAAGGTATTATCATTTGGTATTGTTTCAGAACTTTTTTCTATTTTAAAAAAAGAGGATCAATATGATATTGTGGAGTTATATGATTTAGATGTAAATGTATTTACTAATTATTTATCATCTTTATCAAATTATCGTAATTTATGTGCTCATGAAGATATACTTTATAATAACAGAACACAAAAAAGTATTTTAGATACAAAATATCATAGACTTCTTAATATACCAATTATGGATAATGAGTATATATATGGAAAAAATGATTTATTTTCTGTTGTTATAATGATGAAATCAATGATAAAAAAAGATGAATTTGATTTGTTTGAAAAAGAAATTAGTGATTTAATAGATGAATTAGACAATAAACTAAAAAGCATAGAAATTAATAAAATATTAGATTGTATGGGATTTCCAAAGAATTGGAAAGAATTAAAAGATATTGATAAAAAAGAAATATTCTAGACTTGTTAAAAGTCTTTTTCTTTTATATAATTAGTTAGGAGATGAAATTATGAAAAAAATAGTTTTATTTGGAGGAGGAACAGGACTTTCTCAAATACTTAAGGGATTAAAACTTTTTCCAGTTGAAGTAAGTGCTATTATAAGTGTGTCTGATAATGGTGGTTCAACAGGAATGTTAAAAGAAGAATTAGATATGCCTGCCATTGGTGATATTGCTAAGGTTGTTATTTCTATGGCAGATGTTAATAAAGATATTATGGATATGCTAAGTTATAGATTTGATGATAGAACATCTTTAGAAAATCACCCAATTAAGAATCTTTTACTAGCGGCATTATATGATATAAAGGGTAATTTAACGGAATCAACAGAAATTCTTTGTAAGTTTTTAAATATAAAAGGTAAAATTCTTCCTTTAACTGAAGAAAAAGTTGAACTTGTAGGACATTTAAAAGATAAAAAAGTAGTAGTGGGTGAAGAAAATATTACTAAGTGTTATTCTGTTATTGAAGATTTAAGTTATAATAAAAAGTTTGAAGTTAATAAAAAGGTGTTTAAAGAAGTAAAAGAAGCTGATTTAATTATTTTTTCACCAGGTAGTTTGTGGACATCAATAATGCCTCATTTAATTGTACCTGAAGTGTGTGAAGAAATAAGAAAATCTAAGGCAAAAAAAATGTATATATCTAATTTATTTACACAAACTGGAGAAACAGATAATTTTAAAGTTAGCGATCATGTTAATTTAATTGAAAAGTATTTGGGTTGTAAGCTTGATGTTGTTTTATCAAATAATAAGAAAATTGATGAAAAGCTAGTAAAGAAATATCAAACAGAAGAGCAAAAAGATCCAATTATATTAGATAAAGAAAATATAAGTATTAATGTAATTGAAGACTCTATATATGAAGTAGAAAATGGAAGTATAAGACATGATTCTTTAAAAACAGCATATTTAATATTTTCATATTTAATGAAGGATAGTGAAAAATAAATAATCCATTAACAAAATTTCATTTAAAACATATCTTAATATAGGATAAAAATAAATGGAGATGAAATTAATGGATTTTTTATTAAGAAAACAAATAAGAGGGATAGTTATTGATGCAGGACATGGGAGATACTGTTATTCTACACAACGAATAAAAACTATCAGAACTAGTTGATTTACAGGAATTAAACTTTAAAGAGATATTTGAAAAAGTATCTCTTTTTGCATATTTAAAAAGGGGAAATTATATGAGTTATGCGATATTTAGAAGTCAACCAATAAAAATATTACAGGATTTATCACAAATTGGTTCACACAATAAAAGAGAAAAAGATGTTTATAAAAGTAATCCAGATATAAAATTAGATAGAATAAAAGATAATATAGAATTAGTAAGATGCAATGAAAAATATGTTAAAAAATTTTATGAATTAACTAAAGACTATAAAAAAGAACATGAAGAAAGACAAAAGAATATAAGAGAAGATAGAAGGAAATCTTATTATAGAATGGTTAATGATGCTAGAAATGTAGTAGCAGACGAATTATTATTTACAAGTGATAGTTTATTCTTTAAAGATAAAAGTAAGGAAGAAATATTAAGGTGGGCTAATACTTGTATGGATTTTGTTTATAATGATTTAGGTTATACTAAAGAACAGGTATTACATTCTACTATTCATATGGATGAAAAAATACCACACATTCATTGTGTAGTGATTCCACTAGTTAAAAAATTAGATAAAAGAACTAATACAGAAAGATATACTATCTCAAAAAAGCAATATATCAAAAATAACGAGCATTTAAGTGAATTACAAGATAAATACCATAATAGATTAGTTAAGGTTGGTTTTGATCTAGAAAGAGGTTTAAAAGGCAGTACAGCAGAGAATATAAATATAAGAGAATTTAAAAAAATGACTAGAAGGTTAGATAAGTCATTAGAGAAAAGTACACTATTATTAAATGATGATTATAATGGCTTAAAAGTTAAATTAAATAAAAGTAAACCTACAATAACTGGCAAGGAAGTTAGAATAGATAAAGATACTTATCAAATATTAAATAAATTTATGAGTACGGCTAAAAGAGTAATAGAAGATATACCTAAAACAAAATCAATGGTAAGAACCTTAGAAGAATATACTAAAAACTTTAGAACTACACAAAGAGAAAATATTCAATTAAAGAAAGAAGTAAATAGACTTGAATTAGAAAATGAAAAAATAAAACAAGAAAATAATAGATTAGAAAACCTTATATACAATTTACTTCAAAGATTAAAAGATTTATTTAAAAAAATTCTTTATATAGGTACTGACAAAGAAAAAGATAGTGTATCAGAGGAAATCAAGTATCATTATGATAACAATTATTATAACGATTTAGATTTATGTTATATTTCTAAAGGAACAACAAAAGAAAGAGATATATTTGAATACGTTGGTTATATTAGAAAAGGTTATCATAGAGAAAAAGATGATGATTTTAATATAAGTAAATAAATTTTAAAAAAAAAGGAATTAGCATTCTAATAAAACATTGCTAATTCTTTTTATTTGTGATATATTCAACTTATAAGGAATATATGTCGAAATATATCGTGAAAATAAAAAAACATGCTACGAGAAAAGCATATTTCCTTATAATGGATAGCGACCAACTTCCATTAAGATAAACAAACAACTTTTAAAAAAGAAATTTGGAGAACTGATTGAATGAATAGATAAATCAATTCCTATATTTATATTACACAATTTTATGAAAATTGTCAAATGTAATGTTACATATGGTGCATTTTGATTTACATTATTAGTTCTCAACTAGGAGGTAATCAAGATGCGTTTTTATTTGAAAGAATAAACTTCAACATACAAGAAGTTGGTAGTTATCCTAATTTTAAATAATTAGGAGGAGAAAATGGTAGAAATAGAAAATTTAGAAAAAGAAAAAATAAATGAAATGTATGAAGAAATAGCAGATGAGTTGAATATTTCGGATGCTGTATTGGATAGTGCAAATAAAAGTTACAAAGCACTAGGTGAATATTTAGATAACAATTTAAAAGATTATAAGGTTACGATATTTCCGCAGGGATCTATGAATTTAGGGACTTTAATAAAGCCAATTAATCAAGATGATGATTATGATTTAGATGCAGTTTGCAAGGTTTATTATGCATTTGAATTTCCAGCTGATTTGAAAAATTTGATTGGTGATGTATTAAAGAAAAGTGATAGATATAGTAAATTATTGGTTAAAGAAGAAGGTAAAAGATGTTGGACGTTAAAATATAGTGAAGCTGCTAATTTCCATATGGATATTTTACCATCAATGCCAAATAATGGTGTAAATAACAATTCTATAATAATAACACATAAAGAAGATGGGAATTATACTTTTATGGTATCAAATCCTGAAGATTATGCGACATGGTTTGATAAAATTCAAGAAAAAGAGAGACGAGTAATATTTGAAAGAAATAAAGATAAGTTTTCAGCAGAAGTTGAGGATTTAAGAAAATATAAAATAAGGACAACGTTACAAAAAACAATTCAAATTTTAAAGAGACATAGAGATATTAAATATAGTAACTTACCGGAAGAAGAAAAAGATAAAAAACCAATATCAATAATTATAACTACATTAGTCGGATATATGTATACTGGAGAAGAGACTATATTGGACCTAATTTGTAAATTTGTAAATAATTTTCAAAAGTATATAGAAATTGATGATAATGGAAAGTATATAATTCGTAATCCTATTAATAAAGATGAAAATTTTGCTGACAAATGGGAAATTTATCCAGAAAGAAAAGATGCTTTTTATTCTTGGGTAGAAGGCTTAAAAAAAGATTTGATAACTAATAATTTTATGATATTTGAAGATTTGGTGGACAAGGGGAACCATTTAAAAAAAGTTTTTGGAACAGCTGTTATTGAGTCTGTATTTGAGAAAAGAGCTAATGCAATGAGTAAAAAATATATTAAAACTGAAAATGTAGCAACATTAACTAGTGATGAAACAAAAACAGAAGTAAGGAAACATAATTTTTATGGCAACTAAATTCTTTAATAAACCTAAAAATTTAGCAGAGCAACTTGTGAAATTAAAATCTAAATATAATTGGTTAGATTTTGGAATAACTAACAATTGTTTAACGTGGAAGCAAAAGGTTAGACCAACGGACATGTCTAGGGAATATATTTTGACATTAAAGTATGACAAAAATAAACCGGAGGTATATTTAATTAATCAAGGAATTATGAAGAATAAAGAAGATAAAATTCCCCATTGCTATAAAAGATATTATAAAGAAGAAAATAATGAGTTTGTTAAAATATGTTTATATTATCCAAAATATAAGGAATGGACTAAGGATATGTATATATCCGACACAATCATTCCTTGGACAATAGAATGGTTATACTATTATGAGCATTGGAGATTAACAGGAAAATGGTTAGGAGGTGGAATTGAGCATGAAAAGGTTTAAAAGATTTGTTTATCCTATTACACATATAGTTGTTCCTTTTGTATTAATGATAATTATTGCTATCAAATGTTCTGAATTTTTAGAATTGGTTGATTATAGTGCATATGGATTAGAATTTAATTTTTCTGAATTATCATTTAAGAATCCACAAGTAATTTTAAGTATATTATTAGTGATAATACAATGGTTTATTGTAAGATTATTTGTTACAAAAGATAAAGAATTTGCTAAAAGCGATTTTTATGGTGATTATCCTTTGATTGTATATACTTTAGCTTACTGGATTATGGGTTATAAAGTTGTTGACTTAAAAATGAAACCAATACCTCTTCAATTTCAACTATTACATCAAAATATATTTAATTGTAAAGCAGATGCTATAAAATCTAATAAAGAATTTAAATATAAAGTTGATAAAAACGATGGTTTGAATTACAGAGTTAAACAGATAAATATAATAGTTGCAGATACTTTTGACATATTAGATGATAAGCTTCCAAATAATATTAAAGACAACTATACAATCAAGATTGATAGAATAGGAGAAAGAAGTATTAGGGTATCATCTCAGGAATTAGTAGATCTTATACATAGGGAGATACGAGATACACATTCATTTTGTGATGAGTATAATTTATTTTTAGCTACTCCGGCATGGACTAATAAAGCTATATATGAACAAGTATTTAATACTAGAGATGGATTTATAATTAATATTTATCAGCAAGATAATCAAAATGGTTTTAAATTTAAGGAAAAACCAATAAAAATTAAGTGTTAAAAATATTTTAGCAACACACTACGATATTGACAGAGCCAATAACGATGTGTGCCAAGGGAATTGTCCCTTTGGAAATCCTATTAGCTCTATCACCACTTTAATTGCTAAAGCAACAAAACGTGCCACGAGCTAAAAAGACTGACAAAAATTAATTGTCAGTCTTTTCTGATGGAATATCATCAAATAGTTGTCTGATGTCTATTCCTAAAGCATCAGAAAATTTACCTATGGTTTCTAATGTTGGAGTTTTATCAATGCTTAAACATTCTAAATCTCGAACATATCCATGAGTCAGTTCAGTTAAATCAGCTAATTCTTGAAGTGTATAACCACGTATAAGTCTGTATTTTCGAATGTTTTTTCTAACTTGAATAGATAAAATTGTTTTTGAATATCTTCCCATAGAAGTTATACACCTCCTCACATTTAAATTATTTCATAAAAATTTTAAAAAATATGTCGCCTGACAGAAGTTTTTGTGATATAATTAAAATGAAAGGAGAATACTTTTATGAAGAAATGTAAATATTGTCAAACTGAAATTGACTCAAAAGCAAAAATTTGCCCAAACTGTAAAAAGAAGCAAGGTAAACCAAAATGGTTAATAGCTTTAATTGTTATTATTGTAATAATGATTATTGCATCTGTTGCTGGAGGTAACGAAGAGAATGCTAAGGAAGGAAATGTTTCAAACGGAGGTAATAAGCCATCAGAAAAATTTACTTATGAAGTAACAAAACAATATGTAGATGAATATGGTATGTCTTATTATATAGAAGGTAGTGTAAAAAATAATAAGGATAAAGATTATTCATATGTTCAAATTGAATTTGTTTGCTATGATGCAGAAGGTAATAACCTTGGAACTGCTATTGATAATACAAATAATTTACTAGGAAATCAGACTTGGAAATTTAAAGCAATGGCTATGTTTAGTGATGCTGAAACTGTTGATCATTGCGATTATCATGAAATAACAAGCTGGTAAAATAGTTGGAAGTCTTTTTAAGACTTCTTTTTGTTAGATTTTTTTATCAAAATAGTCGTTTTATATTTGTTTTATGTTATAATAATATTTAATGAAAAAGGGTGGTTTTATGTATCAATTATTGAGTTTATTCAGTTTTCTTATTAGGGGATATTTGTGTTATTGCACAATAGATAATATTCCAATATTAGCTAATCCGATATTAAATAGTATTTTAGGGGAAGTAATATCTTTATATACTATTTTGTGGGCAATAAGTTATTTTGTTGTTGGAAGATTTTATGATAAAGGTTCTGAGCCCTTGTTAGGTGTTATTTTATATTTTATTGTATATGTTGTAATTCTGGGAATTACATATTTATTCTTGTTATTATTAACATATATTGGAGTTTTACCAATGGTTATATAAATAAAAAAACTTATCGTTGTGATAAGTTTTTATAGGTTTATTCTATCATCAGGTAATTTTGAGTAATCATATTTTTCAGCACACATTTCTAAATCTTCGTAAATAGAGGTTAATTGTGTTAATATTTTTTCGGGTGCAAGTAATTCTTTATAATAATCATAATCTTTAAGCAAAAGCATCATTTGGAATATTCTTGTTCTGCAATCAGCAACTTTAGTTCTTTTCTCATAAGAATCTTCTAATAAATTCAATTGAGATTCTCTATATTGTTTTATTAATTCCTTTATATTTTTAGGAGTTTTATGTTTTGAAGTGTCTTTGAAACTATCTAGAATATCATTATAACCAGCAGTAGTTAAAATAAATTCTAAATTTATTTCTAATACTTCAGATAAACTTCTTAACATATCTATATCTGGTTTTTTAATATTACCTTTTTCAAGTTCATTATATGTAGAGTGATGTGTATTGATTAAACGAGCTACTTTTCTTCGAGAGTAACCTTTTTTTGTTCTAGCAGTCCTTAATATTTTACTTAATTCTTCAAGATTAGCATTATTATTTTCCATTTAAACCACCTCTAAAATGCTTTCTTCCAATAACATAATACCATAACGAAAATTAAAAAGTAATAATTTTGTCGGTTATTCTTGACAAAAACAAGAAAGGAGGATAGTAATAAAGCAGATTGCTAATGCGACTAATGTTCTTTGAAAATTTACACAAGTCTTTAAAGGTTAATTAAAAGAGGGTGATAGCATAACAGAATCTATAAAAGAGGGGTTTTGGATTATACCTGCAAAAGTAGGTATAGACGATGTACTCACATTACAAGATAAATTACTGTATGCTCAAATCTTATTATTGACAAGACAAGATGGATTCTGTTTTGCTACTAATTCTTATCTATCTAATTTAAATAATGTTACTCCAAAAACAATTTCTAACAGTATTTCTAATCTTAAAAAAATAATTATATACGAGTTAAATATTACAAGGAAAAAATAAATAAAAATAAAAGAAAAATATTTGTAACTGATAAGGGGGTATGGAAAACAAATTCTGGGGATATAGAAAAAATGTTAATACCTGTATGGAAGATAATTTTCAATATAATAATATAAAGAATAAAAAAATAAAAAAATATAATATCAATAATAATGTTCCTTGGTGGCTAGATAAAAAAATTAAAGAAAATCTTGCATCTCCAGAAGAACAAACAGAGATGGAAGCACTACTAAGCGAATTTAAAAAAGATTGAAAAGGAGTTGGTTTTATAAATAAATACAAGACTAAATCATAAAATTTAATAAGAAGGAAAAGGGGGAATTATAAGAATGGAGGTAGTACTTAAGGCAAAACACACATTTAAAACTGATATATCAAATGAAGAATTATTTAGAGATAGATTTAATGAGATATTGTTAAAAGTTATATTGCATCTTGAACAAAATTACCAAAGTAGTTAAAAAATTATAAATAACTATCAAAAAGGGGTATAATATAAGTTATAATCGATAATCGATTTAGTTCTGATAGTTATGCACAGAATTGGAGGATATAACTATGAGACTAAGAGTTGGTATTTATGGGAGGTTATCACAAGAAGATATAGATAAGATAAACAAAGAAGATGAAAGTGAAAGTATTCAAAATCAAAAAAGAATGTTATTAGAGTATGCTTTAAAAAATGATTGGGATGTAGTTGATATTTATATTGATGAAGATTATTCAGGTGCTGGAGTTTATAGACCAGAGTTTGAGAGAATGCTAAAAGATTGTGAAAATGGAAAACTAGATATAGTTTTATGTAAGAGCCAATCAAGATTCTCAAGAGATATGGAAATAATTGAAAGATATATAAATAACAAATTTAAAGAATGGAATGTTAGATTTATTAGTTTAGTAGATAATATAGATACTGATAATAAATATAATAAGAAATCTATTCAAATATTAGGACTAACTAATGAATGGTATTTAGAAGATTTATCAGATAACATTAAAAGAACAATTAGGAATAAAAAAGAGTCTGGACAATTTACTGGTTCATTTGCTCCCTATGGTTATTTAAGAAGTGAAGAAGATAAACACAAATTAGTTATTGATCCTATTGCTTCAATCATTGTAAAAAAGATATTTGAAATGTACAAGCAAGGTTATGGTTATACTAAAATAGCAACTTATTTGAATGATACTAATGTTCCTAGTCCTTATGAACACAAAAAAGCCAGTGGTAGTAAATTTGTATGTGGAAATGTAGGAAAAGAAAAATCATATTGGTATTCAGATACAATTGCTAAAATCTTAAAAGATGAAGTATATATTGGTAATCTAGTACAAGGAAAAACTAGACACATAAGTTATAAAAATAAAAAATCAGTTCCTGTTCCTAAAGAAGATTGGATAATTGTTAAAAACACACACGAACCTATAATAGATGAAGATACTTGGAATATAGTTTCTGCTAAATTTAAAGGTAGGACAAAGCCAAGTAAATCTGGGAAAATTCATATGTTTACTAAAAAGGTTTATTGTGATTGTTGCAAAAAAATATTTTATAATGGTTATTCTAAATCAGGAAATGGGAACAAGCATTATTATTTAACTTGTAAGTCTAGAAAATCAGGGGTGTTTTGTGAAAATAATCTATCTATTAGAGTAGATAAATTAAAAGACTTTATCCTTAATGAGATTAATGAATATATCAAAGTTTATCATAATTCTAAAACTTTAAATGAGAAATACCAAAAATTAAATACTAAGAATAATAAAAATGAGATTCAAGAACAAATTAAAACTTTGGAAAAACAACAAACTGAATTAGAAAAATCACAAAGTAAAAAGAATTCTTATTTAAGAAAATTATATGAAGATAGAATAGAGGGTTTCATTACTGATGAGCAATACAAAGCTTTTAGTAAAGACTATGATGATGAATTAAATGAATTGCAAAACAGAATTCAATTAATAAAAGATGAAATCACCCTCTTAAATCAAAGGCACAATGATATGATTGATAGAGATAAAATATTTAATAAATATAAATCTATAAAGGAATTAGATAGAAGTATATTAGATGATTTTATAGAAAAAATATATATCGGTGCAGTAGATAAAGAAACGAATGAACGAGAAATAAATATTGTATGGGCTATATAATTTAGTCCATACAGGACTTGTGTAGAATAAACATAACCTCCACATGGTGGTGATGATTCTGGAGCAAGCGGAAATGGAATAATAGAGAAAGATTATACTTTAAATATATCTAAGTATATGAATGATAGATTTAAAGATTTAGGAATCCCTACATATATGACTAGGACAACAGATGAAACATTAAGTCATAAAGAAAGAGTGAAAAGAATACTTAATGCATTTGGCAATAGAGATGATGTTGTTGTTATATCTAATCATATAAATGCAGGGGGTGGCGATGGTGCTGAAGTAATATATGCTTTAAGAAATAATGATAAATTAGCAAAGAACGTGCTTGAATCGATTGGTAAAGAAGGGCAAAATATGAGAAAGTATTATCAAAGAAGATATCCAACTGATCCTTCGAAAGATTATTATTTTATACATCGTGAAACAGGTAAAACTGAACCAATTTTAGTAGAATATGGATTTTTAGATTCACCTAATGATGATGTTAATCAATTAAAAAATAATGTTTTAGATTATGCAGAAGCTGTTGTTAGAGCAGTAGCAGAATATGCTAATGTACCTTATACACCACCTAAAGGAGAAAATACATATACTGTTAAAAAAGGGGACAGTTTATATGTAATAGCTAATAAATATGGTATAACAGTCGATGAGTTAAAGGCTGCTAATAATTTAAGTAGTAATTTATTAAATGTTGGTCAAATATTAAAAATACCTACAAAAGAAGAGGTAACACCAAGTGAATATGAAGTTTATGTTGTAAAAAGTGGCGATAGTTTATGGTCTATTGCAACAGATTATGGCGTAAGTGTTGATGATATAATAGATTTAAACAACCTAGGTACTACTGTTTTACAAATAGGACAACAAATATTAATACCAAAACAAGTTGAAAGTGAAAAAAATGTGTATATTGTAAAAGCAGGGGATAATTTATATTCTATTGCTAATAAATATGGTATAACAGTAGATGATCTAAAAAAAGCCAACAACTTAACAAGTAATACATTAAGTATAAATCAAGAGTTAATAATACCAGGTTATTCTAGTGATGAACCTATAGAAAAACCTGCTAATGAAATAACTTATATTGTTCAAAAAGGAGATAGTCTTTGGTCAATCGCCAAAAAATATGATGTTAATGTTAATGATTTAAAATCATATAATAATTTAAGTAGTAATCTATTAAACATAGGACAAACTTTACTTATACCAAAAACAAGTGATTATCAAACATATATAGTAGTTTCTGGCGATAGTTTATATAAAATAGCAAATAAATTTAATACAACAATAGATAAGTTAAAAAGTGTTAATAATTTAAAAAGTGATACTTTAAGTATAGGACAAGTATTAATTATTCCAAATTAAAAAAAGAAGTTTTCTTCTTTTTTTAATGTATTTGTCTACATACCCCTTCATATGGGATATAAAAACAGTGACTTTTATATCTTCCAGAATTTCTTTGATCGTACCATAAAGCAAGGCATGTTGCCCCTTTTTTAGGAGCGTAGAACCATAAAGCATTAGTGGCAGGGTGATAATACTCTCCACGAAGTATTCTATCAGCAAGCTGTAATTCTTTTGTTGTAGGACTTCCTACAAATAATGAAGAATTAATTCCAGAAAATCCCCCAGGGGATTGATATACAGCATCATTTATACTTCGTATATCTTTAAAAGTCAAACAATCTCCAATTACACGATTAATAATAACATTACCTACCATGAGCATACCAAGGTCACCTTCACCAAGCGCTTCTGCTCTCATAAGCCTTGCAAGTAGCTCTCTTTCCTTAGTTGTATAACTTATAATACTCATAAAATTATTCACCTCATCTAAATAATTATATGAAATGTTAAAGTAAATATTGAAAAATATAAAAATTAATGATATAATTTTATTGCTGTAGGGGATTAGTTAAATGGTATAATAATGGTCTCCAAAACCACTGTTGGGAGTTCGATTCTCTCATCCCCTGCCATTTAGATAATTAAAGAACTTAGGTTCTTTTTTTAATAAATATTAGTATTCGAGGTGTAAGTATGAATCATAAAATGAAATTACAACCAAAGTATTATGATTTTATTCTTAATGGAACAAAAAGAATAGAAATAAGATTAAATGATGAAAAAAGAAGAATGATTAAAGTTGGAGATACAATAACATTTTATAAGGAACCTTTATTGAATGAGTCATTTAATGTTAAAATAGTAAATCTATATAGATATAATAATTTCAATGAATTGTTTGATAATTATAATATAACATTATTAGCGGATAAGAGTATATCAAAAGAAGAATTATTAAATGAATTAGAAAAATTTTATTCAAAAGAAAACCAAGAACAATATGGTGTATTAGGTATTGAAGTAACTTTTTAAAATTAGAAAAGTTTGGAAATTATATTGACAATTACCTCAAAATACTTTATGATTAAAATGCGTGGTGGTATACCCGCACTACTTTTACGATTAATTAGTAAAGGTAGTAACCAAAACCCCCTGAAGAGAGCGAAAGCTCTCATTTTTGTTTGTATTAAAGAGTTTTAGACCTATTAAGTAATTTTAGGTACACAAATTTAAAAAAAGCTAAAATTTATGTTTTAAGTGGTAATAATATTTCTATATATTATTAGCATAATAAGAAATAAAAATAGAGAATTTTAAAGTGCCGGTAAGAGTATCTAATTTTTTCAGTTGTATTGACAAATCTAATGATAAATGTTATAATTTCATTAGATTTGTCAAAGGAGGAAATTTATGGAAATGATGACAATAAAAGAATTTAAAGAACAAAGTAATATAGAAATTATTGAATCGATTATGAAAATGAATAATGGATATGTTACTTCAAAAGAACTATCTAATCTTGGAATTCATAGAATGTATCTTAATATAATGAAAGAAAAGGGTATGATAGAAAAAGTAGGTAATGGTATTTATATAGATTCTAGTAAAATAGAAGATAGTTATTTTGTTTTTAGTTTAGAACTTTCAAATGTAGTTTATTCACACATGACTGCACTTTATTTTCATGGACTTTCTATCAAAGCACCAAATGATAAATATGATATAACTGTACCTAACAATTATTTTAATTATAAAATAAAAGAACATAATGTTTTTTATGTTGATAAAGATATTTATGAACTAGGCCTTACTGAAGTTAAGACGCCAATGGGAAATAATGTCAGAGTCTATGATGTGGAAAGATGTATATGTGATATTATTAGATCTAAAAACAGAATGGATTCAGAGCATGTTAAACATAGTATTAGAGAATATGTTAAAAGAAAAGATAAAGATCTAGTTAAACTATCAAAATATGCTGAAAAACTTGGCGTTAAAAAAGAAGTGATGGATTATGTGGAGGTATTTTATGAATAGCATGCAATTAAAAGATAAATTAAGAAATATTTCTAAAGAAAAGAATGTTGATTTTAATATATTACTTAGGCTTTATATGTATGATAGATTTTTAGAAAGACTTTCAAAAAGTAAATATGGAGATAATTTTGTATTGAAAGGTGGATTTTATCTAAGTACTTTATTTGGGGTGGAGAATAGAGCGACTATGGATATAGATACTGCATTTAGAAATGCAAATTTTAATGAAAAAACAATAGTTAAAATGATTAAAGAAATAGTATCTATAAAAATAGATGATAATACAAAACTTAGTTATTTAGGAATATCACCAATAAGAGATGAAGATGAATATGGTGGTTTTAGAGTTGATATTCAAATTGAAATAGATAATATTAAAGAAAAATTTCATATTGATATAGCTACAGGTGATCCAATTACTCCAAAAGAAATTAATTATAAATATAAACCAATTCTAGGCGATAACTATGTAAAACTATGGGCATACAATATTGAAACAGTATTAGCAGAGAAGGTAGAAACAATTTTAAGTAGAGTAGAATTAAATGGAAGAATGAGGGATTTCTATGATATCTATTTAATTTATACAAAAGAATGGGATAGTCTTAATATAGAACATTTTAGAAATGCAATAGAAAAAACCTTCTCCAAAAGAGAATATGTTGGTAATCCATTACTTGTATTAGATTTAATTATGGATAGTAATATATTAAGAGAAAGATGGAAAAGTTATCAAAAAAGATATGAGTATGCAAGCAATATAGGTTTTGATGAAATATTAATTTGTTTAGAAATGATTATTAATATATTAGTTCTTGAGACAGTTTAGTAGGTGATTTATATTGATAAGAACAATAGAACAAATAAGAACTAATAAAATAAAATGTAAAAAATGTGGAGATATTATTGAATCTATTAATGTTCACGATTTTAAATGGTGTTCTTGCGGTGATGTTGCTGTAGATGGTGGACGTGAATATTTAAGAAGAGTAGGAAATGAAGACGATTTTGAAGAATTATCTCATTTCATAAAATTAGCAGAAATTACTACTGACGATTTTGAAATAGTAAAAAATGCATTAAGTAAAAAAGATATATCGTTTAGAAATGATCATTGTCATGTTTGCGGTTCTGATTATATAAGTTTCCAAAAAGGTGATGGAGAATTAATAAATGGAGATGATACAATAGCTCTTGTGTGTCACAATTGTAAAAAGGTGTATGGTTTTAGTGATGTTAACTATAAAAATGAAAAATATAGAGAAATTTAGTTAAGTAAGTCTAAAATTAGCAAAATATGTTGTATAATATAGGTAATAAAGAAAAGCGCTAGTACATGGCTTATGTTTATAAGTTTTTGTATTGGCGTTTTTAAATAGTAAAGGAAGTGTTAAAATGAAGTTGATGTTAGAGAATGGCTATGAATTTAATATGCCTCAAGAAAAAAAATATAATATTTTTTATGGCCCCAATAAAATTGGTAAAACCCAAATTTCTTATGGATTAAAAAAATATTATGAGAACCTTAACGAAAATGTATTATTATTTAATGATAATATATTAAAAGATATGATAATACAAGGAACTGATGATACTAATTCTTTTGAAGTAATGCCGATGATTCAAGAGTATAGTAAATACAAAAAAGAATATGAAAATTCAAAAAAAAGTTTGTCTGTTAAAGACAATATAAAGAAAATAAGTTCTGTAAATACAAAAAAAGCTTTTGCTGATTTCGAAAAAATATCTGAATATGTAAGTGAAGATGTGTATTTTTATAAAGGGAAAATAGAAAAACCCAATTACACAGAAGATGAGATAAAATATTTATTTAAGGCGAAGACAGGTTTATATAATTTTTTTGAAATTGTTGATATTATTTGCAAAGATAATATTAAATTAATTGCTGAAAATATTAAATTTTTAGTAAGCCATGAAATTTATAGTTTGCAATTAGATATTTTAGAAAATCAGCAAAAATATGAATTTTGTCCTGTTTGTTATTCAAAAATAACATCTGATTCAATTGAAAAAATAAAAGAAAGTGTTCAAAACGGATCTATAGAAGAAAAATTAAAAAATTCGATTCTATATTATATAGATTCAAAATATGAAAAAATATTGAATTTAGTTAATAATTTGTTAATGTGTGATTCATATGAGTTGTTTAAAAACAATATGATAATAGATATTGAAAACACAATTATATACTATTTAAATGAACTATATGATATTAAAAATATAGATACATATTTAAATAGCAAACAACAAATAGAAAAAATATTAAAAGAAACAAAAGATTTTAAAATTTCTGAAAATCAAGAAACTTATGATTATATAAAAAATAAATTTCAGCAGCATTCTGTATATAAAAATTCCAATATTGATATAGAAATAACTGATGGAAAATTAAAGATTATAAATAGTAATGTTGATTATAGTAAAATGTCAAAATCCGAACAAAACTTTTTTAAATTTCTATATTTTGATATTTTAGTACACCAAAAGAAACAAAGTGGAAATTTACATGTAATTGTTGATGATCCCTTCGATAGTTATGATGATATCTATGTTCAAGATTCCATAGGTATTATAGTAAATTTAGTTAATGAGTGTATTAACGATATTGAAACAATAGATATTTTTTCACATAGTATGTATATTGTATACCTTTATGAGAATGTTTCGTCTCAATTTAAAATTTATTGGTTAGATCAAGTTAAATTAAAAAATGAAATATTTGTTTATTCTGACAAATATGAACTTTTGTCAAAAATAGAAACCAATCCATATGATTATGGTTTAATATTAAAAATGAGTGATAAATTAGTAGATAAATATTCCTTAGTTGCATTTGCTGCTTTATTAAGAAATGAAATAAATATGGAAAGATTATTAATGAAAAAAAATATAAATAGTGACACTATAAAATTTTGCGCAAACGTAGAAAATTTATATAATTTGATATCAGACTCAATAAATCATATAAAAACAAATAGTAAAATTAGTGATATCGCAGATAAAATAAATGAAATGTTTTATTATAATTTAGTAGATTCAAGTAACGAAACTGTTGATGATGTTATGAAAAATATTACATCTACTATGGATAACATAAATATAAAAGTAAAAACAGGTTCAGGAAAAGTTAATTTAGCAGACAAAGATGATATATGCTATATTTTGGTTTTTAAGGTTCTTTTAGGATTAAGGATAAGAAGAATTTTTGAAAAGAAAGCCTATGATATCGTAAAACAACCATATAATGAAATAGGTGATTTAATGAGTTCTTTAAAAAATACACCTTTAAATGATTTCTATATTACATATAGTTATATTTTGAATTCTTTTAATCATTCTTCGTCTAAGATGGTTCCACCTATATTTGTATATAGCATTAAAACTTTACAAGATATATATGATGAAATTGTTACGATATAAAAAAAGAGACCTAGTCCTGTTAAAGGACTAGATCATCTTTGTTTTTAGGTTTAACTATTTCATATTCATCGTAATCATATGATTCTTCTTCTGGGTCAGGTAATGTATCTTTATGTTCTAATAGGGTAGTTAATTTAGTTTCAATAACGTTATTATTTAATCTACTATTTTGTAATTCGATAATATTAACAATAGTATCAAGTCTATTTTGATACATATGAGAATAAGTATTTAATGTTTCATCAATTTTAGTGTATCCAAGATATTTAGCAACTAATGTTATATTAGCACCACTGTCTATTAATAAAGAAGCACAACTATGTCTAAAATCGTGTATTCTTATATCTTTAACTCTAGCCATAAAAGCGTTCTTTGTTTTTCTATCTAATAGAGTAGTAGCAGATAATGGATCAATATTCCCAAACACATACCAAGATTCTCTAAAACCATAATAATTAGCATCATCATTGTATAAATCAGATAAATCTTTTAATAAGAAATTAGGAATAGGGATAGTTCTATAACTTGAACTTGTTTTAGGACTAGTAACAGTGTAAGGTTTACCAGTCTTAGGATCTGGAACTTTAACTATATTTTTATTAACGGTTAAAGTGCTTCTATTAAAGTCTATATCATTCCAAGTTAATCCTCTTAATTCACCATTTCTAAGCCCACAATAAAATAGAGTTTGAAATGCACATCTAAATTTTAAATTGGTTTCTACTGATAAGAATCTTTGGAACTCGTCTAATGTATAAAATAACATTTCTTTTTTTCTTTCATTTGGATTAGTAAAGTTATTCATTTTATTATAAACTTTAACAAAGTTAATATCATACCATTTAGTACCAAAATTCATTAGTGCTTTTAAGTATTTATAAACACCATTTTTATATCTAGTAGAAATAGGTTTACTATTCATAAATTGTCTCCACATTTCAAAGTGTCTAATATTAAAAGATTCCAATTTAATATTTTCTAATGGTTCTAAATATACCATCATGTTTCTATAATTGGATAGAGTAGTTACTTTGACTTTATCTTGTTGATATTGATAGTGTTCTTGTATTAAATCTTTAAAAGTTAAATCTGTAAACTCAGTTTGATTTTTGACTTTTACTTTAAACTCAGCTTCATGGTCTTTAGCTTCTCTGCGAGTAGCAAATTTTTTAGAATGGTATCTGCATCTTTTACCTAATAAATCTCTATATGTTAAATCAACATACCAACTTCTACCATCTTTTGTACATTCATTATTTTTAGCTTGTCTTATTGATATAAATATCACATCCTTTCTATAATTCAAATAACTTATGAAATTCATCGGCGGCTTCTTCGGCTTCTTTATTAAGTTTGTTAGCAGCTTTAATTGAATCAGCTAAACTAATATAATCACTTACATATCTCATAGGCTTTCTATTTAACTTAATGTCTAAAGCATTAGATACTTTTTTAAAAGCATTTCTCCAATAATCAATTTCATCATCTTTATTTTTCAGCTCTATATTTTGTTTATAAATATATTTTTTACTATCAATTAATTCTTTATTATTTTTATAAAAATTATTTTCTATTGATAATCTATTAATAGTATTTTCACTAGAATCTAATTTGTTTTTATTTATATTATTTAATCTTTCTAAATTAGTAGAGTAGTCAATTAACTTTTCAACATCTTTAGAACTATATCCAATAATATTTTTCTTGATATTTAAATTATTGTTTTTAACATTATTTTCTAAAACTTCTTTAGATTTGTTTATTTCAATATTATACTTTTCAATATCTTTATATAAATTATTCATTTCAGATTTTAATTCATTTATCTTATATTCTAATTTAGTTTGATGAACTTTATTAGAACCAATATTACCTCTATCTAACTTATAACCACAATCAGTTATATATTTATTAAATTTATCTTGGAGATTAGCAAAAGAGTTTCTACCACCTAAATCTTTCCAAAACTGATCATTATTTAAAAAGTTACCTTTAACAGATTCATAAATAATTTTATTGTCTTTATCTCTAAGTAATATAGTCTTACCATTTTCTTTAATTAAGTTTCCTTCTGAATCTCGTTTATAACATTTCCTTTTAACTTCATTAACAATAGGTAAGAAGTAAGCTTGTAGGTGAGGAGTATCTTCATCATAATGCACTTGTGCCATTACTATATTTTCTTTGCCAACTAAATCTTCTAGAAAATTCATACAACAATCAAAATACTTAGTTACTTCATAAGGAATATCATCTTTAGATTTAATATTAGGCACTAATATATTTTGGCCTTTCTTATCACCTGATTGATAAACTCTATCAGTTTCTATAAATGATAAACCCAGAGTCATAAAAAACTCTGGGCCACTTGTAAATGTTACACCATTTAATATATTTGTTTTGGTTTTACGAGAATATTCTATATTTCTATCTTCTAAAATAGATTTGACTTCTTGATATAAATTACTATTATTAATATCCTTATAATGTACATTAAATTTAGTTCTTTTCAAATCATAATTACCTGTACCAATTCTTTTATTCATTTATTACCTATAAGGTATAAATCTTTAGTTTTATAATTATTAACAAATCTTAATACTTGTGTTCCATCATACATATATCAACCTCCTTATATGAAAAAACAACCTCAGTGGTTGTTAAATTTATTCTTTATAATTAATTGCTTCCAACTTATAATTTTTTAATTTTTCGGTATTAATACTTTTTTGAATTATATTATTTTGATCACATATGAATAATTTATCCATACAATTAATAAATATTTTATTAAATGGTATTTTAACGTTTTGTAAATTATCTATTACTTTTTGAATATCATAGATATCTAAAGTAGCGTTTCCAGTGAAAATATATAAATCATTCTCACTATATATCTTATAGTGGTCATAAAATAATTTGCTTTTTTTTACGATACATTTTTTTATATTTTCGAGAATTGTACTGGTGTTTATTAAACCTTTATATGGCGATATATAGTTTATATTATTGATTTGGCCAATACTTCCATTAAATGATTTGTATTTTTCGTTGATTTTGTTTTTTAGTTCCACTAATTTATAACCCTTGTTGAAAAGATTATTTGAAATTGAATTTGTTATGCATTCAATGTTCGATGAACTAAGAGTTACTTCTATACCTATATTATTTAGGTTATCTTGTATATCAGGTGACTCTTTATTTATTATTTTGGCTGACACTAGTTTTTTATTATATATATCAATCAAAGAAATTTTTGCATATGCTTCATAGTATTCTTTAGTACCAATCTTTGGCATAACATCACCTCAATATCTATTATACCACTATAATTAGTCATTTTATGACTTATCCCACTAGGGCATAGCCCAAAATGTGAGTTAGGATAAATCCTAAAACTTTATTCTTCTAAATTAAGCTGTTCAATAAACTTAGCTTTATAATTTCTAGATGTAGCAGTTCTATTTAATTCAACATATATACCTTCTTGTTCTAATTTTTTAATATTACTATTTAGTAATCTGCCAAAGCGAGATGGGGTAATTAATAAATTTAATTCAGCTACCATTTCAGCTGGAGTAAATATAACTTTTTTTCTTAATTACATATCTCATAAATGCTGATAAATTAAAATCTAATTCCGTATTATCTTCATTCATTATTTCAAATATTAATTTATTATTTTTATTAAGTTAAGATTTTGTTCTTCAAAATCTCTATTTATTATTTTTAATGTGTAGGTATTATCTTTGTTATTAATTAAAGTTAATATACCATTCATATTTCCATCTATACCATACTACCTAAAGTTTTACCTTCTTTATTTAAATGGTGTACTAGTAGAAATGTTAAATTATACTTTTTAGATAGTTCTCTATATTTATCAAACATCCTTTTCATAACATCACTATAGTTATTTATATCTAATTCATAACCATAATCAATATCACACATAATATCAACTATTACAAATTTAATATTATAAGTTTCTGAGAATTATTTTAGTTCCAATTGTAAGTTATCAGTTAAACATAATCTATGATTAGAATCTTTCTCAAGGAAGAAGAACGAGTTAGGAGAAAACTCATAACTCGTTATATTTAATCTTTCCTTAAGTTGTAAACTTGAGAGTTCTGTGCTAATATATAAAATGGGAGTGGGATTTACTTTGAATCCTAAGAACTCTTTATTGTTAGTTAGAGAATTGGCAATCTATAGTGCTAAAAATGATTTGCCAACTTTAGGTTCAGCAACTAAACAATATAATCCATTAGACTTCATTATTCCTTCAATAATGTTGTCTTTTTTAATGTCTATATTTAATTGTTCTATAGATATCATTTAAGTTCCATCCTTCCCATGTTTTGTAAATAATTAATATTAATGTTTAGCTTATTAACAACTTCACACATAGGAATTAATCCACAAGGTAATTTATAACCTTTGTCTTCTAAATCTGTAATAATTTCTTTTCTAATTTTTAGTGCTGAATTCCTACCAAGATTAGTTAACTTCATTAAATTAAACATAGCTTGGCATGCATAAGCTGGTAATTCAAATACATCAACATTATCTGTGAAATATTTAATGTAATTTTCTTTCATATTCATTATATTAACCTTCTTTCTATATTTCTCTTTGCTTATAGGTCAAGATGGTAGAGTATCCCATATACCTGAAATTTTAGTAATTTCATAACTCCCGTACCAATAGGGTAATCGCTAGGCACCACTTATATTTATTTTACGAGCCAGCAGAATAGGGCACTTACAATATCTGACTCTATTTAATTGTCAAAGAATAAATTGTGAGTTCCAAATTGGCATACCTTATATTAAAAATAAAAGTTCCACTATGGAAATTACTATATAAATAGCAGCATATTAGTTCCAAAACGTCAAAATACAATTTAGAAAAATTAAAAATCCTTAAATTTGTATTTTTTCGACAAATTTTGTATCAAATGTTCCAAAATGGAAATTTTGTGTTATAATAGATTTATAAAGAAAAATAGGAGGTAATTCTGTGGAAAAGAGAAAACCAATGGATGTTACTATAGGAACAAATATGAGTAAATTAAGAAAGCAATTTAATTTAACTCAAAGGGAAATATGTTCTGTAGTAGGAGTTAATACATCTACATATAAACACTATGAATTAGGTGATAGAATGGTACCTATTAGTGTATTAAAAGATTTGGCTAAATTTTATAAAGTATCTACAAATTACTTTTTTGAAAATATGCCAGAGTTATCTGACAAAGAATCATCAGAATTATCTAATTTTGCTTTAAAAGTAGCAGACAATACACCGAAGTATGTTAAAGTTACTTTTAAAGAAATGTATAAATATTTTGATAAAGAAAAAGAAAAAAATCAAGCTAGAATTAGGCTTAGAATTAAGAATTTGAGATTAGAGAATAATAAATCTCAAAAAGAATTAGCAAAATACTTAGAAATAGATTTATCTACTTATAACAAATATGAAAAAGGTAGTAGAAAACTAAGTAATGAAGTAGTTAAGAAATTAGCTGAATATTACAATGTATCAGTAAGTGATATAGTTGATTAATAAATGACAGAATGACACTAGAAATGAGTATAGGGTATATCTTAACTTAATGTCATAGCGTCATATCAAAGAATGGGGAGAAGTTTATGAAAAATAAAAAAAAATTAAGAGTGTTTGAGGGATTTGCTGGTTATGGCGGTGGACATTTTGCTTTAAACAGATTAAAAGAAAAATATCCTAATTTTGAATTTGAAATAGTTGGATATTCTGAAATAGATAAATATGCATGTGAGTTATATGATTTGAATCATAAGGATAAAAATGGGAATGCAATTAAAAATTTTGGGGATATTACAAAATTAAATCCAGATGATGTTCCGGATTTTGATATATTTATGGGTGGATTCCCATGTCAACCATTTTCTACTGCAGGAATGCAAAAGGGTGTAGATGATCCGTATGGAAGGGGAACTTTATTTCAACATATAATGAGAATTTGTGAAAGCAAAAAACCAAAATATATATTATTAGAAAATGTAAAAGGTTTTTTTTCAAAAAAGTTTGAAGACACAAGAATGCAAATGGATAATATGCTAATAAGGATGGGCTATTCCGCAGGAAAGAAAGATGCTCCATTAAGGGTAGCGCTTTTAAATAGTAAAGATTATGGGGTTCCGCAAAATCGCGAAAGAGTTTGGATGTTTGCTAAATTGGGTGGATTACCAAAAGATTTTTCGATGATCCCGGAGGAAATACATAATGGATTATTGATGGCGGACTTTCTGGATCCGAAAGGATATGTACCTAAAGAAATGTATTTATCTGAAAAACAGATTGATCATTTAAAAGAAAAACATAATATCGACAGCTTTAAAGTAAAAAAAGCATTATGTTTTGATGTTTATAATAAAAAAATAAAGACGGATGGCTATTCAATTACAATTACAATGCCAGAGCATAATAGTTTGAGAGTTATCGAACCATCTAAAGATAAAGAAATAGTTAGAAAAATGTCAGTTACAGAGCAATTTAGACTTATGGGGTTAGAAGGATTAGATGGTGTGGGAAGGAAACCAGATATTGTATTTGGAAAACAATCATACACACAATTATCAAAAAGAGCTGGAAATGGATGGGATGTGAACTTAGTATATATTCTATTAGAACATATATTTAAGCAATTAAAAGAAATAGATGAAGATTGGCTAGAATAGTTTGGAGGTAAATATGAAAGAATTAAAATTTAAAATATCTGAAACATCACTTAGGTATGGAATGTATAATAATTACAAAAAAGGACACACCGCTAGTGTTGAAACAGAGCTTAATCAAAGCCAAAATCCAAATAAATGGAGAAATGATATATTACAATTACGAACTATGAATTGTAGAGTTGATGATAATAAAATTACTTCTGATTTAATAGCTGCTTGTAGAAAGAATGAAAAGAACAAAACAATTGTTACTGATATATTTGTTTTTGATAATATATTGGTAAATGGTGAAAAATTGGATGTTAATGCTTCATATTGTATGTATATAAAAGAAGAAACTTCTGAAACTGCTAATGTTATTAATGCCTCACATAATAGTAATACACATTTAGGAAGATTAATGATTCACTATCCAATCTCATTTGATTATAGAAAAGATGGTTTTAATATTAATAATAGACTAATTCTTGATAAAATAATGGAAGAAAATGGTGATTATGCATTTGTTGTTAATGGATTTGTATATTACCCTGAAACTCATACATTAAATTTTTTAGTAAAACTAGTTGGGCCTAGAGGAATATTATTGACGAGTGTTTTTAAGGAGGGAAAAGGTGTAGGACAAAAGTTAAAAATAGATGATAGCTTTTCTTTTGAAAACAATGTTATTGTTACTTGTAAGAGGAACATAGTTACAGGTAAAGAGGATATAGAAATTGAAGAAATTAATAGAACAAGAAGTAGTAATGGATTAAAAGGAGAGGAATTTGTTTATCAATTATTAAAAGAAAAATTATTAGAAGACAACGATTTATTTCATACCAGTAAAACATATAAATTTTCTCCGTATGACATAGAATATGTAGAAGCTGGGGTAAAAAAATATATTGAAGTTAAAGCTACACAGAGTAATAAAGAAGTTTTTAATTTATCATCTGGAGAACTTAAATTTATGAATGAGCACAAAGATAATTATATTTTATATATGGTAACGAATGTCAATTCAGAATTTCCTAATTATAAAATATATACTTATAAAGATATTATGAATATGAAAATGACACCAGTTAGTTACAGAGTTACTATTTAGGGAGGTTACGGGGTTATGGTTGTAGAAAGAGTAAAGTATGAAACTAAAAAAATGCTTGAGGCAAATGATTTTAAATTGAAAGATTATTTTAATGAATATGGGCATATAATTATTCCGCTATATCAAAGAGGATATTCTTGGGAAGATAAGAATATGGAAGTTTTTATTAAAGATATATATGATAATAATAATTATTATATTGGAAATATAATGGCACTACCAAATGATTTAAATGTTGAATTAATTGATGGCCAACAAAGAATCATAAGTTCATTTTTAGTTTTGTGTTGCCTAAAAAATAAATTTAATTTGAATGAAGATTTTACTTTTTTAGATGATGGTAAAAAAATTAAAGTTGAAACAAGAGCACCAAGTGATGATAGTAGATTGTTAGAATTTATTTATAATGATGATATAGCGATAAGATATCGAACTAGGCGTGAAGTTAAGGAATATGAAAAAGCATATAAGACAATAATAGATAATAATATTGTACCTAAAATATTAATGGAAAAATTACTAAATGTAATTATAGTGGAGATTAAATTTGTTCAAACTGAAACTGATGCGCATAATATGTTTGTTAATTTAAATACTAAAGGTAAGAGTTTGGAAAACGTTGATATCTTAAAAAGTCAATTGTTTAAATATTTAAGTTTTGATGAAATGCATGGGATAGAATATTATAAAGAAGGATGGTTTGAAACTATAAATCATATATCTGAAAAAAATGCTCAAAGATATTTTGAGAATTTTAATGATGTGTATCTAGAAAATAATAAAGATAAAAAAATAGATAACGTGATTAAAAATGTTAATAATTTACAAAGAGCAAAAGAATACTATGACAATTTTTGTTATGATTCTGAACAAATAAACGGAATGTGCAGATGTGCATTAACAGTATACAATCATTCTGTTGAATATTTAAATAATAGATATGATGGAAATGTTTCTCTTGAAGTGTTAAATGATTATTTAAAATTATTAGATAAAGCAAAATTTAAGCAATTCGATGTAGTCTTAATACCATTATTACATGTTAGAAATAATAGAGAGCGTTTATTATTTATTAATAATTATACAATTATTATAAAATTTATTAAATTTATACTTATGCATCAAGAAATAATGTCTATTAATAAAGCAAGTCCATCACAATATGGAAATGATTTTAAAGCTATTGCAAGAAAACTATTTTTAAACAAAGACTATAAAAATATTATTAAAGAGTTCTTAAGTAATAATTTAAAAGTTCATTCTAGAGAAACAATTTTAAAAACAATAGAAGAAATTAGAATAGATCATAATAACACAAAGCATGCTAAGCAAATAATCATGTTATTAGAAGGAAATATTAATGTCGATATGATAATTGAACATTTTGTTTTACTAGATGAAGAAAATGAAAATTCAATGAAAATCGGCAATTGTATTCCTGTTAATTTTGATGAATATGGACAATTAAATGTAGATAACAAATTACAACGTTATTCACAAAATGCAGTATCAGAGCCATTCTTAAGAACTTTTCTAGAATATGGATTTAATACTACTAATTATATTAAAAAAATTAATGAAAGAACACAAAAAATAAGTGAAGAATATGCAAATACATATAAGCAATTATATGATGAGTTAGCAAATGAATAAAGAGGGATTAAAATGAAAAATGAAGTCTTGAGTTCTCCTATTAGATGGGCAGGTTCAAAAAAACGTGTTTTAAATGAAATGCTTGAATCGTTCAAGAAAGATAAAGAAAATTACGTAGAACCTTTTCTAGGATCGGGAGTTGTAATGATAAATGTATTAAATAATATAGATACACTACATTATAAAAATATTTATGTTAATGATATAAATAGCAATATAATTCATTTCTATAAATTCTTAAAAACAAAACCAAAAGTTCTAATTCAATCATTATTAGAATTGTCTGAAAATTATAATTGTAAAAGTTGCGATGAACAAGAAAAAATGTATTATGAAATTAGAGAAAAATTTAATAATACAGAAGATAACAGAGAAATTTACTTTTATTTTTTAATGAAGGTTGGATTCAATGGTGTATATAGGGAAAACAAATTAGGAAAATTTAATGTTCCCTTTGGAAGAAAAGAAAAATTTATTGTTAATGAAGATATGTTGTTAACAATTTCAAAGTTAATAAAAAATGTGAAATTTTATAATTTAAGTTATGAAAAATTTTTAGATATGTTATCAAAAAAAGGAATATTAAATAATAGCTTTATATATTGTGATCCACCCTATATACCGGATGATGAACTTGTTAGTCAAAAACAGGAATTATATACTAGCGGTAAATTTAATCATTATGATTTTGTGAAAAAATTAAAAACATTTAATAATAGTGATATTATGGTATCAATGTCTGAATCAACTAAAGCAAAAAAAATATATGGAGCATATTTTATACGTAAGAATTTGGTTGATATTATTAGAACAATTAATCCGCAAAAATTATTTAAATCTAAAGAAATATTGCTTATAAATTATCAAGATAACAACTAATTTTCAGATGCCCTTTTAGGTGCACAAACTTATAAATTATATTAAATTTAAGTAAATTTTAATAAAACTAAAAACACTTAACCCCTTATAAAATAAGGGCTTTAATATTACATGGAATTAGACAAATTAGAACTAAGTCGCCCCCTGAAATCCCAACCGAAAGGTTGGGATACTTTGTTTTATAAGGATTATCAAATTAATTAGAAGCTCAACCACACATATAACTACCCACTCTGGTAGTTTTTTAATAATTAAAAGAAATCTGTTTTATAATCATTTTTGAATAAAGATAATATATTAGCATAGGAAAGTAGTGAATTGTTACAAAAGTTACTTGAATCAATTTTATTATTCAAAAAATCCATATATAAAAAACAAAATTATACTAGTTATTTTAATAGTTTTTATATATAATACTGACAAATAAAAACTTTTTTGTTATAATTTTACTAGCAAATATGTTACGAGAAAAAGCAATATAACAAAAGGAGTAAAAAAGTATGAAAAATGAAATAGTAGAGTCTTATACATGGAATATTTTGAAAAAACAATTACAAAAGGCCAAAATATCTACTACAGCATTATATAATATAATTGATAATGTGAAAGAACAACTATACTCAATTCTTTATAACTTTAAAGATGAAGAGTTTAGAAATGCAATTTTAATAATTGGTAGTGAAGAAGGAACTTTTTATGAACCAAAAAACATTTTAGTGGCTAATATGGTTGTTGTTGCTATTAGGAATAGTTTACTTGAAGGTGTAAGTAGTAAAAGTTATAAAAAATATGGCTCTAATACTTATTTAAGCGATTTGTCTATAAAAGAAATAACAAAAAGTGCTGTTGAATATTTTTCAAAAATAGATTTACTAGAACTTTCCAATTCACTTATACTTGATGAAAATAAAGATATTTATAGGAACATTTCTAACAAATATCCAACTGCAATGAAAGCTTTAACTGAATTATCAAAATGTAGTGAATCTAACCTTGAACGTGATTATAAAAAACTAGAAACAAAACCTTTTGAACTTGAAGAGTTGAATAATGTTTTAACTGATGAGATAAAAGAAACAGTTTATGAAAGTGGTATAGATTCTACCTTTAATGACACGCTTTGTAATTTGTTATTAGAAATCAAAAACAATAACAGTAAATTATTTTTTATAGATAGTTTTAAAATGTGTACTAGAAATTTTGAAAAACTATTAAAAGTTTTAGAATTTGTATTAACACATGATGCATTCTTTTTAACAAATAATTATTTTCTATCAAATACCTATGTATCAAGAAGAAAAAACTTATTAAAAGCTTCACATACAACAGAAGAGGCATTTAAAAAGGTTTCTTCGTTATATGAAGTATCTAATAAATATAAAGATTTATTAGAAGAAATATCTAAACTTTATTCATAATTTTAATACTAAAATAAAAACAAGAATCTACTTTACATATTTTCTTGTTTTTTTTCATATTCAATAATATTTTTAACTTTTTCATAATCTTCTTCTTTAGATCCACTTTCAATAACATAGTCATAAATACCACTGTTGCTTATTTCATAAATAGCTTTATTTAATCTTTCTTTAATTGCCTCATTGCTATCAGTTCTTCTATTTCTTAGTCTATATTCAAGCTCTTCTAAAGAACGAGGTCTTAAGAATATTAATAAGGCATTTTTATAATTTTTTCTTACTTGTTTAGCACCATTAACATCTATCTCTAATATAACATTTATACCTTCATCTAGTTTTTTTAATACAATATCTTTTAAAGTTCCGTAGTAAAGCCCTTTATAAACTTCAGCATACTCTAAGAAATTATCTTCCTTTATATTTTTAACAAAATCATCTTCATCAACAAAATAATAATCAACACCATCTTGTTCATACATATTAGTTTTTTCTATTTTTCTTGGCCTTCTTGTAGTCATAGAAATTGAATACCAGAAATCATCGTTTTCCTTGACAAGTCTTTCTCTAATTGTACTTTTTCCAATACCACTCGGTCCAGAGATTACGATTAGCAATCCTTTTTTCTTCATTTTATCTTCCTTCCTTACATATTTATTTTTAATACTTGTACTTAATTATAAAATAAATTTAAATTATCTTCAAGGAATTTTTAACAAATTCTTTTTTTCTTTTCTAATTTTTGTTATAATTTATATATAAACATAAAAGGAGACTTGATAATTATGTATTTAAAGGAAATTAAAATATCGGGTTTTAAATCATTTGCGGATAAAACAAATATTACTTTAGATGATAAAATTACATGTATCGTTGGACCAAATGGAAGTGGGAAAAGCAACATAATTGATGCTGTTAAATGGGTACTTGGAGAACAATCAATAAAATCTCTTCGTGGATCAAACAACATGAGTGATGTTATTTTTGCAGGAAGCAAGTCAAGAAGTCCACTTAACCTTGCAAGCGTTAGTCTTGTTTTTGACAATAGTGATTCTTATTTAAAAGTTCCATATACTGAAATATCTGTTACAAGAAAAGTTTTTAGAAGTGGTGAAAATGAATATTACCTTAATAACGAAAAATGTCGTTTAAAAGATATTTATGATTTATTTCTTGACAGTGGTATGGGAAAATATGCTTTTAATATAATTTCACAAGGAGAAGTAAGTAAAATTATAAGTGATTCTCCACTTGAAAGAAGAACTATTTTTGAAGAAGCTGCTGGAGTATTAAAATATAAAAGAAGAAAAGAAGAAGCTTTAAAAAAACTTGATAAAACAAATGAAAATTTAACTCGTGTCAAGGATATAATAAAAGAGTTAGAAGAACAAATTGAACCACTAAAAATTCAAAGTGAAAAAGCAAATAAATATTTAAAAATAAAAGAAAATTTAGAACAAATAGAAATAGCGTTAATTGCTAACGATTTGGAAAAATTAAATGTTTTATATCATGAACAAACAAAACAGATTGAAGATTTAACAAACGAAATAATAGAAAAAACAACAAGTATAACAAATGATGATATTGAACTTGAAAATAAAAAACAAGAACTAGAAAAGATAAATGAAAATCTTACATCACTACAACAAAATCTTCTTCTATTAACAAAAGAAGAAGAAAAACTAAATGGTGAAAAAAATATTATTAAAGAAAGAAGTAAATATGATGCTGAAGATGTAAAGGTTCATGAAAACATTACAAATTTAAAAGAACAAAAACTTTCTTTGAATAACAAGTTATTATCTATAAAAACAGACTTAACTATTTTAGATAATAAAATAAAAGATAATATAAAAGAAAGTAGTAATAAAAATAATGAATATGTTTCATTAAATAATACAAAAGAAGAAATAAAAAATAAAATTTCATCTTTGGAAAATTCAATATCACAAACAGAATACAAAATAAAATATTTAAATGACTATATAGAAAATAGTAGTTTTCCTATGAGTGTTAAAAGACTTCTTAACAACCCTAAACTTAAAGGCATTCATAATACAATATCTAAATTAATTGATGTTGAAGAAAAATATGCTTTATCATTAGAAGTAGCTTTAGGTGGCGCTAAAGACTATGTTGTTGTTGATAGCCCAAATATTGCTAAAGCTTGTATTAATTATTTAAAAGAAAACAATTTAGGAAGAGTAACATTTTTTCCACTTGATGTTATTAAACCAAGATTTATTGATAATGAAACATTAAATGAATTAAAAACTAAGGAAGGATTTATAAATGTCTTAGCAAATCTTGTTTCATACGATGAGATGTATAAAAATATTGTTTTTAATCAACTAGGTAATGTTTTAGTGATTAATAATATTGATAATGCTAATATAATTAGTAAAGTAATAAATAATAAATATAAAATAGTAACTCTTGATGGAGAAATAATTAATGTTGGTGGTTCTATAACAGGAGGTACAATTAAGAAAAAAAGTATTATAAGTGAAAAATATGAACTAGAAAATTTATTAACAAAAAAAGAACTAGGAGAAAAAGAAATTTTATCTTTAAAAGAAAAACAAGAAATTATTTTAAAGGACATTAAAGAAAAAGAAACTACTTTATATGAAATAGGCAAAGAAAAAGTATTGCTAACTGAAGAGTATAATGCTAAACATGAAAATTATAACAATCTTAAAGACACTCTTGATAGGGTTACTTTAGAACTTAATAATTTGGAAGATTTAGAAGATAATTCAATAAAAAGTGAAGAAGAAAAAATTCTTGAAAAATATTATGAAGTATTAAAAGAAAAAGAACTTGTTAATAAAAAACTCCTTCTTTTAACTGATGATAAAGAAAAAGTATCTTCTTTAATAGAAGAATATCAAGCTAAATATAGACTAAATAACTCTAATATAAGAAATTTAGAAGAAAAGAAAAAGACATTAGAAATAGATAGTTCTAAAATGAGTGTTAAAATGGACAACCTACTTACTATTTTAAGTGAAACATACCAAATGACATTTGAAAAAGCTAAGGCTAATTATGTTCTAGAAGAAGATATAGATGTAGCAAGAAAAAATGTTAACATTTACAAAAAAGAATTAAAAGAAATTGGTATAGTTAACCTTGGCGCTATTGAAGAATATGAAAGAGTAAGCAAAAGATATGACTTTTTAACAAAACAAAATAATGATTTAGAAGAAGCTATAACAACACTTCTTAAGATTATAAATGAATTAGATAATGTTATGGAAAAAGAGTTTATTAAAACATTTAAAGAAATTGAAATAGAATTTAATAATGTCTTTAAAGAGTTATTCGGTGGAGGATACGCTAAGTTAAAGTTAACAGATGAATCTAATATTTTAGAAACAGGGGTTAATATTGAGGTTTCACCTCCAGGGAAAAAGATAACTTCTATAAGCTTATTATCAGGTGGGGAAAAGACTCTTACTGCAATAAGTCTACTATTTGCTGTTTTAAATATTAAAAAAATACCATTCTGTTTATTTGATGAAGTAGAAGCAGCCCTTGACGAAGCAAATGTTGATAGAGTAGGAGCATACTTTAGTAAGTATATTGGTAAAACACAACTAATAATTATTACCCACAAAAAGAAAACCATGGAATATGCTAATACCCTATATGGTATAACAATGCAAGAGTCAGGTGTTAGTAAACTTGTTAGTGTAAAATTAGTAGATTAGAAGGAAATTCCTTCTTTTTTGTTGATTAAATAAACGATATATGTTATTATAATAACCAATTATTAGAGGTGCTGTAATGGAAAAATATGATGAAATAATAAATGCAATAAATATGATTAATAAACAAGCTTATAATAAAACAGATAATGTTTTAAAAGATCTTATGAGGTTTATTTTTACAAGTTTTGGAAAGTTTAATGAAGGAGCATTTGAATTTATTTATGAATATGCAATTAAAGATTCATTAATGAACTTTTATAATTTCGCTAAAGAAAATAATTTGAAAGAGGAGGTAATTAATTCTTCTTTAACCCTTCCTGGAATTGGTTATATGAAAGAAGGTAATTCTTTAAGAATTATTTTAGATATAGATCCTAAACAACATGATTCATTTATGATTGAAATAAATCCTTCTAATAAGACTATAAATATTTATTGTTTAAATAAAAAGTATTATTTAAAAGGCGAAAGTATTGCATGTTACGAATGTGCAAAAGCTTATGAATATTGTTATAACGAGAATAATAGAGTTGAAGTTTCATCTCCGACTACTATTTGTGATTGTTTCTTTAATGAAGATGGACTTATGAATAAAAAAGAAATAACAATTACATATGATGATGCTTTATTTATGGAAATAACAAGAAAGCAAGTATTTGTAAAACACTTTCTTGAACAAGGAAATTATAAAGAAGCAGAAAATATACTTTTAAGTTATAAAGAAAAATTAAAAGCATTGCCTATATTGCATGATGACAAATTTAAAGTAATATTTGAAAGAAATAATGAATGTTTTACTATTGTAAATAAATCTTTACAATGCTTAATTAGTGATAACATTGTTTACGAAGATAAAAAAGAAATATATTTAAATCCAGAAAATAGACTTTATGATTTAAACTGCTTTGATGATATTTGTTCTAAAGATGAAAACTATTTAAATGGAATAGAAAAAGAAGAAAATAAGAAGTTAAAAGAAACTTATTTAAGAAGATTAAGAAGTTTAGATTAACTTCTTTTTATATAAAAAAGACCTTAAATAGGTCTATACTTATCAGCATCTTTATAAGGATTACTTTTATCAATTCTATCAATAAATAAAATTCCATTTAAATGATCAATTTCATGTTGAAAAGCAATTGCAAGTTCTTCACGCCCTCTAACTCTTATTTTATTACCATCAACATCATACCCTTCAACTGTTACTCTTGCATATCTTGGTACAATTCCTTCGCATTCACGATTAATACTTAAACATCCTTCTCCTTCTTCAACGTAAATCATCTCTTCGGAGTTACTAACTATTTTTGGGTTAATAATAACATAGTTTTTAAATGTTTCTTTTATTTCTTGTTCATGGACAACAACAAAGTATCTTTTATTAATTCCAAGTTGAATGGCAGCAAGTCCCATGCCTGGTCTTAAATCATATTTTTCTGCTATTTCTTCTATTTGACTGTTTGTTAAGTAATCAATTATGTCGTTAATAGTGTTTTTATCTTCTTCGCTCAAAGGAAACTTAACTTCTTCACTAATAGTTCTAAGTCTTTTATCTACTTCATCTAATATATCTAACTTTTTAATATTTTTAGTGCTTTTTTTCATATACTTCACCCTTTTTGTAAAAATCAGTTATATTTTACCACAAAACAAGAAAAAAGGAAATAGTTTTCTCTATTTCCTAACAATAATTATATATTAGTTCCAATTTCTAGCGCCAAGAATAATTATTAATAAGATAAATAATACTAGAACAATTGCATATCCGCTTCCAGCATATCCTGTGTTACCACCGCATGTTGGCATAGTATTTCCACAGCATGATGTTCCACCATAGTTACCGTATCCATAAGAATTTCCGTAATAATACATAAACATCCTCCTTTTGATTTATCTAATATAGTTTATTAAACTAGTAAAGTTTTTGCCATTATAAATAACTAAGTTTTATTAAATAATTGTTTACATAGTTTAAAAAATGTTTATTTTTAAGTTTAATAAAAGATAAATTTGTGTTATTATATTAATGAGGATAGAGTATGAAAAGTAAATTAAGAAATATTGATAAAAAACTTTTTTTAACAACAGTAGTTTTATTTGGTTTTGGGCTTATTATGATATTTTCTGCTTCAAGTGTAACAGCTTATTTTCAAGATGTAAGTCCTAGTTATTATTTTACTAGACAATTAGTCATAATATTAATTGCGTTTTTAATATGTGCAATTATTGGAATGCGAATAAAAACCAAGAATTATAAGGGATACTCGTGGATAGCACTTGTTGCTATAACTTGTATTATTTTTGCTACACTTATTTATTCTGTTGCTATAAATGGTGCAAAAGGGTGGATTGAACTTCCTGTTATTGGCACTATTCAACCTAGTGAATTTGCTAAACCCATTATTATTATATGGATAGGAACAATGCTAGGTTTTTCTAAAGATAAAGAATTAAAAGATCAAGTAAAAAACTCTTTAGTGGTTCTAATTGTAGCTGCTTTAATCTTTTTTATGGTAGTTTTAGAAAAGGATTATGGTACCGCGATAATATTTTTCATAATATGTGCAGTTATGTTTTTTACATCTCCTGTTGATAAAATAATTAAAAAGAAAATAGGTTTAATTGGAGGCACTGCAGCAGCTTTTATGATTATTGTGTTAACAATTATAACTTTAAATGTACCAGGTTTTATTGATAGTGATAAATTAGATAGATTTAATATAAAATCACCATGTGAAAGATATTTAACAACAGGTAATCAAATATGTAATGGTTATATAGCTATTAATAATGGAGGATTATTAGGAAAAGGATTTGGGAATAGCACTCAAAAATATTTATATCTTCCAGAAGCTCATACGGATTTTATATTTCCTATAATAGTTGAAGAAACGGGAATTGTCGGAGCAGTATTTGTTTTATTTTTATATTTTTTACTTATTTGTAGAATATTAAGTATTGCAAAAAAAACAACTAATAATGCTAATAGACTTATATGTTATGGTACGGTTACCTATATATTATCGCATATTGTTATTAATTTATTTGGAGTAACTGGAATTATTCCTTTAACAGGTGTGCCACTTCCGTTTATGAGTTACGGAGGAAGTTTTGCGGCTTCGATAATTGTAATATTAACTGTTATTCAAAGAATAAACTATGAAGAAAACAAAAAAATACAAAAAAAATGACCTAAAATTTAGGTCATTTTAATTTTGACCCGTATAATTATATATGGAGGGTAAATTATATGGAAAAAATAAAAGAAATATTTGAAGAAAATAAAATAACTATAGTTTCTTGTTTAACAATACTAATTTTATCTTTTTTTCTAAATGTTTATATGTATTATTTTATAAATGATAATATAAATAACATTAATGATAAAATAGGTAATTTAGAAGTTAATAAAGAAGAAATAAAAGAAGAAGAGGAAATAACATACGTATATGTTGACATTAAAGGAGAAATAAAAAAACCAGGAACTTATAAAATGAATAAAGAAGATAGAGTAATTGATGTCATTGAAAAAGCAGGAGGTTTAACTTCTAATGCTTCAACTATTGCTAATAATTTAAGTAAAAAAGTGACTGATGAAATGGTTATAATAATTTATAGTAAAAATGAAATAAAAGATTTTTCTAAAACAAAAGAGCTTGAAGAAAGTATATCTTCTAATTGTAATAATAATTCAAGTAATTATAATAATACTAATTCTTCATGCATTGAAAAAACTACAAATGAAGAAACAAAAAAAGATGGTAAAATTTCACTTAACAAAGCAACAAAAGAGGAATTAATGACTATAAAAGGTATTGGTGAAAGTAAAGCAGAAAGTATAATAAAATATAGAAAAGAAAATGGTTTATTTAAATCCTTAGAAGAGTTAAAAGATATATCAGGTATTGGTAATAGTATTTATGATAAAATTAAGGACTATCTTACTTTGTAATTTTCCTTATTACATAATTCTTCTTATTGCTTTATTATATTTTTTGATTACTAATTTTTTTATTGTATATAAAAGTAATTATGATGAAATAAGTAGTATAAATGCTAAAATAATAGATATTACAATTAAAGATTATGGAATAAAACTAACTTTAAAAAATAAAGAAAAATTAATTGGATATTTATATTTAGAAAAAGAACAAAAGGAAGAATTTTTAAATAATTATAGTTACGGTGATATAGTTTATATAAAAACAGAAAAATTAGAAATAAATAATAATACTGTAGAAAAT